>Ga0075428_100006116_pt1 | contig 13392 bp, 14 predicted proteins | sample RhiMetdeltSRZDD2_FD_75291 | JGI IMG/M metagenome (GOLD analysis project Ga0075428, IMG submission 75291) | Populus rhizosphere microbial communities from Tennessee, USA - Rhizosphere MetaG P. deltoides SRZDD2 | ecosystem: Host-associated > Plants > Roots > Rhizosphere > Soil | place: USA...
GGCTCGTCGGTGCAGTCGGGCCCGACCTTCGACCTGCAGATTGCCGGCAAGCCCGAGTACTCGGTGATGGACTGGTTCGCGCGCCGGGGCTACGACACCTGGTGCTTCGACTGCGAGGGCTACGGCCGCTCCGACAAGTCGCGCGCCGTGAACGCCGACATCGCGACAGGCGCCGACGACCTTGCCGCTGTTTCCGCTTACATTCAGAAAATCACCGGCAACAAGTTATTGCTCTACGGCGCATCCTCCGGCGCCCTGCGCGCGGGGCTGTTCGCCGAGCGCCACCCGGAGCGCGTCGAGCGGCTGGCGCTGGATGCGTTCGTGTGGACGGGCGAAGGCAGCCCCACCCTCGCCCAGCGCAAGAAGCGCCTGCCGCAGTACCGGGCGTCGAACCGGCGGCCGATCGACCGCGCTTTCGTGCGCAGCATTTTCACGCGCGACGGCCACGGCGACGCCTACGACCCGAAGGTGGTCGAGGCCTTCGCCGATGCGGTGCTCGCGCTCGACAGCTCGATGCCGACGGGTACCTACGTCGACATGTCGGCCAACCTGCCGGTGGTCGACCCGGCGAAGCTCAACGTGCCGACCCTGATCATGCGCGGCCAGTGGGACGGCATCGCCGCCATGGCCGACCTGATCAATTTCTTCTCACGCCTGCCCCACCCCGACAAGCAGCTCACGGTGATGCAGGGCATCGCCCACTCCAGCCTGCGCTCGCAGAACTGGCAGATGGTGTTCCACCTCCTCGATTCCTGGATGTCGCGTCCCGCAGTCGCCTACAAAGGGTAGAAAAACATGAATGTTCTGGGTATCTGCGGCAGCCTGCGCAAGGCGTCGCTCAACATGGCGGCGCTGCGCGCCTGCAGCGAACTCATGCCCGCCGGCATGAAGCTCACCATCGCCCGCATCGACGACATCCCGATGTTCAACCAGGACGTGTTCGACGCCGGCATTCCGGAGCCGGCCAAGCGGCTGCGCGCCGAGATCACGCAGGCCGACGGCGTGCTGATCGCCAGCCCGGAATACAACTTCTCCCTCACGCCGGCGCTGAAGAACGCCATCGACTGGGCTTCGCGCCCGCCCAACCAGTCCTGGCAGGACAAGCCGATCGCCATCTTCTCCGCCTCGCAGGGTCCGCTCGGCGGCGCGCGCGTTCAGTACGACCTGCGCCGCATCCTCGGCCAGCTGTGGGGCCACGTGCTGCCGCGCCCCGAGGTGTTCATCGGCGCGGCGCCGGGCAAATTCGCCGACGGCAAGCTCACCGACGAGGCGACGAAGAAATTCCTCACCGACCTGCTCGCCGGGTTCAAGACCTGGATCGAGCGGATGCAGAAGAAGTAGCGAGGGCGAAGTAGAGATCGGCGAGGTCCGCGCGGCGCGCGAGGCTCGCCGTCGTTTCCTCCAGCACCACCTGGCCCTTGATGAGGACGTAGGCGCGCTGCGCGAAGCCGAGCGCGATGTCGAGCTTCTGCTCGACCATCAGCATGGTGAGGCCCCTTTCGCGCAGCTTTTCCAGGGCGCTCCTGATTTCGAGCACCAGCATGGGCGCCAGGCCGAGAAACGGCTCGTCGAGCAGCAGCAGGCGCGGCGCGCTCATCAGCGCGCGGCCGATGGCCAGCATCTGCTGCTCGCCCCCGGAGAGCGTGCCGGCGGACTGCCTCTTTCTCTCGAGCAGCCTGGGGAACAGCGCGTAGACGTAATCGAAGCGCTCCTGCAGATCACCCTGGAGACGCACCGCGCCCAGGCGAAGGTTGTCCTCCACGCTGAACGGCGCGAACACTTGCCGCCCTTCGGGGACGAGAGAAACGCCTTGTGAAACAATATTATGGCTGCTCTTCTGCACGAGATTTCTACCTTCCAGGGCAACCGTGCCCTTGCGGCTCTGCAGCGTCCCGGTGATTGCGGCCATCAGCGTCGACTTGCCCGCGCCGTTCGGGCCGAGGAGCGCGACGGTCTCGCCCTTGTCCACGCGCAGGCTCACGCCGCGCAGCACCGGAGCCGCGCCGTAGTCGGCGTGAAGGTCAGCGAGCTGCAGCATGGCTGCCAAGGTAGGCGTCCATCACCGCCGGGTCAGCGCGCACCGCAGCGGGCTCCCCGTCGGCGATCTTGGCGCCGAAGTTGAGCACCACCACGCGGTGGGCGAGCGGCAGCAGGAAGTGCATGTCGTGCTCGATGAGGAGCACTGCGATGCCGCGCGCCGCGATGCCGCGGATGACGCTGGCGATGCGCTCGAGTTCGTCCGGCGTAAGCCCCGCCGCCGGCTCGTCGAGCAGAACGAGCCGCGGCTCGCCCGCGAGGGCGCGGGCGATCTCCAGCAGGCGCCCCTGGCCAAAGGAGAGCGTGGTCACGTCCGCGTCGCGCAGGCCCTGCAGCCCGACGAACTCGATCAGCGACTCGGCCTTCTTGCGCTCTTCGGCTTCCTCCCGCGCGGCATTGCCCGTCAAAACCGAAATGAGGCCGGTTTTGAAGCGCGTGTGCGCCCCGACCATCACGTTCTCGATCACCGACATTCCCGCGAACGGCCGGTTGTGCTGGAAGGTGCGCATCACGCCGCGCGCGGCGATCGCGTGCGGGGCGAGGCCGAGGAGCGGCTCGCCGCCGAACGTCACCTCGCCGCCGTCGGCCGCATAGGTGCCGGCAATGAGGTTGAACGTCGTGCTCTTGCCCGCCCCGTTCGGCCCGATCATGCCGAGGATCTCCCCCGGGCGGACCTCGAAGTCGAGCCCGGCGACGGCGGTCAGGCCGCCAAAGCGCTTGCTGAGCCCCCTTACCTCGAGTATCGGTCCCACAGTCCGATCAATCCCTTGGGTTGCAGCAGGATCGCCGCCAACATCAGCACGCCGAATACCAGCACATGGTGGTGCCCGACGAGCGGCGAGAGCCAGAACGGCAGCAGGAAGAGGAGCACGGCGCCGATCGCCGCGCCGGCGTGCCGGCCGCTGCCGCCGACGATGACCATGAAGAGGAGCAGGAACGCGTTGTCCAGCCCGAAAATCGGCGGGTTCACCGTGTTGTCGACAAAAGCGTAGGTCATGCCGGCCACGCCGGCGAGGGCGCTGGTGACGGTGAAGGCGATCACCTTGGTGCGCGCCACGTCGATGCCCATCGCCGCCGCGGCCTCCGGGTTGTCGCGCACCGCGCGGCAGGCGCGGCCGAACCACGAGCGGTCGAGCTTGATCAGAATCCAGAGCGTCATCAGCAAGACGAAAACAATGACCGCCGTGTACCAGGGGCCGCGCAACTGGAAGCCGAAGATCGGCGGCAGGCGGTAGTTGGCAATGCCACCGGTGCCGCCGGTCACCGCGCCGCCCTCGTTCAGCACGACGACGAACAGCTGCGCCAGCGCCAGCGTGGCGAGCGCGAGGTAGAAGCCCTCGAGGCGCGTCGAGGGAATGGCGACGGCGAGCGCGACGACGACGCAGACCGCGACGCCGAGCAGAATGGCGAGGGGCAGCGGCACGTTGAGCTGGAACAGCAGGATCACCGCCGAGTAGGCGCCGATGCCGTAGAAGGCGAAGTGAGAGAACGCGATCTGCCCGCAGATGCCGAAGAGAAAGTTATAGCCGAGGGCAAGCATCACCCACAGCAGCATCTTGCGATAGACGTCGTTGTGGTAGTCGCCGAGAAAGAACGCCGCGGCGGCGAGAGCGACGAATGCCGCCAGCCACCTCACGCGCGCGCCCTCAACAGCCCCGTCGGCCGCACGATGAGGAAGATCATGAGGAACAGCAGCGGCACGCCCTGGGCGAACCCGGACGGGATCGGCGCGTAGCGGATGGTGAGCTGCTCGGCGAAGGCAAGCAGCAGCCCGCCGATCAGGGCGCCTTCAACGCGCCCGACCCCGCCGATGACGAGGGCGGTGAAGCCCTGGATGGCGAGCGGCACGCCCATCAGGTAGTGCGCCGAGATGTTGGGCGAGACGAGCAGGCCGCCGAGGCCCGCCACCGCCGCGCCGCCGGCAAACGAGAACGCGGTGACGCGCGAGAGATTGATGCCCATCAGCGCCGCCGCCCGGCGGTTCAGGGCCACGGCCTCGAAGCTCTTGCCCCAGAGCGTTTTCTCGAAAAAAGCCCAGAAGCCGAGAAACACCACCGCCGTCACGCCGATGATGAAATATTTCTGGTGCTGAAGCTCGAATGGGTAGGGCACCGGCAGCGGATCCGGCGGAAAGCTGATCGAGATGATCTCGCGCGTGATCACCAGCACGCCGAGCAGCGCCAGGATCGGCGCGAGGATCGCGGTGCCCTTCTCCACCAGCGGCCGCACCGCGATGCGCTCGCTCACCCAGCCGACGACGAGCATGAACGCCAGAACGATCCCCATCCCGAGCAGATAGTGGAGTTCGTATTTGGTCAGAAAAACATATCCGCCGAAGGCCGCGACCATGGCCCATTCACCCACGGCGAAGTTGATGATCCCGGTGGGGCGGATCATCAGCAGGTAGGCGAGCGCGATCAGGCCATAGACGCAGCCCGACGCCGTCGCGCTGACGGCGAGCTCGAGGAAGTCCCGCAAAAGGACCTGAGGCGTCTAGCCTATTTTTGGCCGACGTGCACCACGCGGCCTTGCTTGTCCTTCTCGTAGACGCGCACCACCATGCCGTTCGGGTCGTAGCCCGCGCGCTTGCCCTCGGGGAAGCTGTACTTCATCCCCTTCGCGCCCATTACGCCGGCGTAGCTGGTCTGCTGCATCGCCTCGCGGATCTTCTCTTTATCGGTCGAGCCGGCGCGGCGGATGGCATCGGCGACCAGCATGATGCCGTCGTAGCCGTAGCCGTGCAGGTTCACCGAGTCCTTGCCCGTCGCTTTCTTGTACGCGGCCTCGAAAGCCTTGGCCTCCGGCTTGTCGGGGTCATAGGCGTCGACAAAAGTGATGCCGTCAATCAGGCCCTTGGCCACCGTCTCGTAGATCGGCACCGACAGGTTGTAGGAAGAATGGATCGGGAACTTCACCCCGAGCTCCTTGTACGCGCGGAAGATGAGCACGTTCTCCGCCGTCAGCACCCCGGCGAGGAACATCGCCTCCGGATTGGCGGCGCGGATCTTCTGCATCTGCGGCGTCGCGGTGGTGGCGCCGCGAGCCACCACTTCATCGGCCACGATCTGGATGCCGGCCTTCTCCAGCGTGCCGCGGAACGCCTTGGCGATCGCCTGGCCGAGCTCTGAATTGTCGGTGATCAGCGCGACGCGCCTGAAGTTCTTCGATCGCGCGTGCGCCAGCAGCGTCGCGATCTGCGTCGAGCCGAGCGGCCCGGTCTGCCAGAAGTACGGGTTCTGCAATTGCGTCGTCAGGTAGTCGGCCGAGTTCATCGGCGTCATCTGCGGCGTCTTCGCCTCCATCGTCACCGTCTGCTGCTGCTGCGTGGCGGGACTGAGCGAAACGCTGAGGATGAACACCGCGCCCTGGTCGACCAGCTTTCGCGCCAGCGCCGCCGAGATGTCGGGGCGCGACTGGTCGTCCTCGATCAGCAGCTCGATATTGCGGCCGAGCACGCCGCCGCGGCGGTTGATTTCACTGGCGCCGAAGATCACGCCCTCGGTGGCTGGCTCCGAGTAGGGCTTGGACACCCCTACGCGGTCGGTGATGACGCCGATCTTAATGGTTTGGGAAAAAGCGCTCCCCGCGAACAACAGACAGGCAACTAGCCCCAGAAATCTCATTGGCCCCCTCCTCTAGTTCAGCAAGCGTTGTTTATCCATCCATCCTACACAAAGATCGACCGCCTGCTTGAGCAGTTCGGGCTGGCCCTGGTAGTAATGGGTCGCGCCCTTGATGACGCGCATGGTCTTGTCCCGGCTGGCGGCGGCGCCATGGATGATGCCCGTGTGCGACTGCGGCACGGCGTCGTCGGCTGAGTTTTCGATCGCCAGCATGGGTACCGAGACCTCGCGCGCGCAGCGCGGCCCATCGGCGTTGGAGTCGTCCGGCGACCACTGCGACAGCCAGGCGCGCAGCGTGGAAAAGCGCGCCAGGCCGACCGGACCGGTGTTCGCCGTCTCCGGCGCCCCGACGAAAGTCCATCGCGGCTTGCGGTCGTTCGGCTCGATCGCCGGGTCCATGAAGCGCACGTCGCACAGGGTGCGGTAGGTGGTGAAGCCCCGCTCCAGCTCCCCAGTTTTTAGCGCCTTAAATCTTTCAAGGGTCTCTTTCACCCAGGCAGTCTTGCGCCTCACCCTTTCCAGCTGCTTTTTCCTGAAGAAAGAGACGAAGTCGGGAGAGTAAGGCGGCTGGTTCGGGCACTTCGGGTTGTAGATGTCCAGCTCCAGGGACCGGCGGTCGGGGTCCGCCTCGTCGATCACGCTCGGATCGATCCACTCGGAGAAGGTGTGCGCGCGCGACAGGTGCGCGGCCTGAAAAATGAAGGCATCGGCCGGGATGAGCTTCGCCTCCTTCAGGTTGACTTCATCCCCCGCCGGCGTGTGCGTGATGCTCGGCTTTTCCGCCTGCGCCTGGTAGAAGAGCGAGAGCGAGCCGCCGCCCGACCAGCCGCACAGGAGGATCTTGTCGTAGCCCCACTTCTCCCTGGCATGCCGGATATAGGCGCCGAGGTCGAGCACCACCTTCTCCATGATGAGCGGGGTGTCGTTGCGGGCGAAGCGCGAGCCCGCGCAAAGCACGTGCACGCCCGCCTTCGCCATCGCCTGCGGCATTGGCAGGAGCTGCAGCGTGGTCGCCGGGTGCATGTACACGGCAAGGGTCTTCGACGGCTTGCCCTTGGGCAGGAAGCGGATGCCCTCGAGGTTGACCATGCCCTGCGAGCCGGCGAAACCGTAGACCTCGCGGAACTGCGCGCTCTCGGGGTAAGCGATGTGCACCCACTCGGGTGCGATTTCAAACGTCATGCCTGTTCTGAAAGTAACTACTTGGTTTTCTGGTGGACCCAGGCGGCGTGCGCCGGCGCCTTCTTGGTCCTGCTCCACTCCTTGAGCATCGGCTGGCTCACTTTGGCGAGCTGTTTCTTCATCGAGCGCGTGGTGGTGTCAACGGCGAGCTCGAGGCGGTGGCCGCTGGGATCGAAGAAGTAGATCGACTTGCAGATGGTGTGGTCGGTGGGGCCGACCACTTCCAGGCCGAGCTTCTCCAGCTTCTTCTTGTAGGCCAGCAGCGTCTTCATGTCCGGCACGCGCAGCGCGAGATGCTGCACCCACAGCGGCGTGTTCTCGTCGCGGCCCATCGGCGGCGACTCCGGGATCTCGAAAAACGCGACGTAGCTGCCGTCGTGCATGCGGAAGAAGATGTGCATGTACGGCGAGTGCTCGCCCGTGCTCGGCACGCGGTCCTCCGCCAGCGCCATGGCGTACTCGAGGCCGAGCACCTTGGTATAGAAATCCACGGTCTGCTTCGCGTCCTTGCAGCGGTACGCGACGTGGTGCAGGGATTTGATGTCCATATAATCGATTATTTATCACGGAGAGGCCATGGACAAGCGAAATCACAGGGAACGCTTCGACGCGGGGCTGAAAACGCGCCGCGAGGTGCTGGGCGCGAAATGGGTCGACCAGGCGATGGCCGGCGTCGACGACTTCAACCGCGAGTTCACCGAGCTGCTCAACACCTACTGCTGGAACGACATCTGGAACCGTCCGAACCTGCCGCGCAAGATGCGCTCGGTGCTCAACCTCGGCATGCTGTGCGCGCTCAATCGCGAGCACGAGCTGAAGCTCCACATCCGCGGCGCGCTCACCAACGGCCTGACCAAGGACGAGATCAAGGAGATCTTCCTGCAGGTTGCGATCTATTGCGGCGTGCCGGCTGCGGTAGTCGCCTTCCGTGCGGCGAAGGAAGTCTTCCAATCAGAAAAGTAGGTTTCATCGGCCTCGGCACGATGGGGGAGCCGATGGCGGCTCACCTCCAGCGCGCCGGGTTCGACGTGCAGACCTACGATCGCAACGGCAAGGGCAACCGTCGCTCGATCCGGGAAGCCGCGAAGGACGCCGAAGCGCTGGTCACCATGCTGCCCGACGGCGACGTGGTGCGCGAAGTCGTCCTCCAGGCGCTGCCCGCGCTCGCCGCCGGGGCGATCGTCATCGACATGAGCTCATCGGCTCCCGCGGCCACGCGGAAATTGGGACTGCTGCTTTCCAGGAAAAACATTTTCCTGGTCGATGCACCGGTTTCCGGCGCGGTCGCCGGTGCGCGCGATGCGACGCTCGCCATCATGGCGGGAGGCGACAAGGCGGCGTTGGCGAAGGCCCGTCCCCTCCTCGAGAAGCTCGGCAACCAGATCTTCCATGTCGGACCGGTCGGCGCGGGCCACGCGGTGAAGACGCTCAACAACTACCTGGGTGCCGCCGGCACGCTCGCCGGCTTCGAAGCGCTGCTGCTGGCGCAGGCGTTCGGGCTCGACCCGCAGCCCATGCTCGAGGCGATCAACGCCTCCACCGGGCACAACTACACCACCGAGCGCAAGATTCCGCGCCAGGTGCTGACCGGGGCATTCGCTTCCGGCTTCAAGCTCGCCCTGATGACGAAGGACGTCGGCATCGCCGCCGGCATGGCGCGCGACCTGGGCCTCGAGACGCCCTATCTCAGGGAGACCCTGCGCCTCTGGCGCGCGGCGCTGCGCGAGCTTCCTGCGGGCGCCGACCATACGGAGATCTATCGCTTCCAGCAGCGAAAAGCGACTCCATCTCGCGCCGCAGCTTCACGGCCGGCGCGTTCGCGTCGCAAGCGACGTCGCTCCACCTGAGGGGCTGGCCCGCTTTCACGGGCTTGAGCATTTTCCAGCCGTGCGCCAGGCCCAGAGGCAGATGGTTTTCCTTCAAGGAAATTTCTGCAGGCGTCAGTCGCCCCACGACCGTGTAGCCGCCCTCGCCGTCCAACAGTTCACCAGGGGAAAGATCCTTTTTCGCCACAGCCACCGCGTCCGCCCGCCACCCGGTGGCGCAACCCGTGGGCTCCTTGCGCAGCCCCACTGAAGCCACGGAAATGCCCACCTCGAGGCCGATGAGGTGCCAGCGCTTGTAGAGGCAGGCGTAGCGCCCCGACGGATCGGTCTTCACGCCGTACTCGGAGAAGCAGCGCTGGATGTACTCGGTTTCGCCCTCGAACACGACAAACACGCCGAAACGGATGTCGTAGGGAATTGCACTTCCGCTCTTGTCGAGTGAACTGACGACTTCGACCTGTCCCTTGTGGTGCAGGACGCCGCCTTCTGCACGCGGGCGCATCAGTGAGGGGATCTGGTCGATGGAACCCGGCGGATAAAGCAGTCCTTCGGGCGCCGGCGTGAGGCCGGTGGCGTTGCACACCGCGGTGGTCTCGATGGCGGGCTTCGAGCCGTCGAGGAAGGAGTTGAACATCTTCGGGTTGAGGCCGCCGATCTTCGCCTGCTCGGGCGTGAGCCCGTAGTAGCCCCACACCGTCTCCGGCGTCGACTGCGCGTAGTGCGGGAGCCACTTGTGGCCGCGGCCTGCGGCGACCACCGGGAAGCCGGCAGCGCGCGCCCAGTCGACGAGATCGCAGATGAGCGCCGGCTGGTCGCCATAGGCCAGGCTGTAGACGACGCCAGCCTCGGCCGCCTTGCGTGCGAGCAGCGGCCCGCAGAAGGCGTCCGCCTCGACGGTCACGTTGACCACATGCTTGCCGTGCCTGAACGCGCTCAGGATGTGCTCAACCGCCGCGAGCGGGTTGCCGGTGGCCTCGATCACGATATCGATGCGTGGATCGGCGACGAGCTTTTGCCAATCCTCCGAGACCGGGGGCAGCCGGTCCCAGCCGACGCGCTTCAGGTTCTCTTTCGCATTGGCGGGGTTCAGATCGGCAATGCCGACGAGCTCTACGCCGGGAGTCCGCGGCACCTGCGCCAGATACATCGCCGCGAACTTGCCTGCACCGATGAGGCCGAGTCGAAGCGGGTTGTCCTTCCGCTCAAGAAGCTTCGCGTACAGGTTCAAAGAACCGATCCTTCCAGGGAAGCGGCACGTCGTAGTGCTGCAGCAGGCAATCGTCCGGCAGGCAGCGGATCGGGGTGAAGTCGCGGTGAGCGATGTAGTCGGGACGCTTGAAGCGCCGGATGTGGTTCGACACCGCGCACAGGGACAGGTAGACGCTCACCCGGTTCCACGGCGACAGGTTCGAGGTCGAGGCGTGCACCAGGCAGCCGTGGAACAGGATCATCGACCCGGGCGGGCCCTTGGGCGCGACGATGCCGCCGTTCGCCACCAGCTGGCGGATGGTTTCATGGTTGATCACCCACAGCGGATAGCTCGTCGTGCTGGTGTCGTGCGAAGCGTCGAGCACGCCCTGCTTGTGGCTCCCCGGGATGAACATCAGCGGGCCGTTGAACTCGTTCACCTCGTCGAGGAAGATCGCCACGTTCATCGCGCGCGCCTCGGGCATCTGGTCGTCGGCGCGCCAGGTGCCGTAGTCCTGGTGCCACTGCCAGACGTCGCCGTCGAAGGCCTGCTTGCCGTTGATCTTGAACTGGTGCATGTACACGTCTTCGCCGAAGAGCTGCACGATCGGGTTGACCATGCGCGGGTGGCGCGCCAGCTTGGCGAAGGGGGTGCTGTAGAGGTGTGCGGCGAAATTGGTGCGCACCACGTCGCCGGTCTTCTCGCGCACGTTCTCCGGCCGGCGCTGCGCGTAGAGCGCGGGAACCTCGTCAGTCAGAACCCGGATTTCTTCTTTGGAAAATAATTCCTTGAAAAAGAGATAGCCATCGCGGTCGAACTGCTCGATCTGGGCGGCGGACAGTTTCATTCCTCAAATAGTATAAGCCCCTGAAAGACTAAAGGAGCCTGCCATGGAATGGATCGCCCAGCCGGCCGTCTGGGTCGGCCTGCTGACCCTGGTGCTGCTGGAGATCGTCCTCGGCATCGACAACCTGATCTTCATCGCCATCCTGGCGGAGAAGCTGCCGCTGGCGCAGCGGCGCCGCGCGCGCCTGATCGGCCTGTCGCTCGCCCTCGTCATGCGCCTGGGGCTGCTGTTGAGCATCAGCTGGATCATGTCGCTCACCGCCCCTGTGCTCGCCCTGTGGCGGTTCAGCTTCTCCTGGCGCGACCTGATCCTGATCGCGGGCGGCCTGTTCCTGCTGGTCAAGGCGACCATGGAGATGCACGAGCGCATCGAGGGCGGCCGGCATCACGGCGGCGCCGGGGGCGGGCAGGCGCCCTTCTGGCCGATCGTGGCGCAGATCGTGGTGCTCGACCTCGTCTTCTCCATCGACTCGGTCATCACCGCGGTCGGCATGGTCGAGCAGCTCACCATCATGATGGCGGCGGTCGTCATCGCCGTGCTCGCCATGCTGGTGGCGGCAAAGCCGCTCACCGACTTCATCACCGCGCGCCCGACGCTGATCGTGCTCTGCCTCGGCTTCCTCCTCATGCTCGGCCTGGTCCTCGTGGTCGACGGTTTCGGCGTCCACGTGCCCAAGGGCTACGTCTACACCGCCATGGGCTTCTCGGTGCTGGTCGAGCTCCTCAACCAGCTCGCCGCGCGGGGCCGGCGCAAGCCCGCCGGCACTTTCGCCACGCGCCAGCAGGTCGCCGACACGGTGCTGCGCCTCCTCGGCGGGGTGCCGCTGCCCGCCTACGCCGTGCCCGAAGGCAAGGTCTTCGGCTCGGCCGAGCGGCAGATGGTGGGCGGCGTGCTCAGCCTCGGCGAGCGCCGCATCACGTCGGCGATGACGCCGCGGGAGGACGTGGCCTGGCTCGACATGGACGACGCGGATTGCCTGCGCACGCTGCGCGCCAACCCGCACCGCGAGCTCCCGGTCGGCCGCGGCTCGCTCGACCATGTGCGCCACGTGGTGCGCAAGGAGGACGTCCTCGCCCTGCGCGTCGACGGCAAGCCGCTCGCCCTCGAGAGCATCGCGCGTCCCGCGCCGGTGATCCCGGCGCGCGCCTCGGTCCTCGAGGCGCTGGCGCAGTTCAAGCGCACGACGGCGGAGCTGGCCTTTGTCGTCGACGAGCAGGGCCGCTTTCTCGGCCTGGTGACTCGCACCGATCTGCTGGAGGCCATCGCCGGGGAGTTTCCCGACGAAGGCGAGTAAGCCGGCTCAGGGCTTCTTCGGCTGCGCCGCCGGCGGCTCGACGACCTGGAAGAACACTTCGTCCGGCCGGATCATGCCCAGCTCGTAGCGCGCCCGCTCCTCGATCGCCTCGGTACCGGTCTTGAGGTCCTTCACCTCGGCGCCGAGCGAGGCGTTGCGCACCTCGAGCTGGCCGTTCTTCGCACGCTGCGCCTCGACGTTGCCGTCCATCTCCCACACCCGCAGCCAGCCGCCCTTGCCCAGCCATAGCGGCACCTGGATCAGGACGATCAGGGCGCTCAAGGCGATGGCGAGGACTCTCATCCTGGTCGCGCCAGCGCCTCCCGCCCTGGATAACTCGCTGCGTCGCCGAGGTCCTCCTCGATGCGCAGGAGCTGGTTGTACTTGGCGGTGCGGTCGGAGCGCGAGAGCGAACCGGTCTTGATCTGCAGCGCGTTGGTTCCCACGGCAAGGTCGGCGATGGTGCTGTCCTCGGTCTCGCCGGAGCGGTGCGAGATCACCGTGCCGTAGCCGGCGCGCTTGGCCAGCTCGATCGCCTCCAGGGTCTCGGTCAGCGTGCCGATCTGGTTGACCTTGATCAGCACGGCGTTGGCCACCCCCTGCTGGATGCCTTCCCTGAGGATGCGCGGATTGGTGACGAACAGGTCGTCGCCGACGAGCTGGATCTTGCGCCCCAGGCGCTCGGTAAGCGCCTTCCACCCGGCCCAGTCGCCCTCCGCCAGGCCGTCCTCGATCGAGACGATGGGATAGCGGCCGGCGAGGTCGGCGAGATAGTCGATGAGCTGGGCCGAGCTGAGCTTCTTCTTCTCCAGGACGTAGACGCCGTCCTTGAAGAATTCCGAGGCGGCGCAGTCGAGCGCCAGCACGACGTCGCGTCCCGCCTTGTAGCCGGCGCGGTCGATCGCTTCGACGATGAGGTCGAGCGCCGCAGCGTGGCTGTCCAGGTCCGGGGCGAACCCGCCCTCGTCGCCGACGGAGGTGGGCATGCCTTTGGCATCGATGATGGCTTTCAGCTTGTGGAACACTTCGGCACCGCAACGCAAAGCCTCGCGGAACGACTGCGCGCCTACCGGCACGATCATCATCTCCTGGAAGTCGAGGTTGTTGTTGGCGTGCGCGCCGCCGTTGATGACGTTCATCAGCGGCACCGGCATGCGCATGCCGCCCATGCCACCAAAGTAGCGGTACAGCGGCAGGCCCGACTCCTCCGCCGCCGCCCGCGCCACCGCCATCGACACGGCGAGCAGCGCGTTGGCGCCGAGGCGCGACTTGTTCTCCGTGCCGTCGAGGTCGATGAGCGTCTTGTCGATGAACGCCTGCTCGCTCGCGTCGAGGCCGACGATGGCTTCCGAGATCTCGGTGTTGACGAATTCCACCGCCTTCAGCACGCCCCT
>Ga0075428_100006117_pt1 | contig 13391 bp, 10 predicted proteins | sample RhiMetdeltSRZDD2_FD_75291 | JGI IMG/M metagenome (GOLD analysis project Ga0075428, IMG submission 75291) | Populus rhizosphere microbial communities from Tennessee, USA - Rhizosphere MetaG P. deltoides SRZDD2 | ecosystem: Host-associated > Plants > Roots > Rhizosphere > Soil | place: USA...
CCGGTCAAGTGGATCGAGGACCGGCGGGAGAATTTCTACGCCACGACACAGGAGCGGGGCCAGATTCACGATGCCGAGCTGGCGGTATCGCGTGACGGGAAGATTCTCGGGGTGCGCGACGCGTTCCTGCACGACACCGGCGCCTACGATCCCTACGGGCTCACCGTTCCGATCAACAGCCAGTGCACGCTGCTCGGACCCTACGTCGTGCCGCACTACGACAGCCAGTTCCAAGCGGTCTTCACCAACCGGCCGATCGTGACGCCGGTTCGCGGCGCCGGCCGGCAGCACGGCGTATTCGTAATGGAGCGGCTGCTCGACCTCGCCGCCCGCGACCTCGGCATCGATCGGGTGGAGATCCGCCGGCGCAATTACATCCAGCCGGATGCCTTTCCCTATGATCATGAGATCCTGTTCCAGGATTTCCGGCCGCTGGTATACGACAGCGGCAACTATCCCGCCGCGCTGGAGAAGGCGGCGCTGATGATCGGCTATGAAGACTTCGTGCGGGAGGAGCAGCCGCGGCTCCGGCGGGAAGGCCGCCACGTGGGGATGGGGGTCGTCTCGTACATCGAAGGGACCGGCATCGGCCCCTACGAAGGGGCGCGAGTGACGATCGAGCCGAGCGGGATGGTGCGGGTGGCGACAGGGGTCGGCACCCAGGGACAGGGGCACTTCACCACGTTCGCCCAGCTGGTGGCCGAGCAGCTCGGCGTGGACGTGGCGAGCGTCCGGGTCACTACCGGGGATACCCGGGATTTCAACTGGGGGACCGGCACCTTCGCGAGCCGGGGCGCCGTCGTGGCGGGCAGCGCCTGCCACGCCGCGGCGGCCAAGGTGCGCGCCAAGGTGCTGGCACTCGCCGCGCCGCTGCTCGACGCTCAGGAGGGCGATCTCGAGCTCCGCGACGGCCGGGTGGCTGTTCGCGGCGCGCCGGAGCGCGGCCTGACTCTGGGCGAGCTGGCGCGCAAGGCGAATCCGCTGCGCGGCGCAGTCACGCCGGGGACCGAGCCCGGACTCGAAGCCACCGCCTATTTCGGGCCCGATCGCGGCAACGCGGCGAGCGGCGTGCACGCCATGCGGGTCGAGGTCGATCCCGAAACCGCCGAGGTCAAGATCATCCGGTATATCGTGGTGCACGACTGCGGGACGGTGATCAATCCAATGGTGGTCGAGGCGCAGGTGCAGGGTGGCGTCGCCCACGGGATCGGCAACGCATTCTACGAGCAGCTGATCTTCGACGAGAACGGCCAGCTGATGAACGCCTCCTTCATGGATTATCTCCTGCCGACCGCGCTCGACGTGCCGACGGTGGAGCTGGCCCACATCGAGACACCCTCCCCGCTCAATCCGCTCGGCGTCAAGGGCGTGGGCGAGGCGGGAGCGATTCCGACCGGCGCCGCGTTCGCGCAGGCGGTGGAGGATGCCTTGTGGGGCACCGGCGTGGAAATCACCGAGATTCCGCTTTCCCCCAGCCGGCTCCACCAGCTCATCGCGCAGGCACGAGGGGGCGACCGATGATCGTCGAAGGCTCCCATTTCTTTCCCGGCCCTCGCGATGCCGTGTGGACGCTGTTGCTGGATCCCGACGTGCTGGCCAAGACGATGCCGGGCACCGCGTCGATTGCGCGGGTCGCGGACGATCGCTACGAGGGCACCATGGCGATGGGCATTGGACCGATTACCGCCGCGGTGTTCGACGTGGTGATCACGATCACCGACCAGGCGGCGCCGGAACACTACACGATGCAGATCGAGGGGCGCGGCAAGTTCGGGTTTACCCGGGGCAAGGCGGCGGTGACGCTGGCGTCCGAGGGGACCGGGACGTCGATGCGCTACCAGGCGGATCTGGTGGTGGGCGGAAAAATCGCCGCGGTCGGCCAGCGGCTGCTCGACTCGGTGAGCAAGATGATGCTTCGGCAGGGGCTCGACGCGATGACCCGTGAGCTCGAGCATCGACTCGCCGGGGGTGCGGCATGAAGCCACCGGTCTTCGAGTACCATCGCCCCGATTCGCTCAACGAAGCGCTGGCGCTGCTGGGGGCGCATCCCGACGCCAAGCCGCTCGCGGGAGGCCAAAGTCTTATTCCGGCAATGAATTTCCGGCTGGCGGCACCGGGGAGGCTGGTCGATCTCAACGCGCTGGACGAGCTCGCCGGCATCGAGGAGACGGTGGAGGGCGGTCTCCGGATCGGTGCCATGACGCGGCACCGCGCGGTGGAGCTGAGCGCCGCGGTCGCGGCTCGCGCGCCGCTGCTCGCGGCCGCCATGCCCTTCATTGCACACCGGCAGATTCGGAATCGCGGCACCATCGGCGGCAGCCTTGCCCACGCCGACCCCGCCGCCGAGCTGCCGGCGGTGGTGGTGGCGCTCGAGGCGCAGCTGGTGCTCGCGAGCACCCGCGGTGAGCGGATGGTTCCCGCAGCGGAGTTCTTCACCGGACTCTTCGCGACCGCGCTTGAAGACGGTGAGCTGATCACGGCGATCGAGATTCCGGCGCCGCCGCCGCGCAGCGGCAGCGCGTTCCTGGAGCTGGCACGGCGGCACGGCGACTATGCACTGGTCGGCGTGACGGCGGTCGTCATCCTGGATTCGGAACGCCGGGTCACGGACGCGCGGATCGTCCTGTTCAGCGTCGGCGAGGGTCCGGTGCGCGCGGCGCGCGCGGAAGCGGCGCTCGCCGGAACCACGGGAGATGCCGCCGCGCGGGAAGCCGCGGCGGACGCGGTCCAGGGGGACATCGATCCATCCGCGGATATCCACGCGTCATCGGCCTACCGGCGCCAGCTCGCGTCGGTGCTCACCCGCCGGGCGCTCGCCGCGGCCCTCGGACGCGCGGTGGATGCCGCGCGATGAAGCCTGACTTCGTCACGGAGGCGTGAATGCGGACTTACGACCTTTCCCAGCCGCTGAACCAGGAAGTCTCGTTCTGGCCGTACTACCCGCCGTTCGAGGTGAAGTACATCAAGCGCAAGGCGGAGCACGGGGTGAATGCACAATACATCCAGACGTCGAATCACATGGGAACCCACCTGGATGCGCCCCGGCACTTCGTGACCAACGGCCGGACCATCGACGAGATCCCCATCGAATGGCTCTGCGGTCCGGGGGTCATCGTGGATCTCCGGGACGAAATGAGCGATCTCGCGGTCTACACTCCGCAGATGATCGAGAAGCGGGTCAAGGTCAAAACCGGAGACCTCCTGATTCTCCATACCGGATTCCACCGCTATTCCCAGTTCGGCGCCGCACCCGACGAAGAGCGCTATATCCACATGCATCCGGGCGCGCATCCGAGCATGGTCCCGTGGCTGCTCCGCAAGGGAATCCATATCTGGGGAGTGGACTGCGTCAGCACCGATCACCCGATGAATCTTCCGATCGGGCGGTTTCTCGGAAAGGGGCTGCACGACCACTGGGCCCGAGTGCGAGCGGCGGCGGAGGCCAAGTTCGGCGGCAAGAAGGCGGTGGACAAGATGTTCCCGGATTCCGCGTATCAGCTGACGCACAACGCGCTGTTCCCCAAGGACTGCATGCACATCGAGAATGTCGGCGGGGAGATCGACGTCCCCGAGCTGCAGAACAAGCGGTGTATCGTGGGCTGCTTTCCCTGGAAGTTTCGCGGCGGCGAAGCGGCCTTCTGCCGGACAGTGGCGTGGCTGGGGGAATGGCCGCGGAATCCGTAGGCGCGAGGGATTTCGAACAGGCACGCGGGGATTGGATCCGGGGCTTGGCCGGGGGAACCACAGATTGCACGGATGACTGAGATCCGGCGGGCACCAGGTGATAGACGAGATCCACAGACCTATGCCATTATCGGCGCTGCGATGGAGGTACACCGAACACTGGGACCTGGATTTCTCGAGCAGGTTTATCACTTGGCCCTCAAGATGGAATTCAGATTGAGAGGCATCCTTTTCGAGTGTGAAGTGGACGTTCCGGTTTACTACAAAGGCACGCCCTTGGGCCTGCGGTACCGTGCCGACCTGCTCTGTTTCGGTGGAGTAATTGTGGAACTGAAGGCGCTAAGAGCGCTCACGATTGTAGAGGAAGCTCAAATCATCAACTACCTCATCGCAACCCAGATCGGTCGGGGAATTCTCCTGAACTTCGGAGCCTCGACACTTCAGTATCGGCGATTCGTCGGACCTGCCTATCATCTTTCGCGCTCCGGTGCGACCTCTGTGCCATCTGTGGTTCCCAGAGGCCCCGCGCCGTGATGCCTGCGCCGAGCGCGACCGAGACCGCGCGACGAGTGCTGTCCGGCGAGGTCTCGCCCGTCGAGGTCGTCGAGGCCGCGCTGGCGCGCGTCGCCGAGATCAATCCTCAGCTCAATGCCATTGTCACCCTGAACCCGCGCGCAGTCGACGACGCCCGCGCCCTCGAGCGGCGGATCGCGAGCGGTGAGGCGGTCGGTCCCCTCGCCGGCGTGCCGGTCGGCATCAAGGACGTCACCCAGGTAGCCGGGCTGCGCACGACCTTCGGCTCGCCGCTCTATGCGGACCACGTCCCCACTGAGGACGCGCTGGTGGTCCAGCGACTCCGCGCGGCCGGCGCCATCATCCTCGGCAAGACCAATACCCCCGAGTTCGCGGCCGGCGGCAACACCTGGAACGACGTCTTCGGGCGCACCCGCAACCCCTGGAACCCGGCCCAGAGCGCCGGTGGCTCGACCGGCGGCGGCGCCGTCGGCCTGGCGACCGGAATGATCGGGCTCGCCGAAGGCACGGACCTCGGGGGCTCGCTGCGGATCCCCGCCTCGTTCTGCGGCGTGGTCGGCCTCAGGCCCTCACCCGGACTGGTGCCGACCCATCCTTCCGATTTTGTCTGGGATACGCTCCAGGTCACCGGGCCGATGGCGCGAAGCGCGGAGGACATTGCCCTCATGCTCCAGGCGATCGCCGGGCCGAGTCCACTGGCGCCGCTGCGACAGCCGATGGCCGGCGGGGATTTCGTCGCCGCGGTGCGACGGGGACCCAGGGCGGGACTCCGGGTCGCGTACTGTTCCGACATCGCAGGCATCGGCATCGACCCGGAGATCGAATCGGTGTGCCGCACCGCTGCAGCCGGTCTCAGCGCCTCCGGGATCGCGGTCGATCTCATCGATCTCGATCTCTCGGCGGGGCGCGAGGCCTTCCTGGCGCTCCGCGGGCACTGGTTCTCGGCCTGGATGTCGGAGCGTCTCGACCGGCTGGACCAGTTCGGTGTGAACGTGCGGAACAACACCCGCGCCGGCATCGACGGAAGGGGTCTGGATCTCGGGAAGGCGGAGTCGGCGCGGGGAAGGATCTGGCATACCTTCCGGGAACTCTTCCAGCGCTATGACCACCTGCTGACCCCCACGATGGCGGTGCCACCGTTTCCTGCCGAGCAGAACTACCCCGAGACCGTCGCGGGGAAAACGATGAAAACCTATATCGACTGGCTGGCGCCCACGTTCGTGCTGAGTCTCACCGGACTTCCGGTGGCCTCGGTCCCCTGCGGACTCGATCCCGGGAGGATGCCCGTGGGACTGCAGATCGTCGGTCGCCCCGAGGGAGAAGAGGCGGTCCTCGCGCTGGCAGCCCGGATCCAGGAAGCCAACCCGATCGGGCTGCCGGGCATCTGAGCCTGTCCGACCGCTCGCTGGTTGTCTCCCTAGGGATTCCGCGGCCCGGTGGCGGGCACGGGAATCGGCTTCGAATGATCTTCGTAGGGCCGGAGAATCCATTCGAAGAACGCCCAGGTCCGGTTCCAGGAATCGATCTGCGCCGGCGAATCCACCCGTTCCAGGGTCACCGGATCCACGCGCCGGCTGAAGGCGTGCCCCACGGAACTTCCCCACGGCGCCGGATCGACGTACACCTTGGTTTCGGCCAGGTCGGGCTTGAGGGCCCGGAGCTTCCAGACCATTTGCTGGTCCTCGACATAGTCGACGTCACGATCGTTCGTGGCCACGTGCACCAGGATCGGCACATTGAGCTTCTCTACATGGTAGAGCGGAGAGCGCTCGATGTAGAGATCCCGCTTTTCGAAGGGCAAGCCCCCGATCGCGGTTTGAGTGGAATAGCTCCGCTGATAGCCCGGGCCCTTGTAAGACAGCCGGAACACCAGATTCGTCACCGGAACGATGGCCGCGGCGGCCTTGAACGGATGGGTGTCGCGAAACACCAGGTGGGAGGCGATGAATCCACCATGGCTCCATCCCATGATGCCAAGCCGGTCCTGGTCCACGTGCGGCAGGGTCTTCAGGAATTCCACGGCGGATAGGACGTCGTCGAGCTCCTTCCCGCCGTAGTCGATCGCGTTGTGGTGCGCCTCGCCGTAACCGGTGCTTCCGCGATATTGCGGCGTGATCACTACATACCCGCGCTCGACGGCCTCGCGCACAAAGGGGTACATGCTCGTTCCCCAGTTCCCGTGCACGCCTCCGTGCACCCATACCATCGCCGCATGCCCTCTGGCGCCCCGCTTGACCAGGGGCTGAAAGAGGTAGGCCGGAATGGTCATGCCATCCACGCTGCTTCGGTAGGATATCGGAGAAAAATCCAGCACCCCCTTGCTGCGGGCGGTCATGATGCTGTCCGCCCGCTTTCGGCCGGCGACCTGCTGCTCATAGTTGGCTGAGGGATGATCCTCGGGCCGGGTACTCACATACAGCTGGCGGATTCGCGCAGTATCCATGACGACAGTCCGCCGGGAACCGCCGCTGTCGGGGGACGGCCGCGCGGGTTGCTGCGCCGAGAGGATGCCCGGGCAGGCGACCGCTGCCAGCACCCAGAGTCCGATCGCGCGCGTCGCGGGGATACCTGACCTGGCCGGCATAGGTGCCTCCATGGGGGGTGATGCCAAGCTACGCCGTGGCAACTGCGCGCGTCAAACTATGGCAGCGTCGACAGAAACGCGTCCAGCACGCGATTGAATTCCTCCGGCTTGTCCATGTGCATCCAGTGGCTGGCCTGCTCGATCGTTCGGGTGGGCAGCCCGCGAACGATGTTCTGCAGATCGTTCGGCCCGTTTTCGTGAGAGGTGACGATCGCGAGCTTGGGGCCGGGGTACCGCTCCAGTGCCGGGACCGGATCGTAGGCCGACAGCGCACCGATGATGACCAGCGAAGGCTCCTTCGGCACGCTCCGCATCTGCGCCATCACCCGGTCCCGCACCGCCGGCTGGGCATCGGTCAAAAGACGGTTCCAGTACCAGGCCGTCACCGAGTCGTAGTTGGCCTCGATCTGCGCCATCATCTGCTTGCCCTGCTCCGGCGGGGTCCGACCCGGCGTGCCGACCATCACCAGACCCGCCACCCTGTCTGGATGGGCCGCGGCATATGCGATGGCCGCGGCGCCGCCCATGCTGTGTCCCACCAGCACGAACCGGTCGAGCTTCAGGGAATCGACGACCGCGGCAATGTCGGAGGCGAAGGCGTCGACGGAGTACTCGTTGCCGGCGGGAGCACTCGACCTGCCGTGTCCCCGGAGATCGAGCGCCACGACGCGCCGGCCGGGGCGAAGGTGATCGAGCTGCGCCTGCCACTGCTCGGCGTTGCCAGCGTAGCCATGGACCAGGACCATGGGGACGCCGCCGCCACTGCCGCCATCGTTCACGTGCAATGAGCCGGCCGGACCGGCGATCTGGTCCACCGGAGCCGGAGGGGACACCGCCGGCGGGTCTGGCTCGCCACAGGCGGGGAGAGACGCGATCAACAGCAGCGCGAGGGGTGCGCCTCGCGGAGAGCAGGGCGTGTGAATCGTGCGCATGGACGGCGTCCTCTCAAAAAAGTTTGGCGACTTCCGGCTTCACGACCTTGCCCATCGCATTGCGCGGCAGCGCCGCCACGCAGCAGAGGGCGCGCGGCACCTTGTACGGAGCGAGCCGCTCACGGGCCCAGGCCTGCATCTCCTCGAGACTGAGCGAGGCCCCGGGACGGAGCTCGATGGCGACCGAGACCTTGTCCCCCCACTCGAGATCGGGAATGCCGACCACTGCGCATTCGCCGACCGCCGGATGAGTTCGCAGCTCTTCTTCGATCTCGAGGGCGGACACCTTGAATCCCCCCGTCTTGAGGATGTCCACGCTGCTCCGGCCCAGGATACGATAGCGGCCCTCTTCCAGCACGGCGGTGTCACCGGTGCGGAACCAGCCGTCGCGAAAGGCGTCGCGGGTCGCGTCGGGACGACGCCAGTACTCCAGGAAGACATTGGCGCCCCGCACTTCGATCTCTCCCGGCGACCCGGGAACAACGGTCTTGCCCTGCTCGTCGACCAGTCGTACCTCGACGTCCGGAAGCGGCATGCCGACCGACCCGGGCCGCCGCTCGTCATGCAGCGGGTTGGAGAGCGCCATGCCGATCTCGGTCATGCCATAGCGCTCGAGCAGCGTATGCCCACCGATCTCGCGCCACCGCTCCAGGGTTTGCACCGGCAACGCCGCGGATCCCGACACCATGAGGCGCATCGCCCGGCATCCCGCGGACATCGCCGCTCGCAAATCCGGATCGGCGGCCTCCCACGCCGCGATCAGCCGGGAATAGATCGTCGGCACCGCCATGAAAAGCGTCAGCTCCCCGGAAGCGATCCGGGCCCAGGTTTCCGCCGCATCGAACTTCGGGAGGATGACGCAGGTGGCTCCCGCCCAGAGGGCACAGCACACCACGTTGACGATGCCGTGGACATGATGCAGCGGCAGCACGAGCAGGATCCGGTCGTCGGCGGTCCATCCCCAGGCTTCGATCAGCGTGGTGATCTGGGCCTGGAGATTCTCATGGGTGGTGACGACGCCTTTCGGCTTGCCGGTGGTACCGCTGGTATACACCATCATGGCGCGGCGCGGGGGTGCCACGGCTGGCAGCGGTCCCGGACTGGCCGCGAGCGCGTCCTTCGTGATCAGGAAGCGCGCACCCCCTGAGGCTGCGAGCGGTTCGAGCATCGAGGCCGAATCGCCGTCGGCCACCACGATCGTGGCCTCTGCGTCGCGGAGGACATATTCGAGCTCGGCACGAGGATGGGAAAGCGCCAGCGGCACCGCAATACCGCCGGCACGCCAGATTGCCCATTGCACCGCGATATGATCAAAGCTGGGCGGAATGAAATAGGCCACGCGGGCTTCTTCGAGATCGCTTCGGTGCCCCAGCAGCGCTGCGGCGATCCGCGCCGACGCCTCGAGCAGGTCGTCATAGGAGTAGGTGCCGGCGGCATCGACCAGGGCCCGGCGCGGTCCATGTCCGCGGGCGCGCGCCACCAGGGGGAGGCTCTCCATGCCCCAAGAAACGATTCACGCCTCCCCGGGGCAAGAGCGGCGGGAGGCTTACTCCCCCCGCAGCACCAGCGCCGGGTCGGCCCGGGTGGCTCGTCGCGCGGGGATCCAGCAGGCCACGAAGGCGATGCCGAGGAAGAGCACCCCCGAGATCGCCAGCACCACAGGGTCGCCAGGCGTCACCTGGTACAGCAGTGCTGCGAGCTTGCGCGTGATGAGCCAGCCGATTCCAAGCCCCGCCGCGGCACCGAGTGCGGCGTCACGCATGCCGGTCCCGACGACTTCGCGGGTGACCTGATAATCGCTCGCGCCGAGGGCTCGGCGCAGGCCGATCTCCCGGGTGCGCTGGGCCACGATGTGGGAGATTACGCCGTAGACGCCGAGGCCGGCGAGCGCGGCCGCGAGCAGGGCGAAGAACCCCATCAGCCAGGCGCGAAACCGCTGTGGGGCCGTCGCGTCTCGAACGACATCGGTCATGGTCCGTACTCCGGTGAGCGGCATCTCCGGGTCGAGCGCGGTGACGATTCTTCGCAGGTCGGGCGCAACCGAGAGCGGCGACACCCTGGTGCGGAGCACGAGAGCGATCTCGTCTACTGCGACCTGGTCTGCCAGCGCGAACACGATCGGGCGGGGCTCCCGGTCGAGGCCCCGCTCGCGCACGTCGCCCACCACTCCGACAATCTCGCCTTCCGGGCGGTCGTCTCCGGGGCGCACGCCCAATCGGACGAAATGGCCAATGGGATTGCCGCCGGGCCAGTATCGCCGCGCGGCGGCGGCGCTCACCAGGACCACCGGACGGCTTCCCCGCCGGTCTTCGGAGGTGAACCCGCGTCCCGCGACGATCGGAATCCGCTGCGTGGTGAGATACTCCCGGCTCACCACCCGGACCTGGGCCGATTGGGTGACGCCATCGGGGACCGGCACGCTGTCGATCATGAAGCTCCCGCTCCATCCGAATCCGGTGAGTGGCAGTCCGAAGATCAGACCCGCGGATTCCACGCCGGGCAGCGCTGCGACCCGGGCCAGGAGCTCGCCCTGGAACCGGACGATGCTCTCGCTCGATGGATAGCGCTTGGTGGGGAGCGCGATGGACGCGACCAGCGTCGAGGTAGGGTCGAGCCCCGGATCCACCGATTCCAGCCGCGCCTTGCTCTTGATGAGCACTCCTGCGACGGCGAGCAGCGCGAGCGCGACTGCCGTTTCTGCCGCGACGAGCCAGCGGTGCAGCCGCCGGGGACTTCCGACGTGTCGCGAGCCTGAACCGGCGAGAGCAGTCCGGAGATCGGCGCGGAGAATCCGTCGTGCCGGGGCGAGACTCACCAGCAGCGCCACCACCGCGGTGACCGCCAGGGTGAACAGCAGCGCCGAAGCATCGAGACGCACTTCGTCGATCCGGGGCACTCCCTCGGGCGCCAGTCGGCGAATGAGGTCGGCACCCAGCAGCGCGACCGGCACCGCCGCGACCGCCCCCGCGGCCACCAGGACCAGCACCTCGCTCGCGCCATGCCATAGCAGGCTTGCGCGGCCCGCCCCCAGCGCGGAGCGCACCGCGACCTCGGCGCTCCGCTCGACCGAGCGCACCAGCACGAGATTCGCGACGTTGGCGCAGGCCAGCAGCAGGAGCAATCCGACTCCCGTCATCAGCAGGAGCAGCGTGGGCCGCGCGCCCCGCACCACGTCCTCATGCATCGGACGGAGCAGCACGGTCCATCCGGAGTTGGTCCTTGGAAAATCGCGCTCGAGCCGCGCGGCCAGCGTGACCATTTCGCTCTGCGCCCGGTCCAGCGTGACGCCGTCGGCGAGCCGGCCGGCGGCAGTGAGATAGTGTGCGCCGCGCTGCGACGCGAGGTCGGCCGGCATTCGGAAGGGAAGCCACGCGTCGCTTGATCGAGCTGGAAAGGTGAATCCCGGCGGCATGACCCCGATGATCTCTCGGTTCTCTCCGTCCAGCGTCCACAGTTTCCCCAGCACGTCGACAGTGCCGCCGAACCGGGTCGACCAGGCGCCATGGGAGATCAGCACGACGCGGGACGCTCCGCCCTCGAAGTCCGCCGCGACGAAACCGCGTCCGAGCGCGGGTCGGACAGCGGTCACTTCGGTGAACCCGGACGTGACCGCGGCGGCGGGAATCTGTTCCGCCGGACCCAGACCGGTCGCGGCGGCTTCGTATTCGTACCACGCGACCAGGGAGCGGAAGCTCCGGGCGTCGCGCGACCAATCGAAAAAGTCCGTCGCGGAGACAGAGAATTCCGGCCACCCTGCCGTCGCATTGCTGGAGTAGATCGCGACCAGCCGGTCCGGTGACGGGAGCGCGAGGGGACGCATCACGACGCCGCGGAGCACCGAGAACACAGTGGTGTTGAGGCCAATCCCGAGGGCGAGCACCGTCACGGCAGTCAGCGTGAATGCCGGCGCACGGAGGAGACCGCGCCCCGCCAGCCGGAGATCCTGCAGCATCCCGGTCAGCCATTCCTTTCGGCGTCGCTGCCGCCGCTCCGCCTGGTCGATGTTCCGGCATTCGATGGCAAAACGTTCCAGGGGCCCGAAGCGGGCCTCGGCTTCCCGTCGCGCCTCCTCCGCCGAGTAACCGCTTTTGGTCAACGCCTCGGCTTTCATCTGGAGGTGGGCCTCGAACTCCTCCGCGATATCCTCGGCGGGCGGGGGCTCTTTCCCGCTCAATCGGAACAGTCTCCGCAGGTCAGCCATGCGTGCGCCTCACCGTTCGGCCGTGCCCAAGACCTGGGCCACGGCGCTGACGTAGCGGTCCCAGCGCGAAACCTCCGCCCTGAGCTGAGCCCGCCCTTTGCCGGTCAGACGATAGAACTTGGCCTTGCGGTTGTTCTCCGAGAGCCCCCACTGGGACTCGACCCACCCGCGCCGCTCGAGCCGGTGCAAGGCAGGATAGAGCGCGCCCTCCTCCACCAGAAATTCCTCCCCGGAGTGCTCCCGAATCCACGTGGCCACGGCATAGCCGTGTCTGGTATCCCAGGACAGCGCCTTGAGTACCAGCAGATCCAGGGTGCCTTGCAGCAGGTCGAGCGAGGTCGTCACGGAGGCTCCCATAAATATCTTATGGCAAGATCGGTCGACTTCCCTAAGGTGTCAAGGGGAAGGAGGCTGCTTAAGTTTCTGCCCATGCGTGTACCCCTGCTGCTGCTGTTCGCCCTCCCCTCGGCGGTGATCGCCCAGATCGCGCAACGCCCGACGACTCCCGGACTCACCCGCGCGCTCTCCGACGTTCGCGGGGAGCTCTCCGGCGAGCGCGCGCTCGCCACCACGGCGTTCGTCGCACAGTACTGGCGGCTTCCGGGAAACAGTGGATTCAACGCCAGCCTCAGCCGGGTGGCTGCGATCCTGGACAGTGCCGGCTTTGTTCCGGAGGAGCGGGCGCCTGCCGGGACCCGTCTCACCTACCGTATCGAACGCCGCTCCATGCGCGGACGGCCTACCTGGGAGCCGCTGGACGGCTCGCTCACCATCGTGGGACACGCCGAGCCCATTCTCCGCTATGTCACCAATCGTCACATGCTCGGCATGTATTCAACCTCGACGCCGCCTGGCGGAGTCGAGGGGGAGCTCGTCGATGTGGGGAAGGGCACCAGCGCCGATTTTTCTCGAACGAGCGTCGCCGGCAAGATCGTGATGGGAGAATCGTCGCTCCGGCGGCTCTGGACCGAAGCGGTGAAGCAGCGCGGCGCGCTGGGGGTGCTGGCCTACTCCATGCCAGGGTACACCCGGCCCGAAGTGAACCGCACCTCGATCCAGTTCTCCGGCATCCCCTGGGATTCGACCCTGCCGGGCTGGGGCATACCCCTCTCCTTCTCCGCGCGCGAAGCGCTGCGCGCGGCGATGGCACGAGGACCCGTCCGAGTGCGTGCCGAGCTGTCGACCCGGCTCTACCATGCCGATGAGCTCACCTTGGTTGCGGAGGTCAAGGGCAGTCGGGTCGCGGCGAATCGATTCGTGTTCAGCGCTCATGTGCAGGAGCCGGGGGCCAACGACAACGCCTCCGGCGTCGCCGCGCTCGCCGAGATGGCGCGGACGCTGGCGGTGCTGGTGCGCCAGAAGAAGCAGAACCCCGGACGGACGATCACTTTCCTCTGGGGGGACGAGATCGCCTCCACGAACCGGTTCCTCAAGGAGGACTCGCTCCGCACCTCCG
>Ga0075428_100006118_pt1 | contig 13390 bp, 13 predicted proteins | sample RhiMetdeltSRZDD2_FD_75291 | JGI IMG/M metagenome (GOLD analysis project Ga0075428, IMG submission 75291) | Populus rhizosphere microbial communities from Tennessee, USA - Rhizosphere MetaG P. deltoides SRZDD2 | ecosystem: Host-associated > Plants > Roots > Rhizosphere > Soil | place: USA...
AAGGTGCGCGCCGACAAGCTGCGCGAGGTGAAGGACGGGCACGACGGCACGTGGGTCGCGCATCCGGGCCTCGTGCCCTTGGCGCTCGAGGTCTTCGACGCCCACATGTCCGGCCCCAATCAGCTTCACGTGCGCCGGGACGATCTTCACGTGACGGCCGCCGACTTGCTGCGCGCGCCCGAGGGAACGCGAAGCGAAGCGGGCCTCCGCCACAACGCGCGCGTCTCCATCCTCTACCTCGAGTCGTGGCTGCGCGGCCACGGCTGCGTGCCCATCGACAACCTCATGGAGGACGCGGCCACAGCCGAGATCTCCCGCATGCAGATCTGGCAGTGGCTGCACCACGGGGCGGCCCTCGCGGATGGGCGGGTCGTCGATCTCGATCTCGTGCACCGAGTCGTCGACGAGGAGGCGTGCCGTCTCCTGAATGACGTGGGCGAGGCGCGCTTCGTGGCAGGCCGCTACCGCGAGGCCCGCGACCTCCTGCTGCGTCTCACGACCGCCGACCGAGCGGTTCCCTTCCTCACCCTCCCCGCCTACGAGCTGCTCCTGGACCTCGACGCCGACCAGAGGAGGTAGTCATGCTGCCAATGCTCCACTCCGAGACCCGGATCGCCGACAACGGCCGCAGCGATGCGGGGGACCGTTGGAGCGGGGTCGTGCGCCCCTATCAAGACAAGGACGTCGCGCGGCTGCGCGGCTCGGTGCAGGTCGAGCACACGCTCGCGCGCCTCGGCGCCGAGCGCCTGTGGCGGATGCTGGACGCCGAGCCCTACGTGCACGCTCTTGGAGCGCTGACCGGCGGGCAGGCGGTCCAGATGGTGAAGGCTGGCCTCAAGGCCATCTACCTCTCGGGCTGGCAGGTCGCCGCGGATGCCAACTCGGCCGGCCAAACGTACCCCGACCAGAGCCTCTACCCGGTCGACAGCGTGCCGAACGCGGTGCGCCGGCTGAACCGCGCGCTGCTGCGCGCCGACCAGATCGACCATGCCGAGGGGCGCGGCGATCGGTACTGGCTGGCGCCGATCGTGGCCGACGCCGAGGCCGGCTTCGGCGGTCCTCTCAACGCATTCGAGCTGATGAAGGCCATGATCGAGGCTGGCGCCGCGGGCGTCCACTTCGAGGACCAGCTCGCCTCCGAGAAGAAGTGTGGGCACATGGGCGGAAAGGTGCTCGTCCCGACGGGCCAGTTCATCCGCACGTTGGTGGCCGCGCGCCTGGCCGCCGACGTGATGGGCGTGCCCACGGTGCTCGTCGCCCGCACCGACGCCCAGAGCGCGAAGCTGCTGCTCTCCGATGCCGACCCGCGCGACCACGCGTTCTTAGAAGGAGGCGACCGCACCCCCGAGGGCTTCTTCCGCATGCGCGGCGGCCTCGACTGCGCTATCGCGCGTGCGCTCGCGTACGCCCCCTACGCCGACCTGCTCTGGTGCGAGACATCGACGCCGGACCTGGCCGACGCGCGCCGCTTCGCCGAGGCGGTGCATCGCGCGTTTCCCGGCAAGCGTCTCGCCTACAACTGCTCGCCGTCCTTCAACTGGAGGAAACACCTCGACGCTCCGACCATCGCGCGCTTCCAGCGCGAGCTGGGCGCGATGGGCTACAAGTTCCAGTTCGTCACGCTCGCCGGCTTCCACGCCCTGAACTACGGGATGTTCGAGCTCGCGCGCGGCTATCGCGACCGCGGCATGGCCGCCTACACCGAGCTGCAGGAGGCGGAGTTCCGGGCTGAGGCCGACGGCTATACGGCGACCCGTCACCAGCGCGAGGTGGGAACCGGCTACTTCGATGCCGTCACGGAGATCGTCGGCGGCGGCGAGGCTGCGACGGTCGCGCTCGCGGAATCGACCGAAGCGCAACAGTTCTGACCTCCAACCACGGCCAGGACAACCACAGAGATCACAGAGGAGAAACGGAGAGGACACAGAGGGAGAAACGTCTCGGGGATGAGCTCCCGAGAGGTTGAATCCAGCCAGACTTTCTAGGCTCTCGGTTCCCTGGCCGGTTGGCCTGTCTCTGTGTCCTCGGTGGTTGTATTGGCCGGCGTTGGTTCCTCGGATCCTCAGAGATAGTCGCGCAACCCTTCCTCGAGGCGCCGGAACGGGAAGCCGAAGTACGCCATGGCCGGCTTCGGGTCGATGTCGACCTCCTGCGTAATGAAGTCGATCGCGCTGGGCGACAGCATGGGCTGAGGCAGGATCTGCATCGGCAGCACCAGGAGCTTCATCAGCTTCGCCGGATGATGCAGGAGCGGGCGGCGCTTCTTCAGGACCGACTGGACCGTGTGGATGATCTGATCCATGGTGAGTCGCTCCGGCCCACCCACCTCGAGGGTCAACGCCTTCGCGTCCTCGCGGACCGCGGACTCGGCCACGCAGCGCGCCACGTCCTTCACGTAGATCGGGTAGACGGGCGTCGTGCCGTCGCCGATCACGGGCACGACCGGCAGATAGCGGCAGAAGAACACGAAGCGGTTCATCGAGTGGTCGCGCGGGCCATAGATCCACGAGGGCCGTAGCAGCGCATGCTCGAGACCGGTCTCGCGGATCGCCGCCTCCGCCATGTCCTTGGCCTGGAACCACGGCTGCGGCCGCCCCTGTCCGGCGCCGGCGCCGGACATGTAGACGAAGCGGCGCACGCCCATCGCCTTCGCGATCTTGGCCGCGGTCACGGTCCCGCGACCATCGACCTCGAGGTACGTGAGGCCCTTCGCCGGCTTCTCGACGGGGTGGTTGGGGAACTGAATCGCGTGGACGACGACGTCCGCCCGCGCGAAGGCTCGCCCCAGCGAGGTAGCGTCGCCGGCGAATGCCTGGACCAGCCGGACGCGGCCGCCCCAGGGGTCAGCGCGGCCGGGGTCGCGGGTGGTCACGGTCAGCTCATGGCCTCCCGCGTCGAGCAGCCGATCCACGACCTCACGGCCGATGAACCCGGTTCCGCCGGTCACCACGATCCGCATGGCGTCCTCCCCGGAAGCGCGACGCTTCTATCTACCACGATATGCTTTGGCGCGTGCGGCGAGCGCTGATCGTAGAGGACGACGCGGACATCGTCGAGCTCGTCGAGCACTACCTGTCCAGGGAAGGCTTCAGCGTCGATTCCGAGCGCGACGGCAAGCGCGGCCTCGAGCGCATCCTGGCCGGCAGCTATGAGCTCCTGATCCTGGACCTCCAGATGCCCGGCATGGACGGCTTGGCGCTGTGCGCCGAGGTGCGGCGCGACAAGCGCACCCGCGCCATCCCCGTCGTGATGCTGACGGCGCGCGGGGACGAGACCGACCGCGTCGTGGGTCTGGAGATGGGGGCCGACGACTACGTCGTGAAGCCCTTCAGCCCCAAGGAGCTGGTGGCGCGGGTGCGGGCCCTCTTCCGGCGGCTGGGACGCGTCGACGACGACGACAAGCCGCTGAGTTTCGCCTCGCTCGAGGTCGACGTCACGCGTCACACGGCGCACTGGGAGGGCCAGCCGATCCGCCTGACCGCCAAGGAGTTCGCGCTGCTCGTGGCGCTCTTGGAGGCGCGCGGCCGCGTGCTGTCGCGGCAGCTGCTGCTGGAGAACGTATGGGGCCTGTCCTACGCCGAGGGCACGCGCACCGTGGACGTCCACGTTCGGCGACTCCGGGAGAAGCTGCCGGGCCTCGCGCCGCACATCCTGACGGTGAAGTCGCTGGGCTACCGCCTGGCGAAGGAGGAGTAATGCTCCGGCTGCGCGGGCGCATCGCGATCACAGCCGTGGCGGCTTCGACGACGGCGCTCATGGCGGTCCTCCTGATCGTCACGCCGGGGCTGCGGCGTCGAACGGCGGCTCTCGAGCAGGACGTCCTGCTGGCGGAGGCGCGCTTGTTGGCGCGCATCATGGAGGAGCCGCTGGCCCGCGGGTGGTCGCCCGCCGAGCTGGACGCGCTCGTCGACCAGACGGCGCCCGACATCGCCGCGCGGATCACGGTCATGGCGCCGGACGGCCGCGTTCTCGGCGACTCTGCGCTCTCGGGCGCGGCCCTGCAGGCCCTCGAGAATCACGCCGACCGCCCGGAGGTCAAGGCCGCGCTCGCGGCAGGATTCGGCAGCTCGATCCGCCGCAGCGCGACGGTCCGGGACGACCTGCTCTACGCCGCGGTCGCGGTCCGACATGGGGGCCGGCTCGTGGGCGTGGCGCGCGTGGCGCGCCCGTTGTCCGGGGTGGAGGACCAGACGCGGGCGTTCCGCGGCGCTGTGGTCCTGGCCCTGCTGCTCGCTTTCCTCATGACGGCGCTGCTCTCGGCGGCTTTCGCTGCGCCCCTGGCCGGCCCCCTCGCCGAGATCATGGACGCCGCGCATCGGTATGCGAAGGGCGACCTCTCGGCGCGGATCCGCGTGAACCGCAGCGACGAGCTGGGCGAGCTGGCGCAAATCCTGAGCCATTCCGCACAGGCGCTCCAGGAGCGCCTCTCCGAGAACGCACGCGAACGCGCCCGCACCGATGCGATCCTGCTCGCGATGGACGACGGCCTGCTGGCCGTCGACCACAAGGGAACGGTCGTGCTCGCCAACAAGGCCCTGCGCAGCATCCTGGAGACGGCGGAGCCCACGGGTCGCCACTACCTCGAGACCGTGCGCCAGCGCGAGGTCGGCGCCGTGATCGAGGGAGTGCTGAAGACCGGCGAGCGCACGTCGGTCGAGGTGGAGCTATTCCACCTGCGGCGGGTGTTCTCCCTCACGGCCGTCCCCTTCCCCGGCCACCAAGGCTCGCCGCACGGGGCCGTGCTGACACTGCACGATGTCACGGAGCGCCGGCGCGCCGACCGCATCCGCCGCGATTTCGTCGCGAACGCGTCTCACGAGCTGCGCACCCCGCTCACCTCGATCCGTGGCTTCGTGGAGGCGCTCGAGGACGGCGCGCTGCAGGAGCCCGACCGGGCCCAGCGTTTCCTGGGCAAGATCCGCACCCACGCCGACCGCATGGCCGCGCTCGTCGAGGACCTGCTGGAGCTGTCGCGACTCGAAGCGGGAGAGCGGCCACCGCTCTGGGAGGAGGTAGTGCCCGCGGAGATCGCCGAGGACGTCGTGGCGAGCTTCGGGGGACTCGCGGGACGCAAGAACATCACGCTCCTGCACGGCTCTGGGGGCGCGCCAGCGGTCGTCACCGACGCAGACCGGCTGCGGCGAATGATCGAGAGCCTCGTGGACAACGCGGTCAAGTACACGGCTGAGGGCGGCAGAGTGGAGATCCGGACCGCGCCGGACCGGGCCGGAGGGGCGGTGATTCAGGTGGAGGACAACGGCCCGGGCATCGCCTCCGAGCACCTACCGCGCATCTTCGAGCGCTTCTACCGCGTCGACAAGGCCCGCAGCCGTGAGCTGGGTGGGACGGGCCTCGGCCTCGCGATCGTGAAGCACCTGGCCGAGAGCGTTGGCGCCCTGGTCAGCGTTCGCAGCGAGCCGGAGCGCGGTACCTGCTTCGAGGTGCACGTTCCGGCCAGACGCGAGCCCGTCTCCGTGCTGCCGCCAAGGTAGATCCCGCTGCGGGCGCGCTGCTTGACTTCGATCCCCCGGTCCGCCTACTTTGCCTGGACAGCGCATGCCGACGCATTTCGAAGAGTCGATCGAACGTGACCTGGGGCGGCTACGCTCCGAGCTCCTGGAGATGGCGGGGCTCGCCGCCCGTGCACTGCGCACCTCGGTGCGGGCGCTGGTCGAGGGCAATCGGCAGCTGGCCTACGCAGTAATCCTGCGCGATCGCTACATCGACGAAAAGGAGAAGGAGATCGACCGGCTGAGCCTCGAGTTCCTGGTGCGCCAGCAACCGGCCGGCGGCCTGCTGCGCCTGGCCTACAGCACGATCAAGGTCAACCTCGAGATCGAGCGCGTCGGCGACTATGCCGAGAGCGTCGCGCGCCACGTCCTGCGCCTGAACCAGACCCTTCCCGAGGCCGTGACGCAGCGCATCGTCGAGATGGCGGACCTGGCGATCCCCATGGTCCACGACTCGATCAACGCCTTCATCCGCCAGGACATCGCCCTCGCACGCAGGACGATCGAGGTCGAGCCCGCCGTCGACGCCCTGCAGAGCAAACTGAACTCCGACCTGATCGAGCTGCTGCGCTCCCATACCATCCCGCCCGAGATGATGGATCCCCTGCTCACCATCGGCCGCCGTTTCGAACGTGTCGCCGATCAAGCGCGCAACGTCTGCATGGAAGCGCTCTACCTGAGCACGGGCGAATACGCGAAGCACCCAGGCTCCGACGCGTTCCGCATCCTGTTCGTGGGCGAGCACAACGCCTGCCGGAGCCAGATGGCCGAGGCGATCGGCGACTCCCTCAATCAGCCGAACTTCATCTTCTCGAGCGCCGGCCTGGATCCCGCTCCGATCGACGCCGCGACGCTCCGCTTCATGCAGGAGAAGGGCTTCGACCTGTCGCGCATGGCGCCGAAGGCGATCCACCAGGTCCCGGACCTCGACCAGTATCAAGTCGTGGTGGGCGTGGCCGAGCAGTCCCGGCGCGCCTTCCCCCAGAGCCCGCGCAAGATGGTGTACGTGGACTGGAGCATCGACGACCCCTCGCGAGCGCAGGGCTCGCCTGAGGAGATCCGCGCCAGCTACGAGACCACGTTCCAGTTTCTCGCGAGCCACGTGCGCGACCTGGTCGAGGCCGTGCTCGGGAGCAAGATCGACTGACCGGCTCGCGCCGGCAATGTTCAAGGAGACTCGGATGATGCGTGCGCCTCGAATGGTCAAGCGTCCTCTCGGTGCTCTCGCCGTCGTCGCGGCGATGGCCGTCGTGGCGAGCTGCCGGGGCGGCGGGGGCGAGAAGCCGGGGGCAGCCCCGAGGACGATCCTCCAGAACAAGGGCTCCGACACCATGGTCAACGTGGCTCAGGTGTGGGCGGAGAAGTACCGCGAGGTCGACCCCAGCGTCGAGATCGAGGTCTCGGGCGGCGGCTCGGGTGTCGGCATCGCTGCCCTCATCAGGGGCACGGTCGAACTCGTGAACTCCAGCCGTGACATGAAGCCGGAGGAGATCGAGCAGGCCAAGAAGAACACCGGCAAGACCCCCAAGGGCTTCGTGGTGGGCTTCGACGCTCTCGCCGTCTACGTCAACAAGGGCAACCCGCTCTCGGAGATCGCCCTCGAGCAACTGGCCGAGATCTACAAGGAAGGCGGCACGCTCACCCGCTGGTCCCAGCTCGGGGTCAAGATCCCGGGCGTGCAGGACGACACCATCGTTCTGGTGAGCCGGCAGTCCAGCTCCGGGACCTACGAGTTCTTTCGCGAGCACGTCCTGGGCAAGCAGGACTTCCGCCTCGGCTCTCGCGACCTGAACGGCTCCAAGGAGGTCGTCGAGCTCGTCGGCAGCACACCGACGGCGATCGGGTACAGTGGGATGGGCTACGCCACGCCGGCCATCAAGATGCTGGCGCTCGCCTCCAAGCCCGGCGCGGCGGCGGTGGCCCCATCCGCCGCGGCGGTCAAGGACAAGAGCTATCCGCTGGCTCGCTCCCTGCACATCTACACGCTCGGCGACCCGGAGGGACCCGCCAAGCGCTACATCGACTGGATCCTCTCGCCGGCGGGACAGCAGATCGTGCAGGAGAGCGGATACGTGCCACTCTCGGCGGCGCCGGCTGCGGACTGAGGCATCGGCCACCCACCCTAATCGCTTCCGCTGTCATACGACATGACGCACGCCCACGGAAAGGAGACGCTCAAGCGCGCCCGAGCGAGCCGCCCCGCCTGGGCCATCGTGGGCGAGAAGCTGCTGGAGACCGCGATCCGCGTCAGCGGCATGAGCGCCATCGTCTTCGTGCTGGCGATCTTCATCTTCGTGTTCCGGGAGGCGGCGCCCGTCCTGTTCAGCGAGCGCTTCGATCTCGGGCAGTTCCTGTTCGACACCGCCTGGTACCCCACCTCGGCGAACAACGTCCGCTACGGCACGCTGGCGCTGACGGTCGGCAGTATCGCCGTAACCGCCCTGGCCATGCTGTTTGCCGTCCCCTTCGGCCTGGGAGGCGCGATCTACATCTCGGAGTTCTGCGGCCCACGCTGGCGGGAGATCCTCAAGGTCGTGATCGAGCTGCTCTCGGCGATCCCCAGCGTGGTGTGGGGATTCATCGGCCTGACGGTGATGAGCAAGCTCATCGTCCAGCTCACGAACGCGCCGGTCGGCGTCAACGTCCTGAATGGCGGCATCATCCTGGCGCTGATGAGCGTCCCGATCGTGGTGTCGATCGGCGAGGACGCGCTGAAGGCGGTTCCGGACTCGTACCGCGAGGCGGGCCTCGCCATGGGCGCGACGCGCTGGCAGCTGATCTGCCGCGTCCTGCTGCCGGCCGCGCGCAACGGCTTGCTCGCCGCCGTCCTGCTGGGTGTCGGCCGCGCGGTCGGCGAGACCATGGCCGTGCTGATGGCCACCGGCCACGCCGTGACGATCCCTCACGGGCTGCTCGATTCCGTGCGCACGCTCACGGCGAACATCGCGGCGGAGCTGGGGGAGGCTCCCGCAGGCTCCGAGCACTACCGGGTCCTGTTCCTCACCGGGCTCCTGCTCTTCTGTATCAGCTTCGCCGTCAACATCAGCGCCGACCTGGCCATCCGGGGCCTGCGCAGGAAGTAGCGGCCCTTGGAAGCTTCCTCGGCTCGCTTCGTCCGCACCCCATTCGTGGCGCGCAAGGAGCGCTCCGAACGACTGGCGCGGCTGGTGTTCGCAGCGATGGCGACCGCCATGGTGCTGCCGCTCGGCGCGATCGTCGGCTACTTGTTCTGGCTGGCGTGGCCTTCCCTCAGCCTCGAGTTCGTCCTGGACGTCCCGCGCAGCGGCATGACCGACGGCGGGATCTGGCCGGCCTTCGTCGGGACGCTCTATCTCGTGGGCCTCTCGCTCCTCGTCTCGGCGCCGATCGGGGTGCTGGCCGCCGTCTACCTCAACGAGTACGCAGCAGACACCTGGTTCAACCGCGTAGTGAACCTGGCCGTCATCAACTTGGCCGGCGTGCCGAGCATCGTCCATGCCCTGTTCGGCCTGGGGGCCTTCGTCTACGCGGCACACTTCGGCTACTCGATCATCTCGGCGTCCCTCACCCTCGCAATCATGACGCTGCCGGTGATCATCGCCAGCACGCGAGAGGCGTTGGCCTCCGTGCCGATGGCGTTCCGCGAGGCTTGCTGGAACGTCGGTGCTTCGCGCTGGCAAACGATCCGCGCCGTGGTGCTGCCCAACTCGATCAGCGGCATCCTCACCGGTGTCATCCTTCAGGTGAGCCGCGCAGCGGGCGAGACGGCCCCGGTCATGTTCACGGGCGCGGTCTTCTTCAAGGCGGTTCCCCGCGGCGAGCTGTTCGCTTATCACTTGAACGAGCAGTGCATGGCGCTCTCGATGCACCTCTACACGCTCGCCACGCAAGTGCCGAACGTCAAGGAGTCGCTCCCCTACGCGACGGCGGTGGTGCTGCTCGGCTCGGTGTTGCTGGTCAACGCCTCCGCCATCGGGCTCCGCGTGTGGCTGCGCGGGCGCAAGAGGTGGTGAGGCGATGACGGCGCCCACTAAGAAGATCGAGGTGGAGGAGCTGCGCCTCGCCTACTCGTCCAAGGAGGTGCTCCACGGGATCTCCTTCGACGTCCACGAGAACGAGATCCTGGGCATCATCGGGCCCGCCCAGTCGGGCAAGACCTCGCTGCTCAAGTGCTTGAACCGCACCATCGACTTCGTCGCGGAGGCGAAGGTCGCGGGCGTCGTGCGCGTCGACGGAGAGGACGTGCGCCGCGTGCGGGACGTGTTCAACCTGCGGCGCAAGATCGGCATGGTGGCGCCGCTGCCCGTGGGCCTGCCGCTCAGCATCTACGACAACGTCGCGTTCGCGCCGCGCAGCTCGGGCATCCGCGACAAGGCCGCACTCGATCAGCTCGTCGAGCGCTGCCTGCGCCAGGCGGCGCTCTGGGACGAGGTGAAGGATCGCCTGCGCAACCTCGGCACGGCGCTCTCGGGCGGGCAGCAGCAGCGCCTGACCATCGCGCGGGCACTCTCGCACGAACCCGAGGTGCTGTGCCTGGACGAGTTCTCGATCGCGATCGACCCCGTGACCACGATGCGCATCGAGGACGTGCTCAAGGAGCTGCGCGGCGAGGTCACCATCGTGCTGGTCACGAACCTGACCCAGCAGGCGCGGCGGCTCGCTGACCGCACGATGTTCCTGTGGGACGGCGAGATCGTCGAGCTCGACTCGACCGAGGTGATCTTCTCGGGGCACCCCCGGAACCGCAAGACGCTCGAGTACGTCAGCGGGATCTTCGGATGAGCGACTCGCCCGTTGCCATCAAGACGCGCGGCGTGAGCCTTTGGTACGGGAGCTTCCAGGCCCTCAAGGAGGTGAGCCTGGACATTCGCCACGGCATCATCACCTCGTTGATCGGCCCCTCGGGCTGCGGCAAGACCACGCTGTTACGCTGCTTCAACCGCGTCAACGAACGCTACGGCAACGTCACCACCACGGGCGAGGTGCGCATCCTCGGGAGAAACGTCTACGAGCCCGACGTGTCGCTGGTCGAGCTGCGCAAGGCCGTCGGCATGGTCTTCCAGCGGCCGAACCCGCTTCCGATCTCCGTCTACGAGAACGTGGTCTTCGGGCTGCGCATCCATAGCCCGCGCAACGAGCTGAGGAAGCCGCAGCTCGACGAGGCGGTCGAGAAGGCGCTCACTGAGGTCGGCCTGTTCAAGGACCTCAGGGACCGGCTCGGGGCGCAGGCCACGTCGCTGCTGCTCGAGCAGCAGCAGAAGCTGTGCATCGCGCGGCTGCTGCCGCTGAAGCCCGAGGTCATCCTGATGGACGAGCCGTGCTCGGCCCTCGACGTCAACGGCACGCGGGCCATCGAGGAGCTGATGTTCGAGCTGCGCGAGCGCTACACCATCGTCATCGTCACCCACAACATGGCGCAGGCGCGCCGGGCCAGCGACGAGTGCGTGTTCATGCTGCTCGGCGAAGTGGTGGAGCACGGGCGCACCGAGGCGCTGTTCCTGACCCCGACGCAGGCGAAGACCGCGGAGTACATCGAGGGCCGCTACGCCTGAGGCCGCACTAGCCGCGGGCCTCCAGCTCCGGCAGCAGGCGGCTCCGGATCTCGTCGCGCACCCGCCGAAACACCGAGAGCCGGTCCGCCTCGCTTCCAGTCGCGCCGGCGGGGTCGTCGAAGTTGACGTGGAGATGCTCGACGGGCCTCGGGAACCACGGGCAGCTCTCGCGGGCGGAGTCGCACACCGTGACCACGAGGTCCCAGGGCTCGCGGACATAGGCGTCGACGTGGCCCGGCCGCCCATGGCCGATGTCCACGCCGACCTCGGCCATGACGCGAACCGCCAGCGGATTCACGCGCTCGGCCGGCTTCGTCCCGGCCGAGCGGGCCTCCCATCGCCCTGCGAGCAGGTGGTTGATGAAGCCCTCCGCGATCTGCGAACGGCAGGAGTTGCCGGTGCAGAGCACCAGCACGCGTTTCATGCTTCGCCACCGCAGCAGCTGGTCGCGCAGCAGGCCTCGGGCTTGCGTGCGCGGTACGTGAGCGAGCGGACACGGCCGATGACCGCCTCCCGCGGAACCTCGTTGCGCTCGAGGATGGCGCGGGCCTCCTCTGGGGCCGCCTCCTCCATCGAGCGCAGGTAGTCGATGTCCCTCAACACGTCGACTTCGAAACCCGCGGCGCGCAGCAGGCCGAAGTACTCCTCTCGCTGCATCGCACCCGAGACGCAGCCCACATAGGCGTAGACGTCCTTCTCGATCGCCTCGGGCAGGCGCCCGTCGAGCACGATGTCGGAGATCACCATGCGTCCGCCGGGCTTCAGGACGCGCGCCGCCTCGCGGAACACCAGGCCCTTGTCCGGCACGAGGTTGATGACGCAGTTGCTGGTGATCGCGTCGACCGAGCCCGACTCCACCGGCAGGGATTCCAGGCGGCCCTCGCGGAACTCCACGTTCTCGAAGCCGCCACGCGCGGCGTTCTTCCTTGCGCGCTCGAGCATCTCCGGCGTCATGTCCACGCCGATCACGCGACCCGTGGCGCCCACGCGCTTGGCCGCGATGAGGGCATCGATGCCGGCGCCGGATCCCAGGTCCACCACGTGCTCGCCGGACTTCAGCTCCAGGAAGCCGAGCGGCGCGCCGCACCCCAGGCCCAGGTTTGTGCCGTCGGGCAGCTCGGCGAGGTCGCGCTGGCCGTAGCCGATCTCGAGGGCGACCTTCGTCTCGCTGGTCCCGCCGCACACGCCCGTCGGCCCGCAACAACCCGACTGCTCGCCACGCGCGATCTTGCCGTACTTGTCGCGCACCGCCTCCACGATCTCATTCGCAGCGCTCATCGCAACATCCCCCCCTCTCCGGATAGTCCGTCATCAAGTGGTCGAAGGCACCCGGGCAGCAGCGCTCGGTCGCTTCGCGGACAGCCACCAACAGGTCCTGAAGGGCCAGCACCACGACCGGCCGCCGGTCGGAGGGCAACCGTTCCAGGATCTCCCGGCCGAAATCCGCCTCCTGCTCCGCCCGTTGCACCGCGGCGCGCCGGCCCGCGTCGGTGAGCGCGACGCGCGACGCCCGCGCGTCCTCCGCATCCGCCTCCCGTTCCACGAGGCCGGCCTCGAGCAGGCGCGTCAGATTCCTCGTAAGCGTGCTGGGGGTGATCCCGAGCCGCCGGCCCAGGTCGCCCAGACGCAGCGGCCCCGTGGCCGCCAAGGTCTCGATGGTGGCCGCCTGGGCGACGGTGATGCCGCAACACGCCACGTCGGCTCGCTCGGTCACCGAGAAACGGCGCACAAGGGCTCGGATTCCGCTGCGGAGCCGGACCGCGTCCGCCTGCGCCGGCGCAGCCTCACTCATCATGGCGATATACTTGTATCTTACAACTTTTGTTCCGTCAAGCCCGGAATTTTCGGGAAGGGCATTGATGGACGAGGTGGGCCGGATAGCCGCTCGGCTGCAAGCATTGCTATGCTTGGGTCGGAGAGCGGGATGTACTTGAAGCAGTTCTACCTCGGCTGTCTGGCCCATGCCTCGTACCTCGTCGCGTCCGAGGGCGAGGCGGCCGTCGTCGACCCGCGCCGCGACGTGGACGAGTACCTGCGCGAGGCGGAAGCCCAGGGCGTTCGGATCCGCTACGTCCTCGAGACGCACCTCCACGCCGACTTCGTGAGCGGCCATCGCGAGCTGGCCGCCCGCACCGGCGCCGAGATCGTCTTCGGCGCGAGGGCGCAGGCGGGCTTCCCGCACCGCGCAGTCAAGGACGGCGATGAGATCCGTCTCGGCCGGCTCGTGCTGCGCTTCCTGGAGACACCCGGCCACACGCCCGAGAGCGTGACGATCATCGCGCTCGAGGAGGGCGTGCCGAAGGCAGCGTTCACCGGCGACACGCTCTTCATCGGCGACGTCGGCCGTCC
>Ga0075428_100006119_pt1 | contig 13390 bp, 12 predicted proteins | sample RhiMetdeltSRZDD2_FD_75291 | JGI IMG/M metagenome (GOLD analysis project Ga0075428, IMG submission 75291) | Populus rhizosphere microbial communities from Tennessee, USA - Rhizosphere MetaG P. deltoides SRZDD2 | ecosystem: Host-associated > Plants > Roots > Rhizosphere > Soil | place: USA...
GCTAGCCCGCCAAGGTTTCGAGGTCGTCCTGGCGGAAAAACGCCCCGAGGTGGGAGTCCCGGTGCGCTGCGGCGAGGCTGCCGGCAGCCTGGCGGAGCTCGAGCACTTCCTGCCCCTGTCTCCGGAGTGGATCGCCGGCTCCATTGACGGCGCCCGTCTCTTCGGTCCTTCCGGGACCTGCGTCGAACGTCGCATGCCGGGCGTCGGCACGCAGCTCCATCGCGACAAATTCGACCAAGCGCTGGCGCGGCAAGCTCGCGAGGCGGGCACGGAGCTGCGCACTTCCTTGCAGGTGACTGGAGTCTCCGCTTGGGAGCGCGGCATCCGCAGCATCCAAGCCCGGGACCTCACGCGCGCCGGCGAGACCACCGAGTTTCGCGCCCGGCTCGTCCTCGGTGCCGACGGGGTGGAATCCCTCGTGGGCCAATGGCTCGGCCTGCGCCGCGCCTTCAAGCTCGGCGAAGCGCACTCGGCGCTGCAGTACCTATTGGAGGGCGTCCCTCCCGGTGAGCGCTGGATCGATCTCTACGCCGGCCACCAAGTCGCCCCGGGCGGCTACGCCTGGGTGTTCCCCAAGGACCACGGCACCGCCAACGTCGGCCTCGGAATTCACATCACCGAGCGCCAGCCACGGCCGGCGCGGGCCTGGCTGGACGACTTCGTCCGCGCCCGGTTTCCAGAGAGCCGCATCCTGGGAATGGTGGCCGGCTCCGTGTCCGGGGCACACAGTCTGAAGAGCCTGGTGGCCGATGGGGCCGCGCTCGTCGGCGAAGCAGGGCACGCCAACAATCCGTTCTCCGGTGGCGGCATCATGAACGCCCTGGAGTCGGCGGAGGAGGCGGGAGACGAGCTCGGCGCCGCGCTCCGCGCCGGGGACCTGCGGGCCGAGCGCCTCCGGCCGTACCAGCAACGCTGGCATCGTCGGGTCGGCCGCACCAACGATCTCTTCTTCCGCTTGCGCAAGCTCTTCTTCACCATGGACGATCGTGAGATCGACTGGGCGGTGGAGGCGCTACAACGCGCCGTCTCCGCGGTGGACGCGCGCAGCGTGGACTACACGGGGATCTTCAAGACCGCGCTCACGCTGCATCCGAAGCTGGTAGCGAAGGCTACCCGCATGCTCTGGTAGGTCGAACTGCTGGCGGTATCGCGTCGGGAAGACGAGCGTGCGCCGGGAAGATGAACGGGTGCGGGAAGAAGGGATTGCGATGACACGGCATGCCGGACCCTGGCACATCGACATCGATCGCGGCACCTGCCTGCAGTGCGCCGGCTGTGTGTCCATCTGCCCGACCCGGGCCCTCGACATGCTGGGGCTCGAACTACAGTGCGAAGATCCCCTCTGCATCGGCTGTGATCTGTGCGTACGCTTCTGCCCCGTCGTGTCTTTGACCCTCGAGCCGCGTCAGCCACAGGCGCTCGTCTGAGCTGGCGGTGACCAGCGAACGCCTCGTCAAGCACTCGCCAACGGGAGGGGCGGATCTCCCGGGTAGGTGACCTGCCCGCCGGCATCGACGCGGGCGAAGGGCGCGAGTGCGTGCACCGGTGCGCGCGTCATGGACTCGATGTGCAGCACCTCCCAGCCGCGCGCAACCAAGGCGTCCGCCAGCAGCTGACGGTGACAGCGGCGGTAATAGGCTTCGGCGCACATGAAGGCCGTGGGCAGCGCTCGCGCCCTCTCCTCGAGCTCATCCCGTGCCGTCGCGAACTCCGCCGTTCCCATGTGATCGGCATAGGCGCGAAAAGCCGCTTCGCGCCACGCCGTATTGGCCGAACGACCCTGCCCCGGCTGCCGACGGCCGCCGAGAGCGGGCAGCCACAGGTAGGCGATGCCCGCCGCCGGCAAGGTGGCTGCCAGAGAGGAGCGCGCGAAGTGCGGATGCCGGCGGGAGCCCGGGAACGCCCGCACGTCGACGAGCTGGAGGACGCTATGCGCTTGCAGCATCTCGATGAGCTCCGCCAGCGGGCGCGTCGAGTGTCCGATGCTGAAGATCCGGGTCACGTGCAGTTCCTACGGGTGGCGCAGTCGGCCTATTCCGTCCCGGCCTCGGCACACTGACGCGCCGCGTTGGCGAGGCCGAGGAGAATCCACACGATGGGGTGGAACGCCAAGTCCAGAGTCAGCGCCGCCAGACAAATGACGCCGAACGAGAGACCGATGGAGACGGCCAGAGTGCGATCAGCGCCACGCCCCGCGATTCCCCAGAGCCGCGCCGCACGCGCCACCATCTCCATGCCGCTCAGGAGCCAGACGAGAAAAGCTAGCAGACCGAAAATCCCCAACGTGACCGCGACATCCAGATAGGAGTTGTGGGCCCAAAGCGGCACGGACATGTAGCGCGGCGACTCGGCCGGGAAGTTCCCCAGTCCGATCCCGAGCCACGGGTGGCGGCGGAACATCGCAAGACCAGCTTCGAGGGCGTGCATGCGGAGCTGCAGGGATCGCTCGACGACGATGCCTCCGACCTGCTGTAGATCGGTGAAGCGGAGCCAGTATTTCTGTGGCAGGTTGACCAAGACGATACCCACCACCACCAGGCCCCCCAGGACAGGCCAGCGCGCCCGAGGAGCGCGGACGAGCAGGATCAGAGTCATCAAGCCCACCAGAACCAAACCCGTGCGCGACGCCGAGAGAACCACCGCCACGAGGTGCAGAATCACCACGGGCACCAGCGCCAAACGCCACCAACCCTTGCCCCGTCCCAGCAACGGCAGGAGCGTGACCAAGTAGGTCGCGGCGAAGACTGCGGTGAAGTTGGGGTCGCCCACACCGAAGCGCGTTTCTCCCGTCGGGTAGAGCAGGTAAACCGCACCGGCGGAGCGCAGGAACTGAACAAGACGAACCAGGATACTCGTGGCGAAGGCGAGGGACATGGTCAACAGGATGAGTCGAATTCTACGGGTTCGGTTGGCATGAGCACTGATCGCAGTGAAAAACATGACACCCCAGAGGATGTTCTCGATCCGGCCCCAAGCGAGCGCGAAGCTCCGCGCCATCACGATCGACGTGAGTGCGATTCCCATGAGAATCGCAAGGGAGATCTTGAATGTTGGCGTCCCCCAGGAAAGGGAGTGACCACTCATGAGATCGTACAAAGCGCGACCCGTAGCGAAGGCGAGAAGGGCCAGGGCAAAGGGCCCAGGAAGAAAGACATCGAGCCCAGAGCCGAAAACGAACATCGAGAGAAGGAGTGTCTCGTAGGGCCGAGCCAGGCAGGCGAGCGAGAGTACGGCCCCCGCCAAGCCTCCTACCCCCAGGACAAGACCACGCATACCGCGGAGGGCAAAGAGCACCCCGAGCGGGAGGCCGAGGCCGAGCAGCGTCAGAGCCGGCAACCGCCACACTGAACGGGCCCAACGGGCACCGAAGTCGGCGTCCCCTACGGGTGGGATGTCGGGCGTATTCACGCGATGCCTCCGAGGACGACGGCCTCACACGAGCCGCAGTGTATCCCGCCGCCGCGTCGCCGGGAACGACGGGGATCCCACGCGGCAGGCGAGGTCCCGCGGGCGCATCCTCAGCAGCCCGAGCCAAGAGCAGCCGCCACCCTCAGAGACCGCCACCTTCAGCGGCCGCGGAAGCGGGGCTCGCGCTTGGCGGCGAAGGCGGCTCTGCCCTCGCGGAAGTCGGCACTGCGGTAGGCGCGCTGCTGCAGTTGCAGGACGGCGCGGAGGTCGGTGCCGGCGAGCTCGCCGCGCCGCTGCAGGAGGCGGAGCGCTTCCTTCATCCCCTGCACGGCGAGGGGCGCATTGGCGGCGATGCGCCGTGCCAGCGCCACCACGGCGGCATCGAAGCGCTCCCGCCGCACCACGCGGTCCACGAGACCGAGGTGTGCGGCCTCTGCCGCGCTCACCAGTTCGCCGGTGAACAGCAGGTGACGGAGCGGGGCGGAGCCGAGGAGTCGCCGCAGCGTTTCGAGCCCGGCGTGGGGATAGATGAGACCGAGCCGCGCCGCGGTGAGTCCGAGGCGTGCGCCGGCGCGGGCGAGACGCAGGTCGCAGGAAGCCGCCAGCTCCACGGCGCCGCCGATGGCGTGGCCGTTCACCGCCGCCAGCGTCGGCACCGGGCAGTGGACGATCGCGCGCATGCAGCGAGTGAAGGGATGGCGGCCACTCTTCACGGGGTCGGCGTCGAAGAGCTCTGCCGGGATCTGCGCGATGTCGTAACCGGCGCTGAAGAAGTCGCCGCGGCCGCGCAACACCACGACACGGGCGCCGCCGGAAACCGCCGCAGCGAGCACTCGCGGCACCGCGGCCAGGAGCGGCGGCGTGAGCAGGTTGCGGGTCCCGGGCGCACCGAACTCGACCCAGGCCACGCCTTCGTCGAGCCGCAGGCCCACCGGTTCCAACGCACGCCTCCCGGCGCGAACGCGGCCCAGCCTACGCCGTCCTCTGCTCGGTGTAGTCGTAGAAGCCGCGGCCGGACTTCTTGCCGAGCCGGCCCGCCGCCACCATGCGCTTGAGCAGCGGGCAGGGCCGGTACTTTGAATCGCCGAAGCCCTCGTACAGCACGTTCATGATGTCCAAGCAGACGTCGAGCCCGATGAAGTCGGCCAGCTGCAGCGGCCCCATGGGGTGCGCCATGCCGAGCTTGAGCACGGTGTCGATGGCGTCGCGCTCGGCCACGCCTTCCTGCAGGCAGAACATCGCCTCGTTGAGCATGGGCATGAGGACGCGGTTGGAGACGAAGCCCGGATAATCCCGCACCTCCACCGGCGTCTTCCCGAGGCTGCGCGCGAGACCCACCACGGCGGCGCAGACCGCATCGGAGGTGGTCTCGCCGCGGATGATCTCGACGAGCTTCATCATCGGCACGGGGTTGAAGAAGTGCATGCCCACCACGCGCTCGGGACGGCCAGTCGTCGCCGCCAGCGCGGTGATCGAAATCGAAGAAGTGTTGGAAGCCACGATCGCCGCCGGCGGCAGCAGCGCATCGAGCTCCTGGAAGATCTGCCGCTTCACCGCGAAATTCTCGAACACCGCCTCGACCACCAGCGCGCAGTCGTGCAGGCGGGACAGGTCGCGGGCCGTGACGATGCGTCCCAGGGCGGCGTGGGCCACGTCGCTGCCGATGGTCTCCTTGCGCACGAGCCGATCCATGCTCTTGGTGATACCTTGCATGGCCCGGTCGAGGGCCGATCCATCGCTGTCCACGAGACCCACGGGATGCCCGCCGAGCGCGAAGGCCTGGGCGATGCCGCTGCCCATGGTGCCGGCGCCGACGACTCCGACCTGGTGAATCTCCATGAAGCTCCTCCCTCGTGATGCTGTGGTGGTCAGTGTTCGGGATGAGGCGGCAGCCCTGCCGCCTGGGTCAGACTCGCATGGGCACGGCGCCACGCACTTCGAGCGGCGCCCCCGTGGCCTGGGCCACCGCCGCCGGGGTGGTGTCCTCGGCGTATTCCAGGAGTTCGAGGCCCCCCGGACCCACCCGGATCACCCCGAGATCGGTGACGATCATGTCGGTGCAAGCCCTGCCCGTGAGCGGCAGGGTGCATTCTCGCAAGATCTTGGGGGTGCCGTCGCGATCGGTGTGCTGCATGGCCACGATGGTGCGCTTCGAGCCCGCCACCAGGTCCATGGCGCCCCCCATGCCCTTCACCATCTTCCCCGGGATCATCCAGTTGGCGATGTCGCCGCGCATGCTCACTTGCATGGCGCCGAGCACGCAGAGATCCAGATGGCCGCCGCGCACCATGCCGAAGCTGTCGGCGCTGGAGAAGTAGGCGGCGCCGGCGATGGCGGTAACGGTCTCCTTGCCGGCATTGATCAAGTCCGGATCGATCTCCGCTTCCAGCGGATACGGCCCCATGCCGAGGAGCCCGTTCTCGGTGTGGAAGACGACCTGCATCCCTGCCGGAACGTAGTTCGCCACCAGCGTCGGAATGCCGATGCCGAGGTTGACGTAGAAGCCGTCGCGCAGCTCACGCGCCACCCGCCGGGCGATGAGTTCTTTTTTCGATACGCTTTTCATACACCTCCCCCCGCACCAGGACATCGACGTAGATCCCCGGGGTGACGATGGAATCGGGGTCCAGGGTGCCGGCCTCCACGATTTCCTCCACCTCGGCGATGGTGGTCTTCGCCGCCGTGGCCATCATGGGGTTGAAGTTACGCGTCGTGCGCCGGTACACCAAGTTGCCCATGCGGTCGCCGCGGTAGGCTTTGAGGAAGGCGAAATCGGCGCCGAGGGCGCGCTCCAGCACGTAGTCCCGCCCGTCGATGCGCCGCACCTCTTTGCCCTCCGCCACCAAGGTGCCAACGCCAGTGGGGGTGAAGAAGGCCGGGATGCCGGCGCCGTAGGCACGGATGCGCTCGGCGAAGGTGCCCTGCGGTACGAGTTCGATGTCGATCTCCTTGCTCAGGATCATCCGCTCCAGGGTCTCGTTCTCCCCCACGTAGGTGCCGATCATCTTGCGCACCTGCTTTGTCCGCAGCAACAGGCCGATGCCGTAGTCGTCGACGCCGGCGTTGTTGCTGATCACGGTCAGGTTCTTGGTGCCGCGCCGGACCAAGGCCTTGATCAGGTTCTCCGGGATGCCGCAGAGACCGAAGCCACCCATCAGAATGCTGGCGCCGTCCGGGACCAGCGCCACAGCCTCTTCGACCTCGAGAATCCGGGTCATGCCCACCTCGATCTGCCAGGCTCCCGCTCAGGCTCCGCGGCGCTGCCGCCGCGAGCGCACCTCGGCGCGGATGTAATCGATGGCTTCCTGCAGGGAAGCGCCCGGGCCGAAGAGGCGGCCCGTCCCTAGTTTTTGCAGCGCCTTCATGTCCTCGGGGCTGATGATGCCGCCGCCGGTGACGAGGACGTCGCCAGCGCCGTTCTGCCGCAGCAGCTCGAGGACGCGGGGGAAGATGGTCATGTGCGCCCCCGACAGGATCGACAGCGCCACCACGTCCACGTCTTCCTGGATGCAGGCGTTGACCACCATCTGCGGCGACTGCTGCAGCCCGGCGTAGATGACTTCCATCCCGGCGTCGCGGAGGGCGTTGGCCACCACGCGGGCGCCGCGGTCGTGCCCGTCCAGGCCGGGCTTGGCGATGAGGACGCGGATTCTCTCTTCCCCGGGACGCAGGGCCTCCCCCTCTCCGGCGGCGGCCGCCTAGAACACCGCCGGTTCGCGGTAGGCGCCGAAGACCTGGCCCATGGCCGCCACGGCCTCGCCCACGGTGACGTAGGCGTGGGCACACTCGAGAAGGGCCGGCATCAGGTTGACCTCGCCGCGCGCGGCATCGCGCAGCTCCTTCAGACAGCGCTCGGCGCGCGCCGCGTCACGGGAGCGCCGGACGTCGGCCACGACGGTGCGGCACTCGCGTTCGGTGCTCATGTCGATCTTGAGGATCGGGATCTCCAGGTTCTCCTCGGGCTCGACGTACTCGTTCACGCCCACCATGACCTTGCGGCGCGCCTCCAGCTCTTTCTGGTAGCGGTAGGAGGCGCGGCCGATCTCGCGCTGCTGGAAGCCCTCCTCGATGGCGGCGACGACGCCGCCCAGGGCCTCGATCTTGGCGAAGTACTCCTCCGCTTGCGCCTCCATGCGCTGGGTGAGGGACTCGACGAAGTAGCTGCCCCCGAGGGGATCGATGACGTGGGCCACGCCGGTCTCGTGGGCGATGATCTGCTGCGTCCGCAGGGCGATCTTCGCCGACTTGTCCGTGGGTAGCGCCAAGGTTTCGTCCATGGAGTTCGTGTGCAGGCTCTGGGTGCCGCCGAGCACTCCAGCCAAGGCCTGCAAGGCGACGCGGACGATGTTGTTCTCCGGCTGCTGCGCGGTGAGCGAGCAGCCAGCGGTCTGGGTGTGGAAGCGCAGGCGCCAAGAATTCTCCTCCTGCGCCCCGTACCGCTCGCGCATGTGCCGGGCCCAGATGCGCCGCGCCGCCCGGTACTTGCAGATCTCCTCGAAGAAATCGCTGTGGGCGTTGAAGAAGAAGGAGAGCCGCGGGGCGAAGGCGTCCACCTCCAGTCCGCGGGCGAGGCTCGCCTCGACGTAGCCGAAACCGTCGGCCAGGGTGAAGGCGAGCTCCTGCACCGCCGTGGAGCCGGCTTCGCGGATGTGGTAGCCGCTGATGGAGACGGGATGGAAGAGCGGCATCTCCCGGGTGGCGAACTCGATGGTGTCCACCACCAGGCGCATGGACGGCGCCGGCGGGTAGATGAATTCCTTCTGGGCGACGTACTCCTTGAGGATGTCGTTCTGCAGCGTGCCGCGCAGCTGCCCCCGCTTCGCCCCCTGTTTCTCCGCGGCCGCGATGTAGAAGGCCCAGATGATCGCCGCCGGACCATTGATGGTCATGGAGGTGCTCACTTGACCGAGGGGGATGCCGTCGAAGAGCGTCTCCATGTCGCGCAGGCTGGCGATGGAAACGCCGCAGCGCCCCACTTCGCCCTCGGCGCGCTCGTCGTCCGGGTCCACGCCCATGAGCGTCGGCAAGTCGAAGGCCACGGAGAGCCCGGTGCCGCCCTGGGCGAGCAGATACTTGTAACGCTGGTTCGATTCCCGGGCGCTGCCGAAACCGGAGAACTGCCGCATCGTCCACAAGCGGCCGCGGTACATGTTGGCGTAGGGACCGCGGGTGAAGGGGTACTCCCCTGGGGAACCCAAGTCGCGTTCGTAGTCGAAACCGTCCAGGTCGGCCGGCGTGTAGAGCGTATGCAGCGTCTCGCCAGAGAGCGTGGTGAAGTCGGCGTTGCGCTGCACGCCGCTTTCACTCGCCGCCTTCTGCCGGCGCCCTGCATGGGTCGTGTCGCGTTTCCCTGCCATGCTGTTCACTCCTCGGGCTCGTGGGGCCGCTGCAGCACGCCGCTTCGCTGCAGCAGGGAACGGGCCAGGGCGTACGGAGTTCCCCGGCCGCTCTCGATGTCGTTCATGCCGGCGGCGAAAAGCCGCCGCACCTCCGGGTCCGCCCAGAGCGCGCTCGTGAGCTGATCCTGCACCAGATCACGCACTCGGGACTCCAGGGCGCGGCGCTGCTTCTCACGCAGCCGTCCTTCAGCTTGCAGCCAGGCGCGATGGCCACGCAGCGCCTCGAGTACTTCGGGCACGCCGGTCCCCGCCCGCGCTTCGGCGAGGAGCACCGGCGGCTGCCAGCCCGGCCACTCCTTCATCTCCAGAGTGGTGCGGAGGTCGGCTTCCATCTTCTCGGCGCCGCCGCGGTCGCGCTTGTTCACCACGAAGATGTCACCGATCTCCATCAAACCTGCCTTCATCGCCTGGATGCCGTCGCCCGATTCGGGGACCAGCACCACGATCGTCGTCTGCACCTTCTCGGCGACGTCGAGCTCCGACTGTCCGACGCCGACCGTTTCGAGGAGCACCCAGGTACAGCCGAAGGCGTCGAGCACATCGGCGACCTCAGAGGCGTGCAGCGACAGCCCACCCAGACTGCCCCGCGTCGCCAGGCTGCGGAAGAAGATGCGGCCGTCGTTGCCGACCGGCCCGAGCCGCACCCGATCGCCGAGGAGCGCGCCACCGGTGAATGGGCTGGTGGGATCCACCGCGACGATGCCCGGTCGCTCGTCAGCGGCGACCAGGAGCTCCGCCAGCTTGTCCACCAGCGTGCTCTTCCCCGCTCCCGGAGGCCCGGTGACGCCGACCCGCGCCGCTCCACCCACCCGAGGATACAGTCGTTCCAGGACGGCGAGCGACTCCGGCCGTGCATCTTCGACGACGCTGATGAGACGGGCCGCCGCTCTCTTGTTCCCCTGCTCGAACTGGCGCAACAGCTCGTCGAGAGAATCTCCCAAGAGAGGCCCCGCCTCCGCTCGTGGATCCCCACGGTCTCGCACAAGTCTCGAAAAACTCTAAGGTTGCGTCGTCGGCACTGTCAACCGTGCTATGCTGACGCCTTGCACCACTGCGGCGCTCCTGCACATCCGTCGAGGAGGATGCGTGATCCCAGGCCTCGGGGCTTTCTATCGGCCTGATCGTCTGGAGGAGGCCCTGAGTCTGCTCCTGCGGGAGCCCCGGGCACGACTTCTCGCCGGCGGTACGGACCTCCTTCTGGAAGAAGAACCCGTCGAGGCGCTGATCGACATCACCCGACTCGGTCTCGACGGCATCCGGGTCGAGCCCGAGGGCTTGGTGCTCGGCGCGACGGCGCGCATCGAAGCGGTGCGGCGGGCCGAGGTGGTGCAACAGTGGGCTGACGGGGTTCTCGTCGGCGCTTGCCTGCACTTCGGCACCCTGCAGGTACGCAACATGGCCACGGTGGGCGGCAACATCGCGCATGCCTTGCCGGCCGCCGACCTGGTCCCGGCGCTCCTCGTCCTGGATGCACAGCTCGAACTCGCCCGGGCCACACCTGCGGGCGACTGTGTGCGGCGCAACGTCCCCCTGGATGGCTTCGCCACTGGGCCTTTCACCACCGTTCTCCAGCCGGGCGAGCTCGTCACCGCCGTGCAGGTGCCGGCACGAACGCGGACCTGGCGGGCTCAATTCCGCAAGATCGGGCGCGTCGTCAAGGACCTGGCCCAGGTCAACTGCGCCGTGGCACTGCAGGTGGAAAAGCAGCGGGTACTCTCCGCCCGCCTGGCGGTCGGCGCCGTGCACCCCACGGTGACACGTGTGCCAGCCGCCGAAGCCGAGCTCGTGGGAGGAGAGATTCGCGGCGCCGACTGGTCGGCGCGTGTAGGCCGCGCCGTGGACGCGGTGCGCTCTTTCATCCGCCCCATCAGCGACATGCGCGCCACCCGCGAGTGGCGCCGCCACGTCTGCGGCGTGCTCCTCTGCCGCAGCCTCGAGTGGGTCGCCGATCCCCACCGCGCCGGGCATGTGCCGCGCTACGAAGATGGCCAGTCCTATCGCGTCGGCGTACAGGGCAGCGGCGACGGGTGAGCTGGGAGCAGGCATGAGCAGCGAGCAACACATCCGCCCCGGCCGAGTCCCTCTCTCGCTGGTGGTGAACGGCGCCCACCACACCTTCCAGGTGCGGATGCAAGACTCGCTTCTCGATGTGCTCCGGCGCGAGGGTTGGAAGAGCGTGAAGCGTGTCTGCGAGACCGCCGACTGCGGTGCTTGCAGCGTTCTCTTCGACGGCTCGTTGGTGGATTCCTGCAGCACCCTGGCGCTGCAGGCGGAGGCCGGCCGGGTGGAGACCGTGGAGGCGCTCGCCGGGACAGAGCTCCACCCGCTGCAGCAGGCCTTCCTGCAGCACGCCGCGGCCCAGTGCGGCTTCTGCATTCCAGGGATGCTGCTCTCCATGAAAGCGCTCCTCGACGCCGAACCCGAGGCGAGCGAAGCCGACTTGCGCGAGGTGATGACACTCTGTCGTTGCACGGGCTACGCCAAGCCGCTGGCAGCGACCCGTCAATACCGGGAAGGGCTCGCGGACTCTCGAGGGAGTCGATGACCACCATCACCAAGCCACCAGCAAGCGCCACCGAGCACGAGAGCGTCGGGCGTTCGCTGCCGAAGGTGGATGGCGAGAAGCTCGTCCGTGGCCGGGCGGTTTACACCGACGACGTGCACCCCGATGGCCTCGTCATCGGCCGCATCCTGGGCAGCCCGCATCCGCATGCGCGTCTCCGGCACATCGATACGAGGGAGGCCCTGGCCCTGCCGGGTGTCCTCTGCGTGCTCACCCATGCCGACGTGCCCCGGGTGCCGCACACGACTGCGGGGCAGAGCCACCCCGAGCCGTCGCCCTACGATGCCTATCTCCTCGACCGCAAGGTCCGCTACGTCGGCGATCGCGTCGCCCTCGTCGCCGCCGTGGACGACGACACTGCTGACGAGGCGCTGCGCCGCATCCGGGTGGACTACGAGATCCTTCCCGCTGTCTTCGAACCTGCCGACGCTCTCGCGCCGGGCGCGCCTGTCCTCCACGACGAGACCGAGAGCACCGGCATCGCCGACCGGTCGCGCAACCTGGCGGCGGTTCTCGATTTCGAGGTGGGCGACGTGGACGCTGGGCTGGCTCGAGCGGACCTCGTGCACCGCGATGTCTACCGGGTGCAGGCGGTGCAGCACGTGAGCTTGGAGCCGCACGTCGTCATCACCTGGCTCGACGAAGACGACCGTCTCCTGGTGCGGACGAGCACTCAAGTTCCCTTCCACGTGCGCCGGCTGCTGGCCCGCACGCTGCAGTTTCCCCTCGGGCGCATCCGCGTCATGAAACCGCGCATCGGCGGCGGCTTCGGCGGCAAGCAGGAGATGACTCTGGAAGACGCTTGCGCGGCCCTCACGCTCGCGACGCGCCAGCCCGTGAAGATCGAATACGACCGCAGCGAAGAGTTCGTCATGAGTCGCACCCGGCACGCGATGCAGCTCGAGGTGGCGATCGGAGCCAAACGGGATGGGGAGATCACCGCCATCGACATGCGCGTGCTCTCCGACACCGGGGCCTACGGCACCCACGGGATCACGGTCACCGGGAGCACCGGCAGCAAGACGCTGCCCCTCTACAATCGTGCGGCGCGCCGCTTCCATTGCGACGTCGTCTACACCAACCATCCCATCGCCGGCGCCTGCCGTGGATACGGCGCCCCGCAAGGTTTCTTCGCCCTGGAAAGCGCCATCGACGAGTTGGCTTGTCAGCTGGGCCTGGACCCGCTCGAGCTCCGCCGGCGCAACATGATCCGTGACGGCGAGGTGGATCTGGTCTCTGCCGCCTTGGAAGCCAAAGGCAAGGGCTGGACGCGCCGGATCCAGAGCTATGGACTGGAAGCTTGCATCGAACAAGGGGCCCGAGCGAGCGGCTGGGAGAAGCGTGACGCGTTGCCGCGCGACGGCGAGTTGGTTCGGGGCATGGGTGTCGCCCTCGCCATGCAGTCTTCCGGCGTCGCCGGCGTCGACTGGGGTGCCGCCGCGATCAAGCTGAACGAGGACGGCTCTTGGAACCTGAGCATGGGGGCCACCGACCTCGGCACGGGCGCCGACACGGCGCTGGCGCAGATCGCGGCGGAGACGCTCGGCGTCTCCCTGGACCGCATCCTCGTCTACGCTGCCGACACCGATCTCGTCCCCTACGACGTCGGCGCCTATGCCTCGAGCATCACCTATGTATCGGGGAACGCCGTGCGTCGTGCCGCCGAGGAGGCCCGCGACCAGGTCCTGGGGGTCGCGTCTCGCCTCCTCGGGATCTCGGCGGAGCGCCTGCGCTGCAGCGGCAATCGGGTCGAGAGCGACAGCGGTCGCAGCCTCTCGCTGGCCGAGATCGCCGATCACGCCATGCACCGCGAGATGACCCAGATCCTCGGGCGCGCCTCCTTCTGCATCCGCGACTCGCCTCCCCCCTTCGCGGCGCAGTTCGCCGAGGTCGAGGTGGACACCGAGACGGGGCGCGTGCGGGTGCTGCGCTTCGTTTCCGCCGTGGACTGCGGCACCGCCATCAATCCCTTGCAGGTGGAAGGGCAGATCGAAGGTGCCGTCGCCATGGGCATCGGCTA
>Ga0075428_100006121_pt1 | contig 13388 bp, 12 predicted proteins | sample RhiMetdeltSRZDD2_FD_75291 | JGI IMG/M metagenome (GOLD analysis project Ga0075428, IMG submission 75291) | Populus rhizosphere microbial communities from Tennessee, USA - Rhizosphere MetaG P. deltoides SRZDD2 | ecosystem: Host-associated > Plants > Roots > Rhizosphere > Soil | place: USA...
GCATCGCGGTGCTCAGTCCCTACCAGCCCGTCTCCGACCGGCAGGTCACGCGGTACTTCGAGGAGGCGGGCTTCGAGGTCATGCGCTTCAAGGGCCTTCGCTGTCCGACGGCGACTTCGATCGCGGACGTGCCGGAGACCCAGCTCCTGCCCATCATCCGCGACGAGCTGAACGGACCCGACGTGGAGGCGATCGTCCAGGTCGGCACCAATCTGTCGATGGTTCGCCTCGCCGACGAGGCGGAGCGCTGGCTCGGCAAACCCGTGCTCGCGATCAATGCCGTCACTCTCTGGCACGCGCTCCGGACCAACGGCATCACGGACCAGCTGCGAGGGTTCGGCTCGCTCCTGCGGGAGCACTGATCCACGACGGAGGGCGAGCCCGAGTCGGACGCCCTGCCTATCGGTTCGAGGTGGACGGCTCGTAGGCGCTGGCGCGCTCGTCGCGATGGGTCGGCGCGAGCTCCGTGGCCGGGTCCCCCGCGACCCGGGTGTGACGCATGACGCGCACCTCGCGGTAGTCGTACGGCCGCGCCCGGTGCAGCACGCAGCGGTTGTCCCAGATGACCACGTCGCCCGGCTGCCACCGATGCGCGTACGTTCTCGGTGGCCGGCAGGCGAAGTCGAGCAGCTCCGAGAGGAGCTTCTCCGACTCGGCCTCGTCGAGGCCAGGGATGCCGTAGGCATGACGGCCGATGAAGAGCGCCGGGCGCCCCGTGACGGAGTGCACCTTCACCAGCGGCCGCAGCGGCGCGCCCTTGGTGTGAAAGCCGTACCCGGCCCCCGTCTGCACCACGTGACCGATCCTGGCCTGGGAGTGGTAGAGCGAATGGTGCGCCGAGAGCCCGGCAATGCGCCGGCGCGTCGCCTCGTCCAGGGCGTCGTAAGCGGCCCGCATGTCGGCCCACTCGGTCTCGCCACCGGCGGACGGAACCACCTGCGCCGAGAGCACGGAGGCTTTGGCGGCCAGGGGCATGTACGAGCTGTCGGTGTGCCAGCCCTCGTTCCCGCGCAAGGACTTGAAGCGATGCTCGTCCGCCCCCATGACCGATCCGTCGGGCTTCTGGTTGCTGATCGCCACCGCCTTCTGCCCGGGGTCCTGCGCCAGGAGCTCGATCTCTCCGAAGCGATGGGCGAACGCCACCTGCGCGTCCGGTGACAGGTTCTGGGCGGGGAACACCAGGACGGCGTACTCGTGGAATGCGCGCTCCACGGCCTTCCAGGTGAGCGCATCCATCTGTGAAAGGTCGAGACCGGTGACGACGGCGCCCAGCGCGGCATCGATCGGCGCGATCCGTGGCTCCATGGAGGGCTCCTCGTGATTCGGCAGCATGCTGCCGGGGCACGGCGGAGTCAAGATGGCCAGGGCGCTCGTTCGAGTGCGGGACGGCCGACTGCTGGCCCGAGCACCGCGGTGGCGCTAGCATGGAGGAGAATGGCCGGGTTCGAGACGGCACCGTCCGACCTCAAGCCGCTGCTCTCGCAGCGCATCAGCGAGCTCGGCCTCAAGCTCGAGGGCTCCCCCATCGAGCGGTACGTGGGCGACCTCTACCGGGAGCTGGAAGCCAAGGGGCTCAAGCGGTTCCGCCCTCCCACCTACCTGACCGACGAGTGGGGGTGCCCCGACGGGGAACCGATCATCGGCATCCCCTTTTACCTCGCCGACGCCAAGCTGGCGCGCCTGGAGAAGGAGATCGACGACGTCGAGGACGCTCGTGAGATTCGCATGTACCTGCGCCATGAGGCGGGCCACGCCTTCAACTACGCCTACAAGCTGTACGAGACCCCGGAGTGGCGCGAGCGGTTCGGCCCGTTCAACCGCCCCTACCGCGATCGCTACAAGCCGGTGCCCTTCGACCGGAGCTTCGTGCGCCACATGGAGGGCTGGTACGCGCAGAAGCATCCCGACGAGGACTTCGCCGAGACCTTCGCCGTCTGGCTCACGCCGCGCTCGGGCTGGCGCGAGCGCTACCGGGGCTGGCCCGCCATGCGCAAGCTCCGCTACGTCGATCGCACGGCCCGCCGGCTCGGCGACAGCGAGCCGTCTGTCCGGCTCGCCTCGACCGACATCACGGTGGAAGAGATGAACATGACCGTCGAGGAATTCTTTCGCGCGCAGGAGTCGGCGCCGGAGCCCGTCGACGTGGCGCTCGAGCACGATCTGCGCGACTTCTTCGTGCGCCGCCGTCGCGGCGCCCGCCCGGCCGCAGACTTCCTTCGTGAGCACCGGGCCACGCTGGTGAACAAGATCGAGTACTGGACGGGGGTGCGCCGCAGCGTCATCCGGGCGCTGGTGACGAGGATCGAGGAGGCTTCCGCGCGTCTCGGTCTGGCCGTGCCGTCGACCGCGGAGGCCGCCACCCTGATGGAGGTGACGACGTACGCGACCACGCTGGTCATGAACTACCTCACGCACGGCCGCTTCGTTCCGCACACCCGGCGCCCACGGCCCGGGCGCCGGGGCGGGGCGACGGGCACCGCCGCCCATGCGGATCATCGTCGCCCACGGCGCTGACGAGTCCGTCGACGCGTCGAAGGGCCGGCGCAAGACCGACGTGCAGGAGATCGCCACCGTCCTGCGAAAGGCTCGGCACGAGGTGGTGGGGCTGGCGGTGGACGGCACGTCGGAGTGCCTGCGGACGCTCGCCCAGGCGCAAGCCGATCTCGTCTTCAACCTCGTGGAATCCTTCGGCGGTGACGACACCAAGGAACCGCAGGTCGCCGGCTACTACGACCTCCTGGGCCTCCGCTACACGGGCTCGGGCGCCCGCGGCCTCACGCTGGCCATGGACAAGGCGCTGGCCAAGAAGGTCTTCAGCTTCCACGGGGTGGCCACGCCCCGCTGGGCCGTCGTCTGGCGAGGGCGGCTGGACTCCGCGCACGACATCGACTTTCCCGTCATCGTGAAGCCCGCCCGCGAGGACGGCTCGATCGGGATCGGCTTCGACGCCCTCGCCGGGAACATCAAGGAACTCATGGAACGCATCGACCAGCTTCACGCCGAGTTCGACCACCCGGTGCTGATCGAGCAGTACATCGACGGCCGGGAGATCTACATGGGCGTGCTCGGCAACCATCAGCCCGAAGCCTTACCGGCGGTCGAGCTCGACCTCTCCCACCTGCCGAAGGGCACGCCGCGCATCGCGGGCACCGAGGTGAAGTGGGCGGAAGGCACACGCGCCTATCGTGGCAGCAAGGTCCGGGTGCCGAAGCTTCCGGACGACGTGCGCGAGGCGATGCAGCGCGCCGCTGTCACGGCCTTTCAGGCGCTCGGGCTCCGCGACTACGCGCGCGTCGATTTCCGCCTGACCCGCGACGGCAAGGTCTACCTCATCGAGGCGAACCCCAACCCCTACCTCGCCTCCGGGGCGGAGTTCATCAAGGGCGCGCGCGCCTCCGGGCGTACCTATGCGCAGACGATCCTCGAGATCGTGGAGCTGGCCTGGGCTCGCTACGGGGGCCCATCCGCGCGCTGACCCCGGTCTCGCAGGGAGAACGCGCGTCGTCGGTGTGGCTGGGCGCTCGCCAGGCTCCTCCCGGGCTCAGCGCAGCCGCGAGAGGTACTGCTGGACGAAGTCGCAGCCCACGCTCTTCACGTACGCCTCGGTGAGGCGCCGCGTGATCGGCGCGGGCACGGCGCCGTCGGCAATGCGCGCGCCGTTGAGCGAGCGTACGCCACAGATGCAGAGGCTGGTGGAGGTGAGGAAGACCTCGTCCGCGGTCACCGCGTCGTAGACGTCGAGGTCGCGCTCCTCGCAGGGGATGCCGAGCTGGGCGGCCAGGTCCAGGATCATCCCGCGGCTCACCCCGGGCAGCACGTATTGCTCGCGCGGAGTGAGTGCGCGCCCGTCACGCACCACGAAGATGTTGCTTCCCATGCCCTCGCACAGGTTGCCGCGCTCGTCGAGCATGACCGCCCAGGCCTCGGGGCTGTGCGACTTCACTTCCTTCTCGGCCAGGATCAGGTTCAGGTAGTTGTGCGTCTTGGCCCGCGGGCTCACCTCGGCCGGGGCCACCCGGCGCGCGGAGGGAATGACCACGTCGATGCCGTCCCGGAACTGACGCGCGCGGGCCTTGAGCGGCAGCGGCGTGCAATCCACGATCACCTGCGGCCCCGTGTTCGCCCAGCCCTCGTCCCCGAGGGCGTCGACGCCCCGGCTGATCCGCCAGGCCACCCACCAGTCGCCGGCGGCGGCGCGCAGCGGCTCGTTCTTCTCGACCACCTCGTCGGCGATCGCGATCATCTCCTTGGGCTCGAGCCCGCAGTCGATGCGCAGGTAGCGGAGAGACCGGAAGAGGCGCTCGACGTGCTCCTTCACGCGGAACGGCTGCCCGTTGAAGGTGCGGGTCATGTCGAAGCACCCGTCGCCGCGGTTGAAGCTCCGGTCGCGAAAGGGGATGACGACGTCGGTCTCGGGTACGAGCCTGCCGTTGAACCAGGCGATCCGGGTGGTCATGAGCGGCGCCTCCTCCGTTGACGGCTGGTCGGCCGGACGGTCCGGAAGGGATGATCCCGCAGGAGACCTGCCCGCGTCAATCGGCGGCAGGGCGCCCTTGGCTTGCCGGCAATTGCAGCGCATAGCTCCTCGCGGTGAAAGCCGAGGAGCTACACGCTCACGTCCTTGATGATTTCAGTGACGGCAGAGCACGCTGCCGACTGGCTATGTCTGACCGGGTACGACGCCGAGTTGCCTCAGGAGATTCGCCGTGTCCCAGTAGATCCAGTCGTGAACGGACTTCCCGTTCTTGAACTGCCCGACGGTGCACCCATGCGTGACTGCCCGTCGGTTCGTGGGCGGGATACCCATGAGGTCGCCGCCATGCGTCCCGGTGGCGGTCCAGCGAGTTGCAACGAAGTCGCCCTCGGCAAGCATCTGGTCGAGGTCGAAGTGAAAGATCCGGAAACGCAGTGATGTAGATCCTCATGAAGTCGCGCGCTCCCTGCCTCCCACTGATGGGGCCGGGAAGCGTATCGCTCTCCGCGACGTATTTCTCATCAATCAGCTTGGTGAGCTGTTCGGGATCATGGGCGTTCCAAGCGTCAAAAGCTTCGCGCGCGAGCTTCCGATTATCCTGTTCAGCCATAGCACTCCCCCAACTGTCCGGACGGTTTGCAATGGGCCCTTTCAAGCGGGGTCGGATCGACCTCCTTTCAGAATGGATGATCATCGCGGCCTTTGTCTCGATCCAAGGCTGCCCTGGAAACAGTCGCCCTGGGGTCGTCTCGCAAAGCCGGGGACCACGCCTCTCGCAAATCGGGTACCACTCCTCTGGCAGGTTTGTGCCAGGGGAACCGCTATCTTCTCTGGTTACGCGCCTCCCCGTCAAACAGGGCGGGCGAGGTTGCACTTGATGACGCCGTAAGGCTGCGTCGGATGCAGACCGTCGAACACGCTCTTCTTCCGCCTGGCGGGCTCCAGATCGCAGATTCCCCGGGTGGATTGACTGCACGAATGGGTGACCGATCGGCGTAACGTAGGGACGCGGAGCGGCAATACTGAGATGCGGCTGGCCGACTGCTCGTCCGACAACCACTGCTTCGAGTTCGATCCCCACACGGGGGCCTACTCGCGCCTGAGGCTTCCGTCGCCTCGAAAGGACCGTGCCGGTTATTCCGGCATGGGGCAGTTGCTTCGGTCGCCCCGAGAGGGAAAGGTGCTGGTTGCCAAGTATCTCCGGAATGGCGACGCGTGGCTCTCCATCGGCGCCGCGAAGTGGAAGCTGTTCGATAGCTCTCTGGCTCTGAAACATAGCGAGACGTGGGGTGTTTTTCTGTGTGAGCTGACCCTGTATCGAAGCGGCCGGTGTATCAGGAAGCTCCGTTACCTGAGAAGAGACTGGTTCTCGGCCATCATGGATCCGGCGTACGACCACCTCGACTTCTCTCTGGCGAACCTGCCCGTGGATTTCGTGCCGCACGATTTCTCATCGCTCGAGAAGCAGCGCGCGGACTTCATCGAGATGTGGTCCGGCGACTCCAGATCCGCCGGACCGCCCCATTGCTGGTGAGGAATCTTCGGGCGATCGCGACGAGCACCGTCGTCTTCGGCGCGGTCGGCCCGGCCATCGGTGCGGTGGTGATATGGCACCAGCGCCCCCCGGGAAGCTTCCGGGACGTCCTGCTGCTGTCGTACGTCTTCGGCGGTCTACCCGCGTTGATCGCCGGGCTTGCCTATGGAGGCGTGAGGGCCCGGGGAAACGGCTTCGCGTCCCGGTGGTATACGCGAGCGCTCCTGGGCGCCGGCGCCGGCCTGTTCGGCTGTCTCGTGTTCTTCCTGCTGGTGTCCGTGTACGATCTGCTGACCGTACCGGACCGGACGGTAGCTGATCTCGAGATAGGATTTCTCCGACGACTCGTCCTCGCAGGAATTCCGGCCGGGATCATCTGTGCGCTGCTCATGGACTCCACGCGAGCCCGACGGGGCGGCCCGCCGTGACGGAACTCGCAGGGCTCGAGCCGATCGAATCCCTCGACGAGCACATCCCACGCTGACGCTGGCCTCTCTCGGCACCGAAGCGGTGTGCTGGCTTCAGACGGGGGCGCCAGCGGCCCGGGCGAGCTTGCCGAGCAATGGAAGCCCTCGACGGCGACGACGACGAGGCCATGAGTGGAGGACACATCATCGACGCGCCGATGGAACTCTTCGATCGATGCAGTCGGCAACAGGCCGGGATGTCACCGGTCCCTCCGGCGCGCGGTCATCAGGTCGACGGCAGCGACGCGGTGCGGGCTTGCCAGACGAGTCGCCGAGATGATCCTCGCTGCGGTAGCGGCCAGCCGCGTCCCGACGACGAGGACGACGATCTCCCCGCTGCCGCGGTTGCGGGCGCGCTCAGGACGTCCTCGAGAGCTGCCTCATCCAGACCGGCAAACGGCAGAGCCCGACTCAGCACCATGCTGCGACGCCAACCCCGGTCGATCATCGGCCGATATCAGGAGGGATGGTACGTCGTTCGCGCTGCCGCGGTAACCACGGGCGATGGGCTGCCCTTGTCCCGCCGGGGATCCGCCTCTAGAATCCGGGAGACCTGATGACTGGCAGGGCGATCAAACGCAGCCGGAGGCTCGCGCCGGCTCCGAGCCGGGCCACCGCCAACCGTGCTCGAGAGTGGCGCCTGCACGCGGTGACCGCCGAGCGCGCCGTGACGGCGATCCGGCCAGGCGACCGCGTGTTCGTGGGCAGCGCGTGCGCGACGCCCCGGACGCTACTCGGGGCGCTCGAGGCGATGGTCACGCCGCTGGCCGGCGTCCAGCTCGTTCACTTTCTGACCGATGGCGCCGGCACCGAACGGGATGGCCGTAGCCGCAGCGCATTCCGGCATCGTGTCTTCTATGTCGGTCGCGACATGCGCAAGCTGGCCCCGTCAGGCGAGGTGGATTACGTTCCGCTGTCGCTCACCGAAGTGCCGCGCCTGCTGCAGACCAGAAGGCTCGCCTTCGACGTCGCGCTCGTCCAGGTCAGCCCCCCGAACCGCGAGGGCATGTGCAGTCTCGGAGTCTCGGTGGACGTCAGCCGCGCCGCCGTGCTCGCCGCGCGGACGGTGATTGCCGAGATCAATCCTCACATGCCGCGGACCGGCGCCCCCAGCGAGGTGCCGTTCGATCGCTTCGCGCACGTCGTCGGGGTGGATGAGCCGGTGATCGAATACCTCCACGACCCGCTCGGCCCCGCCGCCCAGCAGATCGCCCGGTACGTGGCGCGGATCATCCCCGACGGTGCCACGCTGCAGATCGGTCTGGGCCGCGTGCCGAACGAGATGCTGCGTTTTCTCGAAGACCGCCGCGATCTGGGGATTCACTCCGACGTCATCACGGAGCCTCTGGTCGACCTGGTGGAGCGTGGCGTCGTCACCGGCGCGCGCAAGAGCCTCCATCGTCACAGGGTGGTGGCCAGCATGGCCATGGGCACGCGACGCCTCTACGATCTCATCGATGACAATCCCACCTTCGCCCTGTTCCCGATCGAATACGTGAGCGATCCCGTGGTGGTCGCGCGAAACACTGCGATGGTCTCGGTGACCCAGGCCTTCGCCATCGATCTCACCGGCCAGGTGTGCGCCGACGCCAGCGGCGGTGTGCTGTACGGTGGTGTCGCGACGCAGCCGGACTTTCATCGGGGCGCGATTCGCGCTCCTCATGGCAAGGCGATCATCTGCCTGACCTCGACGACCGCTGACGGAGAGTCGGCCATCCGCCCCGCGCTCCTCGCCGCTGAGGCGGTGGCGATCCCGCGGGCCGATGTCCACTACGTCGTCACGGAGTACGGCACCGCCTATCTCTTCGGGCGCTCCCTCCGCGAGCGGGCGCTGGCGCTGATCGAGGTCGCTCACCCCGATCACCGGGAACGGCTGCTCGCGGCCGCCATCGACAGCGGACTGCTGTCGGCCGGGCGGCAGCTCCGGAGCCGGAGCGCCTACCCCATCGAGGAGGTCCGCGACAGCCGATTGAGGGACGGCCGGAGTGTCACCGTGCGCCCGGCGCGGGCGGGCGACGCACCGAGCATCCAGGATCTATTCTTTCGCTTGCCCGCCGAGGACGTGCGCACGCGATTCTTCCGATATCTCCGCTCGCTCACCGACGAAATGGCCCAGCATCTGTGCAACGTGAGCTATCGAGAGGAGATGGCGTTCGCGGCGGTTGTCGGCGACCCCGAGTCGGAACGCATCGTCGGCACCAGCTCCTACTTCCTCGATCCGCAGACCGGTCTCGCGGACGTCGCCTACATGGTGGATCCGGAGTGGCAAGGCGCCGGCCTCGGCGGAGTGCTGCAGGCGCGGACCATGGAGTATGCCCGCGCGAATGGCGTGCGAGGCTTCACGGCAGACGTCCTCGCCACGAATACCGCCATGCTCGCGGTGTTCAGGCGTGCCGGCTGCCACATGACGACCCGTCTCGTCGAGGGAACCTACGAGGTGCAGATGCTCTTCCCGCGCTGATGCCGCGTGATCCCGAACGCAGTGCTGAACCCGCTTGGCACGGAGGAACGTCCGATGGCGATCATCGATTCGCAGGTCCACGCCTACGAGGCGAACACACCGAAACGCCCCTGGCACAGTGTCCCGAACTGGCCCGATCACGTCACCGGTGACGAGATGGTGGCGGCGATGGACAGGGTCGGCGTCGACGGCGCGATCTTCATCTCCGCCTTCTCCATGTACCGCTACGACGCCAGCTATGCGGTGGACGTGCAACGAGCGCATCCCGGCCGGCTCGCCCTCGTCAAGCCGGTCGATCCCGATGATCCGGCGGTGGCCGATGTCATCGCCGACTGGAGGAAGACGCCGGGTGCCGTCGGCATCCGGATCATGATGACGAAGGAGGCGGGGCGCGCTCCGGACGACCCGGGCCTCGACCGGATCTCGCGCGCCGCGGTTCGGTACAACTTCCCCGTGAACATGCTCTGCTGGGGCAACGTGGACGCGGGCACGGCGCTCATCGACCGCCACCCCGACACGCGATTCATCATCGACCATCTGGCCATCATGCAGCCCCGCACGCCACCGGCCCCGCCGCAGCCGTGGGCCGATCTGCCGAAGGTGCTGGACCTCGCCAAGCGCCGGAACGCGGTGATCAAGGTCAGCGGGGCCTGCACGCTCTCCCGCGAACCCTATCCGTTCCCCGACATCTGGGAACCGCTCGCCCGCGTGTTCGACGCCTGGGGGATCGAACGCTGCCTCTGGGGCACCGACTGGACGCGCGCCTTCGCCGTCGTCAACTACGAACAGGCCGTCGAGCCCTTCCGCCGCACCGACCGGCTGAGCAACAGCGAGCGTGCCATGCTGATGGGCGGCGCGTGCGCCAGGGCCTATGGCTGGTCTCCAAAGAAAGGCTAGACGATGACCCGCGCGTACAACGTGGTCGACGCAGACGGGCACATCCTCGAGCCGCTCGACCTGTGGGACAGGTACATCGATCCCGAGTTCCGCGATCGTCGGCCCCGGTTCGTCATCGACGACAACGGCAAGGAGCGCCTGAGCGTCGAGGGCAAGCTGCTGGGCAATCCGCGGGGGATCGGCAGCCTGGGTTCGGTCGGCGCCCGGCAGGGCATCGTCAAGCCCGGCACCCTGACATATGCCGAGGGGCGCAAGGGCGGATTCGATCCGCACGCCCGCATCGTGGACATGGATGCGGACGGCATCGATGCCGCCTTTCTCTATCCCAGTCTCGGTCTGTTCGCGGGCGCCGTCGAGGATCCCGGCCTGGCCGCCGCGATGTGCCGCGCCTACAACCGCTGGCTCGCCGACTACTGCCGGCCGTATCCCGAGCGGCTGTTCGGGGTCGCGATGCTGCCCATGCAGTCGGTCGATCTGGCGATCGACGAGATGCGCTACGCCCGCCAGACGCTCGGGATGCGCGGCGGGTTCCTGCGGCCCAACCCGTATCACGGCAAGACGATGATCAGCGACCCGATGTACGAGCCGTTCTGGACGACGGCCGAGGCGCTCGACTTCTCCATCGGCTTTCACGAGGGCTCGACCAATGCGATGCCGACCGTCGGCGTCGACCGCTTCGAGGAGGACCGCGCGGCGCGCCACATGGTCTCGCACACGATGGAGATGATGCTGGTCGCGCTGAGCGTGATCTGGGGCGGTGTCGTCGACCGTCATCCGCGATTGCGCGTCGCGTTTCTCGAGTCGGGCGGCGGCTGGATCGCGCCGTGGCTCGACCGCATGGACCGGCACTTCGATGACCTGGGGTTCAACGAGACCGCGCCGACGACGCGGCCGAGCGAGCTGTTCCAGCGCAATTGCTGGATCTCGTTCGAGCCGGTCGAGAACAGCATCGCGGTGCTGGCCGAGTACATCGGGCCGCACAAGATCATGTGGGCCACCGACTATCCGCACCAGGACGGGTTCTTCCCGGGGGCGCCGCAGATGCTCAGCCAGCGGCTCGGACCACTGTCCGCCGAGGCGAAGCACCAGGTGCTGGCCGGGGGCGCCCTCGGCTTCTACGGCCTGAGCTGACCCCGGGGGATGAGCGGACCGTTTTCGTCTTGAGCAGCACGGCGCTGCTCTGCTTCATCAGCTTCTGCAGCTGCTTCTCGATGGGTGTCTTCAGCCCGCTGCTGCCCGAGATCGGCCGCGCCGGCGCGCTGGCCGACTGGCAGCTCGGCATCGTGGCCGGGGCTCTGGGCTTCGCCCGCATGGCCGCCGCGGTCCCCGCCGGCTGGCTGGCCGGCCGCTACCTTGGCACGACGCTCTGCGCGTCGCCCGCGCTCATGGTCGCCGGCACCGTGTTGCTGGCTGCCTCCTCGTCGTTCTCCGTCCTGGTGCTCGGGCGGCTGATCCTGGGCTTCGCGTACACGCTCGTCACCGTGAGTGGGCTCATCGCGCTCCTGCTCGACGACCGGGGGCCCGGGGCGTCCGTGCGCCTGAACATCTTCGAGTTCTCCGCGATGATCGGCGTCCTCGGCGGGCTCGGCCTCGTCGGGCTGCTCCCCGACCGCTGGGGCTGGAGCCTCTCGCTGCTGACCGCGTCGTCGCCCCTGCTCCTGATCCTCGCCGCGGTGCCGACCATCCGCCGGCGCTTCCCCGACGCCTCGCGGACGCCGGAGACACGCGCGTCGCGGGCATCGGACTCGGGCCGTGGGGATGGGATGTCGGTCACACTGTGGACGATGTTCGCGGTGGGCATCGTCCTCGCCCTGGCGTGGTCCGCGGTCAGCCAGTTCCTCCTGCCGCTGCGGGGGACGCGCGAGTTCGGCCTGGACCGGGGTGGGGTCTCGCACCTGCTCATGCTCGCGCAGCTCGTGGACATCGTCGCGCTGCTGCCCGTGGGTCGGCTCGCCGACGGCCTGGGGCGCACCCCCGTCCTCGGCTTCGTCATCGTGGTGCTGGGGCTGGGCACGGCCGCGGTTGGCCTGGGGTCGTTCCCGTGGTTCGTGGCGGGCTGCGCGTGCTTCGGGTTCGGCCTCGCGGGCTGGATGCTGCCGGTCGGGGTGATCCGCGAGCACACCCGTCCCGAGTACCTGGCGTGGCGGATGGGCCTGTACCGCGTGGGCGTCGACGCGGCGATGTTCCTCGGCCCGTTCGCGAGCGGCCTTCTCGGCGAGGAGCATGCGGGGATCTTCGTGACCGCGGTGGGCGGGCTGGCGCTCGTCGTCGGCGGGCGCGTGCTCTTCACCCCGAGCGGCCGCCGCGCCGCCGAGGTCTAGCCTCTAGACGCGCTCGCCTACCGCGGCGGGCAGCGTGGCGGCGCCGGCGGCCTTCGCCTCCGCTAACCCCTCGTTTCCCGGTAACTGCGGGGCCGGATGTGAACCTAGAGCTCTCGCACCTGCACCTTGCGGAACTTGATGATGCCGCCCGGATCGCCTTTCGGCGGCAGGGCGCCGTACTGGAGGGCGATCGGACCGCTCGGGGACTGGACGTTGTCGATCTCGGCGGTCTTGATGCCGTTGAGAACCACGGTCATCTTCGAACCCCTCGCGGTGATCTCGAAGGTGTTCCACTGGCCGCCGGCCTTGACCGGTTGCAGGACCTTGCCGTGGTGGACAATGCCGCCGGTGGCGAAGGTCTGGTCGGGCCGCTGGTCGAAGATGTTGGCCTCGTAGCAGGTCTTGTCGGTCAGGTTCTTCGGATCCGCGCAGCGCATGTAGATCCCGCTGTTCGCGTTGGGGGCCGCCCAGAATTCCACACGCAGCTCGAAGTCCTTGTACGCGGTCTTGCTCAACAGGAACCCGCCCTTGCCCTTGTCGGCGACGATCGCGCCGTCCTCGACACGCCAGTTCGCGTCGCCGACCATGGTGAAGTTGCCCATGCCCTTGTCGCCGTCGATCAGCGTCGTCCAGCCGCCGCCGGGCATCCAGGACGGCATGGAAGAGCACGCGGACAGCACGAATGCGGCACCGAGCATGAATGCACGCTTCATGGCGCTATCCCTCCTCCTTCTAGGTCGGGCCGCCAGGCCATGAGCGTGAGAAGAAACCCGGGCGGGGCGGCCCGCATTTCGGGCTATTTCGCCGCGGCGTGCACCGTCGGGGCGCCACGCTTCAACAGCGCCGCGGCTTCCTTGGCCACCGCCGTGCCCTCGAAGAAGCGCGGGTTCTGGGTGCCCCACAGCCGCACGGCGTTGCCAAAGACGAAGTCGTGGAAGTCGCTCTCGGTGATGAGCCCGTCCTCGACCAGCTCGAACGCCTCCGGCAGCGGGTCGCGCATGTCGACCACGTCGAAATGCCCGATGTCGGAGCTGTAGATCGCGTTGATCCGCGCGCCCAGCGGCATGGCCTTGCCGAAGGCCACCGCGTTCATCCGGTCGTCCGCCTCGCAGCCGAAGTAGTACGGCGTGGCGTAGAGGTCGAGCCAGTCCTGCTTCTGGGTGATGTTGCAGTGGATGTAGTCGTCGGGCGGCATCCCGCCGGTGAGGAAGTCCTCTTCGAGCGGCCAGCCGTC
>Ga0075428_100006125_pt1 | contig 13386 bp, 12 predicted proteins | sample RhiMetdeltSRZDD2_FD_75291 | JGI IMG/M metagenome (GOLD analysis project Ga0075428, IMG submission 75291) | Populus rhizosphere microbial communities from Tennessee, USA - Rhizosphere MetaG P. deltoides SRZDD2 | ecosystem: Host-associated > Plants > Roots > Rhizosphere > Soil | place: USA...
GAAGGCCCCCGACGCGTCTGCGGTTTTCGGGTAGGTCGTCGGATAGGCGGCCCCGCCAGGCACCACGGCCGACACCGTGACCTTGCCGTTGGGCGTGAACCCTGACGCCGTCCCGGCAAACAAGGTCGAGTGATCGCCCGAGGACGGCGAGACCGAAACCGTGGGGTTTGACGAGGCGGAAGAGCTGGGTCCTACATCTGGCGGTGCTGACTGGCTTTGCTCGGTCGGGCTGGCGTTGGGCGACTTTGGTGCTGCGCAGCTGCATCCGGCGGCGAAGACCGCGATGCACATCGCTGAGCCTATGATGCGCCCGGCCAGCACGAGGACAGTCTGGCCTGTCGTGGTTGGTCTCGGATGGCTAGCCACCGCAGATCGGGACCTTTTCGTCGACGAAGGGCGTGTCTGCCAGCGGGCCTGTCGATTGACCGTTGTTGTAGAACGCGTCGGCCGATGCGTAGAACCGGTTATTCCAATCGGGGGATGCGATCTGGTACCACCAAGCGTTACCGTTCGCGAGTTTCAGGCCGATCGTGCGGCAGCTGACCAGAACAGCTGCGCCTTTCGGGATACGCGGGCCAGCCGAGCCGCCACCGCTCAGGTAGTCGCTCCAGGTATTAGTGTCGCCACCGGTGATCTCGTAACGAGCCCCCGGCGCAACGGTTGGCGATGGGCTCGTCGTGGGGCATTCACCTATGCCGAATCTGCAGCGAATCTCAGGCGTGAACAGTCCAATGGGGATCGCCACCATGGTGACAACCAACCCTGCTAAACCAACTGCTAAACCGACCGACCATTTAAGGGTGAGGCCAAAGATGCGGACGTGGCCTGCGCTGATCGGCCGCGCATGGCGCCGTGCCTGACGTTTCACGCCGGGTATATAGACCCACGCCTGCGTCCGCGTCTCCTTTACGGCTACCTGCACCGGCTCGAAGTCCTCAGCGGGTGGGCCATATTGGCTGACGATGACGTCCTTGTGGATCGCCTCGGAAACCATCAAGGCGAAGTTCGCGTCAGGATGATCTTTGAGTGCGCGCCGGAGCGGCTCTGAGTCCAACAGCCGAGCCGCAAGAACGAGCGCGTCCCCCGCCCAGACACCGCCATCGAAATAGGCGAGTCCATGATGAGCAACTACGCGCAGCCGCAACCGGGCCTTATCCGCCTTACCAATAGAGTGTGTGCGAAGTGCCGCTTCGAGGTCGTTGAAGAAAGGGCCGAGTACACGCATCGCCGGCTGATTTGGCGGCAGCAGAAGCCGCAGTCCGTCGCCGAGATCGTCGTGATGCACCGAATCCCAGGTAATCCCCTGCCTCGCAAGAATGCCGATCATAATCTGGCGCAAGTCTTCGCGGATTTGCATCAGCGACCGGGTCGTGAGTGACCCTGATCCTGCGACGTCGACGGCGATGATGGTGTGGAACACGGGATCGGAATGCACTAATTCTCCTGTGGTGACCGAAGACATGAGGGCATCACGATGCTCTGCCGGTCTTTGCTTGAACAACAGCCTCCTCCAGCCCCAATCGCGGTGACCATTCGGACCACATTCATAAGGGCCGACGTATTTCGCCGGTTCACGGTAGTTGAGGCGGCAGGCGGAGAAACCACACTGCTATGGATTGTCAGCAACCCGACGATAGATCAATCGTCAATGCTCGATTCATCGAGCGGTAGCTCGCAAAGCTCGCGGAGCAGATGTAGGTTGAGGATCGTTACCTTTCGGTAGCCGGTGGATATCGCCCTAAGGTCACGCAGCTCGCGCAGCTCCTTGTGGACGGTGACTTCCCGGATTCCGGCGATGGATGCCAGTTCGGGCTGAGTCACGAAGATAACGATCGGACCGGTTGCGGTGTCAGGGCCAGAGAAGACCACTGCCAGGTCACGCAGCACGCTGGCGACCCGGTTGCGGGCAGGCAGCGAGACGAAGTCTGCGCGTCGCCGGTTGGCCCACAGCAGCTTGTCGCCCACTACTGCTGTCAAGTGTCGTGACACCGCCGGATGATCGCTGAGAAACTGCTCTAGGACCTGGTGCGATATCAGCCGGCCCACCACCCGCCCGCAGGTGGTGACCGTGGCGGAACGCTGGGCGCCGCTCATCGCGGCGAGCTCGCCGATGATGTCGCCGGGACCACGTATCGCCATCAGCGCTTCCTGGTGGCCCGCTGTCTTTGTCGTTACCTTGACGTAGCCCGTCTGAAGGATCACGACGTGACGGCTTTGTTCACCCTGTGCGATCACAAGACGGCCAGCGTCTAGAACGTACCGGATCCCAAGCCGCATAAGAGATTCGCGGTCTGGTTGGGAGAGCCTGCCAACGAAGCTTCGCGGAGGCCATGACGAGCCGATCCCCACCATACCCGACTTAGTACCACAGTCGCACAAGTTCGCCGGCCGCGGACGCTGCGATCGCCGCGACCAGGAGCACAAGAGAGATGCGCAGAAGACGGTTCTTCCACCAAGCTATACGACTCAGTCTAATGATCTGCCGCGACAGCATCTCCACCTGCGCAGCCTGACCCACCGCCTGGACTCGTTCGGCTAGCTGACCGTTAGTCAGGTGCCGAAGATGGCCGAAGTACACCAGGTTGTCCGCCGCCTCGGCCTTGTGGACGCGAACCTGCCCCACAGCAGGCATCACGGCCGCTCCGGCGGACAAGATCGCCAGGATGATTAGGGCCAGGACGACCAGCACAACGGCACTGGCCAGTCCTCCCACCGACATCCTTGATATCCAATCCTGCGTGCTGATCGCGCCTAGGAGCAGTCCACTCTCGACAGCTAGCAGGATGGAGGCCTTGACATCCACGCGGGCGATCCACGCTTCCTGAAGGCCGTGCACCCGCCAGGCGAACTCACATCGATCATCTGCCACATGATCGACGTTAGCCGATCGCCGCTTCCGCGGCGACGTCGTCAAGGCGACAGTGCCCAGCCATACCAGCACAATATTGCCGCCGAGGACGTCGAGCACGATATTGCCGTCGGCGCGATTGGCAGCCCGCAATAGAACCTAGATCAACTTAATCGCAAGGTCATGCGTATCGCAACCATCAGCATCCGGCTTGGAGCGACCGAAAGGAAATAGCCGTGATCACTCACAAAGCCCGACGGACGATTGCAGGTACGGCTCTCGTCATGCTGCTCGCAGCGGCAACAGTGCTGACCGGCGCCGCACCCGCGGCTGCGAGCTGGCACCAGGCGCACGTTGGCAACAGCGGCGTAAATGTACGAGACTGTTTCCACCCCCAATGGCACGTTCCGAGCACGAGCTGTACGTTTCAGGCATATCTAGCGCCAGGCACCAGCGTCCACGTTGTGTGCCAATACTTCCCTGGCCAGAACATCAATGGTGACGCTGTTTGGGACTACATTGTCTACGCCGGCGGCGAGGGATACGCCTCAGACTGGTACATCAATACACACCAGGAGTCATACTGGATTCCCGGCATTGACCGGTGCGAGGGTAGTCTGTAGGAAGATCCCTTCCTCAGAACCTTGATGCCTGCCGGGCAGAGCACTGCCAGAACGCGATCTCCCGACATCTGTAATGTTGGCCTTTCTTCAGGACGGCGAGCCCTCCAGTCGACTCCCCCTTCAGGCTCCACCGGCATGATGGAGGAGTTGCTCGGGAGGGCTCTTCTGCGCAGCACCGTGCGCGACCGCTGTTCCGGCCAGCGCATGCCGTTTGTGGCAACACGGTAAGCTCCTAACGCGACTTCTATCCCATGGGGGCTGCCCTCGTCGCTACTTATACTGGCCCGGCGTGTGCTTCTGGTGTCGTCGCGACGCCAGCCCGCGAAATGGCAAGCAAGCTGAACCTGCTCAGCGAATGATGTAGACTACATCAAGCCAGGCAACGACCGCTGGGCAACCTACGCGCCATGTGGCGTCTGGCATCACCAACGCCAGTCAGCACGGTAGCAATGGCGCCCGGACCCGCCTGATAGAAGCGGTCTTCGCCACACTGTCAACTACGGCTGTAGCCATCGAAGGAGCGGCGTATGCGCGTCGTCTCCTACGGCGGCAGGCTACGCCCAACCTACGAGAAATGCTATGTAGGCGCACAACAGGCTAATGGGAATTCCCAGGATAAGACCGAGTACCAGCTGAGTCCGGCCGACTCTTGACGTGTTACGGTCACGCGATTCAAGGTCCCACCTAATGGCGTCAATACTCTCAGCAAGCTTTCGATCAAGTTCAGCAAGTCGCCACCCGATCCTCGCAAGTGTCAGCGCAAGATCCTCCTTAATCGGCGTGATCAGAGGACCGTCTGGCAACGATTCCGTGGCCTTCCTCGCGAACCACGTCAGTAGGTGACACTTGCCCACGCCTCGCTCACCCCTGATGAGGATTATCGCAGGTACGCCATCATCCGCTGCCATTGCAACCGTCATGTGTCCATTCTCGCCACGGGCACAAGGGCTGGGAAGCAACCCCTGCCCGCCCACGGGACACCGTGAAGTGGCTGCGTCTCGCCGTGTGTATGAAATTGAGGCCTGGAGTCTGGGACCCTACCGGGTCAGCAACAACTTCGTACGCAGTAGCCGTCGCCGTGCCGCGGTGACGAACACGGCGGCCGTTGTTGCAGTGCCGACCCCGAAGATGGCTGCTCCCTGAAGGGCTGCTCCATTTCGGGCGAAGTCCACGGCGACAAGAGCCAGCACGATGACTGAACCGAACCCTAGCAACATCCCGATTACGTGCATGGCCGTTTCCGCCCACGCGAGACGCCTCTGGTGCCGTAGTTCCTGCTCCGCGATGCGCATGAGCGCTTCGGCTATTGCCGGAGATGCCTTCTCCCACGCCTTTGCCTTCTCCCATGGCCCCAAAGAACGCCAGGCTCCGGCCTTTTCATCCGAAACCGTCATTCCGGCGCTCCGGGCTTGAAAGCATGCCGAGGTGGCAGCCGTGCCTCATCAGCTTCGGGTTGCCAGTCTGGTGGCGGACCCATTCGTGTCATGATCTCGTCGAGTAAGCCACTGAGACGGTCGATCTGATCTTCCTTCGTCGATTGCTTCGCTCGCGGCATTTGGAACACCGACCACCAGCGCTGACGGGCGGTCGAGTCGCTGGCTGGTTGACCATGCCGCTGGCGGCGCGGCTGCTGCTGCTGAATGGCGTTATCGTCGTGTTGCTCTAGGAGACGAGTAGCGCCTACCTGCCAAGGCATCCTGCGCGGAGGCTTACGGTGCATCTGATGTTCTGCGTCCGTCCGGTCAAGCATCGCGCGTTGGTGCAGCGCCAGCTGCATTTTGGTGGAGAGCCTCTTTAGCTCATCCCTTAGCCGAGCATCTTCGGCGTTCATATCTGCTATGGCTTGATTCACGCGAGCGAGTTCAGCAGCGAGCACATCCGGCGAGCTACCGCAAAACGGACATCGCTCGGAAGGATCTCGGGGTCGCCCGCACATGCGGCACGGATGGGTGGTCTCCAACACAGCCTCACAAGTGATCCCAGCCGGAATTCTACGAGAGCAGCATGCACAGGGATCGTCACGTTTGGATAGCCCCACTTCGGGTTGCCGACACCCCAGAGACACCGCCTCCGCTTCACGCAGCACCTTCCAGGCCAGATTCGGAGGCGTCAATGAATCGACAGGTGTTCTTGAAATGCACCGATCAATTGCACAGGATCGCGAACGCCCCAATGTCACAGTGGGCCCGCACCTCGCGCCCAAATCAGCCTCGATGCGTGCCGATCCCACAATCGCAAAGGACTCGGCCGCGATCCGATCCGGCGCCTCGACCGGTAGCTTCGGCGCGGCCAGTTCCGCGGCTCATCGATCTAGACGCTCGCCATGAACAAGACGTGGCATGTCGGCTTCTCGGCGCGTCCACGCCTGTCACGTGACGCACCGCACTATATGTCTAGAGCGCTTCGACTGGCGGGCATCGCCAGGCGACATCGCGGTGCAACGATTCTGTCCTTTGTGGACCTTTTCGTGAGCCGTACCCGGCGACGCAATTGCAGTACCGCTCCCCCCTTGGGGCCGCTGTGCCACCAGGTACTCCATGCGCGGCGGGGAACCTTCTGCTACTTCGGCATCAACGGGACCTGTCCACAGCCAGCCGGGATCCCGTCACTGTGGCCAGGGAGGGCCGAACCGGTCCTCTCGCCGATGGTGCCTGGTACCGCCCTCGGCGTCGAATCTCGCCTGGGCCAAGGCCACGCCTGGTCTTATTGCCCCACCGCCGCGGCGCCCGCCCTGATCCCTGCACAGGCCACCCCCACTGATGGGCAGCCCGATGAGCCCCGTTGCGGTGGCTTCTGTGGACGCGTGGCGCCGTCTTTGGATCGAGAGATGGCCACGGGCAAGGTCCGACGTGGGCGGAGCTGCGACGGGCTGCTGAGGTGGACCCGAGCACCTGCCTGCGGCGTCGTAGGGCCGCGAATGGGAGAAGGAAACTGGCCGTACATCTTCGCCCCGCCAGCCAACGGTGTGAGACCCGCCGCCCACGGTCCCGCGGGACAGGGAGACTTACCGGGTTGCGGGACTTCCGCCAAGGCGCTGACCGGCAGGCTGCGGGACACCGGGACGCGACTGGTGATCGTGGTCCCGTTGCGGCGAGTCGCCGAGCGGTACCTGGTCCCCGAGCCCGCAGGCGGGAGGGACCTGATCCCGCATTGAGTCCCGCCCCGACCGGGACCATCATCGGCGCGGTCACGGGGCAGCGCGGGGCGCAGGACCGATCGCCGTGTCGTGAAGCGTGGTCACCTCCACGCCGATTGACTCCAGCAGACGGGATCACAGGAGACGCCGATCAACGGTCGATGCCGTGACTGTCGCGTTGTGGTGCACGCTGAGCTGAGGGCTGCGCTTGGCGTTGCCGGGCGGCCTGCCGCCGTGCGACTTCAGCCTCACGCCAGCGGTCACGGTCGGTGTGCTCGGCGCGGGCGATGGCCGGATCCAACTGGGCGCGGCGTTGCACTTCGGCGCGCAGTTGCGTGGCGGTGGCCTGGTCGCGGTCGGCGGCGAGCGCGGCAAGCCGGTCGGCGTTGTCGCGGCGGCGGGTCATGGTGGACACGTCCTGCTCGATTGCCTGCCGTTGCTGCTGTTGCCAGGTCCGTTCCAGCTCCCGCACCGCTTGTTCCACGCTGGTGCCAGGTGGTAGCCGCAGCAGCCGCTGGTAGTGCTCGGCTTCGGCGCGGGCGCGTGCGCCGACGCGGTCGGCCACCAGCGCGTCGGCGAGGTGAGCACGGATCTGCTGATCGATCTTTGCCCGGCTGCTGCCGCTGAGGGCAAGCGCCACCGGGTTGCGGACACGCTCGGTTTGCAACGCGGCGACCTCCGTCCGGGCGACGCGTGCGACCCCGCTCTGCTCTTCGGCCCGCTGCTCCGCGACGGCCGCGGCCATCAGTTGCTGGCGGCGAAGGTGAAGGTCCTTGCTCGCTGGGCCGTGGCCCTGTTGCGCGGCGGCTGTGTCGGCGGCGAGCCGGCGCTGTTGCGCTTGGCGGCGCTGCTGTGCTTCGGCCTGGGCGCGGTCGGCGGCGGCGATGGCTCGGGTGAGCTCGGCGTCGGTGAGGCGACCGGATGGCTGTGACCGCCAGCCCATTCCCGCCAGCTGCTCGCGCATCTGGTTTTGGTCGGCTTGCTGCTGGGCCTGGTGCTGCTGATGTTGCTCGGGTGTGCGCGGTACGGGGACGGGGCGGCGTGCGGCCAGCCGCGATGGGTGTTGCGGGGTGCTCAGATCCAGGTCGCCGAGTTCCTCCAGGACCATGCGGTCTTCGGCGCCCTGTTGCAGCGCGGCGTGGTAGGCGTTCAGCGCACGGGTAAGTTCCTCAGCCGGCGTGCGCGGCGGGCCCAGTCGTGCCCGGTCGGCGTCGGACTCCAGCAGCTGTCGGGCAAGCCACAGGTGGGCGGTGGCCCGGTCGCGGGACATGGCCGGGTAGAGCGTGTGGGGGTCCAGGCCGTTGCCGTAAACCAGGACGGTGTCTGTGGTCAGGCCCTGCGCCTTGGCCACGGTGAGGGCGTATCCCAGCGACAGTCCTCCGTTGATCACATAGCGGGGCGGGACGGTCTGGGTGAGCATCCGGTGCCCGTCCGGGGCGGACTGTCGCCATTGGACGGTCACCGAGCCGTCCTGTCCGAAGCCGGTGATAATGCCGCGGTAGCCGTTGAGCACGTCCGGGCCGTCGTCGCGGCGCTCGTTGACCCGGAACATGACCTGGTCTCCCACGTGCAGGATCAGGTGCTGCCCACCGGGCAGGGCAAAGCTGCGTGCCGGGCCGAGCTCGCCGACCTCCCGGCGGATGACTTGGGCGGTGTCGTTGAGCCGGTCCACGTCGGCGTTGGTGCCGGCCAGCATCAGCAGCTGGGCGATGCGCTCGTGCGGGTCGGGCCAGCGTTGGCGGGCCTGGTTCCAGGTCGCCAGCATGCCTGCGTGCGCGTCGGCGGCGTCCTCGACGGCGTGGACTCGGCCGGTGGAGGCCCATGCCGATAGTGCCTCGCGCAGTTTGCCCTCGCGCATCAGCGCCAGTGCGGCCCGTTCGGTCTGGTCGCGTTGACGGCGGTTGTCGGCCAGGGTCTGCCCGTCGACCAGTTGGTGCACGGCGGCGAACGCCCCGCCGACACCGGGCGAGCGCAGCTGTTTCGGATCCCCGATCTTGATGATTTTGGTACCGGTCTGCCCGGCGTGGGCGATCAGCTGGGCCAGTTCCCGGTCGTCGATGGTGGCGGCTTCGTCGATGACCAGCACATCGATGTCACGAAGGCCCGCTCCGTGTTCGATGCGTTGTCGCCAGCCAGCCACGGTGGCGGCGCGGATGCCGGATTCGGCGCGCAGGTTCGCCGCGGCCACCGCCGCGGTGGTGGCGCCGGCGACGGTGCGGCCTTCGGCCTCGTACGCGGCGCGCAGCGCATTCATGATGGTGGTCTTGCCGCTGCCGGCCACGCCTATCACGGCGTCGACGCCGTGCCCTTCATGCAGCAGACGTTGCAGTACCAGCCGTTGCTCTGCCGATAGGTCGAAGCCGTGGCTGGCCTCAAAGGCAGAGATGGCCATCGCGGCGACGTCGAGGTCGACTACCCCGGCTCCTTCGCCGTAGCGGGCGCGGGCCTGCGCCACGATGGTCTGCTCGGCGTTGACAATGTCCGCGGTGGTGTATCGCTCGTGGTTGGACAGATGCCGGGCGCCCTTGTCCGGCAGCCGTATCGCGTAGCCGGGTATGGCAAGGACTTGGTCGGTCATCGCTTCGGCCTCGGCGAGGGTGGCGATTCCGCCGGGCATGGCGTCCATGACGGCGGCGAGCACGTCGGCGCGGGTGGTGACCTTGGTGTGAGCGGTCAGTCCGTGGTTGTCCTTGTAGGTCCATGGCCGTCGGTCGCCGTTGAGCTGCTGCCCGTCGCGGAACACCCAGGCGGCGATGTCCTGAGCGGTGAGCTGCTGCGTGTCTGTGGCGGATGCGGGGCCGGGCATCGCGTCGCGGGTCATCTGCGCCGGGTCCAGTTGTGCGTCGCGGGCCTGCCGCTGCCACTCGGCGCGCAGATCGCCACCAGGCCCGGGTTCGTGTTTGGCTTCCCGGGAGCGGGCGGCGGCGTCTTTGGACTGGGCGGTGGTGGCCTCCCCCGGGTCGATGCCAAGCCGCTCAAGGGTTTCGGCGATTTGGCTGGACCGTTTCGAGAACAAGTCGCGGGCCGCAGCAGGGATATGGGCGATCTCCCACGCGCCGGTGAGCTGGTTGCGGGCCCATTCGATCCCCCACCGCTGGGCGGTGATGTGACGCATGCGGGCTCGTAGGAACGCGTCGGCGGCGTGTGCGTGCCGGTGCAGGTCCCGGCCGCCGGCCGCGACGGTGGACCACTTGCCGTCGGTACCTTTGACCATGTTGGCGAAGCTCAGGTGGGCGTGCAGGTGAGGGTCGGGTGCGTGGTGGCCGACGGGGCGGGCGGTGCGGTGCACCATCATCCAGCCCAACAGCCCGGAGGTGGCGATACGATCGGCGCTTTTGCCGTCTCCGTGGTGCCCGCGCATGCCGTAGGCCGCCCAGCCTTCCATCGCCGTCACGGTCTCACGCACCGCATCCAGGTAGACGTCCTCGAGTTGTCTGGCGGTGTTCTCGTTCGCCATGGCGTAGAGCACCGAGACGCTCTTAGCGATGTCCATCGTCAGGTCGTAGCCGCGGTTGCCGACCACGACCTTCTCGTGGCGGTGCTCGCGGGCGAGCTGGAGCTGCTCGGCCGGATAGAGCTGCCCGAGGTCGAGTCCGGCGGTCTGCCCGATCCGCTCGGCGTCTCTGATCGGGATGGTGTGCAGGTCACCTTCCCGGAACACGCCACGCAAAGCCTGTTCGTAGCGTTTGTATGCCCGGTGGTCGAGGGCGAACCGCCGCTGCAGCCGGTCGGGCTGCTCGGCCATCGCGGCGCCGACGGCGGCGATCAGCGGTGCTGCGGGCAGTTTCGCCCGTGGGTCGACCGCGAGTTTGGGCTGTACCAGCACTTCGCCGGTGTGCGGGTGCGCACCGGACATCAGCGCGCGGGCCCATTCCTTCTGTTTCTCGGTAATTGTCGTGCCGGGTTGGATGTCCACGTCGCGCAGGCCGTTGCCGATCCACTCCAGCGGCAGCTCGCCGTCGAGCCGGTAGGAAACCTGTGCATCTACTGGCTTTCCGGCATCGGTGGACAGTGCGCAGCCGGCTGACTCGTCCAGCCGGTATTCGACTTGTGCCATGTCGGGGCCTAAAACGGTCACCCAAGCCATCGCTGCTCACCTCCCCCGATGGTGAAGACAGCCCGTGTAGCCCGCAGAAAGCGGCACTGCCGCGCGGCCAGGCCGCGCGGGGTATCGAAGATACCTTGGTACTTTTCAGTTGACCTTGATAATTACACACAAGATCAAGAGATGAAAGATGTTGGGCTGTAAGACACATGGGTGAGCGCGGTCACAGGACAAGTCGGACTGTCCTGAATGCACGAGAGAGCCTGGCTGCACTCGCGCAGCCAGGCTCTCCTGTGCGTCGGTTTACTCGTCCTCGGGCCAGCCCGTCACGGTGAGGTTCCACCAGGCGCGGGCGGTGCCGTAGCGGCGCGGCGTCTCGCTCCACTCGACCGTGTACCCCATGGTGGCGGCAAGGGTGGTGATCAGGTGTCGTTCCTGGACGCTGGGCTCGTATCCGGGTGGGAGCGGGCCGCTGAGCTCGGCGTCAAGGCCAATGATCCATTCACGCCAGGGGTCGGCGTCGAAGGTGGCGAAGACCTCGGCTGCGGCGAAAAACGTTGTGCGGCACGCGGTGCAGTTCGCTTCGGCTTGGGCGGGGTTATTGGCGCACCCTTCGGTGCGGCACGCGGGGTAGTCGATGAGCCGGGCGTATTCCGGCCGGTCGACCGGCGGCGGCAGGATGATTGCCCACCCTTGGCGGGCGTCAGCGCCGTCGTGGCCTTGCGCGTCGAGCTGGTCGGCGATGTGGCGGGCCTCGACCTTGGTGAACGTCAGCGCTCGGGCGACTGCCTGGCTGCCTTCGATGATGCCGTAGGCCAGAAGCTTGCCTGATCCGCTCATTAAGGCGGTCTGCTTGTTGCGCAGAAACTCAATGCGGGTCGTGAGGTCCCGGGCGTTGGCGCGGTTCATTCGCGACCTCCCTTGGGGTGAATTTTGTCTATGCGGGCGTACGGGAACAGTTCGTGGACTGGGCAGGATTTGCCGACTGCGGCGTGGATGATCGGCGCGCACCGTGGGCAGAGTGGTTCGCGGGTGGTGCCGTTCTCGCCCGGCTCGATCGCGGTGCCGTCCGGGCGGACGGGGCAGCGGGTCTCCTGGTTGACCCACACGCTGGGAACGGTGTGGGGATCGCTGGCAAATGTGTTGCCGCAGATGATGCATGCGGCGAACATGACCATGTTTGGCTCATCGAACATGTTGGCTCTCCTTAAGGCCGGTGGCCGGGGTTGTCTGGGGCCGTGGAACTGCTCCAGCTCGGTGAGCCTGTGCTGGTAGGTCTCGGGCGTGAGAAGCCCGACGATGACCTCAAGCTGGAGGAGGATGCGTTGGGCCTGCGCGTAGCGTTCGGCTTCGACCAGCCGGGCGGCGGCGTTGAGGTGGCGGTGCAGTTTGGCGGCATAGACTTCGCCGTCTATGTCTGCGGCGGCGGCCTGTATGGCGGCGGCGCGTTCGGCCCATGTGGTCAGGTGCTGCGAGCGGGCCGGGGTGACCGATCCCGGGCGGATGTTGGTCAGGATGGGCTGGCCGTATTTGTCGGCCAGCACGTAGCGCACCCCGTGCGGGGTGACCAGGCGGTCAGTGACCATAAATCGGTGGCCGTGGTAGGCGCTGAGCGGGCCGTGGTATTCGACCCATACGCCGGTGAGATTTGTGTGCGGGTGCACTGTGGTTCTCCCGTGGTGGTGTGGTTGTTGGAGACACCCGGCCGGTTTGCCGTCCGGCCGGGTGGTTTTCAGTTGTAGGGCTCGATGATGTCGGCGCTGAGACCGCGATATCCCCATCCATGAAGGTAGATCTCTATGGAATCGTCGATGTGGTAACGGATTCCGTCGATGGGGTCGTGGTACATGAAGGCGCGAATCGCGTTGATCTGGCTGACCGACCCTAGGGCGAACCCATCGGTGACGATCACCTTCATGCCCACGGTGAGCGGGTGGGCGTTGGTCCGTCCGTCCATGGGCCATCCGTTCGCCTCGGCTTTTGCGGCACAGCGGCGGCAGGTGAGCGCGCCGACGGTGGTGCGCTTGGCTTTGTCGACGGGACGGCCGTCGCAGAACTTGACCAAGTGGCCTCCGTTGTAGCGCTCTCCCCCGAGTTCGGTGGTCGTGTAGTGGACGGCCTTGCGCGGGGTGAGCATGGCGCTGGTGATCGGGTTTCCGGGTGCGGGGGTCTTCTTCGTCTGCTGCTCGGTCGCTGTGGTCACCGGGGCTCCTTCGGTTGGTTGCTGGTGGCCGGTTTGCCACCCGACCTGGACTAATATTACCCGATAAAGTGTTGCATTGTCAATGTTTGCCCTGGTCTAAAAGGGAGTGCAGGGCAGGGGAATCCGTGCACACATGGGCAGTGGGCCAGGATGGCGAGCACTCGGCGCCGGTAGATGTAGCCGGTGACGTGCTGGCGGTCTACGTCCTCGTGGGCGTCGCACACTGGGGCTTCGCTGATCCATTCGTAGAGTTCGCCTTCGTGTTCGTCGTAGCGGCGGTGTGTTATTTTGCCGGATCTTTGTCGCGGGGTTGGGGCATACCGACAGCGAGCGCCATGCGCAGGGTTGCGTCACGTCGAACGGCGGGGTGTTCTCCGTACTGAGGTACCACGTCCTGCCGTTGCGCATCTCGTGTCCTTCGTTGTTGTGGGGCATGGGTTTTCCTCCCGTGACCGTGAGCTGTTGCGCAGGGTTTTGCGTCGCGCCCGGAGGGCGGGGCGGCGGCACCTGCCGCCGCCGTATTCGGCGCCC
>Ga0075428_100006128_pt1 | contig 13380 bp, 15 predicted proteins | sample RhiMetdeltSRZDD2_FD_75291 | JGI IMG/M metagenome (GOLD analysis project Ga0075428, IMG submission 75291) | Populus rhizosphere microbial communities from Tennessee, USA - Rhizosphere MetaG P. deltoides SRZDD2 | ecosystem: Host-associated > Plants > Roots > Rhizosphere > Soil | place: USA...
ACAGCCGGTCATCAGCGGCCGACCCGCCGACACCGACCCACACACAGAGCAAGAGAAAGAAGGCGATCACCGAGTCGGTATTGCCGTGATAGGCAGAGAATATCAGCGCGACCGGATGAACGGCATAGAGACCGGTCGCAACCCATCGATAGCGATTTCCGCGACGGATGCGAGAGATCAAAGCGACGCTTCCCAAATCGACAAGCGCTGTCGGCACACGAAACAGGATCCGAAACGGGATGCCCGTTACGAGTCCCGGCTCCAGGAGCCGCGTCGCAATCCAGGCCGCCAAGGGCGGGTGATTGAGCGCAGCCGACAGTCGATATTGCTCGAGCAGACCGTGGGTATGGATGCCCTCGGCAAGGGTTCTCCATATCAGGGCGTCGTAGGTGCCCTGGGTAAACACCACCAGCAGCGGAGTTCGAAGGAGCCCTCGAGCGCCAGCAGTCGACGCCAATCTCCGCGAGGTCACGCGCTTCGAGTCCGACGGCTGCTCGCGGCCTTCGGCATCACGACCGTCATCTCCGATCGCATCGCAATGCTGCAGCATGCGTCGTCGGGACGAGCACGGCCGACCGAGTGTTGATCGACAGCGACGAAGCGGTGTCCTGCGAGCGTCTAGGCACATGACGGGCCGCTCCAGTTCAGTTCCACTAATAGGACTTTGGAGCCTCGACGGCCTGTGTACGGGCGTAAACCTTTTCGGCGATTCGTCGCCGCGCGCGGGCTTCATCCGAGCGTCTGCAGTACATCGGAAATTAATGCCCCAGCAAGAGAACGATATTGAAAGCTGGACGCGCCTCGGCCGTCACGAAAGGGTCCGCCCGTGCTCTCCACAGACCTCGCAGTCTGTCGGGTGTCCTACAATTCCACTCCGCCGCAAATATCGGCGCACCAGTTCGGGCCTATTCGCCATACATCCGACTCAAGCAGTAGAGGCAGTAGCTGATGCCACTCGTTTAGAGCGCTGAAGAAAAGCCGAAACCGAGCATGCATGGCCTCGAGCATGCATGGCCTCGGAATCTGTTCGCGGGAGGATCCTAATGTGCCGTGCGCCTACAGACAGCGAAACAAGGCAATTACCCGAATCGGGCAACATGCCGTTGGTTGCCTTGGCGGAACGCGTCCGTATTCCGGCTTAGTCGTCTCAACGTTAACGTGATTTGTAGCCGCGCCCAGCGAGTTGCAGACGGGCCAAGAACTTCGTACCCTCGTAACTGCGTTTTGTCGGATCTTCGTGGACGCAGTGCGGCTGGGTACCGTGACTGCAAAGGGCAGAAGATGATGAACTCCGAGGCGCCGCTGGTGGATGTGCACGCCCTTCGGCACACAGCGAAATCAGCTGGTCAATCGCCAAGGTTATAGCCTTAGAGGGCGCACGACATACCAGGGGCGCGTGGGTTTCATACAGGTGAGGATATGGTGCAAGACCGGCCGACACGCGTGTGCATTGTCGCTCGCGGACGGCTTCGCAGCGGTGACTTCATCGCCGCTCTGCAAGCATCACTTACCGCTGACGACCCTCTCGACATCATCATAGACCGACGCCATGGAGCCGCTTGCGGGGTCCAGGGTCCAGAACCCGACCGTCGCCGGCAGCCTCACGTTGACGTCACGCTCCTGACCGATGGGTTTGCCCTCGTCCCGGCCACTACGAATCAAACCGAAGATCAGACCTGGCAGTCGCTGCCATTGATCGAAGTGCCGACCGGAGATGAGGAGCAGGCCCCCGACTCTGTCAGCAGATTTCGATGGCGAGTACCGGGCAGGTCGATTATGCAGCTACTCGGGGTATTGATCGGCGTGATGATGGCCGCGCTCGCGGCCTCGATCCTAGGACAGACGAATCTCGGCGCACAGCTTTTTACGGGACCGCTCGCCGACGACAGCCGCGACCATTTTGTTCCGGCGGAGTTACGGATGTCCGAAGAACCCGAGCGTCTGGCACGCAAGGCTGCGCCGCCAGAGCGATCGGACGGCCAGCCAGTGCCGTCCGATGTATCTGCGGGGAAATCGATGTCGCTTCGCGACGCCAGCAGGACTTCGAGGCAACAAGAGACGAATGATTCACTTGAAGGGGCTGAGACTAGATTTGTGCAGCCGGGCCGCAAACCTAGAGAAGGTAGCAGCCCGCCTTCCCTCGCCAGCAGACACGCTGACAAGCCGACTGTCACGTCGAAGGTCGCAAAGGACCAAAGCGACAGTGACGGGCGACCTGAACTTGGCGGACGCCCTAATACAGCGACTCCTGCACCCTCCGTTCCATTGACCAACTCGCGGTCGTCTGAACCGACAACGGGGGCAACCGGTTCTCCGCAGTCGGCGGGCGGGCACCGTGCCGAGCTTCTGCGTACGCCGGTTTCGCGGGGCTGGGGCGACTCTTACGTCGTGCGCGTCTCGGACGCGATGGGGCAGCCGATAGTCGCAATTAACGTCTGGCTTGTTGCCCACTCGGCAGACGGCACCGTGGACAATGTCGCGATGGGCGCTCTACCTGACCCGGGAACCTACCGGGCAACGTTACCGACTGGTCGCTCGACTCCGGTGACTCTTCACGTGCGCGTGCGTTCAGGCGAGAAACTGTTTGAAGTGCCCGTAAGCGAACGTTAGTGGCACATGGTGACGCCCGTGAATGAGGACGGCACCTGGCGCCGGCATCACCTGAGATGACGCGGTTCTACGCGCGGCTCCGGATGAGTTCGTCAGCACGACGTCGCCGAGCACATGTTGCAAGCGGAAGCATTCACCCGGTGCAGTGTAGATCACGTTCGGCCCGCGGACGGATTTGATGAATCAGGGCCGTGTGGATCTGCCGTGTAGGTCTTTAGACAAGGGCCGTGTTGATCTTTCGGACCGATTGACAAGTTTACTGCGACAGTCATACTGACCAGGAGCTAGGAGGAGGCTGGTACCTTACCGCCTGATACTCCTGCCCGTGTTGCTCGCACTACTCCTGGCCGCGCCCGTCTCCCAGGCGACGACCGATGCGCCTGATTCTGGTCCGGGTCGAAGTCAATCTGACCTGGAACACCATCCCGAGGCTCGCCGGACCAGTCAATGTATCCGGCAGCAACGTCTGGCAGAGCGGAGTTGGATACGTCGACGCGCAAGGGCTCATCACTTCGAAGGCAAGCTCTCGAGAACGCGTCTTTGTGACCTGAGCAGAGTCCGTGCGTCGTCGCACGTTTGTCGGACGGCGCCCGCTCGCCCGAATAGTCGGCGTGCCGTCACGCTCACACCACGTACCGAGACTTTCATGTCACTCGGCTACCTCATGTCAAGAGGCTTCTACTCGGTCAGCCACAGCATGTCGAGCTGATTGTTCAGGTAGTGGCTAGGCGTGATCGTCCAGCCGCGCACGCGCGAACTGTGCGGCACGATACGATGCCACTGCAGTGTGTAAATGTAGTGCGCCTCTTCGTCGAGGAGGCGCCGTTCGAACGCGCGGATGTATCGCCGACGCTGTTCGGGATCGACCGAGCGGCTCTGTCGCACGTAAAGATCATCTAGCACAGGGTCAGTGTATCGGCTGTAGTTCGCGTCGCTCCGGCCTCGGGACTGGAATTTGTAGAGATCGAGGTCGGGATCGACGACGTAGCCGCACTGAAAATCGGTGCTCAGCTCGAAGTTGCCCGAACGGAGGTCCGCGAAGTACCGACTGGAGTCCTGAATTTCTTGGTGCACCTTCAGCCCGATCTGAGCCCAGTCGTTCACTAGCCAAGCGCCGATGTGCTGGTAAGGCATCGGGATGTCGCGGTTCTTGAGGACGAACGCGGTGCCTTTGGGAACGCCTGCCTCCATCAGCAACCGCCGCGCCTCGACTCGTGCTTCGCGGATATCACGCCAATAACCGGCGAGCCTCGTCAGGTCGACCGGTGACGTGGCGAACGGCGATCGAGGGAGTTGGACGCCCGCCACTTCTCCCACAATGGCAGTCTTCGACAGCGAGTCGGCAGCGCTGTAGCGGTCGAGCGCTAGGGAGAGGGCACGGCGCACGCGGCGATCCTGAAACGGCGCCTTGTCATGGTTGATGGCGATCAAGAGGCCGCAGTTCCAGGGACTCTCCTGCACGGTAATCTTCTCACCGAGCTCGCCGACAATGTCGTCTCGCTGTGCCGGAGAAAACCCGCGGAATTGCATGTGAGCACGCCCCGAGCGAATGGCTGAGACCTGAGTGGCGTCGTCGCGTATGAAGAGCGCGTTGTAGCCATCCAGATAGGGCGTGCCACGGTCCCAGTACTCCGGATTCCGTCGGCCGACCCATCGCGAGCCCTTGACGTGCTCGATGAAGACGAACGGTCCCGTACCCATGACGTTCTTTTCGTACCAACGGATATCGCGCTCGAGAATGTCCGCCTTGTAGATCCAGTTCCATGGAGACGCCAGCGAATGGATGAACGAGGGGGATGGCCATTTCAGCTTAAACGCGACCACGTAGGGTTCAGGCGCCTGGACCGTCTCGATCTGCAGATACTCGCCCCTGCGTGCCGACGCGATCCCCAGGGGAGGGTTGATGATCTTCTCGTAGGTCGCGCGAACGTCGCGCGAGGTCATCTCGCTGCCATCGTGGAACTTCACCCCACGGCGAAGCCTGAGGACATACGTGCGCTTGTCCGATGAGACGGTCCACGATTCGGCAACGTCCCCGACGACTCGAGTGCCGCTCGGGTCGAACGGGTCGATGCGAAGAAGGGTATTGTAGTGCGGCGCCGCCGGATGGATCAACGCAAACGTCTCTTCCCGGTGAGCATCGTATGAAGGCGGCTCGCCGGGGACCACGAATGTTAACGTGCCGCCGGCGCGAGGGCGTGCCGCACCGTAGGTCCGCGACTCACCTGGTGCGGCGGCAGTTGCCGAGCCATCAGTCTGAAACGGCTCGATAGGACTGCGAGAAGGGGCGCTGCTAGTCGGCGCTTTTTGGACGAATGGAGCGGATGCACTGCCTTCAGTCCGGATCGCGACCGCATCGGCCGCCTGCGCGCGGATTGTCCGTGGCCGCTCGGAGTCGCGCGTCGCGATGTGCGTTCCGACGAGAGCCGCGCCGATCAAGCCGAATACAATGCTCGCGCTCACTGCACCGAGCCACACTCGACCACGTCGACGACGTTGCTTGACGAATCGCGCTATTTGCTTGAGATGCTCGCGATCATCGGGATCATCTGTTGCGGGATGTTCGACACTCGGAGACGTCCATGGGACCGATTCAACGGATTCCCGTGCATCGATCGCTTCGTTTGCCGCTTGTTCCAACGGTACGGATGGCGCTGGAGATGGAGCTGAGTGCGAGCCGATCGCAAAGCGGCTGACGGGCCGCTGTCCGACACGGGTGACAGATGGTGTGGCCCTGGTTCCCTGCGCGTCGCGTTGGCGCAACCCGCAATTGCTGCAAAAGTTCGCCTCTCGACGATTCGTTGCGAAGCAACCAGGACATTGGATAGGCAACTTGTCGCCGCAAACATCGCAGAAGAGAGCGCTTGCAGGATTACGGTGACCGCAAGGCGACAGGTGACCGTGGAGTGCATCACCGTCGTGTTGGGGCATCACCTTGCTGCCTCAGCTACTGCGGCTTCACGAGAAAGCGCGATCGCCGGTTCTGGCTCCAGCATCGTTCGCTTTCTTCGGCACACTGCGGCCGCTCTTCTCCATAGCTCAGAATCGTTATCCGGCCCGGGTGAACACCCTGAGTGATGAGATGATTCATTGCGGCTTCGGCTCGCCGCTCGCCGAGATCAACATTGAACTCGTTCTTCCGACTGGTGGCGCCGCGATTGTCGCAATGTCCCTCGATCAGCAGCAGATAGTGTGGATGAGCGCGAAGCCACGCCGCGTTCGCGTTGAGAACTCGTACCTCGCTTGGTCTGATCGCGGCCTCCCGGAAATCGAAGTAAATGTCCCGCAACTCTTGGATCGGCTCGTAGTCCCTCGTCTTCGGCAGGCCGATGACTTGGTTCGTCGCGGACGCTGGACGCACCGGGCTAGTGGGAATCGCGTGCGTCTGCCAAAGGCGTGAAGCTTGCCCCAGTTGAGCAACCGCGGGAGCGGCCATCCCGGTCTGGGCAAGACCCTGCCCAGGACTGATGAGGATCTGGCACCAGCCAAGCGCGGCGACAGCGACGGCACCCAATGGATAGTTCATCGAGATGTTCCCTGCGCGCGCCCGAAGCAACGATCAGTACCGGTCAGGCATGGCCGATTGAGCGGTGCTGGTGGCACGATGGCGGGAACGGACCAGGGACGAACGATTGCACGCTGCACACCCGCTGGTGTGGCCACCCCGAAAGGCCAACCACCGTCATCATCTAGAACGCTGAAAGGCATGCAACGCACCAGGTGCTTGGGTCGTTTCAACCGCGAACCACAATCACAAGTCGTGGCCAGTGCGGCTAGTAGTTTGTTGCCGAATCTTTGCTAGTTGCTGCTGCGTGCGCGAAGATTCGAGGCGCGAAAGTCCGAGGGCGTGGAACCGGTGTAGCGTTTGAACACCTTGTCGAAGCGCGCCAGATCGGCGAAGCCAACATCGTAGGCCACCTCGGTGATGGTGGCGTGGCCTTCAGAAAGCAGCACCTTGGCTCGCTCGAGACGCACCCGAAGAAGGTAATCGCGGAAGGTGACGCCCAACACGTCCCGGAATCGATGAGAAAGACGACTCTTACTCATACCAATCTGGCGTGCTAGCACGGAAAGGGAAAGCCGGTCCCAATAACGTTGCTGGATCAGGCTGATGGCCCTCTGGATAGGGATACTGTGCGGAGCGGTCAGATCTGTCGGTACTTCTAGCGCGAATTTTGCTCGATCGACATCTGGTGAAAGGATCCGCTGCACGGTCGCGACTAGATCGAGGGCGTTGACGGGCTTTTGCAGGTAGTCCGTCACGCCCAGTTTGAACGCCGAGGCACAGATCCATTCTGAGCCGTATCCCGTCAGCATGATCACCGGCAGGCTGGGGCGGAGTGATCTCATTTCGCTCAGTACGTCGAGCCCCGTACGATCAGGGAGCCGATGATCGAGCACGACCAAGTCCGGGCAATCACAGCGTACTTTGACAAGGGCCTCGGCGCCGGTCGTCGCGATTTCGATCTCATACGCCTTGCCGAGGTAGAACCGAATGATTTCGGGAATGATCGCATCATCGTCCACCGCCAGGATGCACTGCCGCCCGACGATCATGCCTGACGACTCCAGCGTCCCTCGGCGCGCCTATGCGCCAGACCGGTCCGTCGGAACATCGTAGGCGGCAGCAAGCCGAAGAAAGTCCCGAGAGTGCCGGCCTCCGCATGAGCAAACCGCCAGCCCTCGGGCAGGACGCGCGTCGGGAGTGACACGAGATCGCGCTCGCTCGCCGAACCGATGCCAAGCCGAATCGGCTCCCTGAGGACGCGCGAGCCGTCAAGGGATAACGGCATATGAAGCTGCCTCCCTCGGCTTCACTCGCAGCATGGCATGGTACTCGGAAAAAGTGGCGACAGCTAGGGCTCGTGATGCCGTGGCGATTGAGTCGAGACGCCGACGGGCGATCCCCGGGGTGCGGTATGCGTGCGCGGTAGACCTGGGCACCATGCACGATCCGTCGTTTTGCTCGGCGTGCAGATTAAGGGAGCACACGGGACTCGGCAACCCGCTTGGGCGCCCTCCTCTACTATTTCGCTGGCGGCGCGGCGCGCGCCCGCTCCGTGGCCTCCCCATAGCGCGCGGTCGCTTCCTGGTACGCGCGCGTGGCCGCGGCAAAGTCCTTACGGCTGGCGAGTGTGTCGCCTTCGACCTGCTGGGCCTGCGCTTGGTCGAAGAGCTCTTTCGCGAGTTCATCCGCCTTGGCGGCCAGGGCCTGCTGGCGGCGCGTCGCGACCGCAGCGTGCGTTTGATCCAGACTCGTTCTGAGCGCGGCGAGTTTCCGCTGGTTCTGCTCTTCAAGCGGTGCCTCGGCCGTCGCCACCTGGTATTCGGACTGGGCCTCGGCGAAGAGGGCGCTCGCGGTGACGTAGGCCGACTTGCTCAGGGCGGCCACGCCCTCGCGCTCTTTCGTCTGAGCCGACAGGAATCGATTGCTTGCGTAGAAACCGGCGGCCACGCGCTCAGCCGCAAGCCGGGCAGCCGTCATACGTGACCTCGCCCGCTCCGCGTGGTCACGCGCGCCAAGGGATCCGGAGCCGAGCGCCGCAGTTTTACCCGGGTTTCGCAGTGTGCCGCTCGCCGATTCGCTCAGCGCTGCGGCGGCGGCTGACGGCCTGGTAGCGAATGAAGTTCGTATCGACAAGGACGGCTCTTCCGTGCGCGGCGGAGCGTTCGGCCTATCGGCGTCTCGTGGCGTCTGGGGGGCGGAGTTCGCCGGATCGTCATGCTTCGGAGCCGGGTTCGAAGGCTCGGAAGGCTCCTTCCTCGTCTTCGCCGCGCCGGCGGCGGGCACGACAGCGGCGGCAGTGTCCCCAGGAGCGCGGGGGGTGGTAGGAAGCCAGGTGTAGAGGGCGACGAGAAGCAGGGCAACCAGAGCGGCGCCGGTGCCGATCGCGATCCAAGGAATGCCGGAAGCTTGCGCCCGGCTAGTCTCCGGCAGGGCCCGCCGGCTGGGCTCGGACTCTTTGCTCATCGCTGGGATCACGGGCGAACTGTGGATCACTGGCGTCCGGCCGATCACCGACATAGCCGACATAGGTGGCGTGGCGGCGACGGTTGGGCCTGGGGGCTCGCGGAGAGACGACGGCCGAGCCGTCGGCATCTGGTCGCTGGCGCGCTCTATGGAATCCTTCATGTCGGCGAAGGGCTCCGTTACCTGCTTACGCTTTCCTTTCGACGCAACCTCCGAGGTCACCCAGCCGAGAAGATCCTTGGGAGTGTAGAACTCAGGCGAGGCGAGGCGACCTCCGGGAGTCACCGCAGCAACACCGTAGGCACACGCCGGACAGAACTTGGCCGTAGCCGAAAGCTGGCTGCCGCAGTTCGCGCAGGTCCGGGCCACTGGAGATGCGCACTCTTCGCAGAATTTCGCCCCGGAACGATTCTCGTGCTGGCACTCGGAGCACTTCATTGAACCCTCATAGCCCTCACAAGCGCCGGGTCGGCGCGGAGGTCGGGACAGTGGAATGACCTTAACTCCCGCGCACTAAGGGGTCAATAGCGGCGTTGATACTGTGCTGCTGCAACGTGAAAATCCACCGTTTACGTCCGGTTCAGTGACAGCCACCCGACCGAAAGCACTGCACGAAGTCAGGGCGTCATGTGTCGCGCGAGTCGGTTCGCGGGCCAACCATTGCGCTGGGCCGGCCGGCGTGCTCATTCAAATCGACGGCAGTCCCTTCGCGCTGCTCGAGGAGCGTGGCCCCCACCTCATGCTGGGGCGCCGCGGACGATCCCGCATCGCACACGTCGGCAGTGTCACGGCTGTATGAACAGGGTAGGCAAAGTTTTCATTCACCGCCAGTTCAGGGCGTGTTCGGGAACACCCTCGGCGCCGCGGTAAAACAAGGCCGCGACAAAATGCCGCGACATCGCCCGGCCGTCGCGATCCGCGATTCGGCTAGTCGTTTGCCATCCAATACCGTCCGTCGCGTGCCGTCCGTCGCGTTCAGTCAGTCGCATTCTTTTTGGCCTTAAGAGCGAGCACTACGAACCGGTCAACTTCGGCCAACTCGACCGGTTGCGCACAAAGGCGAAGGCACCGCTGGCGAGCGCTTCTCCCTCTGCCTCTGCGAGTGGACTCCCTGAAAGAAGGATTACGGGGGGTGGGCTCTGAAGCGTGCGCAGGTGCTTCAGGAACAGGATGCCATTTGTGAGGTCGGCACGCCACTGTGGAGAATACCCACGCGTGGGCCACAACGTCCAAGGCATATGGACACTCAGAACCAGGACAAGGTCAAACCGCTGTCGCTGCAGCATAGTCAGAGCATCGTCGCAGTACTCAACCCACCGAGCCTTGTAACGTCCAACGTTGCGAGAACCACGGTTGCGATACCGGCTGAACATTGTGTCCTTCACTACCAAGGCGGAGTCACGGAATACGACCATGAGAAGAGTAGTCGGCGCAACTGGACCTCGGGTGCAACGAGCGCGGCAGGCGTTCGGAGTAAGGATGCGGCGGCTGGGCAGCCGCACGGACACTCTTGAACCGCCCCGGCCTTCCCGGAGGCTCCAGTCCTTGAGAGGATGAGGCCATGCCGAAGCCGACGGGGTTTCGCCGAAAGTGCGGACGCGGGCCGTGCGGATAGTGGTGGAACACGAGACGGCGCACGAGTCGCGCAATGGGCGGCGATCGGGTCAATCGCCCGAGAAGATCAGCTGTAGCGCGGCGACGCCACAAGTGGGTCCGCCAAGCCCCGAGCGGGACGCCGGTAATCGGCCGGGCTGCCCAGTGAGGCGCGTCAGCGCGTCGAGGGTGGTTTAGATGGACCGCCCTCTGTCAGCCGCCGTCGTACGCAGCCTGAGGACGACAGAAGGAGCTCGGGCGCCCGATCCGCCGTAAGGGGCGCAAGCCCGGCTGGACGGCTGGCGGGAGTCTAGCCGAGTGCCACTTCTACGCACAGGGCTGATTCGAACGGAGCCACGAACGCGTTCCGCAACATCCACCAACCCGGTGTCGGCTAGATGACGGCATAATTCGGTCTGCTGACGCATAGCAAACTTTTCTCGCCGTTATCGGCACAAGACTCGTGATCTTACCAAATGGCGTCGCTGTTGCAGGAGGGCGCGATGACGTTGTTAGTAATCGAACAGATGACGCAGCCGAAGTGTGCCCGTTACGACAAACTGCTTTGTTCGGAGGACACGTCCCAATGGGGAGGCGAGCCATTTCGACGGCGGACTTCCACCGCGCAGTGGCTAAGCGTCCTTCGTGCTCCCAAAATTCGGCAGGTCGAACATGGTTTGCCGTCGCACCGCGATGCCGTGTTTACTGACTAAGCGGCTGTGCGAACACCTTTACGACTGCACAGGCGGCCTCGGGAATCTTGCGAACGGCACAAAGGCTCGTCAAGAACAGGCGTCAACATAGCGGTACGTTACATCGCGGGTTGTCACGTGAAAGGAGTTTCGAAGGCATGAGTGTTCGCTTCCGGCTTTTCCTCACTGGTCTTTCGACTCGGATCAATTATTGCCTTCAGTGTCTGAGTCGGATGTATGGCGAATCGGCCCAGATGGTGCGCCAACATCTGCACGCATGTGGAATCGTCGGGCGCCCGGCACACTGTGGAAGCTGTGGAGAACACCGGGAAACTTTTCGAGGGGGCCCTGGTGCGATCCAGCTTCCAATAGCTTTCTCTTCTGGTTTTTGAGTTCGGCTGTATGGCCGACGTGCGCCATTACGCTGTCGTGCGATCCTGACTTCATAAAGAGCGATGGTGCGCACTCCGCTCGCACAACGGCGGGACTTGAGGCAGTCACGCGGAATGTGAGAATCCTCACCTCGCGCAGTGCCCTGCAGGGGCGAGCGAAGCCCGTGACGGTACCGTTCTGAGATGTCGTCAGCTCGACGACCTCGCGGAGCGGCTCGGCCAGATGAGATGCACGCGCAGCTTCGGCGCTTCCTCGATCTGGCGCTGGCCGAGGTGCCTTCTTACGAAGGCATGTAAACCATAAATTATGGCTCGTAGAAGGCCGTTATGGATACGACTCAGGTCGTTAGGACACCGACCTTCGACGGAGCCCAGTGCGTCTTTGTGCTACTCCGCGCCGGTCTAGCAACATGATGCGGTGGAAGGCCTGCAATTAGCCGAGTTCATCACGTCTGATACACGGCGGCGCTGCGCTGACGAAATGCATCGGCGAGCAAACAAGGCGCGTGAGATTGGACAGGCAACTTGCTAAAGCGACACCATCTCAGAATCGCGCGGGGATACTCAGCAGCGGGGGAACGGATGCAGCGGGTGCTGCCTCCCAGACATTGTTGCCAGCCGGTGCAAAATCCCAACCGACGCCGGATTCACTGCTCGGCTTTTTTGTCGATAGGAGGCAATCAGTCCCGCTTGCGAGACCGTTGAATCTTAGTCTGGCGAGAGTTGAAGTCGCGCAATGGCCGGGTCGTATGGCAGACCAATGGGAGCGCTTATTTCAATGGTGGTCAGCTCACATCCGACGGGAATAAGGAGTTCATCCTCGCCCACGGATCGGCGCAGCCCGTGGTACTCGCTCTTCACACGAGAAGCCCGCTTCGTGAAGAAGTTGTTGCTCGCTGGTGCTCACAATCCTCGGTCTGGCTCCGGTAGCTTCGTAGGCTCAACGCGATGAAAAGATACTCCTTGGTGAAATGCAGAGTGTCCACGAGTCTTTGCTGAAATCACTCTTACAAACGGCACTCGCTGAATCCCACCCGGCGTGAGGTTCGAGGTTCGAGCCAGGCGCTGTTGAACGCATTGGCCTGTGCTCCTGACGGCTGCCTGCAACAACATCGGGCGGCGCCCCGGCGTGGATCCGTGGCCCGATCTGCTCGCGCCACCATCACCGAGCACAACCGGAAAGAAGCTGAGCCTGCGATCTTCATTGCCGAGCGCCGAATGGTGATCCACTAAGCGGCCGGGCGTGAAGTTTCTAACCTGTCCTGCTCGGCGTGCTCTCCTTCAACCACGGGCATGTCAAGCATTGCAGATGCGAATTCAGGGATTGGACCCGTCACGTTGACGTCGTCCGGGTCGGGCGCTGGTGCCGCTTTAAACCATCTGCGGATAAAACTACTGACGGCAATCAGCGCCAAACCGGCTACTAACAACATCACGGGCGAGGGCACCTCGAAAGGGCGACTAAAGACGTAGACCGTTGTTTCAGCGCGCACGAGTACGGGATTCGCAAGACCGAGCAGAAGGAGGAGGAAGATAAAGCCCACAATCTAGCTTCACCCCTCGGTCAAGGATGATCAAATCTGCGAAGCACCGACGATTCCCGGAACAGTGCTGCCGGCACCGGCTAGGGACTGATGCGGCTGTGCGATTATCTGACCTCGGGTGTCCACGAAACCAGTCAACTCCACATTGCGGAGATATGCACTCGAAGAATTACTTAGTTCTGAGGCGCTGCTACCATCCGGCTACCGGGCCGCCGCTTAGGTCTTAAGCAGGCCGCGCGTCATGACCGCGTCGGCGCTTGGGTCGCGAGGCTCGCTGTCACAGCTGCTAGGTGTTCGATTAGTGCTCGGACGTCGCAATCGAAAACAGAGCCCCATGAGGCTTGTCGGCCTCTCTCAAATCCTGTACGCACTTCCGAGCGGTTTGGCGGATTTCCTTCTCGGCGGTGTGGTGCTGCACCGTATCGCAGCCCTTCGCTCCTACAGAGCACGCAAGGTGCACTTCACCGATAAGGCGATCTAATGGTTCCCGGCGCAGTCGCGAGTCCGGTGGCAGCATGGACGGAACCGTTGCGAAACGGACACGCATTCGGCTGACACTAATCCGCCAGGAACTCGTT
>Ga0075428_100006129_pt1 | contig 13379 bp, 13 predicted proteins | sample RhiMetdeltSRZDD2_FD_75291 | JGI IMG/M metagenome (GOLD analysis project Ga0075428, IMG submission 75291) | Populus rhizosphere microbial communities from Tennessee, USA - Rhizosphere MetaG P. deltoides SRZDD2 | ecosystem: Host-associated > Plants > Roots > Rhizosphere > Soil | place: USA...
TCCGGCAGCATGCCAATGGCGATCGCGATCCGCCGGATCCCGGCGATGCCGGTCACCGGGAAAACTCCCACGAGCCCGGAGCCGCTCGCGTCGCGCAGGTTCAGGAGCAGGACCGATCGCTGCAGGGGCGGGAGCGCCAGGATCCCCTCCCAGATCCGCCTCGCCTGATCGCGGGGATCGCGTGATGGCTCGGGGACGGTGCGCGCCGCCGGAGGGCGGGACGCAGCCTGGTCGGAGTCGTTCCCGCCGGTCGGCCGGCGTTCTGCTGTCTCGTCCAGGCCGCTGGAGCGCGCCACGGCGTCGACCAGGAAATCGAGGCTGACGGGCCGACCGGCGCGCGCCAGCAGGTCGAGCGCCAGGGCTGCCAGCTCGGACGGCGACGGGTCCGGGGAGCCAGTTCGGGCCTGAGGGCTCTCGGATGTGCCGGTCGCTCCGGCCGTGGCGGAAGGGTCGGTGAGCGGGGTCTGCCCCCCGGCGTTTCGCAGCGAGCCTCGATCCCGGCCGGCGAGGCCGCACAGCCAGCCCTCGCCGGCTTCGGCCTGCAGCCGGAAGCGAGCATCGTGACCGAGGAGGTATCGCAGACGGTTCCGGAGCCGCGCCCGCCGTGGGAACAGGCGGCGCAGCCAGGATTCGCAGTTCTGCAAGGCGAGCCCCGCCACGTAACCGCGCAGGTCGGCGATCGGAGCGTCGCTCTCCGATCCATCTCCGCCGCGCAGGGCTTCCAGGCGGGCCACCAGCTGCACCACGATCTCCCCCTGGATGGCCTCGGCCTCCTGGCGCCGGCCGGCGGCCGCCCTTCGGCCGGCGTCGGTGCGCGTCTGCCGGGCGATCACGCTCTTGATGATCGGATCGGCCTGCTGCGACACCAACTCGCCGAGGAGGCGCCGGGCCTCCTCGGCGTCCTTCGCCTGCAGGTAGGGAAGGATGAGCGCGTCGGTCTCCCGTCCCATATCGGTCATCATGCCGTCTCGGCCTCAGGCCTCGCCGCGCCGGGCCATCCCGCGGAGGCGATCGTCCGGATAAGCGAGCACGATCTCCACCAACACGGCGTCCGCCGCCTCCGCGGCAGAGCCAGGCCGCTCCTCCACGGGCCCCCAGGTGAAGCCTGCCTGGTACGCCTCCTGCGACGTCTCGCCGGAAGCCATCGCCGCGGCGTCGATCGCCTCCTGGAATCTCTCCGGGAGATGGCGGGTCACCTGGCCGGAGGCGTCCTGGCCCCTGACGCCATAGGGGAACTCCTTCCAGTACATGATCCGGACCTTCGCCATCAGCCGTCTCCGCTGTCGCGGAAATGTTGTACGGGATCGCCCGGCGCGAGTCAATCCGAAACGCGCTCCCGCCCCATCTCAGTCGAACAGGAGCCGGACGGCCAGGGCGATCACCACCAGCGTCACGACGCCGCGCACCCAGGCGTGCCCCTTCAGGACGGTGAGACGGGCGCCGAGAAAACCGCCGATGAGCATGCCGGCCCCCAGCGACAGGCCGTGGATCCACGAGACCTGGCCGCCTGCGGCGAAGATGGCGAGGGAGATCGGCGTCCCGACGAGCACACAGAGGACCTTCAGCGAGTTGCCGCGGACGAGGTCGAAACCGGCGAGCGTCGAGACGGCGAGCAGCAGGAACCCGACGCCGGCCTGCACGAACCCGCCGTAGAGTCCCGCCGCGAAGAAGCCCGCGCGCGCCCCCCAGCCGATCGACGCCGGCCCGCGGGCCGCAGGCGCCGCCCTGCGGCCGATCGGATCCCAGACGATCCAGAGGCTCATCACGATCATCAGCCACGACAGGGTGGCGCGGAAGAGATCGTCGGAGACGCGGGTCGCGATCAGGCTGCCGGCGATCGCGCCGAGGGTTGCCGGGATCCCGGCGGTCAACGCCCAGCCCGACTGGTCGACTCCGCTGCGACGGAACTCCCACACGGCGGCGGCGTTCTGGAACAGGATCCCCACGCGGTTGGTGCCGTTGGCCACCCCCGGGGGGAGTCCCGTCAGGATCAGGATCGGCAGCGTCAGGAACGAGCCGCCGCCGGCCACGACGTTCAGGAGGCTGCCGGCGAGCCCCGCGGCGAACAGCGACAGGTGAACCCAGGTCGGATCCATGAGGCGCCGCCAACGCTACCACCGTTCGCGGGGATCGGCGTCGCGAGCGGACGAAGGAGCGCCGCATCGGTTCAGAGGGTCTTTACGCTGGACCCCCGATCCGGGTAGAGTCCCGGCACCTCAAGGAGGAGTTCCTCATGACGAGATACCGCGCCTTGTTCCCTGTCCTTGCGATCGTCGCGCTGTGCGTCGTCTCTCCCGCCGCGGCGCAGGACCACACCTTCAAGGTCTTCGTGGCCGCCGACTGGATCTCGCCCCTGAGCGAGGAGGACGTGACCATCGGATCGGTCACCGACTCCATCCAGGCCTCGGACGAGCTGGGCTACGAAGGCGGCTTCGAGTGGCGCCTGCACAAGATCGTCGGCCTCGAAGGGAGCTATCTCGTGGCGGAACATGACATCGAATTCCAGGATGCCACGGTCGCCACGGTGGACCAGAAGAGCCTCACAGCGGCGCTCAACTTCCACATCCTGCCCACGAAGTTCTTCGATCTCTGGGTCGCGCCCGTCGCTTCCTGGGTGGACTGGGGAGACGTCGAGCCGGAGTCGGGCTCGCCTGCCCCCTCCGAGGAGGTCGACAGCGAGGTCGCGTTCGGCGCCGCCGTCGGCTTCGACATCGGCCTCGGCAAGACGTTCGCCATCACCGCTGGCGTTCGCTGGCTCTCCTCCGACATCAAGACGGACACGGAGACGGTCGCGGTCGATCCTCTGATCGCCAGGGCGGGCATCGCCCTCCGCTTCGGCACCCGCTGACGTAGGCGAGCCGCCAAGAGTTACGCAGGAATCGGAAAGATGCGCAAGAGGAATGGTGTGTCCGTCGCGCACCCTCGGGTCGTCCCCTGATGAGTCCATCGTGACCACGGCAACGGGCCCGCGTCGGCGCGCCTGAATCACGGCGCGCGTCGCAACCTCACGAAGCTCATGGCTTTGCAGTGCCTTCCGACTGAAAGGGCGGATCGGGCATCGATTTTGCTCGGTAGCGGACAGCTGCTCAATCTCGGAAAGGCGGTCGAGCCATGAAGATGACCATCCCGATGGTCCTGGGTGCTTTTCTCTTCTGCGCGTTGTCCGGCGGATGTGCCTCCAGGGTGCCGGTCGAGAAGACCGTCCCCTCGGGAACGGAGTTGAAGCTGGAGCTGATCGACTCGGTGTCGAGCTCCGACAGCCAGGCGGGTGAGGGGCTCCAGGCGCGGATCCTCGAAGAGGTCCTGGTCGACGGGCAGGTCGCCATTCCGGCCGGCTCGAACGTGAGCGGCCGGGTCGTCGCCGTCCATGGCCTCAAGGCGATCGGCGGGCGCGCCTTCCTCAGCCTGGAGTTCACCGCCGTCGAAACGCCGTCCGGAGAGGTGCCGATCCGCGCCGCGTGGTCGCGCGTCGGGAAGAGCGAGACCAAGAAGGACGCCGCCATCATCGGCGGCTCCGCGGCCGGGGGCGCGCTCCTGGGCCGCGTTCTGAGCGACCACGACAAGGGCAAGGGCACGCTGGTCGGCGGGCTGCTCGGCGGCGCCGCGGGGACCGCCATCGCCGCCGGCACCAAGGGCGAGGAGATCCAGCTCCCGTCCGGCACCACGCTCACTGTCCACCTGCGCACGCCCGTGACGCTGACGATCGACGCCTAGCCGGCCGCGGACGCGGAGAGGGGAAGCGTCAGAAGGCGACGGGGCCGCGCCCCACCGACGCGGCCACGCGCGACACCTCGGACATCAGCGCCGCGAATCCCTCGGGCGTCAGGCTCTGGCGCCCGTCGCTCAGCGCACGATCGGGGTCGGGGTGCACCTCCACGATGAGACCGTCGGCGCCGGCGGCGATCGCCGCCCGCGCCAGCGCGGGGACCAGGTCGCGCCGTCCTGCCGCATGGCTCGGATCGACCAGCACCGGGAGGTGGCTTCGCTGGCGGAGGACCTCGACCGCTGCGACATCGAGGGTGTTGCGCGTCGACGTCTCGAAGGTCCGGATACCGCGCTCGCACAGGATCACGCGCGGATTGCCCGCGGCGGCCACGTACTCCGCCGCGAGCAGCAGCTCTTCGATGGTGGCCATCATGCCTCGTTTCAGGAGGACCGGACGCGGCTGTCCGCCGACCGCCTGAAGGAGGCGGAAGTTCTGCATGTTGCGCGCCCCCACCTGCACGACGTCGGCAATCCGCGCCACAGAATCGACATCCTCGGGCGCGACGCACTCGGTGACTACCTTGAGTCCGGTGAGCGCGCGCGCCTCCGCGAGCAGCTCGAGCCCCTCCTGGCCGAGCCCCTGGAAGGCGTAGGGCGACGTACGCGGCTTGAACGCGCCCCCGCGCAACAGGCGGGCGCCGGCGGCGGCCACCGCGCGGGCTGTCGCCAGGATCTGGTCCCGCGACTCGACGGCGCACGGCCCCGCGATGACGACCACCGGCCCGACGCCGATGCTGACGTCGCCGACCTTGACCCGCGTCGATACCGAGTGCTGTGTGCGCGCCACCAGGGGATAGGCCGGCGCGTCCGCCCGGACCTCGCGCACGCCTTCGAGGGCCGCGATCGGTCCTGCCAGGGCCGCGGCGCCCGGCCCGATCACGCCGATCAGCGTCTCGCCGCCGCTCTCGGTGACGTGTGCCCGGAGGCCGGCGTCTTCGATGAAGCGGAGGACGGCCGCCTTGAGGCGCAGCGGACAATCACGATCGAGCACGGCGATCACCGGCGCTCCTCCTGCGGCCGCGCGCCGGCGCCATCCCTCAGCTCGCGCAGGAACGCGGCGGGATCGCCGCCCCGCGTGAGCGCCTCCACGAGCGCGCTGCCGACCACGACGCCGTCGGCGCAGCCGGCGAGATCCCGGACCTGTCGGGCGTCACGGATCCCGAAGCCGGCCAGCACGGGCAGCGGCGAGGTCCGGCGCACGCGGGTCAGATAGAGCCTGACCTCCGCCGCCGTGTCGACCCGGCTGCCCGTCGTCCCGGGAGCCGTGACGGCGTAGACGAAGCCGCGGCTCGCCTGGCACAGCTTCAAGAGCCGGTCCTCCGAGGTCAGTGGCGTCACCAGCTGCACGAGCGCCAGCCCCGCCCGATCCAAGGTGGCGCGCAGGTCGTCTCCTTCCTCGCACGGCAGGTCCGGGATCACGAAGCCGGCGACTCCGGCCTCACGCGCCGCCCCCGCCAGGCGATCGAAGCCGAAAGCGAGGAGGGGGTTGAGGTAGCTCATGAGGACTATCGGCGTCCCCGGGGGGCCCGCGGCGACCGTCTCGAGAATCCAATCCAAGGTCACGCCGGCCTCGAGCGCCGCGCGGCTGGCGCGCTGGATGGTCACGCCGTCGGCCATTGGATCGCTGAACGGCACGCCCAGCTCGACGATGTCGGCCTCCGCCGCCACCGCGGCCAGCACCCTGTCGAACCCCGCGCGCGCCGGGAAGCCGGCGGTCAGGAACGCGGCGATCGCGGGCCGTCCTTCGCCGGCGGCCCTGCGGATCGCGGTCTCGAGGCGGTGCGAGCCGCCGATGGGCCGATCGGTCATGGCTTTCCTCCGCCGGTGTCGGCCGAGCGCAGCGTCTCGAGATCCTTGTCGCCGCGGCCCGAGAGGCCGATCAGGATCGTGGCACCCGGCCTGTGCTCTGCCCAGCGCCTCGCCCCCGCCAGGGCGTGGGCCGGCTCCAGTGCGGGGAGGATCCCCTCGAGGGCGCAGCACTCGCGCAGCGCCAGGAGCGCCTCCTCGTCCGACGCGGTCTCGTAGCGCACCCGGCCGACGTCGCGCAGGAAGGCGTGTTCCGGGCCGACGCCGGGATAGTCGAGCCCCGCCGACACCGAGTGGGTCTCGATCACCTGGCCGTGGGCGTCCTGCAGGAGCATCGAGTACGAGCCGTGCAGCACGCCGGGCGATCCGAGACCGAGCGTGGCCGCGTGCTCGCCCGGCGCCCGGCCGCGGCCGCCGGCTTCGACTCCCAGGAGCGCGACAGACTCGTCGGCCAGGAACGGGTGGAACAGGCCGATGGCATTCGACCCTCCGCCGACGCAGGCGACGACGGCGTCCGGAAGGCGTCCGGCGCGCTCGATCATCTGGGCCCTGGCCTCGCGCCCGATGACCGACTGCAGCTCGCGCACGAGCCAGGGGTAAGGATGCGGCCCGACGGCCGATCCGAGGAGGTAGTAGGTCCCTTCCGGGTCCGAGACCCAGTCGCGCAGCGCCTCGTCGATCGCCGAGCGCAGGGTCCGATCGCCCGCGTCGACCTCGGCGACCCGGGCTCCCAGTCGCCGCATGCGATCCACGTTGGGCGCCTGGCGCTCCACGTCGACGCGACCCATGTAGACGGTGCACGGCAGCCCGATCCTGGCGCAGGAGGCCGCGACGGCCACGCCGTGCTGGCCCGCGCCGGTCTCCGCGACGACGCGCGCCGCTCCCAGCCTGGCGGCGAGCAGCCCCTGGCCGACGGCGTTGTTGATCTTGTGCGCTCCGGTGTGCGCCAGGTCCTCGCGCTTCAGCCAGACGGACGCGCCCCACGCCCGGCCGAGGCCCGTGGCCTCGGTGAGAGGCGTGGGACGCCCGACCCAGTCGCGCAGCTCGCGCGCGAGCGCCGATCGAAAGGACGGATCGGCGAGGGCTCCCTTAGCCTCCCGCTCCAGGCGCTCCAGGGCCGGTACCAGGATCTCCGGGACGAAGCGCCCTCCGAACGGACCGAAGCGGCCGCGCGCGTCCGGCAGGCGGCCGGCGAGGAGGTCGTCGAGTCGAGCGTCAGGCGTCATGCTTTCTCCTTCTCCAGGGCGGCCTCGGCGCGCCGGACCGCCGCCACGAAGCGCGCCACCCGGACCGGATCCTTGACGCCCGGTGAGGACTCGACCCCGCTCGCGACGTCCACGCCGAAAGGCCGGACCGTCTCGATTGCGGCCGCCACGTTGTCGGGCGTGAGTCCCCCCGCGAGGATCAGGCGGACCCGGCGCGCCAGGAGGGCCGCCCGACTCCAGTCGGGTGAGACGCCGCGCCCCCCGCGCCCGGGCCCCTCCAGCAGGACGGTTCCGGTCTCCTGCGGGAGGCGCTCCAGGAGGTCGTCGCCGTCGTGGAGGACGCGCAACAGGGACGCGCCACCCGGAAGCGCGCCGGCGGCCAGGGCGGCCTCGACCTCCGGCGTCGTCTCGGTCTGGATCCAGTGCGGCGCGAGAGCGGCCGCGACGTCGCGGATCGTCCCGGCGTCGGGGTGGCGCAGGACCGCTACGCGGGAGACGAGCGGCGGCACCAGCGCCGCGAGTCCGAGCGCGCGCTCCAGTCCGACGCGGCGGGGGGACTCGGCGAGGACGAAGCCGACCGCGTCGGCGCCGGCCGCGATCGCGGCCTCGATTCCCGCGCGGTCGGTGACGCCGCAGATCTTCACGCGGACGCGCATCGGCTCCTCGCGGCCCGGCGCCCGGCCGCGATCATGCGGCGCGCCAGCGCCTCCGGCTCCGGGGTGGTCATCAGGGCGCGCCCCACCAGGGCGGCGTCGTAGCCCCACGCCGCGGCCCGACGCGCATCGTCGGGGGTCGCGAGGCCGCTTTCGGCCACCCGCGTCAGGCCGGCGGGACAGCGTCCCGACAGGCGGCGGAGACGGGACACGTCCACCTCGAGCGTCGCGAGGTCGCGGGCATTCACGCCGGCGAGGAGGCGCGCTCCGGCGCGCCCCGCCGGCCCCGCGACCTCGCCGGCCCGCTCGAGGTCGGATTCGTCGAACGCCTCGAGGAGAACGAAAAGTCCGAGACCCGCCGCCGCGCCGATCGTCTCGGAGAGCCGCGTCCCCTCGAGCAGGCGCACGATGAGGAGCACGCCGCCCGCGCCCGCCGCCCGCGCCTCCGCCACCTGGTAGGGATCGACGATGAAGTCCTTGCGCAGGACCGGCACGGAGGCGGCCCGTGCCGTGGCCTCCAGATCGTCGAGCCCGCCGCCGAAGGCGTCCGGCTCGGTCAGGACCGAGACCGCGGCGGCACCCGCCTCGGAATAACCCCGCGCCCTCCGGACCGCAGCCTCGGCATCCTCCTCGCGCGCGGCGCCGAGCCTGCCGGCCGAAGGCGCCCGGCGCTTGATCTCCGCGAACAGGTCGAAGCCGTCCGGGTGCAGGACGAGGGGCGGAGCGGCCGGGGTGGCGTGCGCCCGGCGCAGCAGCGCCGCCTCCCCCTCCCGACCGCGGGCCTCCGCCACCCGGCCGGCGCTCAGCGACGCCATACGCGACAGAAGGTCAGCCACGGGCCTTCTCCTCCCGCCCGAACGCGGCCAGGCGATCGAGGAGCCGCCTGGCGGCGCCACCCGCGATCGCCGCCTCGGCGAGGGCGCGGCCGTCGCCCAGCGATGCGGCCCGCCCCGCGACCTCGAGGCCAAGCGCGGCGCCGAGGACCAGCGCGTCGCGGTGCGGTCCCGGCTCGCCTTCGAGCGCGGCGCGGAGCCGGCGGGCGTTGTCGGCGGCGTCGCCGCCCAGGAGATCGGACGGATGGCAGCGCCGGAACCCGTCGCCGGCCGGATCGCGCTCGCGCCTCTCGACCTTTCCGGGACGGACCTCGAACTGCAGGAAGGGGCCGGCCGGCGTCGGCTCGTCCCAGCCGAAGGCGCCGTGGACCACGAAGGCTCGCTCGATCGGGAGCCCCGAGAGCGCCTCGGCCATCGCCGCCGCGGCGGCGGCGGTGCAGGCCCCGATGACCGCGAACGCCGGCGCCGCGGGGTTGGCGAGGGGGCCGACCAGGTTCAGCGTCGTCGCCACGCCCAGGGCGCGACGGACCGGTCCGAGCGCTCCGACCGCGGGGTGATAGTGGCGCGCGTCGAGGAAGGTGAATCCGCAGGCCTCGAGGCAGCGTCCGGCCGCCTGCTCGTCGAGGGGCAGCGGCAGCCCGAGTTCCTCCAGGACATCGGCGCTGCCGCAGCGGCTCGACACCGATCGGTTGCCGTGCTTGACGACCGGCACACCGGCGGCCGCGGCCAGGAGGGCCGCGCCGGTGGAGAGGTTCAGGCTTCCGGACCCGTCGCCGCCGGTGCCGACGATGTCGAGCGCGGCCAGACCGGGAGGCAGGTCGGGCCGGCGCGCCAGGCGACGCAGGGCGGCCGCGAATCCGCGCAGCTCGGCCCCCGTCTCGCGGCGCATCCGGAGCGCGGCGAGCAGGGCGCCGGCCAGGGCCGGCGGCACGTCGTCGGAGGCGAGCGCTTCCAGAAGACCCCCTGCGTCCTCCGCGTCCAGCCGGTCGCCCTCCAGGATGCGCGCCAGCACGCCCGGCAACGGAGAGCCGGCGCCGTCCGGGGCGGTTGGCCTCATGAGCCTGCCCCCGCTGCCGGGGCCGCCGGCGGATCGAGGTCGAGGAAGTTCCGCAGCAGCCGCTCGCCCTGGGGCGTCAGGATGCTCTCGGGATGGAACTGCACGCCTTCGGCCCGCAGGATCCGGTGCCGAACGCCCATCACCTCCCCCTCGGAGGTGTAGGCCGAGACCACGAGGTCGGTCGGGAGCCTGTCCGGAGAGACCGCCAGGGAGTGATAACGACCGGCCGGGAAGGGGTTCGGCAAGCCCTCGTACAGCGTGCGCCCGTCGTGGTACACGGGCGAGGCCTTCCCGTGGACCGGACGCTGCGCGCGCACCACCTGTCCGCCGAGGATCGCCGCGAGCGCCTGGTGCCCGAGACAGACGCCCAGGACCGGCACGCGCGTCATCAGGTGGGAGAGGATCGCGGGCGACGCCCCGGAGCGCTCCGGCCGCCCCGGGCCGGGGGACACGACGAGGTGGGTCGGCTCGAGGCGATCTGCCTCCTCGGGCGTGATCGCGTCGTTGCGGCGCACCAGGACCTGGGCGCCCAGGACGCCGAGGGCCTGGGCGAGGTTCCAGGTGAACGAGTCGTAGTTGTCGATCAGCAGGACACGCGGCGTCACAGCCCCTCCTCCGCGAGCCGGAGCGCCGCCTCGAGCGCCCCGGCCTTGGCGCGCACTTCGTCGTGCTCCCGCTCGGGAACGCTGTCGGCGACGATTCCGGCCCCCGCCTGGTACGCGTAGCCGCCGCCCGTGAACACGATGGTCCGGATGGCGATCGCCTGGTCCATCGAGCCGCCGTGCCCGAAGTAACCGACGGTGCCGGCGTACAGCCCCCGTCCGCACGGCTCGATCGCGTCGATCAGCTCCAGGGCGCGCCGCTTGGGCGCTCCCGACACGGTGCCGGCCGGAAAGGAGGATGCGAACAGGTCGAAGGCGTCGGCGCCCGGCGCGAGCACGCCGCGCACGCCGCTGACCAGGTGCATGACGTGGCTGTAGCGCTCCACGGTGCGGTACGGCTCGACGCGCACCGATCCCGTGACCGCGACCCGTCCGAGGTCGTTGCGCGCCAGGTCCACCAGCATCACGTGCTCGGCCGCCTCCTTGGGATCGGCGAGCAGCTCGCGCTCGAGCGCCTCGTCCGCGTCCGGCGACGCGCCGCGCCGGCGGGTGCCGGCGATCGGCCGGAGCGACGCCTCGCGCCCATCCAGTCGCACCAGCGCTTCGGGGGACGATCCGACGAGAGCGAGGTCGCCGAAGTCGCAGAAGTACATGTAGGGCGAGGGATTCAGCAGCCGCAGGGCGCGGTAGGCCTCGAACGGCGGCAGGTCGCAGGCGCCTTCGAATCGGACCGAGAGGACGAGCTGATACACCTCGCCGGAGGCGATCTCCTCTTTCGCCTTGCCGACCGCAGCCAGGAACGGCGGCCGGTCCAGGCTCGCCCGGGGCGCCTCCAGCCGGCCCGGCGGCCGCGCGGGCGGCAGGGGACCGCTCAGGAGCCGGCGCACCTCGCGGCGAAGCGCCGCGCGCTCGTCTTCCGAGCCGTCGTGCAGGAGGGCCATCCGCCGGGTCAGGTGATCGAAGACCAGGAGCGAGCGCGGCGCGAGGTAGCAGGCCTGCGGCCCCGCGAGACGCTCGGGAGCCGGGGACGCGGGTCCATCGAGGAGACGAGAGAGATCCCATCCCGCGACTCCGACCAGTCCGCCCGAGAAGAGGACGCCGGGGATCGCCGGGCCCGGCCGCGGCGCCCGGTCGAGCGCCGCGCGCAGCGTCGCCAGCAAGGCGTCGCGATCGCGGGGCGCCGGGAGGTCCGGCTTCGGGAGGCGGTCGCTTCCGCCCCCGCTCGGCCCGATCAGGAGACGACCGGCCTCCAGGCGCACCTCGAGCGCCTCGCCGAAGCCGATGAAGGAGTAGCGTCCGAGACGCTCCCCGCCCTCGGCGCTCTCGAGCAGGAAGCGCGGACGGCAGGGGCCGAGCTTGAGGTAGGCCGACACCGGCGTGTCCAGGTCGGCCGGGATGTCGAAGGGCTTGTCCATGGTCCTCCCGGAGACCGCGCCCGGCGTCCGGGAGGTGAGGGCAGAAACTAAAAAACCCACCGCCCGTCGTCCGGGGGTGGGTCTCTGGCAACCGTCGTTAGCGCGTTACGGCCCGCCGTCACCCTCCACCGGGTGGACGCTGCGCCAGCACCACCAGCTCGTGGCGCGCGCGGTCGGGGCTGCAACACTCGCCTGTTTCATGGCCGGCCAGAATCTACTCCGAGGTGACGCAGGCGTCAAGTTCATTCTAGAATCCCGCCGGAATGAGCCAGGGCGACCCGGCCGACCGCAGACAGCAGCGGCGCGTCATCGCCTCGTTCCCGGTTCGATTCGGGCTCGAGGGGCGGATGTGCGACGGCATGATCATCGATCTGTCGGATGGCGCGCTGCAGATCCGATCCTCCGAGTTTTTCGCGGCGGGCATGCTGGTCGACGTCTTCGTCCAGTTCCCGCGCCGGCGGCTGCGACTGCGGGCACGGGTCGTCTGGGTGCGCGGCGAGCCCCCGGTGATGCGCCTCGCCTACATCCAGCCGGACAGGTCCCTGATGGCGGCCTACGAGCAGTGGGTCGAGGAGGCGGGCCCGGCGACCTCGGCCCCGAAGCCGGAGGCCGCGGGAGCCGGCGCGCCGGCGCCGGACGCTTCGCCCCGACCATCCCCGGCGGCGCCCATCCGTGAGCCGTCGGGCCCCGTCGAAAAGCACGTCGAGACCGGCCGGGGAAACCAGTACGACCTCCGGATCGAGAAGGATGACTCGGGATGGCGGCTTCTCATCTACAGCAGCCCCCGCTCCTTCCCGACGCCGCTCCCCGAAGTCGATGCCTCCTTCCCCGACTTCACGGCCGCCGACGCCGCGCTGAAGGAGTTCCTCCGGACCCACTGATGCGATGGCCAGGCGGCGCCGGAAGGGCGCCGGGACGCGTGTCAGGCGGGCGGCGCGCTCCCCGGCGGGGCTTACGGCTGGCGGACCACGACGAGCGTCTGATCATCGTTGGGCCGCGTCCGCCCGGAGAAGGCCTCCACGCTCTGGAAGACGAGATCGACCAGGCCGCGCGCCGGCAGATCCACGTGTGCGGCGACGAGGGCCTTGAGGCGCTCCAGGCCGAACGCCTCGCCGTCGCGGTCCGTCGCCTCGGTGATGCCGTCGGAGTAGAGGACCAGGATGTCTCCCGGGCGCATGACAACGTAGCCGCGCTCGTAGCGCGCCGCCGGGTCGGGACCCAGCACCATCCCGCCGAGGCTGAGCTCCTCGAACCGCCCCTCGTGCAGGTAGAGCCCGGGAGGATGGCCGGCGCTGCAGTAGATGAAATTGCCGTTCTTCTCCAGCTCGCCGTAGAAGAGCGAGATGAACCGGGTGGCCAGCGTCGAGCGGTTGATCACCTTGTTGAGCTTCTCGAGGGTGCTGACGATCTTGAGGTTCTCCTCCAGCCCCATGCGCAGGCCGGTGATCACGTCGCGGGCCTGCAGGGCCGCCGGCAGGCCGTGCCCCGAGGAGTCGGCGACGGCAATCCCCAGGATGCGGTCGGAGAGCGGAATGAAGTCGAACAGGTCGCCACCGACCGCCTCGGCCGGCACCGATCGCCCGTGCAGCTGGTAGCCGTGGAACGTCGGGGAGGCCTTCGGCAGGAGCGACAGCTGGATGAGGCGTGCCTCCTCCATGATGTCGTACTGTCCGCTCTGGCGGATCTTCTGGGCCACGGTGTGCTGCACGGCCGACAGCAGGTAGAGCAGCCGCTCGCGGTCGTACTCCCCCTCGATGCTGAAGGAGAGGATCCAGCGATTGTCCTCGCCCAGCGTCATGGCGGCGAAGGCCTCGACGCCGAGCGGGTCCTCGATCTGCGGATCGAACTCGGGGTCGGTCTCCTTCATGACCATGAGGCCGCGGTCCAGGAGGAGCTGCACCGCCGGGTAGGTCATGGGCACGGTGTAGCCGATCCGGGCCGGGGCGCTCTCCCCCTGCCAGCGGCGCAGGACGTACTGGTCGTCGCCGACCTTCTCGTAGATGCGGCCGGCGACCAGGTGCAGGTCCTGCCGGTAGTCGCGCA
>Ga0075428_100006132_pt1 | contig 13377 bp, 19 predicted proteins | sample RhiMetdeltSRZDD2_FD_75291 | JGI IMG/M metagenome (GOLD analysis project Ga0075428, IMG submission 75291) | Populus rhizosphere microbial communities from Tennessee, USA - Rhizosphere MetaG P. deltoides SRZDD2 | ecosystem: Host-associated > Plants > Roots > Rhizosphere > Soil | place: USA...
CAACCCGCCGCGCCGTCGGTCCATGGCGAGCCATCGGCAGTCGGCGCGAGGACGTTCATCGAGGAATTTGTTGGCCGCGGCGGCGTTGCACTTCAGCTCGACAAGCGCCGGCTCGATGCCGACGGTCGACTGCTGGCCTACGTCCTGGTTGAGGGCCAGATGCTCAACGTCGAGCTCGTGCGGCAGGGTTTTGCCCTGAGGGAATCGAAGCCAGGGGACTCGGAGACGATTTCTCGCCAGCTTCGCCAGGCTGAGGATGAGGCGCGCCTGGCCGGACGGGGAATCTGGAAACGTGGCGACGGCTAAGCAGCGAACCAGCATGACGCGCCTGACGGCCGAGAAGGCGCATCAGTTTCCCGTTCCCGCAGCTCGAGCCACGGCGCTAGGCCCAATCCATCCCGGTTTGCTTCTTCATCCGCTGCTCGTAATTCCCCAAGAGGCCGCCGATTACGTCCCAGCGATCGCGACGGCGGACCTCGATGTCTCCCTGAAGATTCACCCGGACAATCGTGTCATCGCTCACACCGGCGCTGACCAGATCGTCCACGTGCAACTCGTCCACGTTCACGAGGGTCTTGAGCGTCTTCCCGGTCATCTCGATGAACTTCATAGCGTCTGCTCCGGTCGCACTCGCCGCAGTCCTGGGCACGCAAGGTTGGCCCCTTGGCTCCCATGCTACCCGGCACGCCGTCGTTTGCAACGTCGGGCCTGGCCGCAGGCAGCGTCAGTGAACTCTGCTGCTACTCCCGTCGCTGCATCGTTCCCATCTTTTCATCGGCGCGACGGGCCCGCTTGCGATCGAAGAGACGCGCGCGCGGCGCGGGCGCAGCAGCGCCCGCCCGGCCCGAGTCATATCCCACCAGTTCCAGCGTGATGCGGCTGATCAATTTGCCCTCGGCATCGAGTTCTTTTGACCACTGGGCGACGACTCCTCCCGGCACATCGTCGCACCAGACTTCCATGGCTTCTTTGGACTGTTTGGGCTGCTTCTGCACCGTACGCACGAAGGATGCAGCCCGCCGTTGTCCCAGGAACTCATAGGGCATTCCCAGCGCGATTACTTCCTCGATGGTCGAGGTGGCTTCGCCTGCCGCCGGGGCGGCCGTCGTCAACTCCCGACGCAGCAAGTGCGGCGCCACGTCCGCCGAATAATAAGCGGTGGCCGTGGTACGAGTCGTGCCGTCGCCATTCATCACCGCTTTGCGCACTTCGCAGGGAATCCGCCGGCCGTTGAGCTCCACTTCCCGTTCCCCGATCTTGTCCACGCTCTCGACTTTTTGGCCGCGCGACTCGCCGCTGAATCCCTGCGTAATTTCCTGCTTGAGCTGGGGGAAGATCTGACCGGCGATCTCGACCGTTTGTTCGGTCGCGAGCGTATAGCCGCTGGCGTCCACGAACTTCACAGTAGTTTTGATGTCGTAGATCGTGGCGGTGGGGACGCCCCGTTCGTCAAACGTTTCCTTGGTGACGCGCATCCTCTTCCACGCACCGACGGGAAACTTTCCCCAGGGATGCTTCTCCCGCGGCACCAGCGGTTCCAGTTTTTTTTGCTGCGCGCAAATTGGGGGGCAAATCGCAGCCTGTGCCGCAACCATAGCCAGCAGCAGGAGAAAGCGAAACTGCACGCCAGAGCCCTTGGTGACAATTCGATTGGCTGAGTGATGATGCTGAGTGTAAACCATCTCCCGTCATAATTCGACCACATTCCCAGTTGGCCACAAGAGAAGGGGGGACGAGGGTTGCTCGCTGCCAGGGCTATAACGATCCTGCGGAAAGCGCCGCTGGACTGGGCCTGTTTACCCCTGCTTGCCGGGCGCGACCGCCCCTGCCGCTGGCGGTGTGCCGAGTGCCTGAACCGCGACTAACAGGTTCGCTTCCTGCCGCGGGAAGACGCTCCGCAAGTCCAAGAACAACCGCCCGCTCTTGATCCGCCCCACGACGCTCGGAGTGCCGATGCGCAGTGCATCGGAGAGCGCATCGACCGTACTTTCGCGCGGCGTAAGTGCGATGCACCAGGTGTCGATCTGCTGCGTGGGGACGGAGCCTCCGCCGAGATAGGCCACGTCCTGAATCGGCTCCGCCTTGGCAACGGCCCCCGTGGCGGCAAGCTGCGGCGCCAGCCGCTCCGCCCGGTTCTTGAGATTTTCCAGCGGCGTCGAGAGCAGCGATAACAGGGGCACCGATCGCTCCGCCACCTCGAGGTCGCCATACAATCGCAGCGTCGCCGCCAGGGCGGCGAGCGTCATCTTGTCCACCCGCAGCGCCCGCATCAGCGGGTGTTTCATGATCTTCTCAATCAGCGTCCGCCTGCCGACGATGATCCCGCACTGCGGTCCTCCCAGCAGCTTGTCGCCGCTGAACAGCACCACGTCCGCGCCGGCGCGAATGCTCTCGCCGGCGACTGGTTCGCCCGCAATACCGTAGCGTCCCAGGTCCACGAGCGCACCCGAGCCAATGTCGTCGATGACGGGAAGGCTGTGACGGCGGGCCAGCGTCACCAGCTCCGCCAGCGACGGCTGCTCGGTGAAACCGGCGATGACGTAGTTGCTCGTGTGGACGCGCATCAGGGCGCCGGTTCGTTCGCCAATCGCCGCCTCGTAATCGCCGCTCCGCGTCTTATTCGTCGTGCCGACCTCTCGCAGGATCGCCCCGCTGGCACTCATCACCTCGGGAAGTCGATAACTGCCCCCAATCTCGATGAGCTGTCCGCGGGAGACAACAACTTCCTTACCACCGGCCAGCGCGGCCAGCGTCAGCAACGTCGCGCCCGCATTGTTGTTGGCGACGGCGGCGGCCTCCGCGCCGGTCAAGCGCGTCAAGAGCCGCTCGACGGCGGCGACCCGCTGCGAGCGTTCACCGGTAATAAGATCAACTTCCACGCTGGCATAGCCGGAGGAAACGTCCGTCACCGCGGCCAGCGCTTCGTCGGCCAGGGGCGCACGTCCCAGCCCCGTGTGCAACAAGATCCCGGTGGCGTTGATCACCGGCACCAGCGGCGGTCGCTCCTCGGTGGCGATCCAAGCGGCAATCCGCTCCGCCAGTTCGTTGGGGGTGGGGATGCCCATCGCGGATGCTCGGGATTGGGCCTCGATCCGCAGGTTTTCGAGAAATTTCCGCACGCCGGTGACGACCGTACTGTGACTGACGCTTTGGACCAGCGACTTCAGCGGCGGACTGTCCAGAAGTTCGTTGACCGACGGTATGTTGCGCAGGGCGTTGGGCATGATGGCGCTGTAGAAACAGTCGAGGGATGAGATGAAGAGGCCCTATCATTCTCGCAGCGCAACGTGCTCTCGCCAACCCGAAGCAAATCTTCGCTTACTGCACTGCTCTCCCCTGTTCCCAATCCCAATCCTAATCGTAATCCTAATCCTATCCCCGGCTGTCACTATCGCACTTTCCAACCAGTCTTCCAAAGACACGATCCACAATGCCTGCTCCATCCCTGAACCCTCCCGTACGCATCCTCATGGGCCCCGGCCCCAGCGACGTCCATCCGCGCGTTCTGGCTGCGATGGCCAAAGGAACCGTCGGCCATCTCGACCCCTTTTACCTCGAGGTCATGAACCGTCTCCAGGAAATGCTGCGGCAATTGTTCCGCACCACCAACCCGATGACGTTTGCCGTCAGCGGCACCGGCTCGGCGGGCATGGAGGCGACGGTTGTGAATCTGATTGAGCCGGGGGACTCGATGGTGGTCTGCGTCAACGGAGTCTTTGGCGGCCGGATGCTGGACGTCGCACAGCGGGCTGGCGCAAAAGTCACTAGCGTGGAAAAGCCGTGGGGACAGGTTTTCGCTCCTGACGATCTGAAGGCCGCACTGGCCGCCCGCCCCAAGCTCGTCGGCATCGTGATGGCCGAGACCTCGACCGGCGCCTGGCAGCCGATTGAAGAGATTTCACGCACGGTTCACGACGCCGGAGCATTGTTGCTGGTCGATGCAGTGACGGCACTTGGCGGCGTCCCGGTCGAGGTAGACCGCTGGCAGATCGACGCCATCTACTCCGGAACGCAGAAGTGCCTGAGCTGCCCGCCGGGTTTATCTCCGGTGTCGTTTGGTCCGCGGGCTATGGAGACCATTCTCCAGCGCAAGACCAAGGTGCAAAGTTGGTACCTCGATGTGTCGATGCTCGCCAATTATTGGGGCCAGAACCGGGTATATCATCACACGGCCCCCATCAACATGTCGTGGGCTCTTTACGAAGCGCTATGCCTGATTCATGAAGAGGGGCTGGACGCCTGTTTCGCGCGGCACATGCTCCATCACCGGGCGCTCAAGGCCGGACTGGCGGCAATCGGCATCGGCTACGCGGCTCAGGAAGGACATCAATTACCCATGCTCAATGCCGTTCGCATCCCCAACGGAATCGACGACGCGAAGGTCCGCAGCGGGCTGCTGAATCAGTTTGGGATTGAAATCGGCGCAGGGCTTGGCGACTTCAAGGGCAAGGTGTGGCGCATCGGGTTGATGGGATATGCCGCTCGGGCCAGCAACGTCCTAGTTTTCTTGGCGGCATTGGAACAATTGCTGCTCGAGCAGGGTCATCGCTTCGAGGCCGGGGCCGGCGTGGCGGGGGCCAATGCCGTATATCGCGAAGCTGGTGACCGAGCGACAATGGGGGGCAGGATTTGACGAGTCGGAGCGACTTTGCTAGCATCCAAACGAAGCATTGCCTGGTGTGGCGAAGAAACCAGGCGGCCGTGTTACAGGAGAGCTACCATGCTGGTGCTCAGCCGGAAGGTCGGAGAAAGGATTCTAATTGGCGACGACATCCGGGTTACGATCGTGCGGATCGGCGGCGGCGGCGTCCGTGTCGGGATCGAAGCTCCCACGAATCTGACTGTCGTCCGCGAGGAGCTGAAAGACCGCGCCGCGTCGGCCCAGACGCCGGCGGAACAAGCTACGACAGCATCGGCTGAGGTATAGCGCCGCCTTTAGCGCTGCTCTTTCGGCACCGCGTCCTTGACGTTTGCCGTGTGGGTGGGAAGTGCCCTCGGCAGCGTGCGGAGATCGATGCGCTCTGTTGCCGCCGACTTTTCGAGCGGCCCATTCTGAGCGACGAACTGCGTCAGCCAGTTCCATTTTGCGGCGGCGTCGGGTTCGCCGGAAACTTCGGCGCCTGGAGCATGTCCCCATTGAACTCTCGCTGCGCCGCCGGCCTCGAGTTCGTACAGCGGCTGTGCGTTGAGATCCTCGAGCACGACGATGCGCTGGACTCCGAACTGTTGCCACTGGTTCTTGCCCAGTGCCGCCAGTCGCGCAGCGCCGGCAATTCTGGCTCCGCCCCAGGGCTGTCCGGCGATCCGACCGGCCGGCGAGACATCGCCGGCATCGATCCGCAAGTATTTCTTGTATTCTTGCTGTCGCTGCTCGGGAGACTTATCCAGATCCTCCTTGGGCAACAATACGCTATTTTCATCGATGAAATACAGGCTCGGCTGGCCGGCGTAATTCACCTCCACCATGGCCACAGGGCAGCGATACTCCACATCGACGATGACCTGCGCGGGATAGCGCTTGCGGACTTCTTTGACGCGGGCGATCCAGCCATGCAGCGCGAAGGCGCGCTGCACCTGCTCGACAAGTTGCGGATCGCGAAGTGAGAGCCCCTCCAGCCCCCCAGCGCGGACGACCTCGGCCCGCAAGTCGCCGTGAATCCACTCCGGCTGCGGCGTGAGTGTCACGGACTCGGCGGTGATGCGGTAATCCTCATGCGTCGCGTCCCGCCCCCAGTGCTGCCAGGCAAATCTCAGGGAGCACCACAGGACGAGCACCAGTAGCAGGGGTCCGGTCAACCACCGCCCACGCGGACCAAGCAGGATCGCCAGTGGCGCGAGTTTTCGCAGCCAAGGCGCCGGTCGATTGCGTCCCTTCTCGTAAGCCATGACCTGAACTCCTTCTCAGGGTATTTCGGCTGGTTGGCGACGCCTTCACCAGATTTCGATCGCCGGTTCGAGTTCGAAGCCCGTTTTCTCGGCGACTTGTCGGCGCACCAGTTCGATCAACTCGATCACGTCGCGGGCGTTCGCCCGCGGACCGGCCACGATGAAGTTCGCGTTCCGCGGGCTGATTTCTGCGTCGCCCGCCCGCGCCCCAGTCATTCTGGCCTCCTCGATCAGGCTGGAAGCGGTCGCCCCGGCGGGATTCTTGAAGATGCAGCCCGCTCCCAGGTCCCCCGCGGGCTGGCTGGCACGCTTGAGGATCCAGATCTGCTGCATGTGCTTGGTCAGCGCCACCGAGTCCCGTGACTCCAACTCAAACGTCGCCTCCAGCACCACTAGTTCGTCGAGGCTGCTGTCGCGATAGCCGAATCGCAGCTCGCTTTTGCTGCGCGTCACGACGTCCCCACGGCGAGTGAGCATCGTGGCCGAAACTGTAACTTGTCCAATGTCGCCGCCGTGGGTGCCCGCATTGGTGTGCAGCGCGCCGCCGATCGTGCCGGGAATGCCCACCAGGCATTCCAGTCCGGCCAGGCCTTCTCGCACGGCCGTGGAAATGACGTGCCCCAGCTTGGCGCCGCCCCCAGCGGTGATTCGCTTTCCGGCAACGCTGATTTTTCCAAACGCGGCCGCGGCCAGATGGATGACCATGCCGGCGACCCCTTCGTCGCGAACCAGCAGGTTGGAACCGCCGCCGAGGATGCGCACAGCCATTCCGCTCTGGTGACAGCGCTCGACGAGGCGGGCCAATTCGTCAATCGACGTTGGCTCGGCGAAGTACTGCGCCGGTCCCCCTAGTCGCAGCCACGTGTAGGGAGCCAGTGGCTCGCGCTCGCGGGTAATATGCTCAAAGCCGCTGGGAATGGCCATTCAGGCTTGGTCCTGCCGGAAAGGAACGGTGCATCACGAGGCGCTCATCCGGTCGAATTCTAACGCAACGGGCGTTCTGCGTCAGTGGCGATCGAGCATGGGCTGACGCTTTGCCGCGCCTCTCCGCAACCTCTCGCCTTGCCGCCCCAAGATGCCTTCCCTAAACTACTTGCGTCGCGCTGCCGCGGCAGCGTTTCCTCCTAGAAAAGTTCGCTCCCGTGCCGCTCAACGACTTTGCTTTCCAACGCTGCATCCGCCCCGCGTGCGGGTTCACCTGTGGCGTCGAGGAGGTGCGAACGAGCTGCCCAACCTGTGGCGACCTCCTGGACATTGATTACGAATGGGAGCGAGCTGCGGTCCCCAAGTCCCTGCGGCGATTCGAGGAGGCGTGGTCCCAGCGTCATCAGCCGCTGCGGTTCAGCGGCGTGTGGCGATTCCACGAATTGCTCCCTTTTGTCCGTCCGGAGTCGGTTGTGACCGTCGGCGAGGGGCAGACGCTGCTTTATCAGTCGGATGCGGTGGGTGAATTCGTGCGCCTGAACTCCGGCCGCCTGCACCTTCAGCACGAGGGGTTGAATCCCTCGGGGAGCTTCAAAGATAACGGCATGAGTGCCGCGTTCAGCCACGCGCGGGCGATCGGAGCCCGGCGGGCGGCCTGTGCCTCGACCGGCAATACCAGCGCATCGCTGGCCATGTACTGCGGCGTGCTGCGGAATCTCAAGGGGATCGTCTTCATCGGCTCGGGAAGGATTTCCTACGGAAAGCTTTCCCAGGCGCTCGATTACGGAGCGCTGACGATTCAGATTGCCGGAGACTTCGACGACGCCATGGCTCGCGTGCAGGAGGTGTCGCGCGATCTGGGCATGTACCTGGTCAACAGCGTCAATCCATTCCGGCTGGAGGGGCAAAAGACGATCATGTTTCGGGTGCTGGAAGCGCTCCGCTGGGAAGTCCCTGACTGGATCGTCGTCCCCGGTGGCAACCTTGGGAACTCGAGCGCCTTTGGCAAAGCCTTTGTCGAACTTAAGACGCTGGGCCTGATCGATCGGCTGCCGCGCTTGGCCGTGATCAACGCCGCCGGGGCGGACACTCTGTTCGAGCTGTACGAGCGCCGCGGGCTGAGATGGAACGGGGGCGATGGCAAGATGGACATCGCCGAACAGTACTTCCGTGAACTCGACCAGGGAGGGCGGAAGGCTTCGACCATCGCCAGCGCCATCGAGATCAACCGGCCGGTCAACCTCCGCAAGTGCCTGCGAGCCCTCGAGGCGATGAATGGCGTGGTCCGCCAGGTGAGCGACCAGGAGATTCTCGACGCCAAGGCGAAAGTCGGCGCCGCCGGCATTGGCTGCGAACCGGCCAGTGCCGCCAGCGTGGCGGGCGCTCGGCTGCTAAGGGATCAGGGAGTCATTGGCGCGGACGACCGGGTGGTTTGCGTTCTCACAGGGCACCAGCTCAAGGATCCTACGGCGACCGTCGCTTACCACACGACTGATCAGGAGCAGTTCAACAAGGTCCTCGGCAGCCGCGGTGTGCGGCGGGCGTCGTTTGCCAACCGGGCTGTGGCAGTGGCCAACGATTTGGGCGAGATTGTCAAGGCGATTCAGCTATACTCATAGCTGGGTCTTAAGGCGTTGCCGAATTCGCAAGAATTCGCATTCTGGCTGCAAGTAGCGCAAGAACTCGGTGGAGTTCGGCAACGGTCACAGCAGCAGCGCCTAAGGCGCATACATCATGACCACCAACATTGCGATCAACGGCGCCGCCGGCAGGATGGGCAAACGGCTCATCGCGCTGGCCAGCGTCGATCCGGAATTGAAGGTCGTGGCGGCACTGGAGCATGCCCGCCACGCGGATCTGGGAAAGGATGCGGGGCTCATCGCCGGCGTGTCCGACATGCATGTGCCGCTGACCGCGTGGCTGGAGGCCGCAGCCCAGGCGGTGATCGACTTCTCGGTTCCCGAGGCTGCGACCGCGATCACGCGGCTGTGCATGGACCGCAAGATCCCGCTCGTGATGGCGACCACTGGTCTGGCAAAGGAGACCAAGGAGCTGCTGAGCAAGGCGGCCGAAAAAATCCCGGTCGTTTACTCCCCCAGCATGAGTACGACGGTCAATCTGGCGATGCGGCTGATGGCTAAGGCGGCCGAGGTGCTCAAGAACGCTCCCTCTGGCGCCGACGTCGAAATCATCGAGCGGCACCATCGCATGAAGGAAGATTCGCCCAGCGGCACCGCGCTGCGTTTCGGCGAGATTATCGCCGCCGAAATGGGCATTACGCAGCACCGCCACGGCCGGCAGGGCCAGGTCGGCAAGCGACCGCGGAATGAAATCGGCTACCATGCCGTCCGCGTCGGCGACAACGCCGGTGAGCACACCGTCATTTTCGGACTGTTTGGGGAGACGCTGGAGATCACGGTCAAGGCCAGCAATCGCGATTGCTACGCGCTTGGCGCATTGTTGGCAGCCAAGTTTGTCCACAAACAAAAGCCTGGTCTGTACAGCATGTACGACGTGCTGGGACTGTGAGGAAGGCGGAGTGCGGAATAGCGCTGCCTGACGAGCGGTCTGATTCGAAATCAGACCGCAAATGCAGAATCTGCCGAGAAAGACGCTACTTTTTCGGAAGGCGCAATGAAAGCGCAGTGGATTTGCGCCGACCTGGCCGCGGTCGCTGCGGCCTGGCCAACTCTCTCGCCGCCGATAAAGGCGGCGATTCTGACACTGGTAAAGGCGGGCCGACGTGGTGACGGGACACTTCGCGAGCCAATTCGCGAATGACGGCTGCGAGTTCGGCGGTTTCTATCCGCCGCGACAGCGCCCGCCGATCCACCCACCACGCGACCGCGACGGCGGCGAGCAAGGTCAGCCAGAGAAGGTCGCGGAGCGTGAAACGCATGGGTTAGTCGCCGGGCGGGTTTAGAGCGGGTGCTGAAGGTTTGGTCAACGCCTTAACGGGGGTTACGCGAACGCTACGCCCCCCTTCACCTGTCTTGAATTCCACATCAAAGCCGCGCCCTTTCAGGTAATACGCTAGTGACGTCGCGTTCGCCTGCCAATCATGTTTCTCTCGCTTCATCGCTTCGAGTTGGGCCGCAAGTTCTGTGTGAACCTCTTGGTTCCATTTGGCGGTCCGCTGTCGATCCACCCACCACCCAATGCCCAGCGCCACCACCACCGTCAGCCAGAGCAGGTCGCGGATCGTGAACTTCATTTGGGTCACTCACTCGGCATATTTAGGGCGGGCGCGGAAGAATTCGGCTCCGGCGATGCTCGTGCGCCAATTGGCGTTGTAAAAAGCAACAACTGCAGCTCACGTACCTTGAACTGCAACCGCCCCCGATCTACCCACCACGACACAACGACGGCGGCGAGCAAGATAAGCCAGTAAAGGTCGCGGATGGGGAATCGGAGAATAGACATCAGATTGTTCCTCCGCGCCGCTCTGCGCCGCTGTCATTGGCAGGCGTGCGATTCCACTCCTCCTCCCACTCGTTCAATATCGGAATTAGCTCCTCACTTGTGAAAACCGGCCGTGGTTCGGCTTTCGTCTGCCAACAAGCCCAGACTCCCCACAACACCAGTGGTCCCAACGCCAACACGATCAGCAGCGTGCGGAGGCGATAGCGGACATGGCCAAACTCCTCTGCGGCCAGTGTACCGCGGAGGGCGAACGGCGGCGACGGCGCGCCGTCAGCAAGCCTGGTAAGCCACTTCAATTAGCTCTCGAATCCGCAGGTGTTTCGCCTTCGAGCAAACCCCATTCCTTGAGGTAGTCGTATTCTTCTTCTTGGGGGACGATCACCTCACGATCCATCAATACAACGACGGTGAATACAGGCGGAATCCCTGAGCTGCCACCTTCGACGCGGTTAGCAACAAATGTGACGGACCAACACCACTTATTGCTCTGACCGTCGAGAGGCAGAAGTGCAAGGGACTGTAGTTGCCATTGCCAGCCAGGCGCCCCTTTGAGTCGCTCGCGTCGAAATTGCTCCGCGATTCCCAAAGCGGATTTTGCGCTAACAGGTGGATTCGCCTCTGTACGGTCCCAGGCAGGTGATTTTTCGACCAAATCATCAGAGATCGTAGTGACAAACGCTTGAGAAAGCGCCCGATCAACGTAGGTTACGCCTTTCATGTCCTCGGTCTCCCCAAGGAATCCTGGCGACGCCAGATACGGCGCCAGTATGACGCAGGCCAGCCCTATGACCACCGTCAGCCAGAGCAAGTCGCGGATCGTGAAACGCATGGGAGAAGTCCTAATCCAGCGGCGGTGCAGCGGTAAGTGGGTAACGTCGGGTCGTCCTCCCGGTGACCACCAGCAGCGGCTCGTTGGTTTCGTTGTACCATTCCACCTTCCAGCCTGCGTCGAGTGCCGCCTTCTCCAGCGCCCACGCCTTCGAGTGAAACTCAACGGCCCGATCCACTTTGGCTTGTAGCTGCCTCTCCCGCAGTCCCCATCCGACTATTAACCCGACAACCAGCGTCAACAGCAGCAGCTTGCGAATCGTGAACTTGAACATGGGGTGGCTCGCTTTCTGCCGCCAGTGTAACCGGCTGGGCGGGCGATTTGCTGCGCGCGCAAGTAGAATGGGGGGATGGAAAACCAAACAAGATGGTTCCAAATCAGCCTGCGCACATGGATTTTGAGCGGCGGAAAGTGGATTCCGATGCCGCCGCTGCCCACAAAGTAGCTACCTTGATTCACGCCGAGCCGGCAACGGCCGACACCGACCGTAGCGTTCCTGCCCCACGTCGCGGGCTTTTTTCGTGTGCTGAGCTAGGCTGCAAATTCAGCTTGCGTGCGCCGACCCAGTAGCTGATACTGACGGCCGCAGACGATCAATCGAGGTGCCCCTTGGCGCGGTGACACAAGGGGTTTTTTCTTTTGGCGCAAACAAGAGGCCAACCACTAGCCCAAGTGAGTAGCTCGCACCAATGGAAGTTACTTTCTTTCGGCTTGGCTTTACCGTGCTTGTCGCTGTCGCGGTCTTGGTAGTCATCGTCGGCATCGTCGCGCTGGTCGTGATTTTGAGCGGCACGCGCAAACGGGACTAGCTTCGCTGGGCGGTACAATGCAGGAATGAAATTCTCTATCCGCGATTTGCTTTGGCTAACTCTACTGGCGGGGTTCGCCGTCACCTGGTGGATCGACCGTAGCCGGCTCGCGGCCGAGGTCGAGCGGTTGCGGCCGAACGACTTACTGTTTGACGATACTACGGTACCGGTAGACGATCCATTTTCCGGGGGCATCGACACGCACGACCCGTTCGGCGCGTCGGTATCGAGCGACCACGGGCCACAAGCAAAACCTTGATCCGCGGCGGGCACCGCGAGACAATGGGCGGCATGACGGATAAAGACGACCGCGGATCAAGTAGCAGCACGACGGCAATCGTGGTGGTTGTCGTGTTGCTGTTGCTCGGCTTGCCGTGTGTGGCGGTCGTGTGCCTATTGATTCTCCCGGCGGCGGTTTGGCTTGGCCGAGTCGTACCGCCAGCGCCAAAACCGCCGCCGCCGATCGTGCAACCTGCGCAGCCAACCAAGACAGTGCCGGAAGCGGCCCCAGTTCAGCCTGCGTCGCCGGAAAAGGGATAGCCGCACGATGGACGCCTCGTTTCCGCTCGCCATCGCGGCCCTGGTCGCAGTCGTCGTCTTATTGGCGGTTGTCGGCATCGTGGCTTTGGTCGTCATCCTATCCGCCACGCGCAAGCCGTGACGGGCACGATTGCCGCTCAGCCTTACGGAGTCTCCGCAGCAGCCCGCGAACGTGTTTCTTTTTGACCTTCATGGTTGGCGTCCCTTCCTAATCGGGAAAGGTTGCGAAGGACTGCGAACCGACCACCCCGGTTGATGGTCCGAAAGGTAAGGGCAAGCGTCGTCAGAATGCTTTGCGAGTTGCGACGTTAAGCGATGACGAGGGTAGCCTTGCCGCAGAACGCGACGCGTTGCTAGAATCACTTCCGGAGGGTAAGCGAACGGTTAGCGGTCTGATTCGAAATCAGATGCCCCGCAAGGGGTTGCGGGTTCGAATCCCGTGCCCTCCGCTGTCACGGTGAGGCGCGTCATCGCGTGTGAAGTTACCGCTTGAGAAACGCGCCTTTCGTTGCCCAGGCGGGTGCATATTCGTGGAATGGACAATTGGCATCCATCCCATGGGCGAGTTTCTTTGATGCGCTGCGCATTTTTCTTCGTTTCGTTGCTCCTGCCGACCACGCTGGCGACTGCTGTCGACCTGGCTAACCTGCCAGCCAATACGTTCGTGGAGATCGTGTACGCCACGAATCAGTTGCCGGGCTCCGAGGAGAAGGGAGCGTACTCGCCACAGGGATGGAACAAGATCGTCTACGATCCCGTAGTTCAGCGAGTGTTGCTCTACGACCGCTGGGTGGACAAGAAACATGGCGGCGGGACGATCTATGGCAACTGCCTGTTTGCCTTCGATCCGGCCGCGGCGACGATGACGCCGCTGAAGGTCGATCATTGGACGAAGAAAGAGACTCCTCAAGGCGGCTATCGCACGCTGGCCTTGCCGGAGAACGATGCCGAGCCGACGCCGGCCCC
>Ga0075428_100006133_pt1 | contig 13376 bp, 8 predicted proteins | sample RhiMetdeltSRZDD2_FD_75291 | JGI IMG/M metagenome (GOLD analysis project Ga0075428, IMG submission 75291) | Populus rhizosphere microbial communities from Tennessee, USA - Rhizosphere MetaG P. deltoides SRZDD2 | ecosystem: Host-associated > Plants > Roots > Rhizosphere > Soil | place: USA...
TGCCGGCGGACAGTCCGCGACCGGCACTGCCCCGACCACGATGGACTCGACCGCGATGGTCTCGACCGCGCCCACGAAGGGATGGTCCATGGACTTCAAGAAGCCGAGCGACGCCGATCTCAAGAAGCGCCTCGATCCCATGGCGTACCAGGTGACCCAGCACGAGGCGACGGAGCCGCCTTTTCGAAACGAATACTGGGACAACCATAGCGACGGCATCTACGTCGACGTGGTCTCGGGAGAGCCGCTTTTCAGCTCCCTCGACAAGTTCGACTCGGGTACCGGCTGGCCGAGCTTCACGCGTCCGCTCGAAGCGTCGAACATCGCGACAACGTCGGACAAACAACTGGGCTACACGCGCACCGAGGTGCGCTCGAAGCACGCGGATTCCCATCTGGGCCACGTCTTCGACGACGGTCCTGCTCCCACCGGGCTACGGTACTGCATGAACTCGGCGGCGCTCCGCTTCATCCCCGTCGAGAAGCTCGAGCAAGAGGGCTACGGGCAGTACAAGGCGCTGTTCGAGAAGCAGCCGAAACCCTGACGCAGGCTCTGCCGTCCATGCCCCTTCGCCTCGCCGCCGTCGCGGTCCAAGGGTGTTGACATCCTAGTCTTTCTTGGGAGCTCAGCGAGATCGTCAATGGTCGAGACGGGTGTGTACATGGTCCGGCTCGAGGTCGATTCCGCCGTGGCGGCGTGACCGACGATGGCTGGCGCTGCACATACGCGCGGCCGGTGACGCCCATGGCGGCGACCACTGCGAGCCGGACGAAACTTCTTCGACGGTCCATGGTGCGCGTTCACTCCAACGACGAGCATGGCCGGGGTCGAGGCGACGCCGGCCAGTCTCGCCGCGGCGTCCACCGCACCGAGGCGGTTCTCGGTGCGGGTTTGCGCACCATCCTTCAGTGTCCCCCTGGTCTCGTTTTCGTTTCGGCGGCGACTGCACCCTGCGAGCCAGCGGACTTACGCAGCAAGCGCCGCACGAAGGCGTGGTTCAGATTGGAGAGCGAGTTGTCGTTGTCGGCGCGCTTCGCCAGATCCTTGGCTTTGGCCGCGTCGCCCTTGCCCGCGTAGGCCAGCGAGAGCCGGTACACATTGTACGGGTCGACCTGATTCGCCTGCGACAGCTCGGCAATCGCCTGGTCGTAGTTCTTCGTGGCCAACGCCACTTGCCCCGCCAGTTCGTGCGCGAGCTTCTTTTGGAAGACGCTGCCCGAGCTCGCCACCTTCTCGCTGAACGTTGCGCTCTGCGCCTTCGCCGTCGCGAGATCGTTGCGCGCCAACGCCACGCGCCCGGCGCGGAACGGCTGCAGGCGCCGCTGGTTCTCCTTGTTGACCGCAGCGACCGACGTCGAGGCCTCGACGACCTCGAGAGCCCGGCGGTAGCGCGTCTCGGCGGCGGTCGGATCCCCCGCTTCGAGCGCCAGGTTCCCCATCAAGGCCAAGTCGCCGCTCATCGCCAGGGCATCGCCGATCTTCTCGCCGAGCGCGTACTGCTTTTCGATCTCGCCCTGCGCCGCCTTGAGGTCCCCTTCGTGGACGTACGACACGGTCTTGCCGAAGAGCCCGGCCCGACGCTGGCCGTCGTCCTTGGCACTCTGCAACATGGTGTCGAGCTCGCGGCGGGCATCTTGCGTCTTGGCTTGCAGGTCGAGGTTCGTCGCGATCCCGAGGTTCGCGTTGAAGAACGTCGGGTCGACGGCGAGCGCCTTCCGATAGTTCGCGATCGACTCGTCGAAGCGGCCCACCTTCAAGAGCAGCTCGGCGTACGAGTCGTACGGGTTCGGATCATCGGGAATGAGCTCGATGTACTTCTTGAACGCTGCCTCGGCCTTGGTCATATCGCCGAGGAACCGGTAGCTGTAGCCGAGCAAGTTGTACGCTGGCGAGAAGTCGGGCGCGATCTTCACGACCTTCTCGTACTGGGCAACGGCCGCTGCATAGTCCTGCGTTCCGAACAGCGCGTTGGCGAGCAGGTTCAGCGCTCGTTCGTCCGCTGAATACTTCGCCGCCAGGTCCGAATAAGCCTCGAGCTGAGTCGCGTTGTCGCCATTGCCACCGGCCTCCGCACCCCGAATCATCAACCGCTCGCCTTCCGACACCTTGTCTGCCAGGGCCACGGCCTTCGCCATGGTGTCGAAGAAACCCTTGGTCGTCGGCTGCGTGCCCGCCAAGTTGAGGTACGCGAGGGCGAAGTTCGGATCGAGCTGCACGGCGCGCTCGTACTCGGTGCGCGCCTGCTGATTTCGCAGCTTCTCGGCAAGGTCCCGGCCGCGCAAGTACGCCTCGCGCGCCTGGGCCGAAGTTGTCGTGATCGGCACCTTGCCCGCAGCTGCGGGCGGATCGCCCGCCTGAGCGGCGGCCGCGAGCAGCATGGAAAGCAAGAGAATCGAGATGGAAGTACGCCTCAACATGACTTGCCTCCAGATCCAATCGTGTCCACGCGACTCCCGCCCGGCGAGGCATCGACGGGGGTCATTAATGTTGTGGCGAGGAACCCATAGTAGGCCAGCCGCGTGGAGGCGTCAACCAAGCGAGGTGATTCCGGCGTGGCGGCGCCCGGCGAACTCTCCCTAACCTATTCCCCGACGCGCTTCTTTACAGCGATTGCTTCACCGCCGCCCGGATTGCGCTGGCGTACGACGGAACGTCGATCGAAGGGATACAATCTCTGGCATCACCTGGGGAGTTCTCGTGGGCGCGCGGCTATCCCTCGATGCATTCGTGAGCCGATGCATGACGTATAGAAAGCACCACATGCCAAGCGGAGCGAGAATGGCTCCCAAACCGGACGGAGACTACGCCCGGTCTCGTGGTTTTCCTCGGCCCCGCGTCCGCCGACAACAGAAGCTGCTCCTCGTCGCGAGCCTCTGGCTGCTGCAGGTGGCGATGGCCGCCACACTGCAGTCTGCCGAGACGTACGCGCTGCCGGAGGGCGAACCCACTCAGTCTTTACCTATGCGCTGTGGCCTGGAGATGCCGGCGGCCTACGCGCTCCCTTCCCCCTCGAGTGAACTTCCCGCTGGGACGCGGAGCTGGGAGTGCATCCCTGGCGTGATTCGCAGCGACGGCGTGGAAAGCTTCCGGGTCGAGGTGGACGTCAACGGACCGGTGAACGGTGTGACCATGGATCAGATCACGGAGCTCCTGGTCCCTCCAAGTCCGGCGCCGGTCACGCTCCGCGACGATGGCCTGGGCGGGGATCGAGTTGCCGGCGACTCCATCTTCACGAGCGGGCCGTTCACCTACAAGACCGCGATTCCCCTACCGCCCTTTTACCAGAACGATGCCAGCAGCCCAGCCGGCCTCTATACCACGCGAGTGGGGTTCGTGCGCATTCAGGAAACGGATGCCACCGTGACCCAATTCCTTCTCGCCCCCGAAGTCGGCTTGCTACGCTCGGACATCCCTGCCGTTGGAACCTCCACACTGTCCCCCGATGTGATGGCGTCAGGACACTGCATCAATCTCCGCAGCAGCGCCCGGCATACGCAGCGCACGCTGCGATTCCTGGGCGGCAACCTCGCTGCACTGACCGGTATCATTTACCAGCTCTTGCCCGACTCATTCGACATCCTGGTGTTCTTTTCCCACGACAAGATCGAGCGCTTGCCGCGCAACGATTCAAGCAACTTCGTCGCCGGCCTCCACCAGCAGGTGCAGACGAACTTCACCGGCACGGGGCAGAGCCTCTTCGATGCCAGCGGTTCGTACGGCAGCGCCGGATCCTTGCTTGGCATCAACCTCCTGGATGCCTACGGGCGCGGCGTGCTCAGCAACAACGTCACGCACGAAATCGTGCACCAGTGGTCGGCTTGGATCGATTTTACGTTCGGTCTCACGGACGGTTCGCCGCATTACAGCGCCTTCAGCAGCGTCGGTAGCCTGGTGGGCGGTTTCTTGTGGAGCGACGATGGCTCCGGGACCTTCATGCGCCACTGCGACGAAGGCCGGAACGGAGCACACCATGCTCCGCCGTTGGACCTTTATCTCATGGGGCTCGTCACCAGCGACGACGTCGCGCCGCTGCACGTGTCTAGCGGTGGACCACCTCTCGACTGCAACGAAGTGATCTCCAGCTATTCGACGGTCACGATGGTGGACATCCAGAATCGACACGGTCCACGCACTCCCGGACCTGCGAGCGCGCTGCGGGATTTCAGGCTCGGTTTCGTGGTGGAGAGCCACGACCGGCTCCTCGACCCCACGGAGATGACCTTCTACGAGATCCTGGCGGGGCACTATACGGGCATCGTGCCGCCGGCGGACCCCGATCCCTACCTTGGATTCAACTGGGCGCCGGTGACCCGCTTTTTCGGTCCCGGTGTGTCGTGGCGGAGCGACGTGCCGACCCCTACCGACGCGCTGCGGATGCCGCCGGCTTCCACCTCGTTCATCTATCCCAACCCATTCCGCGCCGAGACGACCATTCGATTCGAGTTCAACCCCCAAGGCAGTTCCACGGGTCCGGTGCAGGTCGAGATCTACGACGTTTCGGGCCGCCTGGTCCGCACCATCCTGGACACGCTTCTAGCACCGGGCCCGCACGGGGCGGTGGTCTGGGATGCCCGTGACGATGGGAGGCGCTTCGTGCCCGCCGGCGCCTACTTCTATCGTCTGACTGCAGGGCGGTCGGTCACAACCGGGCGCTTGCTGCGACTGCGATAAGCCGCGTAGCGGCACGCGTTACTCGATCGACAGCTCTTCTGGCTCCTCGGAGACAAAGGCCAATCGAATGTGTTCGTTTCCCAACCTTCGGACGTTGGAGCTTGTACTTAAGGCAGGACGCGGCAGGCGCTCAAAGCAAAGGTGACAAACATGAGCACCGGACGCAGCCCGTTTCGAATGCGACCTCGATCCAATTCAGCCAACCGATGTCGGAAAGGATCGGTCTCCTATGCGACTCATCTCCCGAACCGTCACCATCGCTGTCTTTCTCGCCACGCTGCTTCCTCTCAACGCCTCTGGCGCCACCTATCCCCATTTCTGGAGCCAGCGCTTCGGCGACGCAGGTTTTCAGGCCGTCAACGCGGTGACGACCGACGGAAGCGGCAACATCTACGTCATCGGCAGCTTCACCGGGACCATCAGCCTCGGCGGCGGCGGAACCCTAACTAGCGCAGGCAGCTACGACATCTTTCTGGCGAAGTTCAGCCCCACCGGCGTCCACCAATGGAGCCAGCGCTTCGGCGACGCGTCTTTGCAGGAGGGAATAGAGATCGTCGCCGCTCCGAACGGGGAAATCGTGATCGCGGGTCATTTCCAGGGAACGATGACCTTCCTATCGCCCTCCAACCCCAACCCAATCCTTCTCGCCAGCACGGGCGGCACCGACATCTACGTCGCGAGATTCACGACGGATGGTGTTCCTGTTTGGGCGAACCGTTTCGGAGACGTGAACTTCCAATACTGTAATGCGATCGCGATGGACCCCTTCGGCGGTGTCGCCATCGTCGGAGCCTTCTTGGGCAGCGTAAACTTCGGCGGCAGCAGTAATACTAATCTCGTCAGCGCCGGCGACTACGACATCTTCGTCGCGAGGTTCAATTCCGGCGGCCAATACACATGGAGCTACCGCTTTGGTGACGCCGCCTGGAACGACGCGACGGTCGTCGCGTTCGACTCGAGCTCCAACCTTTATTTTGGCGGTCCTTTCAGCGGGACGTTCAGCTTCGGAGGGCCCAACGTCACGGGAACAGTCGACGTTTACGTGGCGAAACTCTCCAACACGGGAGAATGGATATGGAGCAAGGATTTCGGCGACGCCTCCAACCAATACTGCAATGCGCTCGTGGTCGACAACAATGGGAACGTTTTCATAGCTGGTTACATCCACGAGGGGACGATCAACTTCGGAGGCTCGGATCTCACCGGCATCGGTGATTGTTATCTCGCAAAATTCAATTCCAACGGCGCGCACCAATGGAGCCAGCGCTTCGGTCTGGACGCCAATCCGCAGGACGGTCGGGCGTTGGCTGTGGACGCGGGAAACAACGTGATCTTCGCCGGCCACTTCTTCGGACAGGTCGACTTCGGGGGCGGGAGCCTCACGAGCAGCGGGGTCCACGACCTTTTCCTGGCCAAATTCAACAACGGGGGAGATCATCTGTGGAGCCGCAAGTTTGGGAACTCGCTCAATCAGCAAACCCCGCTCGTGGCGGTAGACCTTGACGACAACATCGTGTACGCGGGCCAATTCGATGGAACGGTCGATTTCGGCGGTGGCAATCTTTCCAGCGCCGGCGGGACGGACGCGTTTGTCGCCAGGCTCGGCGGTGATCCCTTCGAGCCGCTCATCACGTCGATCACCGACATCGGAAACGACCAGGGTCGAAAGGTGAAGATCCGCTTCGTGCGGTCGGGCGCGGACGCGCTCATGGGGCAGGCGCCGATCGTGCGCTACGACGCGTTTCGCCGCGACGACCCGGCTCCCTCGAAGGCTACCGCACCGGGCGATCGCTACGTGATGGCCGACGGCTGGACGCAAGTCGGGAGCGTTTCCGCCTACACCGACAATACATACGGGATCGACGTGCCGACCATCGGCGATTCGACGATCGCGCAGGGTCCGTACTTCTCGTCGTTCTTCATCCGAGCGGCAACGTCGGCGCCGGGGATGTTTTACGACTCGCCGGCCGATTCCGGCTATTCGCTCGACAATCTCGCGCCCGGCGCGCCGACGTCGCTGGTGCTCACCGCCGGCTTGCTGACGTGGAACGAATCCAGCGCCGGGGACTTCGACTATTTTTCGATCTACGGCGGAAGCACGAGCTCGTTCGGCGCGGCCACGCTCATCAACTACAGCACCTCTCCCACGCTGAGCGTGACGTCGTCTCCGTACGCATTCTACTTCGTCACCGCGACGGATTTCTCAGGCAACGAAGGCAACCCGTCCATGACCAACACGACAACCGACACGGAAAGAACGCCGAAGAGTTACGTCCTCTCGATCTCGTCGTATCCGAACCCGTTCAACCCCGTGACCACGATTCGCTACACGGTGCCGTCGAAAGGAATGGTCGAAGTGACCATCTTCGATTTGCGGGGCGCGCACGTCGCCACTCTCGTGAACGAAGAGAAAGACATGGGCGCGTACACTCAGACGTGGGAGGGCCGGAACGACGCAGGAACGCGCGTGAGCTCAGGCATGTACCTCGCGCGGGTCAAACACCCGAGCGAGACGAGGAGCTACAAGCTGGTGCTACAGAAGTAGCTGTCCTCGAATCGGTAGCCGAGTTGGTGGTACGCTCTAGAGGGAGGGCCGCGGTGCTGCTCTCCCTCAAGGGCTTGTGATCACCAAATCCGTATCCTTCGAACGCATTCTTGACCAAGTGCACGGCGAGCGAAAGCAGGCCGAGCACCATGATCGTCCCCGTGTTCCTTGAAAGCGACTGGTGCATCAACTTCCTGCCACTGGCTTGACAGCCCGCTTGTCGCGATCTAGCGCGCCGATCCGAATCCTCTGGACGCTTTGACCCACACCACTCGCCCGGAATGAACTTGAGCCGTCTTTCGGGAGAAGACCCGATAGTTGGCGGCCATCGGGAGACGTAGCCTCTTTTGCGGTTGCCCTGGGACGCAGAGCCACAAGCACCGATGGGGCACCGGTCGTCCTGCGACATCCTCCGGATTTGACGTGTCGCGTGGAGCACGATGCCGGGGAACAAGGACCATTCGAGAACGCGGGCCGCGTCGCCATACCACTGGTGGCTGGCGAGTTTTCTGCTCGTGGCGATCGGGGCGACTGTAGGGGCGTACCTCCTCGCTCGCTCCTTCGCCCTGCTGGGGTCGGCACCACGGATGCTCGACCTCTGCTTGCTCCTGTTCTCGACTAGCTGCGACTCGGCGCTAGCGGACAATCGGTACTGGATTCTCGGCGTGCCGATGGCAGGATGGGCGCTGGTGTACTTCACGGTGCTCGCCGGCCTTCTGTGCCTGGCGCGTTTCCTCAAGGGGGCGTTCACGGCCGAGGCGCTCCTGGCCGGTTGGCTCGTGACCCTGGCCGGTGTCGCCGCGGGTCTCGTGCCGGCGCTCGCCGCATTGCTGGGACGCGGTTCGCTCTGCCCTCTCTGTCTGGTCGTTCTCGCGATCAACCTCATGCTGCTGTTCACGGTGCACAAGGCGAGCGCACGCTCGGTCGGTGAACAGTTCCAGCTCCTGGGCATCGCTCTGGATTGGCTGCTCCGGTCGAGAGCCGAGTCGTCGCTCCTGCGCTGGAAGCTCCTCGGCTTCGCCAGCGTGGCTCTCGCCGGGCTCGTGACCTACCAGTGGATCTACGTCCAGTCGGCGCTCCGGCGTCAGTACGAAGCAGCGAGTCCCAGCCCGGCCCAAATCATCGCGGCGTATCGCGCCGCACCTCGCCTCGCGGTCCCGGTCGATGAGGGGGATCCCCATCTCGGGGCGCTCGACGCACCGGTCCAACTCGTCGTGTTCGCCAGTTTCCAATGCCCTGCCTGTCGCAGCTTCGCACCGACGCTGTCGCGAATGCGCGAAACGTTCGGCGATCGCCTGCTCGTGGCGTTCAAGCACTATCCGCTTTCGGCCGGCTGTAACCCACGATTGACGGTGGACCAACAGCCCGGAGCGTGCGATGTCGCCTGGGCCGCCGAAGCGGCGCATCGGCAAGGCCGATTCTGGCAATTCCACGACGCCATCTTCGGCGCGCCGAACGGAGCGGACGAGGCCGTCATCACCGGAATGGCTCGCGAACTCGAGCTCGATCTGGATCGGTTCGCGACCGATCGACGATCGGAATCCGCGATCGATCGGGTGGCGGAGAACATCGAGCTGGGGAATCGACTGCAGATTCCGGGAACCCCTGCGGTGTTCCTCGATGGTCGACTCGTCCGTCCTGCCGGCGAGACGACCCTCGAGATTCTGATCCGTGAGGAGCTCGAGGTCGCGGGTCGGGAGTCCATCCACGCGGATCACGCCGACAGTCGTCCGCAGGAGGCCGGCTCCGAGAATCCGGCCGTCGCAGGAGCCGTTGCTCGTGCAGGGACCCCGTGATGCACGGGGTGAGATGTCATCGTGTCACAACTCGAAGGAGGAGAATCATGCGACGTCTTGCGGTCCTTTTCGCGATGGTGTTCAGCGTACTGGGGCTCATGATGTCTCACCAAGTGCTGTTGGCGCAGCCGCCGGTGAAACAGCTGGTCTGCCACGTCTCGGGCAAAAGCGGTCGGGCTCACATCATCGAGATCTCACAGAACGCCGTCCCGGCGCATCTCCGGAACCACGGCGACTGTCTCATCAACTCGACGGATCGGGCGCTGATCGGGGAGCCTTGTGACTCGACCGACGCCAACGACAACGACATCTGCGACATTCAACCTTAGGCACGACCGCCTCGGCACTCGGGAGTCGACCGGTCCAGTGGTTCATGGAGTCCACGAGTGACCAGTCGTTCCAAAGCGCTCGGCCCGAGGGGCGGACGAAACCGGGGCGGGCAACCGCCCCGGTTACCTACGTCTGACTCGAAGCTCAGCTCACACCGAAAATGAAGTCGTGCCGGTGGACTCCGCGGCGAGCCGGAGCAAACATTTCTCTGGAACGCCTAATTAAGCGTATGGCTTATGGAACCAGATGGAAGCACTGACTGTCCATCGGGTCATTTCGGATGGAAGTCTCGGCAGGTTTCAGCTTGCTTCGGACAGCCCCGCCTTACGCAAACCCTCTAGCAGATGCTCGCGCCCGCCAGCGTCACTGATCGGCCACCACGCGGTAATCGCCGCCAACGACGCATCAGGCCTCGAAACGCACAGCTCACGCAGCGCCTCCCGCGCTTCATCGTCGCGGCCCAGATGGCCCAGGATCGAGGCGTGCAGGGCATGCCTGGACCACTGAACGTTGGGTTCGCGCAGAGACCGCTGCGCCCAGACCAGGGCTTCCTCGTGTCGGCCCATGAACAGCATGGCCTCACCCATGCGCACCATGAACTGTCCTCGGTATGGATCATGGGGGCTCAGGCGCATCGCCGCTTCAATGGATCCGATCGCGCGTTCGGGTTGCCCCGACGTGCCATATGCCATGCCGAGAGCGTAGTGCGCCCACGCGGAGCTCGGGTTGAGTTCCACGGCTTTCTCGAGCTCCGGGATGGCCTGATCCGGCTGTCTGAGCACCGTGTAGATTCTGCCGAGAGCGTAGTGCGCGCTCGCGTCGGACGGGTCCAGCTCCAAGGCACGACGCGCGAAGCGCAGCCCCACGGCCGCACTGTCTTCTTGCGAGTTCGTCCAACCATCGACGGTCTGGAAGAAACAGACCTCGGCCGAAGCGGCGAGCGCCGGAACGAAAGTTGGCTCGAGCTCGAGGGCACTCGCGAAGAAACGCAGCGCCGCGCTCAGGTCTTCCTTTGTACGTCGATGGAGGTAGGAGACACCTCTTTGGTACAAGTCCCAGGCATCCAGGCTCTCAGGACGCTTCTCGATCACCCTTTCGCGCTCCGCCCTTCCCATCGCGGGCTCGATCGCTCCGGCAATGGTCGCCACCAGCTCGTCTTGGACGGTGAACAGATCGCGAAGTTCCCGATCGTAACGCTCGGACCAGATGTTGCGTCCCGATGCAGCCTCGACCAACTGCGCACTCAGGCGAATCCGATTGCCCGACTTGCGCACGCTCCCCTCGAGCACGTAGCGCACGCCGAGATCCTGGGCCACTTGACGGGAATCGGCAACGCGGCTCTTGTAGGCGAAGCTCGAGTTCCGCGCGATCACGAAAAACCACCGGTAACGAGATAGACCGTCAATGAGATCCTCGGTCAGGCCATCCGCGAAGTACTGCTGATTCGGGTCGTCGCTCAGATTCCGAAACGGGAGCACGGCGATCGACGGTCCTCTGGGGAGTCGCACCAGTTCGCCGCTGCGAACCTCCACTCGGGCGGTGAACGAGCGATCGTCGGCAGCGTCCGTGACGGTGCGGTTCTCCATCTCCAAGCTCGCCTGCAAAAGCTCTGCGTGGATTTGGCGCGCGCTCTGCAACCGATCCACCGGGTTCTTCTCCAAGCAACCAGCGACAATTCGCTCCAGAGCCTGAGGCCAGCCCGGGCGACGCTCACCGAGCGGCACGGGCGTGTCCTTCAGAATTGACGAAGCCAGAGCAACCGCGGTCGAGCCGTTGAAGGGCCTCGTTCCGGTCGCCATTTCGTACAGGAGAACACCGAGGGAGAAGAGATCTGTCCGCGCATCCGGAGTCCTGCCCTCGAGCTGCTCGGGCGGCATGTAGGCCAGAGTGCCGACGACGAATCCCTCTTGTGTGAGGGTGGCGGAGAAACTCTCCTGGGAGTCCTGCCGGGAAGGGTGCAGCAGTTTGGCCAAACCGAAATCCAGGACTTTGACGCGGCCACCAGCGTCGACCATGACGTTGGCCGGCTTGAGATCGCGGTGGGCGATGCCGCGTTCGTGGGCTGCGGCCAAAGCGTCGGCGAGGGGGATCGCAATATCGCAGAATCGACTCGGCTCGAATCCTCCCGTTGGAATGATCTGGTCGAGTGTCTTTCCTTCCACGAACTCCATCGTGATGAAGCGTAATCCGCTCTCTTCCTCTATGGAATAGATGGTGACGATGTTGGGATGATTGAGCGCTGCCAGAGCCTTGGCCTCGAGCTCGAACCGCGCGCGATGCGCCCGATCGGAGGCAGCATCTGCACGCAGGACTTTCAAGGCGACGTTCCGTCCCAAGCGCGTGTCCTCGGCCAGATACACCTCGCCCATTCCGCCGGTGCCAATCGGGCCGACAACCTTGTAATGCGACAGAATGCGGCCGATCCATTTTTCCATCACCGACCGCCATTCGTTCTGGGGTGCGCGGCACCGAGAAGGTGACCACAAAGCCCGAGGATACGCTGCATCGGGATCGAAGATACCGATTGTTGTCCCGTTCATCCAGGCGCCTCGTGCAGTGGTACCGGACATAGCGCCCGCTCATGTCCAGGTGCTGAATCATCTTCGTCAGCGAGGACCGAACTCGGGCGCGATGGAATGCTCGAAGTACCCGGCAACGGATGGGTGTCGGCGGCGAACGGCGTTCAGGCGAGCGCCGTCGCCGACGGGCGGTTTTCTGGAGGCGGGCGCCGTCCGCAAGGCTAGAACCTGCGGGCGAAGCTCGCAAGGAAGAGGTTGGACGCGAAGGACGCCCCGACGTGTCTGTTCAGGGAATCATCGAGCGGGCTGTCCAGCTTGTTCGCGTAGACCCTGAGCGGAACGCTCACGGTGGCCATGTTCCTGCCGATGGTCCAGGTCAGCCCCGGCTCAGCGTAAATCACGTAGCCGGGCCTGCGCCAGTAGAGGTCTTCGCCGCCGACCAGATCTTTGACTGTCACGCCGTTGATTCGGCCGCCGAAACTGACGACGAGACCCTCCTCATTCGCGAGGCCGTCATTTCCGCCACCCACGAGGAGGAACGGAAGGAGGTAGGCGACACCCAGTCGCGCCGAATACGTGTCGGGGTCGCCACGAAGCACGCCGCTGTTGAAGACGTCGGTATGCTCGGTGAGGCTCAATCCGTAGTAGCCGGATGTGTACCCGAACAGGGAACCCTTGATTGTTGCCGCGCTCTGCGCACGCAGGAGAAGCTGCCAACCTCCGGTGCCCAGCTGAGCGGACTCATCGATCGGCGCCCGGACGTCTCCGGTTTGGGTGCCCACCGTCCCCTCGACGTCGTCGGATCCGGTCGGCGCCTTGAAGCCAAGGCCCACGGATCCGGTGAAGCGCGAAGGTGTTTCTGGATTCGACAGCCAGTACTCGGCCTGGAGCGACATGTCGCCCAGCCCCGAGGCCGAGAAATGGTGGAGCGTCCGCGAATCCGCTGGACCCTGCATGACCGAAGCCGAGCCCGTAACGAACGGTATCGTCAGATCCAGGCTCAGCCGGTTGCTCAGCCCATAGATGATGTCGACGTTGATGAGGTGCACCGTGCGGACAGGAGGAACGCCGGAAGGTGCCGCCGCATCGTTGCGTTGATCTCCCACGTAGAAGTCGTTTGCGTCGGCGTATTGATACGAAACCTGAGCCTGCCATTGCTTGGCCGGGAGGAATGGATCGTTCTGGACACCCAAACTGGGTGCCGTAAACCGCACCGGCTGTCAGCCCTGGCCCGAGGCGGGCCGCGCAAGGCCGAGAACCGCCACCACACTCAAGAGGCCGACGAGCCAACCCGGGGCACCGGCACGGTGACTTGCCATTAACGTCAGGACGTGCTTCATGACAATTGTCCCCTTTGCGTTCAACCATGCCTCTTTCGCCAACTTGAATCGGTCCAGTCCGACTCCCGTCTTTCCCATTTGTTTCAAGTACAGGCAATGCTCCCGAAAGTTGGCGCCTCCGCGTTCTAGCGCAGGCGGCCAGGAAGTTGCTCGCATAGCGTGCCTCACCCCCAAG
>Ga0075428_100006134_pt1 | contig 13374 bp, 9 predicted proteins | sample RhiMetdeltSRZDD2_FD_75291 | JGI IMG/M metagenome (GOLD analysis project Ga0075428, IMG submission 75291) | Populus rhizosphere microbial communities from Tennessee, USA - Rhizosphere MetaG P. deltoides SRZDD2 | ecosystem: Host-associated > Plants > Roots > Rhizosphere > Soil | place: USA...
TACTACGACTCGGGACGCTACGGCGACGCCAAGATCCTCTTCGACACCGTGCTGCGGTTCGAAGATCTGCCGTCGGATCTGAAATCGCAGACCGAAATCTACGCGCGAGCCGCGCAGCGCTACGCGGCGAACGATGTCGCGACCGAAGGCGGGCTCGTCGAATTCAGCTATGTCGAAGCCGGCGTCGGTAGCTACGTCGTCAACTCTTCGCCCGACACTGGCGATTCCTCGTCCAGCGAGAGCGTGTACGGGGCCGACTTCGTCGCCGGGCTGAGCTATCTATTTCCGAGCGGCACTGCGTTCGACGCGGGGTTCGACTACGAAGCGCGCGTCTGGGACAGCGACGCGACCCACAACGACTCGGACGTCGGCGGGCGTGTCGGTATGAGTCGCTCGCTCGGCGAGGGCAACTTCGACGTTGCGCTCCGCGCCCGGCGCGTGTACCTCGGCGACGGCGACCATCGCCAAGACTTTGGAGTGTCGCTCGATTGGCACCGCGCGCTCAACGTCACGAACGAAATCGCCCTCGGGACGTTCGTGCGGCGCCGCGAATATCCCGACGGTCCGTTGCAGGAGCGCACGCGCTCGATCGCGGAAGCGACGGCGGACTGGACTCACTCGCTCGCCGACGGCGCGGCGAGTTTCTCGTCGGGTGTGCACGTCGGCCAGAACTACAACACGGACCGGCCCGAAGGCGACTCGCGATTCTACGGCGCGACGGTCGGCCTCGACTGGCCTATCAACGAGCGCTTGGGCATGGACGTCTCAGGCGAGTGGGAGCACAACGTGTTCAATACGGACTACACCCACTTCCATCCCGATGTCGTCGACCAGCAGGACATCCTGCGCCGCGAAGACGAGCTGTACGAGATCGGTGTGGGCGTCACTTGGGAGCTCGCGACGGCGTGGGACTTCCAGGGGCGCATCGTCTATCTGAACGACCGCAGCAACCTCGATGACTTTCACTACCGTTCCACCGAGTACTGGGTGAGCGTACGCAAATCGTTCGCACCCGAATAAAGGAGAACTGCCGTGGCCGAGCAACCCGACGAGAAAGTTCGCAACATCAGGGAACCGTCGTATCTCGACGCGTTCATACCGCTCGTGACGCTCATCGTGCTCGTCAGCGCGGCGGTCGCGCTGTTTGGCCTCGATGCCGTCGACGGCCCGATACCGGTGGCGCTGATCCTCTCCAGCATGGTCGTCGCGCTGGTCGTCCTCAACAACGGCTACACGTGGGAGGACGTCGTCACGACGGGCAAGATCGCGTTCGAGTCCATCGTGACGCCGATTTTCATTCTGCTCGCGGTCGGCTCGCTGATCGGCACGTGGAACATGTCCGGCACGATCCCAACGCTCGTCTATTACGGCATTCATCTGCTGCAGCCGAGTTACTTCTATGTGGCGTCGGCCATCATCTGCGGATTCATTGCGCTGTCGATCGGCAGCTCGTGGACGACGGCCGGCACGATCGGCGTGGGGCTCGTGGGATTGGCGTCGCTCGTGGGCGTGTCGCCGGCGGTCACCGCCGGTGCCGTGATCTCCGGCGCATATCTAGGCGACAAGCTTTCGCCGCTGTCGGAAACGACGGTTCTCACTTCTCAATTGGCACATGTCGACCTTTACACGCACTTGCGAGCGCAGTTCTGGACGTCGGTCCCGGCCTTCATCATCGCGCTGATCGTGCTCGCGGTTCTCGGGTTGAGCACCTCTCCATCTGAGGGCGTCGACACGGCGAGCGAGCTCACGCAACTCGATCAGTTGTTCAACATCACAGTTTGGAACTTGATTCCGCTCGTCGTGCTCATCGTGTTGTCGATCCGCAAAGTGCCGGCGTCCCTCGCGATCATGACTGCGGCGCTACTCGCTGCGCTGATGGCGCCCATCTTCCAGCACGACGCTATCGTGCGATTCATCAACGATGAGTCCATCACGCCGCCGCTTGTCTACGTCAAGGCGGCCTGGCTCGCGATCGCGAGCGGTTACGAGGCGAACTCAGGCATAGAAGTCCTCGACCGGCTGCTGTCGCGCGGCGGCATGGACAGCATGCTCCTGACGCTGTGGATCATCATCGGCGCGGTGACGTTCGGCACGATGCTCGATGAATTCAAGCTGCTCGCGAAGCTGATCAACCCGCTGCTCGAGCGCGCGCACAGCACCGGGCGACTGGTTGGGTCGGCCGTGGCAACGGGGTTCGGGCTGAACGTGATCGCCAGCGATCAATACATCGCGCTGGTCTTGCCGGCGCGCCTGTACGCGAGCGAGTTCAAGAACCGCGGCTTGTCGCCGTCGAACCTGTCGCGAGCCTGCGCCGACGGCGGAACGGTCACGTCCCCGCTCGTTCCCTGGAATTCGTGCGGCGCTTTCATGGCCGCGACACTCGGTGTGCCGACTCTGGCGTACCTGCCGTTCGCCATCTTCAATATCGCGAGCCCGCTCTTGTCCGTGCTGTGGGGCATGACGGGATTCAAGATCGCGCGAGAAGCGCGCGCCGGTATGCATGAAGATGAAACGGATGCTTCGCTTCTCGGAGGCGGCGCTCACCACGCACATCGCGACAAGCACGCCTGACACTCCCCGCTGACGTTCGCAGCGCCGTGAACTCGCGCTATAGTCCCGTGCGCCCACTGGTCGAGCGTGCGGGGTTCTTATGCAACGCGATCACGTCAGCGAGCACTGCCAGGCGCGCCGCGCCGTCCGGCCCATCTTCCTCGTCGCGCTCGTAGCCTTGACCGTGGGCGGGTCGCTCGCCGCCTCGGCGCAATCCCCGGCCGCTCAGGCGTTCCGCCCCGTCACCGACGCCATGCTCGAGGACCCGCCGGCGGCCGATTGGCTGTCCTTCCGCCGCACCTTGAACGCGTGGGGCTTTAGCCCGCTCGACGCGATCAATGGCGGCAACGTGAAGGGCTTAAGCGAAGCGTGGACGGCGCCGGTCGCGGGCTCCGAGGTGACGCCCCTCGTGCACGACGGCGTGATGTACATGCCGCTGGGCGGCGACGGCATCGTCGCGCTCGATGCGGCCACCGGGAAGGAGCTCTGGAGGTTCGTGCGCGAGTTGCCGAACGGTCGTGCGCCCGGCGGGACCAAGCGCAACATTGCGATCTACGAAACGCTGTTGATCTCCACGGCGGGCGACGGCTCCGTCTACGCGGTCGACGCGCGCACCGGCAAGCAGGCTTGGGAAGTAAAGATCACTGGGCCGGCCAACACGTCGAGCGGGCCGATCATCGCGAACGGCAAGGTCATCTCGGGCCGCGCGTGCGCGCCGGACCGCGGGCCGGAAGGCTGCGTGATGGTCGCCAACGATGCGCGCACCGGCAAGGAGCTGTGGCGCACCTGGACGATCGCCAAGCCCGGCGAGCCGGGCGACGAGACCTGGGGCAGCGTGCCCTGGGAGAAGCGCAATCAAGTCGGCACCTGGATGCCACCGAGCTACGACCCGGAGCTCAACCTCGTGTATTTCGGGACTTCGGTGACGGGTCCCACGCCGAAGTACCTGATGGCGGGCAACGACAAGACGTACCTCTATCACACCTCGACGCTGGCTCTTAATGCCGATACGGGCAAGATCGTCTGGTACTACCAGCACATCGTCGATCACTGGGATTTCGACCACACCTTCGATCGAATCCTCGTCGACACAGAGGTCGCGCCGTCGGCAGGCGAAGTCGCGTGGATCAACCCGAACGTCCGAGCCGGCGAAGTGCGCAAGGTGTTGACGGGCATCCCGGGCAAGACCGGCATCGTCTACACGCTCGATCGCCGGAGCGGCGAATTCCTGTGGGCCCGGCCGACCGTGAAGCAGACCGTGGTCGCGTCGATCGATGGTAAGACCGGCAAGGTTCACATGAACACCGACACTGTCTTCACGCGCGATGACCAAGCCATCGATCTGTGCCCGGCCTTCACCGGCGGCAAGAACTGGATGCCGGGCGCCTACAGCCCGCAGACGGGGCTCATGTACATGCCCGTCGAGAATCTGTGCTCGGTCGTCACGAGCGCGGGGCCCAAGACGGGCGCGGGCCAGCTCGGCATGAAGATCGACTACACGGCGAAGCTCGCGCCCGGCGAGACCAACGTCGGTCGCGTGCAGGCGATCTCCGCCAAGACAGGCGCCACCGCGTGGAGCTACGACCAACGGGCCGGCGTGATGGCCGTCGTCGCGACGGGCGGCGCGCTCGTGTTCGTGGGCGACGTCGCCGGCATCTTCCGAGCGCTCGATGCGAAAACCGGCGAAGTGCGTTGGCAGGCGCAGCTGCCGGGCGCGATCTCGGGCATTCCAATTACCTACGGCGCGGGCGGCAAGCAATTCGTAGCGGTCGCGACGGGGTCGTCGCCCGAGGCGGGTGGTCTCGCGCGCATGACGCCGGAGATTCCAGCGCCGACGGGGCAGGCCGAGCGCGTGCTGCACGTGTTCGCACTGAACTGAGTCTGCAACATGAGCGACGCGATCGGTGAAGTCCGGCTGGTGCTGCGCGCTCTTCGCAAGGCCCCGGCGTTTGCGCTTACGGCGGTGGGCACGCTCGGCCTCGCGATCGGCGCCAGCGCGGCGATCTTCGCGCTCGTCGATTCGATCCTGCTGACGCCGCTTCCGTATTCGAATCCGGATCGGCTCGTGATGTTGCGTGGTTCCGCGCCGGGCACCGACGTCGGTGAGGATTTCGGCCTCGCGACCGAGTTCTTCATCGAGTATCAGGAGAACGCGGATTTGCTCGACGGGATTGCGTCGTACAACACGTTCACGAGTACGTTCCGCACCGACGAGCGCGTTGACCGATTGCTGATGTCGGCCCCAACGCCGTCGCTGTTCACGATCCTCGGCGTGCAGCCGCTGATCGGCCGGCTTCCCGTCGACGAGGACGGCAATGGTGTGTTGCTCTTGAGCCATGGCCTTTGGATGGACTGGTTCGACGGCGATCCGAATGTGGTCGGCCGCAGCTATTTCGCCGCGGGGCAGATGCGCACCGTCATCGGCGTCATGCCGCCGGATTTCGACTTCCCGGTGGAGACCATCACGCTGTGGGTTTCAAATCCGATTGCCGTCGCGGGCGCGACGCAAATCAGGCCCGGTAGCTTCGGGCTGCCGCTCGTCGCGCGCGTGAAGCCCGGTGTGGCGCCGGAGGCGCTCATCGCACAGCTCGACACCATCGCGAGCCGCCTTCCCGAGAAGTACGGCGGCTCTCCGGCCTATGCGCAGATCATCGAGCGTTTCACGCCGCGCGTCGTGCCGCTCCGGCAGCAGCTGCTCGGCTCGCTCGAAGGTCCGCTCTCGATCCTGCTCGGCGCGACCGGCATCCTGCTGCTGATTGCCTGCGCCAACGTTGCGAATCTCTTCCTCGTTCGGGCGGAAGCAGGGCGCGCAGACGTCGCGATCCGTCGCGCGATCGGCGCGCCCCTGTGGAGCCTCGTCCGCCGGCAGCTCGTCGAGACGACTCTCATCGCGCTCTTGGCCGGTGTGCTCGCGGTCGGCGTCGCGGCCGTGCTGCTGCCGTTGATCGTCGCGCAGGTGCCGGTCCCGGTGCCGCGCTTGAGCAGCGCCGCGTTCTCGCCGACGACGATCGTGTACACGTTTGCTGTCAGCGTCATCGCCGGGCTCTTGTGCGGAATCGTTCCCGCGGCGCGAACCGCCGGGGTTACGTTGACGTGGCTGCGCGATCGCGCGCGCGGCGGCACGCGCGCTCGGCACTGGACACGAGATGCGCTCGTCGTCGGTCAGGCCTCGTTCGCGCTCGTGCTGTTGTTCGGCTCGGGGCTGCTGCTGCGCAGCTTCGTCGCGCTCAAGAACGTCGATCCCGGCTACGTCGCCGAAAATATCTTCACGTTTCAGATGGCGCCCCAGCAGACGCAGCTGAACAGCGCGCAAACGTGGGCGAGCTTTCACCTCGCTTTCATGGACCGATTGCGCGCGCTGCCCGGCGTCGAAACGGTCGGGATTGTCGAAAATTTTCCGTTGGACGAGGGGTACTCGACGATTGGATTCACACCGGAACCGACGGCGGCCGGCGGCACGCCGACCGAGCTTCAACTGAACCTCACATTCACCGCAGGCGATTACTTCGAAGCGATGGGCATTGCGCTGCTGCAAGGCAGGATCTTCACGGACGACGAGCAACGCGTGAATCCGGGCTACATCATCATTTCCAAGTCGACGGCCGAGCGTTTGTGGCCTGGCGAAGACCCGATCGGCAAGCGATTGACGCTGAACCAGTTCGATTTGCACGAGACCGTCATCGGCGTCGTCGAGGACATCAAACAAGGCCGTTTTGACGTCGAGGGCGGGCCCAACGTTTACTTCCCGCTGGTGTCGCAGAAGCCCGAGATCTGGACGATGAGCTCGCCGGGCTACGTGCTGAAGACGGCGCGTGCCGACAGCATTGCGCCGGAAGTCCGCGCGCTCGTTCGCGAGGTCGCGCCCGAAGCGCCGATGTACCGCGTCTATACGATCGAGGAGCTCGTCGCGCGCTCGATGGCGCAGCTGACGTTCACGATGGTTGCGCTGGGGCTCGCGGCCGGGCTCGCACTGCTGCTCGGCATGGTCGGGCTCTACGGCATCCTCTCGTCGTCGGTCGCGGAGCGCACGCGCGAGCTCGGCGTTCGCATCGCGCTCGGCGCGCAGCCGGAGCGGGTGAGAAGAATGGTCGTGATCCAAGGGTTGCGCGTCGTCGCGATCGGGTTGGTTATCGGCATAGTCGTCGCGCTCTTCGGCGCGCGAGCGCTCGATAGCCTGCTCTACGGGGTACGCTCGCTCGATGCCGTCACCCTCGTGACGACGTCCTTGCTGATGTTGTTGGTTGGTATGGCGGCTTGCTGGATTCCTGCATACCGAGCCAGCACCGTGGACCCCGCCCGGACCTTGGCCGAGGGCTGATCTGTCGATCCAGGGGGAACTCGCCGAGGCGGTGCGAGTCATTTGGCGGTACGATTTAGTGGCCTAGCGCAGATGGGGATGCCGGAACCTTGACGTACCGTGCTCTCGCCCTTGTCGCCGTCGTAATGTCTCCCGTGGTTGCCGAGGAGGCTGCGGCCGCCGAAGTACCGGCTGCTTGCCAGCGCGGCGAGCTCAAGTGTCTGCAAGAGCTGCGTAAATCCGAGTGCCAGCTACCGGCGGCGACTTTGGACACCTGCCTGGCATTCCTGCAGCGGCTCGAAACGGTCCGGCAGCGCTCACGCTCACCGGATCTGGCGTTGCTGTTGGGCGATACGCTGCAAGGCATCGCGCTCCAAAATGGTGTCTCACCCCAAGCGCAGAAGCAGTACCTGCAGCGATCGCGCGCGGCGTACAAGCAGGTCGTCAAAGACCAGCCCTTCAGAGCGTCGGGGTACTTGGGTCTCGCTGAAATCGCGGAGAGCGGTGAAGAGCGCGTCGAGTGGCTGCGAGGTGCAGTGCGAGCCGAGTACCGTCCCGAGCACATGGAGTTGCTCGCCAGCGCACTAATCACCGACATACGCGGTCAAGACGCGGATCTCGAGGCCGCGCGCCTGATCGAAGATGCGTACACCTATGAAAAGACCAACAAGGAGAAGTGGCGCTACGGTGCCTCGGCGTTGCAGCGGTATACGGAAGTCGCGGAACGCTATCCCTTAGCGGCGAGCGAGAGCGCCGTCGAGAACGTGCTGCTCCGCATCAAGGACGACATCGACTACCCGCTGCTGCAGACCATGTTGCTGAACCCCGAGCAGCACCTGACACACCTTGCCGATGCCTTCACGACGATGTGCGAGAAGAGCATCGAAAAGATCGTGGACACCGACGAATGTATGGCCGGGCTCGAGCTGGCGGTCGCCACGGCCGAACGCTCGGTGTCCGCGGGAACGCGACGAATGCTCGCGGAATCCGTCCTCGTGGGGATGCGCACGATCGCTGGCGAGTCGTTGACGCGCTCGGGGGAAGTGCGAGCGCGATTCATCGACTGGATCGACCGATTGGTAGCGACGAAGCTCGAGCCGGTGGACGTCGCGGCGAGCTTGCTCGAGGCCAAGGCCGATTACGCGCCGGATCCCAAGGAACGAACGGAAACGCTGCTCGCGGCCATCGAGCTCTCGCCCAGCCGCGGCGATCTTCGCTTGAAGCTCGGCGCGAATTACGTTCGCCTCAAGCTCTGGCCGGAAGCGCTCGAGCAACTCAGAGTGGCGTCGCTGCTCTTGCCGCCGGAAGAGCACGAGGAAGTCGACACGCTGCTCGAGAAGGCCGACAAGGCCTATCAGGCGAGTTTCTTCCCCCAGGAAGTGGCCGTAGCGAACTAGCCTGTCACAGGTCTCCGTCCTCGCTCGTCTAACGGTCATGGAGCTCGAAACCTCAGATAGCTCCGGCCGCCGCGCGGCCTTCGAGGCCCATCGCGGCCGCCTCTGGGGCGTCGCTTACCGCATGCTCGGGTCGCGAGCGGACGCCGACGACATGGTGCAAGAGGCGTATCTGCGCTGGCATGGCGCGCCGACCGCGGAGGTGCGCACGCCCGAGGCGTGGCTCGTGACGACCACGACGCGCCTCTGCATCGACCGGCTGCGGCAATTGCGCACGGAGCGCGAGGCGTACATTGGCCCCTGGTTGCCCGAGCCGCTCGTCGAGGAGGCGCCGGCCGCCGACGCGGCGACGGAGCTCGCGTCGGATTTGTCGATGGCGTTCCTCGCATTGCTCGAGCGCCTCGCGCCCGAGGAGCGCGCCGCGTTCCTGCTGCACGACGTGTTCGAGTCGGACTACGACGAGATCGCGGGCGCGCTCGGTAAGAGCGAGGCCGCGTGCCGGCAGATCGTGAGCCGCGCGCGGCGGCGCGTGCGCGAGGAACGGCCGCGCGTGCAAGTGAGCGCCGCGGTGCGCGAGCGGCTCGTCGAGTCGTTCATGCGAGCCATCGAGCTGCGCGACCGCGATGCGCTGCTCGCGTTGTTCGCGGACGAGGCTGCGCTCACGTCTGATGGCGGCGGCAAAGCGAAGGCTGCGCACAAGGTCGTGCGCGGCGGCGCGAGTGTCGTGCGTTTCCTGCTCGGCGTGCTGCGCGTGGCGCACGGGCATCTCGAGCTCGAAAAGGTAGTCGTGAACGGCGAAACCGGACTGGCCGTGCGCGTGGATGGCCAGCTCGTCTCGGTGATGTCGTTCGCCACGGACGGCCGGCAGATTCTCGGCGTGTACAGTGTGCTGAACCCCGATAAGCTGCGCGGCGTTCGTCCCATACTCGAGCACTGATCGGCTCCTGTCACACGTATCGGGCCTCGTTCGTCTAAAGGGCGAACCAAATGAAAGGAGGCCTTATGAAGACTCGTATCGACTTCACTCGAATCTCCATGCAATCGCTGAAGCCGCTGTTCGCGCTCGGCGCGCAGGTCGAAGCTTCAGGTCTCGAGCACTCGCTGCTCGAGCTCGTGAAGATGCGCTCGTCGCAGCTGAACGGCTGCGCGTACTGCCTCGACATGCACAGCAAGGACGCACGCTCCGCCGGCGAGACGGAGCAGCGCCTGTTTCTGCTCGATGCGTGGCGCGAGACGTCGCTGTACTCCGAGCGCGAGCGCGCGGCGCTCGCGTGGACCGAAGCCGTCACGCGAGTCGCCGACGGCCACGTGCCGGACGACGTCTACGACGAGACCAGTAACCACTTCACCGAGGACGAGCTCGTCGCGCTGACGCTCGCCATCGTGGCGGTCAACAGCTGGAATCGGCTGAACATCGCGTTCCGCATGGAAGCGGGCAATTACCGGCCAGGCATGTTCAAGCACTTGCTGAAGAGCGCCTGACGCACGCGAGCGAGCGCGAACGGCGATCCGACGCACGGAGGCGCAGCGTCGGTGTCGCTATGCGCTGCGCGCAGCGAAGCTCTGGCTTGCTCCTGGTCGGCTAAAGCTTTAGCGTGACCGAGCCTTGCAAGGATGGGCGAGTCGCCAAACCTCGCTCCAGGAGCCGCCACGAATGATCCTGATTAGAGCCGCATTACCGGCGCTGTTGCTGATCTTGTCTACAAGCGTTGGCGCACAGGCCCCGTCGGCTTCTCCCCCGGACCCGCGCGACACGGATCCCGTCAAGCTCGGCTGGATGATCGGCTCGCCGCCGCCGGCCGACAAGTTGATCCGCGCGAGCGACGGCAGCTCGTACCGCTTTCCGCAGTGGCGTTGGAGCTTCTCGCACTGGCGAGAGCTCGTGCCCACGGTCGAAGTCTCGCGAGGCCCGCTTCCCGTCAACCTGCTGACGCGCGATGACCGCAAGGACCTCGATGACGTGACGTTCGTGCCGATGGGCGGCGGTAAGCCGATGACGTGGGCCGACTCGCTCGTGGCGAACTACACGGACGGCATCGTCGTCCTGCACCGTGGCCGCATCGTCTATGAGCGTTACTTCGGCGCGTTGAAGGCCGAGGGCCACCACATCGCGTTCTCCGTCACGAAGTCGTTCTTCGGCACGATCGCGGCGACGTTGATTGCGGAAGGCAAGCTGGACGCGAACGCGCGCGTCGACCGCTACATTCCCGAGCTCAAGGACAGCGGCTTCGGCGACGCGACCGTCGCGCAGGTCCTCGACATGACGACGGCGCTCGCCTTCGTCGAGAGCTACACGGGCGATTCCCCGAGCATGAATGCCTACCGCGCCGCAACCGGTTTCGATGCGCGCGCCACGCCGGAGCAGGCGGGCCCGGGCTCGATCTACGAGTTCCTGCCGACGATCAAGAAGCAGGGTGCGCACGGCACCGAGTTTCACTATCGGACGCCGAATAGCGACGTCGTCGGTTGGCTCATCGCGCGAGTGACGAAGAAGTCGCCGGTCGAGGTGCTCAGTGAGCGCGTCTGGACCAAGCTTGGCGCCGAGAAGGACGCGTTCTTGCAAGTCGACACCAACGGCACGGCGCTCGTCGGCTCTTCGCTGAATGCGCGGCTGCGCGACCTCGCGCGATTCGGCGAGATGATGCGGCTCGGCGGCCGCTACAACGGGCAAGAGATCGTCCCGAAAGCCGTCATCGACGAGATCACGCACGGCGGGAACCGCGACGCGTTCGTGTTCGGCAACTATCCGACGCTCTCGGGCTGGAGCTACAAAGATCAATGGTGGGTGTCGCACGACGACCACGGGGTCTACATGGCGCGCGGCATTCACGGCCAGGCGATTTATGTTGACCCGGCGGCCGAAATGGTCATCGCGCGGTTCGCGTCGCACCCGCTGGCCGGCAACGTCAACCTCGACCCGCTGTCGCTGCCGGCCTACCGCGCGATCGCGGAACGGTTGATGGCCCAGTAGTTTTCTTGGGCCTGGTGGAAGATGGGTCGCCGAACCTGCTACGGTTTAGGCTTAATGCGGATGGCCGCGAACGGCCGAGGACAGGCTAAATGAAGGGTTCCATGATTCCGGCACTGGTGGTGCTGGCCGCCAGCGTCATTGGCTCAGCGCAGGCTCAGGCGCCGGCGCCCGTCGCAGGCAGGGATTACATCGAGATTCCGAACGGTCGGCCTCTCGATCCCGCCGACGGCAAGATCGTAGTCGAAGAGTTCTTCAACTACATCTGCCCGGCGTGCAACTCGTTCGAGCCGTCGTTCGTATCCTGGACGGCAAAGTTGCCGGCGGATGTGAAGGTCGTGCACGTTCCTGCAACGTTCCGCGCCGACTTCATGCAGTACGCGAAGGCGTATTACGCGGCCGAGGCGCTGGGGCTCGTCGACAAGACGCATCGTGACGTCTACGAAGCGATCCACATCAAGCACGTGATTCCGGCGGAGGGCGACCGGCTCGACGAAGAAAAGATTGCGGCGTGGTATGCCGGCTACGGTGTCAGCAAAGACCAGTTCTTGAGCGCGATGCGCAGCTTCGGCGTCAACGTGAAGGTGAACCGCGCCACCGAGCAGATGCAGAAGAGCAAGGTGCCGAGCACGCCGGCGCTGGTCATCAACGGCCGCTACTTGGTCCGCGGCAACACGTGGGACGACTCGTTGCGCATCGCGAGCTTCCTGATCGACAAGGAGCGCGCGCGAACCGCTGCGGCTAGCTCGGGCTAGGCGTCACGATCACGTGCACGACCGCGACGACGCCCGCCGTCGGTCGCAGCACCTTGAGCGCGAGCGTTCGACCCGCGCCGTCGCCGATCAAGAGCTTCAACAAATCCGCTTGCTCGGCGACGGGCTCGCCTTGCGCGCCGACGATCCAGTCGCCGTCGCGTAGCCCGGCGGCGGCAGCGGCCGAGCCGCTCGCGACGTCCTTGATGCGCACGCCCGTGGCGGCGGGCCAATCGTTCTCGCGAATGAAGCGGCGCGGCAGCGCCGTCGTCTGAGCCGCGATCCCGAGCCGCCCGCGACGCACGCGGCCGTGGCGCATGAGCTCCATCGTCGTCCACTTCACGGTGTTGATCGCGACGGCGAAGGCAAGGCCCTGCGCCGACGGGATCGCCGCCGTGTTGACGCCGATGACGCGCCCGGCGCTGTCGATCAGCGGGCCGCCTGAGTTGCCGGGGTTCAGCGCCGCATCGGTCTGGATGACGTCATCGATCATCTTGCCGGCGAAGCCCTTCAGCGTGCGGCCGAGCGCACTGACGATTCCCGCCGTGACCGTGAGCTCGTAACCGAGCGGCGAGCCGACGGCGATCGCGATCTGGCCCTGCTGCAGCGCGCGCGAGTCGCCGAGCGTCACCGCGTTCGTCGAGCCGCCTTCTAGGCGCAGCACTGCGACGTCGGTGTCGGGGTCCTCGCCGACGAGCCGCGCGCCGTACTCGGTCCCGTCGGCGAATGCCGCCGTGATGTCCTTGCTCTCGTGAACGACGTGGCTGTTCGTCAGCACGAACCCATCCGCCGTGAACGCGAACCCGGAGCCACCGGCCCGCCTCGAGCCGCTTCGGGCCACGGTGACGTGCGCCACCGACGACCGGGCCAGCCGTGCGACGTCGCTGACGGTCCTCGAATAGGCGTCGAGGAGGGCGGCATCCCCAAGGGGTGCGCCCCCCTCGATCGTCGGCCGGTCCGTGCCCGACGTCTCGTCGAGCACCGGCATGGCTTCGGCTTGGGTATGGATCATCAATGGCTCCGGGGGGAAGTGGGCCTGGATGGATGCCTCGGCGCGTCGTTTCAAGAGCCGGGCGGGGTCGCATCGTGGGATCGAATTCTTGAAATCGAATTCGCAACACGCCCTTCCGGCCCGAGCAACGCCCGTGGATGCCGACTCACGCGCGATTTCCGTTGCTGGTCCGCAGTTTGCATCTCAAACGGCTAGCGCCACTCGGCGCTGCGCATCAATGCCAAGGGGTAGGCCGTGGATGCGATCGCGACCGCGCTGGCGGATGTCTGGGGCTTCCTGAGCGACAATTTGATCCCGCGCGCCGTTGGCACGGACGGGCCGTTCTGGTATTTCGCCGTGAAATCGGGCCTCAACCTGGCGACGGACTACTTGTGGTTCTTGGCCGGAGGCTTGGTGATCTT
>Ga0075428_100006136_pt1 | contig 13372 bp, 9 predicted proteins | sample RhiMetdeltSRZDD2_FD_75291 | JGI IMG/M metagenome (GOLD analysis project Ga0075428, IMG submission 75291) | Populus rhizosphere microbial communities from Tennessee, USA - Rhizosphere MetaG P. deltoides SRZDD2 | ecosystem: Host-associated > Plants > Roots > Rhizosphere > Soil | place: USA...
GGCCTGCGCGTCGTGCATACCAACCGCGAGACGCGCGAGGCGCTGAGCGCGGCGGAAGCGGAGCAGCGCCCGCCCGAAGCGCTCGCCGGCTTCGAGCGCCGTGAGCTGGACGAGCGTTTCTACTACACCACCCGCTATGGAACACCGCTCGCCGCGGTCCGGGCGTTGGACTTGGTTGGCGCCGCCGGGTTGTCGGGGGCGGACGGCAAGAAGGTGCTCGACTTCGGCTTCGGGTCGATCGGACAGCTGCGTCTGCTCGCGAGCCTCGGTGCGACAGTCACCGGCATCGAGGTCGACCGCATGCTGGAGAAGCTGTACGCCGACCCGGGCGACACGGGTGCGATCGCGCGATCCAAAGCCGCGGCGCCAGGCGAAGCCGGTCATCTGCGTCTGCTCTTCGGCAAGTTCCCGGCCGATGCGAAGATCGTCGAGGCCGCCGGCACGGGATACTCTCTCTTCGTGTCGAAGAACACGCTCAAGCGCGGCTACGTGCATCCGGAGCGCGAAGCGGATCCACGCCAGCTCGTGCACCTGGAAGTGGACGACGCCACGTTCGTGCGGGCAGTGCATGCGTTGCTCGCGCCGGGTGGTTTCATGTTGATCTACAACCTGAGCCCTGCCCCCTCCAAGCCGGAGGAAAAATACAAGCCCTGGTCCGATGGCAGATCGCCCTTCGCGCGCGCGACCTTCGAGAGCGCCGGCTTCAAGATTCTCGCATTCGACCAGGACGATACACAGGCGGCGCGGCAGATGGGGAAGCTTTTGGGCTGGGATGCCGACATGAATTTGGACAACGACCTGTTCGGCACATACACACTGGTGCAGAAACGCTGAGACTTGGAGGTCGGGGTCGTGCCCGAAGAACGTGACTTGCCTGTCCTCGAGCGCCGGGATTTCCTCGCCAAGGCGGCACAAGCGGTGGTGGGTGCAGGAAGCCTGGGCGCGATCGCCGCGGGCTGCGCGCCGAAGGCGGAAGGCCCCGCCGTGATCACGCATCCGACAGTGATGTGGCGGCTCGCCTCGAGCTTTCCGCGTTCGCTCGACACGCTCTACGGCAGCTGCGAGACGTTGGCGGCGCGCGTGCTCGCACTGTCAGAAGGCCGGTTCCAGATTCGCTCCTACCCGGCCGGCGAGATCGTCCAAGGTCTGCAGGTGATGGATGCGGTGCAGCAGGGCGCGGTGCAGCTCGGCCAAACCGCGAGCTATTACTACGTGGGCAAGAATCCGGCGCTCGCTTTCGATGCGGCCGTGCCTTTCGGCATGTCGTCGCGCCAGCAAACGGCGTGGTTGCAGGAAGGCGGTGGCTTGCAGCTCATGAACGAGCTGTTCACGGACTTCAACATTCAGGTCTTTCCCGCCGGCAACACAGGCACGCAGATGGGTGGCTGGTTCAAACGCGAGCTGAATGGGCTCGCGGATCTCGAGGGCTTCAAGATCCGCATTCCAGGCCTCGGCGGCCAGGTGATGGACCGGCTGGGAGCGACGGTGCAGGTGCTCGCCGGCGGCGACATCTACCCGGCGCTCGAACGCGGCGCAATCGATGCGACCGAATGGGTCGGTCCTTACGACGACGAACGGCTCGGGTTCCACAAGGTCGCGAAGTATTACTACTATCCGGGATGGTGGGAGCCGGGGTCCAACCTCTCCTTCTACGTCAACCGCGATGCCTGGGCCAAGCTGCCGCTGCTCTATCAGGAAATCTTCACCAGCGCTGCGAAGGAAGCCGCGGTCGGGATGCAGGCGCGCTACGATGTGCTCAATCCGCCGGCGCTGTCGCGCCTGCTGCAGCAAGGCGTGCAGCTGCGGCCGTTCCCCGACGACCTCATGCAAGCGGCGGCGACAGCGTCACGTGACTTGCTCGAGGAGGAGGCAAGCAAGGACGCGGCCTATCGCCGTGTCTACGAGCACTGGCGGCAATCGCGCCAGGACTCCTTGCGCTGGTTCGGCACGGCGGAGCTTTCCTACGCCAACTTCATGGACCGGTTCCTGCGCGACTGACGCACCTGGCCATCGCACCGGTGCCGATAGCCGGCATCAGAGCGGCTTGCCCAGAGCGGCACGAATCCGGCCGATCTGTCGCCGGTGCACCAGATCGTGCGCGGCAGTGAGCTTCAACATCTGGTCCACGGTTTCCAAACCACGTTCACTGTGCAGTCCAGCGCGTTCGAGCTCGTCGGCACGGAGCGATGCGAGCAAGCGCAGGTTGCGCGCGCGCAGCGGTTCGAGCTCGGCGAGAACGGTGCTCGCGGGCGTGACACCGTAGCGCAGGTGCTTCGCCCAGAGCTCCTGATCGTAGCCGCGCAGCGGGGGCTGGTCTTCTGCGATGACCGAACGGAACCGGTAGCTCAAAACGGATTCTGCGTCGGCCAGGTGATCGAGGACGTGCAGGATCGACCATTTGCCGCTCGCCTCGGGCTTGCCGAGCTCGGCGGCGGACAAGTCGGCGACGGCGTGGCGCAATGCCGCGACTTGCTCGCGCATCACATCGAGTGGGGCGCGATCGCCGAGCACATCGGCCAACGACTGCGTGTACTTGGCGGCTGCATCGGCGGCCTTCCCCGCCGGATTCGAAAGGGTGGACACGCGCGTTCCTCCTGTCTGTGTTGGGCGAGGGCTAGGAAACAACATTAGCACACGCCTGGCGAGGGATGCCGGAGAGCGGTATGCTCCTTGCCATGAACGAGCACTTCGATGAAACGATACGGGAGGTGGACGACTTCCTCGTGGGCAAATCGAAGGTCCATCGCACACTCGAACGCTTACGGCGGTCGTGCGAGGACGCCGGGGTCGAAATCGCCCTGGCAGGGGCGCTCGCGGTCGCGGAATACGGTCACCTGCGCTTGACGGTAGATGTCGATGTCGTGGTCAGCGAGGACGGCCTGCGACGGTTCAAGGAGCGCTGGCTCGGACGTGGCTACGTCGAAAAATTCTCCGGATCGCGCGGAGTGCGCGACGCCGAAACCCAAGTTCAGATCGACTTCCTTCTCACCGGGGAATTCCCAGGGGATGGGAAACCAAAGCCGGTTCGCTTTCCGGATCCGGCGAACATCCCGAAGGCCCCAGGTGCATTGCGTGTTCTGGATCTGCGCACTTTGATCGAGCTCAAGCTGGCCTCGGGGATTTCGGCGCCAGATCGCTTGCAGGACCTCGCCGATGTCGTGGCACTCGTTCGGGCCAATCGACTTCCTGTGGCGTTCGCGGACAACCTCGACCCCTCGGTGCGCGACAAATTCACCGAGCTCTGGCACGCGGCGAACACGCCGAGTCGAGAGTCTTGACGACAGCAGCGAACTACCTGCTCCATGCTCTCTTTCTGCTTCGACACTCGGGACCTGGAAACAGCCGGCCCTCGATCGAGAGCACCGATGCGGTGCACGTCCGCAGCGCTCGATCAGGGGCCGATGCGCGGCGGCTCGTAGGTGGCGCAGGCATCGAGGTCGAACGCGTATGCACTGCTCCAATTGTCGGTGAAGAATTGGTCGAGGCGGCGGGCCAAACTTCCCTCCACGATCAATCCCACGTTGCGGCTGTTGTAGAAATAATCCTTCTCCCAATTGCTGGTGCCGAGCCAGAAAGCGCGGGCGTCGACCACCAAGTACTTGGCGTGGATGACGCGTGCGAAGGGGATGAAGCCTGCGGCCGCCTGGGGGATTGTGACGAGCTTGACGTCGATGTTGGGGACGGATTGCAGGCTCTGTAGGCCTTCGAGCGTGCCTGGTCGCTTGCACCAATCGGAGAGCAAGAGCTGCACGGCGACGCCGCGCCCGGCGGCGCCACGCAGCGCGGTTTCCAACGTGTCGAAGAAGACGCTGTCCCGACCGGTACTTCTGTAGGTCAAGAGCTGCACGCGCAACGTCTGGCGCGCCGAGGCGATGAGATCGACCAGCCGCGGCAAGTCCCACAGCCGCTTGTCGGGCAGCTGTCCCTCCGGGCTGAACACCGGGGTGACACGCAGGGTGTCGCCATCTTGCGGAACGAGGACGGGGAAGCCTGTCTCGCGTGGAATGCGCGGAGTGAATGCTTCACCGCCGGCGAGTGCCCAGTCGGTTTCGAACACGTCGAGCATGGCACGGGTCACACTCGGCAAACGCACGACCACACCCAGCTCCTGGATGTGGGTGAGCGAACGCCAGTCGAAATTCTGGCTGCCGAGAAAGACATCTTTGCGGTCGACCACGAAATACTTGGCGTGCAGGACTCCTCCCGAGACCCGGCCGACATCGAAACGACGGACCTCGATGCGGGCCTGCTTGTCCAACCGCTCCAAACTTTCGGGGTAGGTGCGGGCGAACTTTTCCTCGGTCAGGAAGCGCACGCGCACGCCGCGCGCTGCCGCCCGTTCGATGGCGCTGACAATGGTCTCGAGCCGGGAGCCCGATTCGTTGCTGACGTAGAACTGGGCGAAATCGAGGCTGTGTCGTGCGCCGCGGATCATCTCCAGCCACACCGTGTGCGCCTCGGGCAGATCGGGGTTGTCGAGCGTGGTCTCGACCGGAAAGGACTCCACGAGCTGCAGAGAAGGGAGGTCGCTGGCGGCGGCGGGCCGTGGTCCCAGTGCAGCGGCGAGGACGAGGAGCCATCGGGCGAGCATCGCATCCTCCTAGTGCGCCGAGCGCGTGACGAGCTGCGGGAAGAAGCAGACGGCCAAGAGTGCCAGCACTTGGATGAGGATGAATGGGATCACGCCGCGGTAGATGTCGATCGTGCGCACTGAGGGCGGCGCCACGCCACGCAAATAGAACAGTGCGAAGCCGAAGGGAGGTGTGAGGAAAGACGTCTGCAGGTTGACCCCCAGCATCACCCCGAACCATACCAGGTCGATTTCGAGCGCGCGCACCGCGGGCAGCAGGAGCGGCACGATGATGAACACGATCTCGAAGAAATCGATGAAGAACCCGAGAATGAAGATCGCGAGGTTGGCGACCACCAGCAGGCCGACTTTGCCGCCGGGCAAGTTGGTGAGCAAGTGCTCGATCCACACGTCCCCCGAGAGGCCGCGGAAGACGAGGGCGAAAAAAGTCGAACCGATGAGCAGGAGGATGACCATGGCGGTGAGCTTCGCCGTATCCATGGTGGCGTCGCGGATCGCGGCGAGCCTCAGCCTCCGGTGCGCGAGGGCGAGCCCGAGCGCGCCCACCGCTCCCAGCGCGCCGGCTTCGGTCGGCGTCGCCACGCCGAAGAAAATACTGCCGAGAACCAGCAGGATGAGGAACAGCGGCGGCACCATCACGATCAGCACTCGGCGCAGGAGCTGCGTGCCGCGCAGACTGCGCTCCGCCGCCGGCAGTGCAGGAGCCAGCTGCGGGCGCAAGAAGGCGAGCAGGGCGACATAGACGGCGAAGAGGCCCGCGAGCGTCACGCCCGGCACGAAGGCACCGAGGAAGAGATCGCCGACGGAAACCCCGAGCTGATCGCCGAGCACGACGAGCACCACGCTCGGCGGGATGATTTGACCCAGGGTTCCAGAGGCGGCGATGACTCCGGTGGCGAGTTCCTTCGAATAGCCGTAGCGCAGCATGATCGGAAGCGAGATCAAACCCATCGCCACGACAGAAGCACCGACGACGCCGGTGGCGGCGGCGAGCAGCGCGCCGACGAAAACGACCGCGAGCGCCAGGCCACCGCGGATGGGACCGAACAGCATGCCGATGGTGTGCAGCAAATCTTCGGCGAGGCGTGATTTTTCCAGCACTGTGCCCATGAAGATGAAGAACGGCACCGCGAGCAGGACGTAGTTCGACATGATGCCGAAGATGCGCTCCGGCAGTGCGAACAGCAGGCTCCACTCGAAGGCGCCGAGACCGATGCCGAATATGGCGAAGAGCAAGGCCGTGCCGCCGAGGGCGAAGGCGACCGGGTACCCCGTGAAGATCATCACGAGCGACACCAGGAACATGACCGGGGCGAGCCAGTTCGTGCTCAAACGGCCTCCCGCTCTTCGGGGGTCTCGGCCTGTTGGTGGCGCAAGACGGCGACGCACTTGACGATTTCAGCCAGCCCTTGCAAGGCCAGTGACGCGAAACCGACGAGGAGCATGGCCTTGATCGGATAGCGCGGCAAGCCACCCGGGTCCGCCGACACCTCCCGCACGCTCCAGGAGTTGTGCACGGAGGGCCAAGAGAGCCACAGCACGCTCGCCGTCAAGGGGAGCAGGAACAGCAGGGCGCCGCCCAAATTGATCCAAGCGTGCCAGCGTGGCGCGAACCGGCTGTAGAACACGTCGACGCGCACGTGGGCGTTGTGCGCGAGCGCATGGGGTGCACCCAGCAGGAAGACGAGGCTGAACAAGTACCATTGGAGCTCGATGTAGGCGTTCGAGCTCAACGTCACGCCGAGGGTTCGTCCGAGGTGGCGCATGACCGCATTGAAAGCACCGATCAGCACCATCGCCAGGATCAGCCATGCGGACAGTCGTCCGAGCCGTTCGCTGAAGCGGTCGATCGCGCGTGCGAACTGCAGCCAACGCTTCAATCCGGACTCCCGTGCCGCTTCGAAACTCGTGCCCTTGGTGGCCGCGAGCGTCGCGGGGCATTGGCGGAGGCTAGCGTGCTATGCTCGTCGGCGCAACCAGGAGAGCCGTACTCTCGAGGGATCGTGATACAGCATCCCTTCCAAGGTGCGGGAACCATGCGGCGCGGAGTAACGAGAGCTTCGGTGGTGCTGCTCGTTGTCGCTGGATGCAACGACAACGAGTTGGGGATCGAGGTGCGCCGGCCCAACCAGCCCCCCGAGACCGTCTTGGCCAGCGGCCCGCCCGATTCGACCACGATCAACGGCTACCACGTGGAGTTCTTCTGGTCGGGGACGGATTACGATGGCACCATCGATCACTATGATGTGATCCTCGTCGATCATCCAAAGGCCCAAAGCCATATCGATGGCGTGCCCGGCGACGGCGACTTGACCCGGGTGGTGGTCGAAGTCCCCGCGTCCGACGATCCGCGCTGGCTCGGAACCTCGTCGAGGGATACGATCCTCGTCACTCTGGCAGACACATTGAATCGCCCGCCATGGCCGCGCCCGGACGAAAACGATGAGGACGTCCGCAACAGCGCATTCGAGCGCTGGCACACGTTTTTCGTGCGCGCGGTGGACAACGACGGCATCGTCGACCCGACACCAGACTACCGGTCCTTCAACGCGCGCAGCATCGCGCCGGTCGTGCGACTTCGGCGACCCGTCGTCGCCGGGCAAGATTTCCAATGCCCGGCCACCGTCGTGTTCCGCTGGGATGGATACGATCCAATCGATGAGTCCACGAGCATCGAACCCGAAGCCTCGCGCTGGGTCATGATCAGCAGCCACCTGGACCCAGGGCGGCCCGGAACCCCTTACTCGAGCTTTCCTGATTCGTTGCGCAACCTGCCGTCGCGCTATCAATGGAGTCCATGGCAGCGATGGAACGCCGCCGACAGCCTGGGAAAATATGCGGTGGTCTCCGACCTCACCCACGTCGGGGATTTTCCCGGGTCGGGCTATTACATCTTCGCGGTGCAAGCGCGTGACGAAGCCGGGGCGATCACCGCCGTGCTCGATCAGAAGACACCGGAGAAGAACAACTGCGTTTTCGTGCGCGTGAGCGGCACACTCGGCCCGCTCCTGCACATGAGCGACGAGTTCCTGGGCCCGCTGCAGTTCATCACGGGCTCGCGGCCGGTGCGCTTCGACATCGCCGGCGGCCAGTCGATCCATTTCAAATGGAGCGCGGACGTCGAGCACTACGGGGGGATTGTCGACGGCTATCGCTACGGCTGGGACCTCCGTGATTTGGGTGACGCTTCCGAATGGTCGAGTTGGAGCCTCAGCACGACCGCGGCCCCGCCGCGCTCTTTCTCCTCGGGGACGCACCGCTTCTACGTTCAGGTCAGGGACAACGCCGGGACCGTCACGCAGGCCATTTGCGAGCTGGCGGTGCACCAAGTGACACGGACTCGCACGGTGCTGTGGGTGGACGACAGCGATTACCTCGCGGATGCCGTGACCGAGGCCACCGACGACGCGCGCTGGATCGATGTCCTGTCGCGTGTTGCCGCGACGAAAGGCCAGCGCTTCGACAAATCCGTCGACGTGTTCGATGTCGGGCTCAATCGTCGCGAGCCGCCGCCCATCTGGAAGCTCTTCGAGTACCAGATGATCGTTTGGAGCGCCCGAAGCGACTTTCGCGGTCAGTCTGGCCTGCGGAGCCTGGGACGCTTCATCGACCCCCTGCCCACACGCAACCAGGTCGCCTTCAAACCCTTCAATTACCTCAAAGTGTATCTGGCGAACGGCGGCAGGTTGTGGATCAATGGTTTCCGCCCAGCTTGGCAGATTTGGCCCCTCGAGCGCGAGCGCTTGCACGAATGGGACCCCGTGAACGTGACGAATTGGGACGATCCGATCGATCCCCATCCACCCGGGATCGACTCGGTCGGCACGACGAGTCTGCTCTATGCAATGGGCATCGAGATGTTCGATGTGGGTGCGATCACGGGAAGCCTGCGTTTCCTGCGCGACCACTTCTGTCGCGGCATGGACCCGTGCGCCGACGTCGCCGGCGACTCCGTGCCCTTGCTGATCGTGGCGCCGACTTGGAGCCAATCCGGGACGGGCGGGCGTCCCAACGTCGAGATCTACAACATGCCGAACGCCATGGCGACGCAACGAAACCCGCTCGTGCCGCTGCCGGGAATCTCGGTTGCAGTGTATTGCTACGCCAACGGCTACCCGGAGCGCCCGGGCTTCACCTATCCCGAAACCGCGGATGGACAGCCCACCTTCATCCTCGCCAAGGGTTCACCGCTGGATCCAAGCTACACGCGCGCCTTCTGCGGCTTCGAGCCCTATCTCTTGAGCGAGGATTCGCACCTGCGTCTGGCGGAGTTCGTGCTGGTGCGGCACTTCGGCCTCGGGCAAAGGTCCCCCTGAGATCCGAACACAATACGAGCACCGGCGCGACGGGGCATCTACAATGCCCTCCATGTTGGAAGGCACCCCACCGGCAGCGGAAGACATGCGCGCACCCCTGCGGCGGATGCGGATCGACGAAGTCGAGATGCAGCGCGCCGAAGAAACCAGGTGGCACCGCCGCTCTTGGTGGCTCGGCACCGCCCGGCTTCTCGTGTTCATCGTTTTCTCTGTCCTTCTCGTCGAAACAGTGCAGAGCTCGATCAACCTGCTCTGGCGCGGAATGCTGCCGGCGGCGGTGGGATTCGCCGCGCTCGTGTGGATGCACGGGCACGTGCGTGCCCGCCGTGTGCGGGCATGGCGCCGGCACACGCTGGCGAGCGAAAGTTTGGCGCGCATGCAAAGCGCGCAGGGCCCCGGCGCCGAAGCCCGAGTGCCGCGCGCACCCTGCACTGCGCTCGACGCAGGCCAGGCATCGCTCCTCAGCGAGGGTGACGCCGAGGCGCTCGACCCGTGGGCGGTGCAGGATCTCGGCATCGATGGCGAATCACCGTCGTTGTTCACGCTGCTGAACACGACGCAGTCGAGTCTCGGCGCGCGCCGCCTGCGATGGATGGTGCGGGCGCCGCTGCTGCAGCCGGACGCCATTCGGGCGCGCCAAGCGGCCATCGGCGAGCTGGCTGCAGATCTGTCACGACGGGATGCCTGCATGCTCGCGGCCTGCGGCGCGCGCACTTTGCGTCTCGAGCGCTTGCCCGCATTCCTGGCGCGCGCCCCCGAGCTTCCCGGCGGCTGGGTGCGACCAGTGCTGGCGGCATGCGGAGTCCTGGTGCCTTTGCTCGTGGGACTCGGATTCGTGGCCCGGGCCGCGTGGCCGGCAGCGGGCCTCGTGTTCATCTTGCTGTTCGCGCTGTCGTGGCCGATCCGCCAGCGAGTGGGCGCCGTGCGGGAAACCTGGCTCGAGCTCGAACCACTCCTGCGCGTCATCCAGGAGACAGCGCGCTCGCTCGCGAGCTGGGAACCGAAGAGCATCGTGCTGCAATCGCAATGCCGCGCATTCGCGACTGCCAGCGCGGCTCGTGCGTGCGTGCCCGCGGCGCTGCATTTCACCTGGCTCCTGCATCTGCGCGGGATGGGTTTTCTCTACGGAGTCATCGAGCTGCTCACGTCTTGGGAGCTGCATTGGCTGCTCGCGCTCGAAGCACGATGGCGGCGCGAGCCGCGGGCGCTCGAGCGCATCGTCGAGGCCTATTGTGATCTCGAGGCGATCTTGGCCTTGGCAGTATTCCAGGCCGAGCATCCGGAGTGGTGCATTCCGGAGATTGTCGCTGCGCCCCAGCCACGGCTCGAGATCGAGGCGGGTGCACACCCGCTGCTCGCGCAGGCCGTGGCGAACGATTTGCGTCTCGGCGGCGAGCGGCGCGTCGCCGTGGTCACGGGGAGCAACATGGCGGGCAAGTCGACCTATCTGCGCATGGCGGCGTTGCATTGCGTCGCGGCGCAGATCGGCGCACCCGTCCGTGCAAGTTCGATGCGCCTCACGCCGTTGCGTCTGGTGGCGAACATCAACGTGCACGACTCGCTCGTCGACGGCAAGAGCTACTTCCTGGTGGAGGTCGAACGCGTACAGCGCATTCTCGCCCTCGCTGCGCGCGAGACCCACGTGCTCGGACTGTTCGACGAATTGTTCCGGGGCACGAACTCGACCGAGCGTTTGGCGGCGAGCCTCGAGGTCACGCGATGGCTGGCCGCATGCGGCGGATTGTTCATCCTGGCGACGCACGAACAAGAGGTTGCGGGACTGGCGGGTGCGGCCGATGCGCCCGGGATCGTGGCCCTGCACTTCGGCGAAGAAATCGACGGTGACCAGCTCGTGTTTCCGTACCGCGTGCAAGAGGGCTTGGCGACCGCGCACAATGCCCTGCGCTGGCTCGAGCGCTGCGGCTATCCGCGCGAGCTGGTCGCGCGCGCGCGCGCGCGGGCCAGCGGCGCCGGTGACACTGAATGACCCAGGCGCCGCACCGAGAATCGGTGCGTCTGCAGGGATCCGATGCGCGCCAGCGCGGCACGCAGCGCCCGCGCCACTTCGGCGGCGCTCGGCAGATTGCCCGCCACCAAGATGCGATTGACGTAGTGATCGAAATGGATGACCACCGCGCGCGGGAACGGCTGCGCCAGGTGTTCGAGCAGTGCGGTCCACGCGGTCCCAGGGACCGGCAGCACGTTGGTGATCGCGATCCCACCCGGACGCAAGCGCTGCTGCATCAGCTCCGGCAAGGTATCCAGGCTGACGACGGGTTTCACTGCATCCTGCGGCGAGGGCACCGAAAGGTCCTCGAGGATGAGGTCGAAGCGCCGGCGCGTGCGGCGCAGCCACACGCCGGCTTCGGCTTCGACCACGTCGACGCGCCCTGCCCAATCGCCAGACAGCTCGTCGAACAAGGCCAAACCGGCGAGCGAAATGTCGACGGCGAGAAGCGGCGTGGTGAAACCCATGGCGCGCAAAGGTGCCACGAGTCCGCCGCCGGCGAAGCCGAGCAGCGCGACGCGCGGGCCCGGAGCGAGTGCAGCGATGCACGCAGCCAAGACATCGAACATCGTGTCCGTCGGACCCGCATGATCGAGGATCTCGCTCAGCACATCCTCGCCGTCGACGATGCGCGCCCGGTCACGCAAACGCACGATACGCAAGTGGTTCGCCTGCTCCCCCGTTGTGCCCGTCCTTGGGACCTTTCCGCCCGACCCGAAGTGTGATCTACTTTCCCGATGAGTCTTGCAGACTTCCATCCGGCCGTCTCGGCCTGGTTCACCCGCCGCTTCACCGCGCCCACCGAGCCACAGTCGCGGGCATGGCCGTCCATTCGAGCGGGGCGGCACACGCTCGTCGCCGCACCCACGGGTTCGGGGAAGACGCTGGCGGCTTTCTTGGCCGCCATCGACAGCTTGGTGCGCCAGGCCCAGGACGGGCCACTCCCCGACGCGACACAGGTCGTCTACGTGTCCCCGCTCAAGGCGCTGGGGAACGACATCCAGCGCAATCTGCAAGAGCCGCTGGCAGGCGTGCGCGCCGAGCTCGAATCGCGCGGCCTCGTCGCACCGGAGATCCGTGTTTTCTTGCGCACCGGCGACACGCCGGCGGCGCAGCGTGCCGCGATGGTGAAGCGCCCGCCACACCTCGTCGTCACCACGCCCGAGTCGCTCTACATCCTGCTCACCAGCGAGCGCGGCCGCAACATGCTGCGGACCACGCACACCGTCATCGTCGACGAAATCCATGCGCTGGTCGGCAACAAACGCGGGTCGCATCTCGCGCTCAGCTTGGAGCGCTTGGATGCGCTTGCCGGCAGACGTCTGATTCGTGTCGGGCTGTCGGCGACTCAGCGTCCCATCGACGACGTGGCGCGCTTCCTGGTGGGAACGGGGGGAGAACCTGATGGCATGCCGGAGTGCACCATCGTCGACGTCGGCCATGCTCGCGCGCTGGATCTCGCCATCGAAGTTCCCGCCTCGCCGCTCGAAGCGGTGATGGCGGGAGAAGTGTGGGAGGAAACCTACGATCGCCTGGCCGCGTTGGTGGCGTCTCACCGCACGACGCTCGTCTTCGTCAACACCCGGCGGATGGCCGAGCGCGTGGCGCGGCACTTGAGCACACGTCTCGGCACCGAACATGTCACCTCGCACCACGGCAGCCTGTCGCGGGAGCATCGCTTGCAGGCCGAGGAACGCCTCAAGCACGGCCAGCTGCGCGCCTTGGTCGCCACCGCATCGCTCGAGCTCGGCATCGACATCGGTGATGTCGACCTGGTGTGCCAGCTAGGGTCGACGCGCTCCATCGCGACGTTGTTGCAGCGTGTCGGCCGCGCCGGCCACGGCCTCGGGCGCTTGCCGAAAGGCCGCTTGTTCCCGCTCAGCCGTGACGAGCTGGTCGAGTGTGCGGCTCTGCTGGACGCGGTGCGCCGTCGCGAGCTGGATCGACTGTCGATTCCGTCGCAGCCGCTCGACATTCTGGCGCAACAGATCGTGGCCGCGGTCGCGTGCGAGGAGTGGCGCGAGGACGATCTGTTCGCGCTCGTGCGCCGCGCCTTTCCCTATCGCCATTTGCAGCGAGGGGACTTCGACGCGATCGTCGAGATGCTGGCGCATGGATTCAGCACCCGCCGAGGGCGCCGCAGCGCGCACGTGCATCACGATGGTGTGAACGAACGTCTGCGCGCGCGACGGGGTGCGCGCCTCACGGCGATCACGAATGGCGGCGCCATTCCCGACACCGCCGACTATCAGGTGCTGCTCGAGCCAACGGGGGTGATGGTCGGCAGTGTGAACGAGGATTTCGCCATCGAGAGCATGCCCGGCGACATCTTCCAGCTCGGCAACGCTTCATGGCGCATTCGTCGTGTCGAGCCTGGCCGCGTGCGAGTGGAGGACGCGCACGGCCAGCCGCCGAGCCTGCCGTTCTGGTTGGGAGAAGCCCCCGGCCGCACGGCCG
>Ga0075428_100006138_pt1 | contig 13370 bp, 12 predicted proteins | sample RhiMetdeltSRZDD2_FD_75291 | JGI IMG/M metagenome (GOLD analysis project Ga0075428, IMG submission 75291) | Populus rhizosphere microbial communities from Tennessee, USA - Rhizosphere MetaG P. deltoides SRZDD2 | ecosystem: Host-associated > Plants > Roots > Rhizosphere > Soil | place: USA...
CGGGGCCGGCGAGCGGCACGGTGTTCCTTCCCGTGTAATACGACACGGCGCCGTCCACCCGCCCCTGGGAATAGCGCACGCGACCGGTGAAGTCCTTGCCTTGGGTCGGGTCGACGGTCGGGAAGTCGACGTGATTGACACCCCCGCCGTTGAAACCGCCCACCACGGTCTCGAGCCGCGGCGTCCACTGGCTCACGATCTTCAGCCCCCGGTCGCGCTCGCCGCTGAACAGCACGTTCTCGACTCGGGACCGCTCGGGCAGTTCGCGCACGCTGGACGAGCGCTCGATCTCGTAGCCGAACGGCACGTTCATCTGCCCGACCGTGAGCCCGTGCTGGTGGAGCGGCGTCCAGGGGTCGAGCAGCGTGACATAGGCCTCGAGCAGGCGAATTGTCCGGTCGGTCCCGCCGTCGAAGTAGACCACGCCCTGGCTCAGCGGACTCGAATCGTAAGTGAGTTTGAGACGCGCGCGGCGGATGTAGAAGCGATTGAGGTTGGCGGGCGTGACCACCGCCGGCGATCCCGTCACCCTCACGGTGTCGCTCGACAGCTCGGCCGCCTCGTAGCGGGCCTGGACGTAGCCGGAGAACTTGAACTTCTTGAGCTTGTCCGTGTCCGACTGCAGGGTCTGCAGCTGTTCGTTCATCGCCTCGAGCTTGCCCTGAACGTCTTTGGTCGGGCTCGCAGAGTCGGCTGGTGCGCCTTCCTGGGCGAGCACGGGCGTGGCCAGCAGCATGGCCAGCCCCAGCACGACGACAGTGCGGTTGGGCTTCACGTTCGGTCCTTCCTCCCTCTGGAGTTCCACGCGGCCGGGACTCCCCGGCGGGTCGGGTACAACGTGAGGAACGTTAGGGAGGAAACGGTTGCCGTTAATGCACCACGGTGTTTCCGGGCTGTAAATAAGTTGCCGGATTCTTGTTTCCGTCAACTCGACGCGTCGGGACTCTGCTGCAGCGCAATCACTTCGGTCCGGTACCGCCGGCGGCGGCGGCGCCCCCGGACCGAGCGCTGGCGCGCCGCGCTCACCGACGACCCGTAATCCATTCCGGCCGCCGCAACCGCGGCGGCCCACGATCCGAACTGTCGCCGGGCGCGGGCGTAGAGACCCGGGTGGGTGTGATGAACCCGGAACAACCCCTCACGGCGACGCCCGAGTTGGCGGATCTTGTCCAGCACCGCCGGTGCGTGCATCAGGATCGGTCGTCCACGCCCCCGGTTCTTGGTCGTGGCTCCCGCGCCATCCTCGGACCCCGCTGGTTCGCAGGCCAGGCTTGGATTCCCGGTTTCGAGCTTCATGGCATCATTCGCTCCTGTCGAATGCGACGGCCAGGCCATCCTCAACCGCGGGCCTCATGAGGAGCGAGATGAGAGTCGCCTCCATCGGTCCGGCCGCGATTTCGTAGGACAGGCCCAGCCGACTTCGCCGCTGGCCTTGTTTGAATCTCATCCTCACCCACCCCGATCAGAGGCGGATTTCGCGGAGAGGAGCAGCTCGGTGTCCGGCTGGTTGTCGAAAAACCACGGCAGGTTGCCCTGGAGTGCGCATCTTCCCGAATGCGAACTTCCCGCCGCCGCCGCTCCTCATCCGGGCACTAATCTAGGCGACCACCCCGAGCGCCTCCGTGACGGCGGTGTTACCGGCAGGGAAAAACGTGCAGGCTGGCCGGGAGTGCCTGTTTGTCCCCGCCAGAGGTTTCGCTATGGTGGCCTCGGCAGGTGGGACGAGACCCCAACCGGTTTCGGCAACCCATCCTTGACTGCAACTCGTTCGGAGGCTGCCGGATGCGCATCGCCGCCATCGACATCGGAACCAACTCCATTCACATGGTGATCGCCCAGGCTACCGGGCCGGCTTCGTTCGAGGTCGTCGAGCGCGAGCGTGAAGTGGTCCAGATCGGGCGCGGATCGTTCGTCGGCGGCCGGCTGAGCCGCCGCGCCATTCAGCGCACGACCCTGGCCTTGGCGCGGTTCGTGAGGCTGGCGCGCCGCAGCCCAGTGGATCGGATCGTGTGCACCGCCACCGCCGCCGTGCGCGAAGCCGCCAACGGCGGGGACTTCCTGGCCAGCGCGCGCGAGACCGCCGGGGTCACGCCGCGGGTCATACCGGCCGAGGAAGAGGGGCGTCTCATCTATCTGGCGGTCAAGAGCGCGCTGCAGCTCGACGACTCCCCAGCGTTGATCGTGGACATCGGCGGCGGCAGCGTTCAACTGGTGGTGGGCCACCACGATGATCTGCTGCTGACCGCCAGCGCCTCTCTAGGATCGTTGCGACTCAGCGAGCAGATGGCCCTGAGCGAGTCACCGGCCGGCCGCGAGCTCAACCGCCTGCGCCGCTACATCGGGCGCAAGGCGCGACCGGCCCTTCGGGCGGTGAAGGAGTTGGCGCCGACGCGGGCCTACGGCTCTTCGGGCGCCATCCACGCGCTCGCGCAGGTGCAGTCGTGGATGGAAACCGGGCAGGGCATCGAGCACCTCAACGGTCACGAGCTGAGCCTCGAGGCGATCCGCCGGCTCGCCCGTCAGCTGGCGAAGATGTCGCTGGCCCAGCGCGAGCGGCTTCCCGGACTTGATGCGCGGCGAGCCGAGATCATCGTCCCCGGCGCCATGGTGCTCGAGCACATCCTGGAGGAGTCCGGCTTCGACGCGATCACGCTCTCCGACTTCGGCGTCCGCGAGGGCCTGGTCACCGACTATGTTCAACGGCACGCCGCCGAGATCCGGGCGCTGGATCCGATCCAGGATCTCAAGCTGCGCAGCGTCACGGCGCTGATGAACAAGTTCGTCGACGATCGCCGCCATCCCGAGCACGTGGCCCGTCTGGCGCTGTCGCTGTTCGATCAGCTTCGCCCGGTGCACCAGCTGGGCGACGACGCGCGGGCGCTGCTCCACTACGCTGCCTTGCTCCACGACATCGGATCGGCCATCTCCTACGACGGCCACGCGGCGCACTCAGCCTATGTGATCAAGAACGGCAACCTGCGCGGCCTCACCGCGCGCGAAGTGGAGTTGATCGCGATCGTCGCGCGCTACCACAGCAAGTCGCGGCCGCGCCGCCGCGATCCGGAGCAACAGACCCTGTCCAAGCCTGAGCGCCGCATGGTGCGCTGGCTGGTGGCCCTGGTCCAGATCGCCGAAGGACTGGACCGCAGTCACTACCAGCTCATCCGCGAGGTCCTGGTGCGCCGGCGCGGCAATCGCCTCACGATTCGCCTGGGCGCGAGTCGCGACGCCCAGCTGGAGCTGTGGGCGGCACGCCGCCGGACCGCGCTGCTGACCCGCCTGCTCGGGGATAAGGCGCGCAAGAAGTCCGGCACGGTGGGCGTGCGGCTCGAGGTCGCGAAGGGGCCCATCCGCGGCCGCACTCAGCCGCCGGGTTTCTCCTCCGAACGCGCTCCGCGTTCCCGGTCCGTCTCCTCGTCCACCGGTACGTCCCTGCGCGTCGTCCGGCGCTGACGGGGCGGCGCAGGAACCGCCTGAATCGAGCGCGCCGCCTCGAGCCAGCGGGCGACGGCGCGGTGCGCCACGGCACGCCGTTTCTCGAGACCGATCAGCACCTGGAGCTGGATCGGGCGCAGCGCCCGCGAGCGGCGTTGGCGCAACCGCCCAGCCAGGGTGGAGAGGTCCTGCACCGCGCCCAGCGTCTCCTGGACGGTGGCCAGCTCGTCGAGTCCGGCCCGCTCTGTGTCCGGCACCCCGGCTTCCTCGAGGCTCTCGATGGCATAGCGCCACCGTTTGAGCGCGATGCGCGCCTCGTGCAGGCGGGTGTCACTGGCCTGCACCCGTGCCCTTTCGAAGGCGCGGCTCACGCGGGAGCGCAGGCGATCGTGCCGGGCTTCGATCTGCGAGCGGGCGTGGTCCCATCCGGCCGGTCCGCCCAGGGCGAGCCAGGCCTCTCGCGGGGCGGCCCTCAGACCGCCGGCTGCGCGCGCCGCGGCCCGGCGTTCGCGACGGTGACGGCGCTCCAGGTCCGTGGTCAGGCCCGAAAAGGCGGCGGGCGACGACGCGCTGAGAAGCTTCAGCAGCTCGAGGTGGACTTCGATCTCTCGCAACGGTCCCAAGGCGCGGCGCTGCTGGCGTAAACGGCGGCGAAAGCGGTCGGCGTCCGGGGCGCGCAGGATCGGCTTCCACAGCCATAACATTTCGCTCAGCCGGCGGGCGGCGACCCGGAAGTCGTGGACCGCCTCGAGATCGTGCTCATCGGCCAGGCGCGCGGCCGTCGCACTCAGGCGCTCGATGCGTTTGCGAATCGACTTGGACACCGCCCGCGACAAGGCGCCGGGGGGCGGCCATGGATCCGGGGATAGAAGGGCAGCAGGCACCCGGTCACTCAATCACCATCGGGCTGTCCACCGACGATCCGGCGCCCAGCACACGCGTCACCCGCTGCGCGAGATCGGCGGCGATCTCGTCCACCGACCCTGTCGCATCGATGGTCTCGAACTCATACTCGCGCGCCAGACCGTCGAGCTGCTGGATGACCTGGGTCTGATAGTTGATGAAGGACTCGTAGATGTCCGCCCCCAGCGACATGTCCATTCCCGATTCCCAGTAATCGAAGGCTCCGCCATTGGCCAGCACGCGTGGCACCAGATCGTGCACGCCGATGCGCAGGTAGAACACGGCATCGGGTCGGATGGCGAACGAATAGACCTGCTTGATCCAGTCCGGCTCCGCCCCGCGCACGATCGCGCGCGCGATCAACGAGTAGATGTAGCGGTCGGTGAGCATCACGAAGCCGGCGCGCAGCGCGGGCAGGATCTGGCGCTCGAGCCGGTCCGCGAGGTCGGTGGCGTAGAACAGGTTGTAGGCGTTCGTCCCGAGGATGTTGCCCTCCTTGGCGCGGCGGATCCCGCGGCTCGCCAGGTCGGAGCGCGACAGCCCGGTCTCGGCCACCGCATACCCCATGCGCTCGAGGTGGGTGCGGAGCCGGGTCACGTGGGTGGTCCGTCCCACGCCATCGGTCCCCTCCACCACCACCAGCCAGCCGGAGAGCTCGTCGAGGTTCACCCTCGGGATCCCGTCTCCGTAGGACTCAAACCGGCGCATGGGCCACCTTCCGAATGCCGTTCAGGTGAGCGCCGATCGCGCGCCTCAGGATCCTCTGCTGAACCTCGACCGGCTGGCTCGCGTCCATCACGGTGAGCCCGAACTCCTGGACGATGGCGTCGTACTCCTCGAGCAGCCGGCCCTGGAACATCCGGTAGGACTCCTCGCTGTCGGTGTGGGGATTCACGTCCAGGCCGGCCTCGTAGTACTTGAGCTTGGGCCGCGACGACAGAATGCGGCGCAGCGCGGTCCCGAGCGACACCCTGAAGTAGAACGCCTGGGTGGGCTGGACGGCGAAGCGATAGAGAGAGCGCACCCAGCGCGGCGGCACGCCGCGCACCACGTCGCGCGCGTAGGCGGTGTAGACGTAGCGGTCGGCGAGCACGATGGCCCCCGCTTTGAGCAGCGGAATGATCTCGCGGTCCATCCGGTCGGCGAAGTCCGTGGCATGGATGAGCGAAAACGTGAGCGGCGTGAGGATCCGGCGCCGTTTGCCGCGCGAGGTGGTGGACTTCACGATCGTCGAGGAATTCCACTCGCTGAACACCACCGGGTAACCCTCGCCGCGCAGCCACTGGGCCAGCAGCGTCATCTGGGTGCTCTTCCCCGATCCATCGACGCCTTCGACCACGAACAGACGCCCGGCGGGCGGATGGATGGTCGGCCCGTTCATGCGCGCACCGCCTTGCCGGCGGCGCGCCGCAGCAGGCGCGGGCTCAGCAGCCAGACCAGGCGTCCGGCCCCGGCGTGCACCGCATCCTCGAAAGCGATCGCGCAGCACCCCGACTTCTTGAGCGGTAGCGTGCCCTCCGGGTCGCCGAACAACAGCAAGCCGGCGAGACGTCCCAGGTCGGGCTCGTGTCCCACCACCACCGCCACCTCCCCGTTCCAGCGCTGGAGCCGTGCGATCAGCTTTTGCGGGGAGCCGCCCGGAGACAGCTCCTCGGCGATCTGCGGCGGACGGACGACGTTCAACGACTGCTGCAGAATCGTGGCGGTCCGGGCCGAGCGTTCGAGCGGGCTGGTGAACAACTGCGCCGGGCGGCGCTCCAGCCGCGCGAGCCCGCGTGCGGCACGCGTGGTTTTTCGCTCACCGCGCGCGGTGAGCGGGCGCTGCCCATCGTCGGGCCAACGCTCGGCATCCCGCTGTCCGGCTGGGCCGTGGCGGAACAGGTAGACCCACATTCTCGTTGTCTCGCGGTGAGGGGCCCGCGGATCGGCCGACTGCGTCGCGGGCGGTGTTTCACGACCTTGTTGCGGAACCCGGACAGCCTAACAGTGCCACCCAGCGCCGGCAACGCTCACCGGCTGAGCTTGCAACCCTTTGAGGGACTTGTCATAACGGGGCCGCTGAGTTGCCGTTCTCGATTCGCGGACCGCCTCCGCGCCCCGATCGTCTAGACCCCGGGAGAGCGGGGCAGCTCGATCCGGAACGTGCTCCCGCGCCCAACCGTGCTGCGGACCGTGATCGCTCCGCCGTGCAGCGCAAGAATGTGCTTCACGATCGACAGGCCGAGGCCGGTCCCTCCCTTTTCGCGCGACCGTGCCTTGTCGACCCGATAGAAGCGTTCGAAGATCCGCGACAGGTCCGCTTCCGGTATTCCCGGCCCGGTGTCACGGACCTCGCACCACACACGCTCGAGGTCGCGGCCGAACGCCACCTCAACCCGTCCGCGTTCGGTGTACTTGAGCGCATTGTCGAGCAGGTTGGCGAACACCTGGGCCAGCCGGCCGCGGTCGGCCCGCACTCGCATCGGCTCGCCGGGCTCGAGCACCAAGGCAAGCCCCGCCGAGTTCGCGCGTTGCTCGAAGTGCTCGGCCTGACGCTGCGCGATCTCGCGCAGGTCCACGATCTCCATACGCAGGCGGGCATCGGGCCGCTCGAGCTCCGCGAGCGCCAGCAGGTCCTCGACCAGATCCTGGAGCCGCGTGGCCTGGTCGCGAATGATGCGGACGAATTCCTCGCGATGAGCCGTGTCGTTGAGGCCACCCTCGAGCAGCGTCTCGGCGTAGCCGCGCACCGACGTCAGCGGCGTCTTGAGCTCGTGCGAGACGTTGGCGACGAAGTCCTGTCGCACCCGGTTGAGTCGTTCGACCTCCGTGAGATCATGGAGCACCAGCAGCACAGCGTCGTCGCCGCGCTCGGAAAGACGAGTGGCGGTGGCCCGCACCACGTGCTGCCGCGGGGTCCAGAGCCGCAAGTCGATCTCCACCGGTCGCTCCGCCCGCCGGGCGTCCTGGATCAGGCTCTCCAGCTCGTGCGAACGCGCGTACTCGCTGAACGACAGCCGTTGCTCGTTCAGACGCGCGCTCCCGAGCAGGTTCGACATGCTCTGGTTGGCGTGCACCACGTGGCCCGAAGCGTCGATCAGCGCCACCCCGTCGCTCATATGGGTGAGGATCTGCTCGCGCTCGTCGCGTTCGCGCTCCAGCTCGGCCAGGCGCACCTCGAGCTCGCCGGTCATGCGGTTGATCGCGCGGCCCAGCCGCCCGATTTCATCGGTCGGCAGCTCGCGGGCGCGCACGCCACGTTCCCCCGCCCCCAGCCGGGCCGCCACGGTCTCGAGCTCGGTGACCCGCTGCGCCTGACGACCGGTGACCCAGCTCACCACGCCGGCCATGCCGACCAGAATCAGGAGCGCCGCCAAGGCCATGACCCGCACCTGCGACGCGGTGAGACGGGCGATTTCGGTGAGCGGCTCGGCGAGGCGCAGCACCGCCACGCCCGGCATGCTATCGGCCGGAACCGCCACGTAGAGCAGCTCGCGCCCGATGCTGGCGCTGCGTCGTTCGTCGCGACCCACGTGGCCGGACAGGGCGGCACGGACCTCGGGCCGGCCGGCATGATTTTCGAGTCCCCCGAGTCGTCCGCCGGGAATGCTCGAGTCGCCGACCACGCGACCCGTCGAATCGATCAGGGTGATCCGGTAACCGGTGATGGCGCCCATCCGCTCCGCCGTGGCCTGCGGGCTCCCGAGCGGGAGCGCCGCGGCGTAGGCGAGCGCCTGTCGCCCCGCCCGCTCGAGCATGACTGCGTTGCGGGACAGCACCCAGGCCCGCTCCCCGCGAGCGGCGAAGAAGATCACCAGCAGCAGCGCCACGGCCATGACGAGCACGTGGGCCACGAATAGACGCCCGCGCAACGCCAGGGTCACGCGGGGCTCGGGCGGTTCATTCTTCCGGTCGCACGACGAGCTTGTATCCGGCCCCGGTGACCGTCTCGATGAGCTTCTGGCGGGGCCCGAGCTTGGCGCGCAGGCGGCGAATGTGAACGTCCACGGTGCGCGTCTCCCCCACGTAATCGTAGCCCCACACTTTTCGCAGCAATTCCTCGCGCGACATGACGCGCCCGGGGCGCTGGGCGAGAAACGCCAGGAGATCGAACTCGCGGGGCGTCAGGGTGAGCGCGCGCGACCGGAACGCCACCTCGCGGGCCGCGGTGTCGACGCGCAGCTCGCCGGCAACGATGATCCCCTCCTCGCGCACCGGGCGCGAGCGGCGCAGCAGGGCGCGCAGGCGCGCCACCAGCTCGCGCGGACCGAAGGGCTTGGTCAGGTAATCGTCCGCGCCGTGCTCGAAGCCGAGCAGCTTGTCCATTTCGGCCGAGCGGGCGGTCAGGACGATCACGGGGAGATCGCGGGTCGAGGGCTCGCCGCGCAATTCGCGGAGGACCTCGAGGCCGCTGCGCCCCGGCAGCATCAGGTCGAGAACCAGCGCATCGGGGCGCGCGGCAAAAAGCCGCCGCAGCCCTTCCTCGCCGTCCGCGGCGACCGCGACCTTGAATCCCTCGCGCTCCAGGTTGTATCGCACCAGGTCGCGGATTTCCTTCTCGTCTTCGATGACCAGGATCAGCTCTGCCATGGGCCCCTTCCGCGGCGCATGCTAGGGGCCACGGGCGAGCAGGGTCAACGAATCCTGCCGACTTGCCGGTTCCCCCGCAGCGGCGCCGGACGCGATCTCATCTTGTTCCAACTCGCGGCGGCAGGCTAGATTGCAGCGCGAGCCTTGCCGGCCCGCCTCGCCGCGTGGTCGATCCGCGCGACCGCGCCCTCTGCCGTCCGTCATCGAGGTGGTTGAATGCCCGAGCCCCGTTCCGCCCCCCGCTGGATTCCGATCCTGGCGATCGCGAGCCTGCTGGCGCTGGCCTCCTTGTTCGCGGGCCCGGAGCGCGTCCTGCGCGTGGCCCGCGGCGTGATCAGCGAGTACGGCGCGCGCGACCTGCCGGGGGCCGCTCTGCTCTCGCTGTGGCGCATGGGCGCGGCTTACATCGCGTCGCTGGCGTTTGCCTGGGTGGTGGGCTATGCAGCCGCCACGCGCCCGCGTGCGGCCCGCATCATTCTGCCTCTGCTCGACGTGGGCCAGTCGGTTCCGGTGCTGGGCTTCTTCCCGGCCGCGCTCGCGTTGTTCGTCGGCTTGTTGGGCGGCTCCCCCTTCGCGCTCGAGCTGGCCTCGATCTTCCTGATCTTTACCAGCCAGGTGTGGAATCTGGCGTTCGGAGTCTACGAGGGTCTTTCGACGATTCCCGCCGAAACACGCGCCGCCGCCGACAGTCTGGGGGTGCGCGGCGTGCTGCGATGGCGCACGCTCGAGATTCCCGCCTGCATGATCTCCCTGGTCTATAACAGCATCCTGTCGTGGTCGAACGGCTGGTACTTCCTCATTGCGTGCGAAATCATCGTCGCCGGGCGCGCCCAGCACGATCTGCTCGGCCTCGGCAGCGTGCTGTCGCAGGCGCTGGCCCGCGGCGACACGTTGGTCGCGCTGGCGGCGCTCGGCACCCTGGTGGCGATCGTCGTGACCATGGAGCTGGTGGTATGGCGGCCGCTGCGGGCCTGGTCGGAACGCTTCACCTACGACACCGCGCGACGCGACGACGAGGCGCCGGGCGACCTCCCCCGCCTCCCTGACTTCGGGCTCCCGAGCGTGCTCCGCCCCATGCGCTCGCTGTGGCGCGCCCTGACGTCACGGCTGCCGCTGGCCGAAGCCAACCGCACGGCCACATCGATCGGACAGGGGCTGGGTCGGGTGTGGCGGATCACGCGGTGGCCCCTGGCGGTGGCCCTGGTGTTGACCAGCCTGGGCTCGGTGTGGAGTCTGGTTCTGTCCCTGCTGCCACCATGGCCGCGCGAAGCCGCCGAGATCCCGTTGGCGCTCTTTCTCTCCTTCTTGCGCATCAACGCGGCCTATGTGCTCGCGCTGGCCTGGATCGTTCCTGTCGCCCTGTGGGTCAGCGACCATCCGCGCATGTTGAGGCCCCTGACGCTGGTGGCCCAGGTCGGCGCGTCGCTGCCGGCGACTGCCTTCTTCCCGGTGCTGGTCGCCCTGCTGGTCCATCGCATCGGCGGGATGGAGATCATTTCCATCCTGCTCGCGCTCACCGGGATGCAGTGGTACCTGCTATTCAACCTGCTCGCCGGCGTTCAGCGGGTTCCGCAGGATCTGCGCGAGTCGCTGCGCTCCCTGGGACTGCCCCGGCGCGAGATTCACCGGCGCCTGGTGCTGCCGGCCTGCATGCCGTCGCTCGTCACCGGCAGTGTGGTGGCCTGGGGCGGAACCTGGAACGCCCTGATCCTGTCGGAGTACGTGGTCTTCCGCCAGCGGACGTACGAGGTGGTCGGCGTGGGCGCGCTGCTGAACCGGGCCACATTCGAGACCGCCGACCGCACCCTCCTGCTGCTGTCGGTGGCGGCACTGGTGATCACCGTGGTGACCTTCAATCGCGTGGTGTGGAAACGGGTCTACGACCACGTGTGCACCCGCTACCGCCTCGAGGTGAGCTAGTGTCGATGCTCGAGCTGCGTGGCGTGGACAAGGTCTTCACGGACCGCAAGCGCGTCGTGCCCGCGCTGGCGCAGATCGATCTGGCCGTCCCCGAGCGCCAGTTCCTGTGCATCGTCGGGCCCTCCGGCAGTGGCAAGTCGACCCTGCTGAGAATCATGATGGGGCTCACTCCCCCCTCCGGAGGCCAGGTGCTCTATCAGGGACAGCCGCTGTCGGGCGTGAACCTGCGATCGGCGATGGTGTTCCAGTCGTTCGCGCTGTTGCCGTGGCTCACCGTCCAGTCCAACGTCGAGCTCGGGCTGCTGGCCCGCAACATGACGCCCGAAGCGGCGGGCCGGCGCGCCGCCTTCTATCTCGACAAGGTCGGCTTGGGCGGCTACGAGGAGGCGTATCCGCGCGAGCTCTCGGGGGGTATGAAACAGCGCGCCGGCCTGGCACGCGCGCTCGCGGTCGAGCCGGACCTGCTGCTCATGGACGAGCCGTTCGCGGGACTGGACGCGCTGACGTCGGCCAACCTGCGCGAGGAGGTCCTGTCCCTTTGGGCGGACCACGCGCTCCCGGTCGACACGGTGGTGATGGTGACCCACATCATCGAGGAGGCGGTCCTGATGGCCGATCGCGTGGTGGTGCTCAGCGCCCATCCCGGCCGCGTTGTCGCCGACCTTCCCGTCACGCTGGAGCGGCCACGCAGCAAGCGTGACGAGGGCTTCGACGAGTTGGTCGACTCGATCTTCGAGCGTATCGTGTGACGGCGACCTTCAGGAGCATCCCCCCCGCCGCCGAGCTGTCGATCGAGCCGCTCGGCCCCGGCGATCTGGTCGAGACTTTTGGGTTTCTCGATCGCGATCCGGTCCTCAACGTCTACCTGGTGGCGTTGCTGCTGCGCGACGCGCTCGGTCGGCCAGCTGACGAGTTCTGGGCGGCGCGGCGCGACCAAAGGATCGTGGCCCTCCTCCACCTGGGCCACTCGGGCGCGGTGCTGCCGCTGGGGGACGATGCAGAGGCCCTGCGGCGTCTAGGCGAGCTCGCCGGCGGCCGTCTGGCCACCCTGCCGCGCCGATTTCAGGTGATTGGGCCGGCTGCCGCGGTGGACGACTTTCTGTCCGGGTTCGAAGGCTGTGCTTTGCGCCAGCGCCTCGACCGCGAGCAGGTCTACATGGCGCTCGAGCCCAGGGACCTGCCCGACATCCCCCGCCTCCCCGAGCTCCGCTCCGCCACGCTCGAGGACGCGCAGCTGGTTCACGACAGCGGTGCCCGCCTGCGAGCCGAGGAACTCGAAGAGGATCCCCGTGCCATCGACCCCGCCGCCTACCGGCGTCGCGTAGAAGAGGAATGCCGTGACGGCCACACCTACCTTTGGCTGGATGCGGAGGGTCTGTGTTTCCGCGCCAGCCTGAGCGCCCTCACCCCCGACGCGGCTCAGATCTCGGGCGTCTACACCCCACCCCACCGGCGCAAGCGCGGCCTCGCGCGTCGCGGGATCGCGGAGCTGTGCGTCCGGCTGTTCCAGCACAGCAGGGCGGCGTGCCTGTTCGTGAATCGAGAGAATGCCCCGGCCCTCGCCCTCTACCACGGCCTGGGATTCGTCGCGCGTTCGGCGTGGCGATCGATCTTCTACGACGCGCTGCGCTGAGGCATCTTCAGCGCTTTTCGCTTGACGGCTCGCTCAATCAATTGCGACGGTGCACGGACAGGCTCCCGCACCGAATTCCTATCGTCGATCAAGGAGGACGAATGATCTGGAAGGTTGGGACCGCGTTGTTCCTGATGGCGCTGCTGGGGCCGGCCGCGCCCGCGCGTGCGCAGGTCTTCGGTCACTACACCGGCGCTGACTGCGTCCCCATGGGCGGTCACATGTTCGGTGGCTACGTGCACGCCAGCGATGGTCTGCTTGGGCTCTCAAGCCAGCTGCGCCTGAGCTTCTACCCCAACATCGACTTCGGCTTTCAGGGCGGCTTGGTCCGGTCCGATCAGGGCGGCGGCGGCGACGACGTAGTCACCGTGCAACTTGGCACCGACGTCAAGTTTCAGGTCAAGAAGGGGCCGGGCATCTCGCTCGCACTGGGCGGTGCCTTTGGGGTCGAAACCGGGGACAATTATCACCTCATGACCCTGGGGCCGACGTTCACGGCCAGCTACGCCTTGGGCAACCAGGGCGGCGCCGGCGTCACGCCCTATGCGGGCGTGGCTGTGCTGTTCAACGACGCCGACATCCAGAATCAGGAGTCTCAGGACGTGACCATGCCGTTCCGGTTCGGGGCCGATTTTCGTCTCGCACCCGAGATCCGCATCGTGGGCGAGATCCAGCTGCGGCCCAACGATCCTTACGGGGACAGTTTCGCCTTCGTAACCGGCGTCAACTTGCCGTTTTAGGCTTCGAACGCCCTTCCTGAGCTCGTCCTGAACCCATGAGCACGCCCATTTGTGCCCTATAGCCATTTGCAGTGTCTGCAACACGTTGTGTCTATTTGTCTTTCGGGAAGATGCGTCTTGTCCCCCTCGGGACCGGGTGGTAGCTTACCTCCCCCACAAAGTCAGGCTCG
>Ga0075428_100006139_pt1 | contig 13370 bp, 7 predicted proteins | sample RhiMetdeltSRZDD2_FD_75291 | JGI IMG/M metagenome (GOLD analysis project Ga0075428, IMG submission 75291) | Populus rhizosphere microbial communities from Tennessee, USA - Rhizosphere MetaG P. deltoides SRZDD2 | ecosystem: Host-associated > Plants > Roots > Rhizosphere > Soil | place: USA...
AGAGGGAACTGACGTCGGGTGAGAGGCTGCCTCAGGAACGCGACGAAATGCTTGTCTATCAGGACAATATTTTCTTTGATGAGGAATATATCACCAGGTTCATTGCGCTTGCCCGAAAAAAGGGAAAAGCGGTGCGGGCCGCATTTTCCGTGGAGGACTCGGCGTTTCGCGAGCATGCGTTGCCGCTCTCTACCTCTTATACACCAGCCGGCGGATTGTATCTGGCGAATCTCTGGTATTACCCACGCGGCCCGGTTGCAGACGCGGAACCGCTCGTGATCGATCTGGAGGCGCGCGAGCTCGGTTATTATCATGTCCCCACATATATGGCTGACCAAAGCGGGGACCTGACGTTTCAGGTTCCGTTACGGACCCTGATCGCGATTGATTCCTGGGTACACATATTTATTGCGGATGTGGTGTTTGGCTTGTTCTCGCGTGGTGCGCGCTTCGAAAAACGGCTCAATGAGGATCTGGGCTTCAAACTAGGGATCCTGACTAAGGCTATCTACGAAGGGCGTCAGATTTTGGAATGTTCCGAACTCGTGAAGGTTGGTAAAAATTGTACAATCGATCCACACGCAATTATTCATGGACCGACTTCCATTGGAGATAACGTCACCATTAATGCTGGCGCGGTGATTGAGAACTGCATTATTGGCAGCAATGTAAACATCTCGCAGGATGTTCAGCTGATGTTGTCTGTCGTGGGCGACGGAACATTCCTGCCATTTCGGGCTGCGCTGTTCATGACGACCGTGATGGAGAACAGTATGGTGGCGCAGAACACTTGTCTTCAAATGTGTGTCATTGGACGCAACACCTTCATTGGAGCGGGCTCTACCTTTACAGACTATAATCTTGTGCCAGCCCCCATCCGTGCCCTGGATGGTAATGGAAACCTGAGTCTTTCCAATCGTCCGGTAATTGGCAGCGCCGTCGGCCATAATTGTCGGCTTGGCTCCGGGATGATCGTCTATCCGGCTCGCATGATCGAATCGGATGTAGTCCTGGCAGCCTCGAAGGAGCGCCGCGTGATCGATAAGAATATCCGCTTTGAGGATAGCGATCATCACAAATTCAAATCTTCCGGTTTGCATAAACGCCTGTATCCGCCCAGGGATGAAGAGGCTCAACTGGAATCATGGTAACACGTGGATACATTTGCCTTTATCATCCATCCAATCGACCCGAAACGGGATGTGCGTCGTAAATTTCCGCTCTTGGGACGTGTTCTAACCGAGCAGCAGATCGATTTCTTCTCCACGTTCTTTCCACCGATCTATATTTCAGAAATTGAAGGGATCACTTCCGAGGCAACCGGGAAGCAAATCAAGGGCTGGTTCATTGCATGCCCCTATACGCCGCGGCGCATGCTACAATTGCCGGAGCGCCAGGTCTATCGTAAGATCATCCAAACCGGACGCCTGGCTGAAAAACTGGGCGCACAGTTGTTGGGTTTGGGCGCATTCACTTCCGTAGTTGGGGATGCCGGGATTACAATTGCGAAAGAACTGGATGTGCCTGTAACCACCGGCGATTCCTACACCGTCATGGTAGCAGTGGATGCCATCGGCGAGGCTGCCTGCGTGATGGAAATACCCCTGCACACCGCGACGGCAGCAGTGGTCGGCGCAACCGGAGCGATCGGACAGGTGTGTGCCGAACTGCTGGCAGAGGACGTGGAACGCCTATACTTGATCGGCCGAAGGCAGGATGCGCTCGAAGAATTGCGCGACAGGCTCCAGGCTCACGCGCGTGCCGAGTTGATTGTCAGCACGAGCATGGACGTCCTGAAGGAAGCGCAGTTGATCCTGACGGTCACGAGCTCCATTCATGACGTAATTCGCCCCGAACATCTGCAGCCCGGCAGCGTGGTCTGCGATGTGGCCCGCCCTCGTGATGTTTCTGCAATGGTGGCGGCAGTCAGAGATGATATATTAGTGATTGACGGAGGTATGGTGGATGTGCCTGGCCCCGTTGATTTCCATTTTAACTTTGGGTTTCCGGCAGGCAAGGCATATGCCTGTATGGCGGAGACGATTGCCCTGGCATTAGAAGGAAGATTTGAGGATTATACGCTCGGTAAACACCTGACGCGCGAACGTGTGCAAGAAATTAGTGACATTGCAAAGAAACATGGTTTCCGCTTGAGCGGATTTCGATCATTCGAAAGGGAAGTCACCCCTGAGCAAATTGAAGTCGTGCGCCAAAATGCAAAACGTGCCCGGCAGGCACACATGGTGCACACGTAAACTTGGAGGCTGTGTATGGGAAAATCTCGCCTATTAGTTGTAGAAGACGATGTCGATATTGGCAACATGCTGAAGATCTATTTCAGCGGCATGGAATATGACGTGGATGTTGCTGTCCGCGGTTCAGACGCGTTGGAGAAGACGAAGCAACATCTTCCGCATTTGATCGTGCTGGATATCATGCTGCCCGACATTGATGGCTACGAGGTGTGTCGCACCTTGCGTACGAACCTTCGCACCAGCCACATTCCCGTGATTTTCCTCACCCAGAAAGATGAGCGTAGTGACAAACTACAGGGCCTGGAACTGGGCGCGGATGATTACATCACAAAGCCCTTCGATATTGAAGAGCTCAAACTGCGTGTCCAGGGCGCAATCAGACGTTCTGAACGAGAAAGCCTGACCGACCCGCGTTCCGGGCTTCCCTCCAGCCGTATCATTGAGGATCAATTGCGCAAGATCATTCGCACAAAAGGCTGGGCTTTGCTCGACGCGCGGGTGAATAATTTTGAGCCTTTTAAAGATGTATACGGCTTTGTGGCGGGCGATGATGTATTGCGCTTTACGGCCATGCTGCTTGGAGAAGTAGTGGATGAGCTAGGCACCTCTTCAGATTTCATTGGCCATGCTGGCGGTGATAACTTCATTATTATTACCACGGAGGACAAGGCTGTGGCCCTCAGGGCGCGCCTCAAGGAACGCTTTGAGACGGAGGTACTGACCCACTACAACTTTATGGATCGTCAGCAAGGGTTTGTAAACGCTCCCACCGCCGATGGAACCACTACGAAAGTTCCGTTCATGACCATGTCGGTGGGCATCGTTTCACCGAGTGCGCATTCGTTCGCCGACATTCGCGAAATTACTGAGCTGGCGGCGGAGGCCCGCCGGCAGGATTCCGCGACTGGCGGATAAGGTGTTATTAGAGAATGACTGCCGGGCTGGAAGTAGGCCTCGGGTTGATCATACTGGCATTGACACTCCTCGTGTCAGTGTTTGTGATTGTTCTGTTCCGACGGGCCCAGCGCCATTCGCCGGATACAGCCCAATCTGATTTCACGTCTCTTTCCCCTTCATCAACACATACAAATGAAGCGATCCTGATCGTCCAATCGGGCGGGCGTGTTGAGTATATGAACGAACTCGCCCGTGAATGGTTTGGATTCCGTCCGGATGAGCTGCCTGATCTGGAGCGTCTATTCCGGCGCGTCCGACCGCTGGAAGAATTCATCGAGCTGTGTAACCGTCAGGGACAAAGACGGATTTCGATCAGCGGGCAGCTTGTAGAAGCCACGTCCTACCAGGTGCCAGGCCCATATCTCCTGATGCTGATTGCATTAAGGAGTGTTGCTTTCTCAAAGGATCTGGAGGAAACGCAAACCGATTCTTCCGTGCTGAAAGTGATCACTGACTTTGGCACGAAGATTTCAGGCAGTGGCTTGCGTCTGGAAGATACCTTACATGCAATCCTGTTGAATGTTTCACACCTCGTGCCGGCCGATTTTCTTGAGGTGAAAACCTGGGATGCCTCTCGCAAGTCTCTAACAACCTATATGCTGGATGTATCCGGGGCCTCCAGTGTTCAGCGGGCGGCGCGTTCCCAATTTGAGGGTCTTACTGATTCGTTGATCACTCAGCTCAAACCGTTGCTGATCCCTGATACAAACTCTTCCAATCCATCCGTGCCGGGCTTGAAAGTGAATTCGGCAGTGGAATCTTATCTGGGTACGCCCCTGATGGCCGACCAGCAATTGATGGGCACACTGGAATTTGGACACTTGTCGCCTGGCGCGTTGGGGCAGCATGATCTCGATCTCATCCAATTGATTTCGGCCCAGGCGGGCTATGGGATTCGCAATGCAATGCAATTTACCTCGGAGCAACATCGCTCTGCAGAACTGAAGGGGCTTGCCGATCTCGCTCAAACGTTTGGGAGTTCTGAGGAAAATGCCAATCTGATTGGCCGTCTGGTCGAGAGCGTCAAGTCGTTATTTGCAGTGGATATTCTTGGTTTTCTGCTGTACGACGAAGGCCGCAACGCCCTGGAAGCCCAATCACCATTCCAGGGTCTGCCTGCCCATATCGTGGATATCTATCGCGCCACGATCAATCTGAATAGTCCGGCGGAGAAAATTCTTTTGAGTCGCAAGGCGATCATCACCCGGAATGCTGCCGAGGATCAGGCCTGGAGCGATCTCGGGCTGCAGAACCTGGCTCAGGCGGCGAGCCTGCGTGAGTCAGTGTTGATGCCCTTGATATCCGAGGATCGACTGATCGGCTATTTTCAAGTTTCAAACCACAAACAGTCCTCCTATGAATTCTCAGAGCCCGAGCTTCGCTTAATTACAACTGTCGCAAACCAGGCAGCCGGAATCATTGAGAACTCGGTCCTGATTGTGCGCACGCGCCAGCGAGCCCTGCGTGCAGACTCATTGCGGCGGATCGCCAGCCTGGCGGCCTCCAACGAGCCCGTGGACGAGATCCTGAGATATTCCAATCAGGAACTGACGAGTCTGTTTCAAAGCGATCTCGCCGCGATCTTTCTGTATGATGAGCAATTGGGCGAGTTGCGCGTCCATGCGGAATCGGTGATGGGGACCTCTGTGGACTCGGCGGCTACGTTGGCGCGGCTGCACATGGATGCATCTCAATATCGCTTCACCGTTTCAGGGAGTCAAAAACCTTTCATTTCCGGCCGTCTTAGTTCCGACCGTCGCGTTCTACCGGGTTATCGTCCGCTGGTAACGACGCTTCAGGTAGAGTCTTGCATCGTGGTTCCGATCATACTGCGTGATCGAAGCCTCGGTGAGCTTATGCTGGGGAGCCGCAAGGCCGAATTTTTCAATAATGATGATCTTCAGATCATCTCCACTGTGGTCGGGCTTTTGGCATCTGCGCTCGAGGACTCCGTTCGTTCAACAGCCACGGATGAGACATTGCGCCGTCGCGTTGAACAGTTGACCTCGATTACCCGGGTAAGCCGCGAACTTAACGCCACAGTGGACTTGAATTCACTGCTTGAAATTGTGCGTAACGAAAGCCTGCGGGCCACCCGCGCTGAATGTGGCGTGATTCTACTGTTCGATACCACCGCTTCCTCCAACCCGCTGCCTGTCGTGCAATCGATCGGCTGTGCCGCCCCTGAGAAATTCTCGCCGGTCGAGCTGGAAGTGATTCTGGCCGGCTCGCCAAAAGTGATCACCGATGTGACAGAGGCCGGGCAAAACCCTCCACACGATGGAGTTCGATCCAGCCTGCTGGTGCCAGTGCTCCAACAAGGCAAAACCATCGGCTTGATCTCTTTGCATTCAGCACAACCCAGCTTCTTTGATGAGGCTTCGCTGGAAGTAACGCAGACGCTGGCCTCACAACTGGCTGTCGCGATCGGGAATGCCCAGCGCTATCAGGAACAGCGCCAGGCTGCGGATCGACTCAGACGGCGCGCCGAAGCGCTCACGAAATTATCAGAGACAAATTCATTTGTCAATTTTGACCAACCGCTCGAACAATCCCTGCGCGCTATTGCAGTGGGGATTCGTGAAGCGACGCCCTTTGGGGCGGTCCTGATCAGTATGGTTGAGCCAGAAACCGGCCTGTTAAGACGCGTAGTCGGCGTTGGCTTTTCACAGGAAACTTTAACTGAACTGATGGCCCGCAAGCAGCCATTTTCCAGTCTGCAGCAATTGCTCAAACCGCAGTTTCGAATCAGTCGATCTTATTTCATTCCCGTGGATCAAACCCCGATTATCCCCTCCGATGTGCACACCGTATATGTCGAAGCCGTCGATAAATCGCAAAAACCTCCCAACGCCTGGGACCCGGATGATTTCCTGTTGATTCCATTGGAAGATATGCAGGGGAAACCGGTGGGCTTGATCAGCCTGGACTCCCCGCGTGATGGGCTGCGCCCGGATCGAGCGACGATCGAAACGCTCGAGATCTATGCCTCGCAGGCCGCACTGATCGTTCACAGCCATCTTCGGTATACCGCCTTGCGAACGCAAGTGGATGCCCTCTCCTCGGGCATGGAAAGACAGCAGCGCCTGCTGACGGTCACACAGAATGATCTTCCCATTCTGCTCCGCAAGGATCTGGATCAGACGATCGCCATTCAAAACCTGGATCAGCGTGCCCAGCGTGTGCGTGCCGGCCTCGCCATCACGGAATCCGTCAGCCGCCAGCTGGATTCATCGACGGCGTTGCAGGCCCTCGGGCGCGAGACGCTCACGCAGCTAGGCATGTCGGTGGCGATCATTGCCGAAATCGCGGCCGAAGGTCCGCGTTTGCTCCACATGATGGGCAGCATCCCGCGTGCGACCAATCCCGAGGCGCTGTTCGGGCAGCGCAATCCGCTCCGGGCATGTTTGCAGAGCGGTGAAGCCATCCTGATCGCGAATCTCGACGAAGATTTGGATTGGCGTGAAACGCCGCTGCTCACGGCGCTGCGGGCCAAATCCCTGGTGTGCCTGCCCATCAAGATCGACAAAAAGACTGTGGCGGCGATGATGGCGTTGAGCCCTGAACCGTTGCCGGCATTTACGCCTGAAGATTTGCAGGTCTATCACCAGATCGCGCGGCAAACCTCCGTGATTCTGCAGAACATATCCCTGCTCAATGAGACTCGCCGGCGCTTGCAGGAAGTGAATCTGCTCCTGGACTTCAGCCGTCAGCTGCGCGGGCTGGATGCGGAACGCATCGTTCGTTCGCTGCTCGATAGCGCCCGGCGCGCGTTGAGCGTGGCCCACGCCGGTGTCGTGCTGATTTGGGATGAGCATGCGGGCCAGTTGCTGCCTCAGGCAGTTTCGGGCTACGCAGAGAACGACTCGATGAAGCGCATCGTCTACCATCCGGGCGAGTCATTGCCCGGACAGGTCTTCGAGACAAAACGCCCAATGCGAGTGGATGAGATTCAATTTACCCGCGACTATAACTTTTCTGCAGAAGGCTTATTGCATTACCGTCAAGCAACCGGCGGACGTTTACCGGTCTCCAGTTTGTTGATTCCCATTCAATCTGGCGATCAAAGCATTGGCGTGCTCGTCCTGGATAATTTCAACACACCCGCGGCATTCAAGGAAGAGGATGAAACACTATTGCTATCGCTTTCGCAGCAGGTCGGTCTATCTCTCCAAAATGTCCGCCTGGTGCAGGCCACACAGGAGCGTGCCACGCAGTTGGAGGCTCTGACGAACGCATCTTCGACACTGACGTCCAGCTTGCAGAGCGACGAATTGGTCGCGTCGCTTCTGGATCAACTTGGACCCGTGATACCGTATGACACCGCCACGCTCTGGCTACGTGAAAAGGATCGCCTGGCCGTAGCTGCCGCGCGCGGATTTCCGGACACGGAACGCCGCCTTGGCCTCACTGTTGCGGCTGAAGGCAGCGCGCTCTTCAAAGAGATGATTCGCACAGGACAAGGTCTGGTAGTCGGTGATGTACGACAGGACCCGCGCTTCCCATCCTTTGAAGCGCCCAGATTATCCTGGCTGGGATTGCCGCTGGTCTCCAAGAATCAGGTGATCGGCGTATTGGCGCTTGAAAAATGGCAGGCTTATTTCTTCACCCGTGAACATGTGCAGGTCGGTACCACATTTGCAAGCCAGGCCGCTGTGGCTCTCGAAAATGCCCGGTTGTTTGAAGACAGCCGCAATCGTGCGAGTGAGCTGGATGAACGTTCTCAGCGCCTGGCGTTGCTCAATCGCTTCTCATCCGCGCTGGGCGGTCTGTTGGAGGAGAGCAAGATTTTTGATCTGACGGCGCAGGAGCTCCAGGATGCGTTGAACGCCCCACGGATATCCGTTGTAGTGTTTGAACGCGGCCAGCCTATCTGGAAACATGCGACTCCCAAGAGCAAAACAAAATTACCCGCAACTTTGCCTGACGCGCCCCTTTTCCACCGTCTGCAGGAATCGCTCGGTGTATTTGTAACTGACTCGGTCAGCTCGGAATCCGATCTGGCCCCTCTGGCCAATTTCCTGGGCGGATCCACACAGTCTCTGCTGGTTCTGCCCGTGGTGAGTGGACAACATCTGCGCGCACTGGTATTTATTCATCAAAGCTCGGCCGTGCGATTTAGTCTGGCTGAGATCGAGTTGGCGCGGACGCTGACGAACCAGGCCTCCATCGCCTTGGAAAGCGCCCGCCTGTTCCAATCTGCTTCACAGACCGCTGGTCGTTTCAGGGCTCTGAACCAGGCAAGTTATCAGGTCGGTGCAAATTTGGACCCTGAGCAGATCTACGTGGCAGTTCATAACGCTGCCAAGCAGCTCATGCCAGCAGAATCTTTTGTCATCAGCCTGCTGGATGAAATGACCAATGAAATTGAAGGCGTCTATCTCGTGGACGAAGACAAGCGTTCTCCGGTGACGCGTATTCCACGCGATCAGGGCTTGAGTGGTCGGGTCATCTCCACCGGGCAACCCCTGTTATTGCATGGTACGGAAGTGGTCGATAGCATCGGCGGTGTTGCATTTGGAAAGCCAAGCACACCTCCTTCCATACTTGCGGTTCCCATGGTGTTGGGTGGAAAAACAGTGGGTATGCTCTCGGCTCAGAGCTATGAGCCAAACGTTTACACGGAAGATGACCAACAGATCCTGAATACGTTGGCAAACCAGGCAGCTGTGGCCATTCAAAATGGACGCCTGTTCAACGAGACCCAGAGACTGGCACAGGAACTCGAGCAACGTGTGGTGGAGCGGACAGCCCAGTTGCAGCGTGAGCAGCAGAATACAGAAACGCTGCTGCGTATTTTGACAGAGGTATCCTCCAGCCTTGATCTGGATCGGGCTTTGAATCGTACACTTGCATTACTAAATGATGCGATCGGTGCCGAGCAGGGTACCATCATGCTCCGGAGTGTTGAGGACAACTTGTTGCATTATCGGGCGGGCTACGGTTACCTCTCTGAACGGATCGGTGGCGAAGGCCGCGGATTCAAGCTGAAGATCGGGGAAGGCCTGGCGGGCTGGGTTGTCGAGAACCGCGAATCCGCGTTGATCTCCGATCTGCACGACGATCAGCGCTGGGTCAAAAACTCAGCCTCCTCCCGCGATCATCGCAGCGCCATCGTCACACCTCTGCTGGTGGCGGAGGACGTGATCGGTGTATTGATGGTTTTCCATCGCAAGACTGCCTACTTCAGCGCCGAAATCCTGAACGTTGTTAAAGCCATTGCTGGTCAGGTGGCGGTTGCCATCAACAATGCCCATCTATATGAACTGATTCGCGACCAGGCTGAACGTCTGGGTAGTATGTTGCGCCGGGAGCAGGAAGATGCGAGTCGTTCGCAAGCGATTCTCGAAGCAGTAGCAGACGGTGTGCTGGTAACCGGTCTCAGCAACCGCATCTCATTTCTGAATCGCTCGGCGGAACAGATCCTGGACCTGGAGACCGGACGGGTCATGGGCCAGCCTCTGGATGTCTTTGGCGGCCTCTTCGGAAAAGCGGCCGGTTCCTGGATGCAAACGATCCACACCTGGTCTGATGACCCATCCTCCTATGATGGTGAAACGTTCGCGGAACAGTTGGATCTGCAAAACGGACGAATCGTGCTGGTACACCTTGCGCCGGTCATTTTACAAAACGACTTTCTGGGAACTGTTTCCATCTTCCGCGATATCACCCACGAAGTGGAGGTGGACCGGTTGAAGTCCGAGTTTGTTGCTACGGTGAGCCATGAACTGCGCACCCCGATGACCTCCATTCGAGGTTATACCGATGTATTGCTGATGGGCGCCGCCGGCGCTTTGAACGAAAACCAGACGCATTTTCTGAAGATCATCAAGACCAATACGGAACGGCTCAACATCCTGGTGAACGATTTGCTGGATATTTCCAGGATCGAGGCCGGCCGCGTCACACTTTCGCCGCAGCCACTGGATCTGCGTGAGCTTGCCGAGGACGTCATTGAGGACGTCCTGCGTCGTTCACAGGAAGAGAACAAACCCATGGCTCTTTCTCTGGATGTGCCGAAGAAGCTCCCGCTCGTCGTTGGTGATATGGAGCGTGTGCGGCAGATTTTGGCTAATCTTGTTTTTAATGCCTATCATTACACGTCCGAGAATGGCACCATCAAGGTTCAGATTCAACCCTTGAATGGTGGAAGCGAAGTGCAGGTTGATGTGGAGGACAACGGCGTTGGCATTTCGCTTGAAGACCAGGACCGTGTGTTCCAGCGTTTCTATCGTGGCGAACATCCGTTGGTGCTCGCAACACCTGGAACAGGATTGGGCCTTTCTATCGTCAAACAATTGGTAGAGATGCATAATGGAAAAATTTGGATGAGGAGCAGCGGCATTCCGGGCGAAGGCAGCAAGTTCTCCTTCACACTACCCGCGCATGAAAAACAATGAGGCATCAATGGCTAAGATTTTGATTGCAGAAGACGAACGCGACATCCGGGACCTGGTTGCCTTTACCCTGCGCTTTGCCGGGCATGAAGTCTTTGCTGCCAGCAATGGGGAGGAGGCTGTTGACATGGCCCCCAAGGTCAACCCCGATCTCATCCTCATGGATGTCCGCATGCCTCGCATGACCGGTTACGAAGCCTGTAAACTGATGAAAGCGAATCCCGATCTGAAGGATATTCCTATCGTCTTCCTCTCGGCCAAAGGACAGGAGACAGAGATTCAACAGGGCCTGGAGGTTGGCGCTGAAGAATATCTCCTGAAACCCTTCGCACCGGATCAATTAACGGCTCGAATAAAAACAATTCTTACCAAATTTGGAAAATAAAGATTGAGCGCTATTCTTCTTGACGGATCCATTGTTCATTATGAAGTACTGGGACGCGGTCGCCCGGTGATCTTCCTGCACGGCTGGGTTGGCTCATGGAAATATTGGATCGCTTCCATGCAGGTCACTTCGACGTCCTATCGCGCCTATGCATTGGATCTATGGGGCTTTGGAGATACCGCTCACAGCGTTTTGAATTATTCGCTCGAACAGCAATCCTCGCTGGTGGATCGTTTTCTGAACGAGATGGGCATTGGCAAGATTGCCCTGGTAGGTCACGGGTTGGGTGCGCTCGTCGCTATGAAGTTCGCCAACCGTTTTCCCCAGCTTGTGGATCGGGTGATGGCGATCTGTTGTCCGCTGCACATCGACGCGGTCAATACCCGCCTGCGGACAGGCACGCCTCCAGAGCTGGCCGACTGGTTGTCCAATCGGACGCCGGAAGCGACCACCGCCTTATCGGACGCGTCCAAAGCCGATGGGCAGGCCATCACGGCTTCGATGGTCGGACTGCAGGCGGATAACCTGTACAGCAACTTCCGCAACTTGAATATTCCATGCTTGCTGGTATATGGTGAAAAAGATCAGGCCGTGCTGGCGCCCGATGAAACATTCTCCCTTTCATCGATGACGCACCCGGTATTTCTTGACAGTTCCGGTCATTTCCCCATGATCGAGGAAACGATGCGGTTCAACCGTTTGCTGACAGATTTCCTCGCGCTGGATTCAGGCGTCAGCCCCAGTGAGCTGCAAATGAAGGAAGAATGGAAACGCAGGGTCAGGTAGATTTCGGCATCGATCAGCTTGCTGGTCGATTTTCTTATCGGGTTCTCGGGTTCAAGCGGCAGCTCAACCTGGTTCAAGCAGCAGTTGAACTGCCGCTTGAACTCTACACCTGAATTTATATGTTGACAAAATAACCCACAAGTTTTATAAGTAGAAGAACAATTGAACGGGGTGCCTGTGCACGAACAGGCTGAGAGGAGCGTTACACGCTCGACCCGCATTACCTGATCCAGATCATGCTGGCGGAGGGAACATTATTTATGCTCAACCATCCTCCGCCGCGAGGATGGTTTCCATTTAAGAACCCTCTCCCAGCGGGAGAGGGCAGGGTGAGGGAGAAATCCCTTCATGCACAGAATCATTATCTTCGCCAATGGCGACCTGCCAGACCTTGATAAAGCGCTTGCACTGGTGCATTCCGAGGATTTCATCATCTGTGCAGACGGCGGATTGCAGCACGCACTGGCGCTAAACGTTCGACCGAACCTTGTGATCGGCGACATGGACTCGGCTGAAAAAAGCCAACTCAAGAAGTTAAAAGATGATGGTGTTTCGATTGAGCTGTTTCCTCAGGATAAGAATGAAACCGATCTTGAACTGGCCATCAACGCGGCCATCCAACTCAAACCTGAACGAATCATGATCGTTGCCGCCCTGGGCGGACGCATCGACCAGACGCTTGCCAACCTGGCACTCCTTTCCGACCCTCGACCTTCGACCTTCGACATCCGACTCGATGACGGGGTGGAGGAAATATTCTTTTGCCGCGACCAGGTCCAGGTCCATGGAAGAGGCGGAGATATCGTTTCGCTGCTTCCCTGGGGAACTGTTGTCCACGGCGTCCAAACGCAGGGGCTGAAATGGCCGCTCAACAACGAAACCTTATATCCCGATAAAACCCGCGGTATCAGTAATGAAATGATGGGTGAATCTGCCAGCGTCAAAATATCAACGGGTGAACTTCTGGTCGTGCACACCCGAATTTCATAAAGGTCAAAATGAAAAAACTAAGTCTTCTTCTTTTCTCTATCGTCATAGCTCTGTCTGCCTGTGCCACGAAGCCTGCCGGGCCTCAGACCCTCACGATCATGACCCATGATTCATTTGCGGTCGGTGAAGATGTTGTCAAATCTTTCGAACAGGCCAATAACGCAAAGATTGTTTTTCTCCCGAGCGGGGACGCCGGTGCAGCCCTCAATAAAGCGATCCTCTCCAAAAATGCGCCGCTGGCCGACGTGTTGTTCGGCGTGGATAACACATTCCTCTCGCGTGCGCTTGAAGCAGATATTTATGAGTCATACGCTTCAGCAGAATTGAAAAATATTCCCGATGAGTTCAAACTTGACTCGTCCAACCGCGCCCTGCCTGTGGATTACGGCGATGTATGTGTCAACTATGACAAAACCTATTTCGCGGACAAAGATTTGGCAGTACCGCAAACACTCGAAGACCTTACAAAACCCGAATATAAGAATTTGCTCGTCATGGAAAACCCGGCCACCTCATCCACCGGGCTGGCCTTCGTGCTTGCCACTGTTGCCCACTACGGCGATTCGTTCACCGATTATTGGAAATCACTGAAAGAGAACG
>Ga0075428_100006141_pt1 | contig 13369 bp, 10 predicted proteins | sample RhiMetdeltSRZDD2_FD_75291 | JGI IMG/M metagenome (GOLD analysis project Ga0075428, IMG submission 75291) | Populus rhizosphere microbial communities from Tennessee, USA - Rhizosphere MetaG P. deltoides SRZDD2 | ecosystem: Host-associated > Plants > Roots > Rhizosphere > Soil | place: USA...
GCGCGAGCTGATCTCGCGCGGGTACAACACGCTGCTGCACGGAGTGCTGGGGACCGGGTTCTCCGACGCGCAGTGCGGTTTCAAGGCGATCCGTGCGGATGTGGCCGCACAGCTGCTGCCGCTGGTGCGGGACACCTCCTGGTTCTTCGACACCGAGCTGTTGGTCCTGGCCGAGCGGGCCGGGCTGCGGATCCACGAGGTGCCGGTGGACTGGGTGGACGACCCGGACTCGCGGGTGGCGCTGGTGCGCACCGCGCTGGACGACCTGCGGGGGATCGTCCGGGTCGGCGGCGACCTGGCTCGCGGGCGGATCCCGCTGGCCGAGATCCGTACGACGCTGGCCCGGCCGGCGCTGCCGTCCCGGCCGGTCGGGCTGTTCGAGCGGGTGCTGCGGTTCGGTGCGGTCGGCGTGCTGAGCACGATCGCGTACGCGTTGCTGTACCTGCTGCTGCGCCAGGTCGCACCCGCGCAGACCGCGAACGTGCTGGCGCTGCTGGTCACCGCGATCGGGAACACGGCGGTGAACCGGCGGTTCACGTTCGGGGTCCGCGGGCGTGCCGGGCAGGGGCGGCATCAGCTGCGCGGGCTGGTCACGTTCGGGATCGGCTGGAGCCTGACGGCGTCGTCGCTCTGGCTGCTGCACGCCGCGGTGCCGGCGCCTTCGCGGGCGGTCGAGATCGTCGTGCTGACGCTGGCGAACCTGACCGCGACGGTGGTGCGCTTCAGCTTGTTCCAGTCCTGGGTGTTCGCGGGTCCCGACGATGCCGGGTTGCGTGCCGGGTCACCTGCCGGGACACCTGTCGGGTCAGCTGCCGGGCCGGTCGTCGGGTCAGCTGCGGGGCCGGTCGTCCGGCCGGTCGCCGAGGTCGGGGTCGAGAACGCGGGGGGTGTCCGATGAGCACGCTGACGGGTTCGCCGGCGACGGCGCCGGGCGCGCGCCGTACCGAGGCCGGCGGCCGGCCGGGTATCGCCACCCGGGTCCGGGTGCGGGCCGCACGCGCCTCCACGGAGACGGTCTGGTTCGTCGCGCTGCTGCTGTTCACGGCGGTCGCGTTCCTGTTCGGGCTGTCCCGCAACGGCTACGCCAACGAGTACTACGCGGCCGCCGTGCAGGCCGGGTCGGCGAGCTGGAAAGCCTGGTTCTTCGGGTCCTTCGACGCATCGAGCTTCATCACGGTGGACAAGACGCCGGCGTCGTTGTGGGTGATGGGGTTGTCCGCGCGGCTGTTCGGCTTCGGCGTCTGGAGCATGCTGGTGCCGCAGGCGCTGATGGGCGTCGGGACAGTGGCGCTGTTGTATGTCACGGTGCGCCGCTGGTTCTCGTCCACGGCGGCCCTGGTCACCGGCGCGGTGCTGGCTCTGACGCCGGTCGCGGTACTGATGTTCCGGTTCAACAACCCCGACGCGCTGCTGGTCCTGCTGCTGGTGGCCGGTGCGTGGGCGGTGACCCGGGCGATCGACTCGGTCCGCCGGCCGGGGTGGTGGATGGTGCTGGCCGGTGCGCTGGTCGGGTTCGGGTTCCTGACCAAGATGCTGCAGGCGTTCCTGGTGCTGCCCGCGTTCGGTCTGGCGTACCTGATCGCCGGCAAGCCCCAGCTCGGCCGGCGGATCCTGCACAGCATGGGTGCGCTGCTGTCGCTCGTGGTCGCGGCCGGCTGGTGGGTGGCGATCGTCGAGCTGCTGCCCGCGTCCGCAAGGCCGTACATCGGCGGCTCGCAGAACAACAGCATCCTCGAGCTGACCCTCGGCTACAACGGCCTCGGCCGGATCACCGGCAACGAGAGCGGGTCCGTAGGTGGCGGTCAGGGAACGACGGGCTGGGGCGGTGCGACCGGCCTGGGCCGGTTGTTCTCCGGCGAGATGGGTAGCCAGATCAGCTGGTTGTTGCCTGCGGCAATCATCGCGATGGTCGCCCTGGCTGTGCTGGCCGGTCGGCGGGCGCGAACCGACCGGACGCGCGCGTTCGTGATCCTGTGGGGCGGCTGGCTGCTGGTCACCGGCGCGGTGTTCAGCTACATGCAGGGGATCATCCACAGCTACTACATGGTGGCGCTGGCGCCCGCGATCGCGGCCCTGGTCGGCGCCGGCTCGGTCGAGCTGTGGCGCCGGCGCGCGAACCTGCTAGCTCGTACAACGCTGGGTGGCGCCGTCGTGCTGACCGCCGCCTGGTCCTACGCGCTGCTGGCGAAGACGCCGGACTGGCACCAGTGGCTCCGCTATACCGTGCTCGTGGCGGGCTCGGCTGCCGCGATCGCCGTACTGCTGCTGCCGGCCCTGGAAGCCAGAGGAACGCGCGACGCGACGTCGGGCAACGAGGCCGTCGAGGTGGGGCAGTCGATGGTCGCGCACCACGAGGACGGCCCCCAGCACAGCGTGGCGATCGCGGCGGCTGCTGCGAGCCAGCCCGGGTCTGCCGTGCGGTCCGCTCGGGTTGCCGGCGGTGTGACGACGGCGCTGATGGTCGCCACGGTGCTGGCCGGACCGGCGGCGTACTCGGTCGACACCATCGCATCCGCGCACGCCGGCGCCCTCCCGTCCGCGGGTCCCACAGCCGCCGGGGGCCCGGGTGGTCGGATGATGGGTGGTCCCGGCCGGAACCCGGGCGGTACGAACGGCCCCCAGCCGGGCCGGCCGGGCACCTCCCAAGGTCAGCCGGGCACCTCCCAAGGCCAGCAAGGCGGCACGGGCGTGGACGGCGGCCGGGCGCGCGGTGGGATGGGTGGGTTCCTCGGTGGATCTGGCATCAGCGGGATCTCGGCGGACATGATCACGCTGCTGCAGCAGGCTGCGTCCGGGTACCGCTGGGCGGCCGCCGCGGTGACGGCGAACGGCGCCGCGCCCCTGCAGATCGCCTCGGGAGTACCGATCATGGCGATCGGCGGGTTCAACGGCACCGACCCATCGCCGACACTCGCCGAGTTCCAACAACTGGTTGCCGATGGCAACGTGCACTACTTCGTGGCGTCCGGTGGCGGGGGCGGCGGTCCTGGCGGCGGCGGTACGTCGAGCGAGATCAGCACCTGGGTGGCGGAGAACTACACAGCCCAGACGGTCGGCGGCTACACCGTCTACGACCTGACCACCGGCTGACCGCGACGCCTCTGCCGCAGTCCTGCCTGGCCGAGCACGACCCGCCTGATCGGATCCGACGCCCCTCAGCGCACCCGATCAGGCGGATCGGCACGACCACCGCGGCCGCGCACTTGCACAACCACCGCGGCCGCGCACTTGCACAACCACCGCGACCGCGGACTTGGCGCGACAAACGACGGCCGCGTGTCTGGGCGTGACTGCCGAGATCGGCAGACCACCCCCGCTCGCTCCTCTTGGCCAACCTAGAAGGGCGGCGGGTCCGGATCGGGTGGTTCCGGCGTGGGCTGGCTCTCGGGTGCGAGAACGGGGCCGATCTGAGCCGGCCGGGTCCGGTACACATGGCCCGTAGGGGTGGTGAACCTTGTCGTGCCGTCCGGCAGGTTCTCGACGATCCAGCCGGACCTGCCGTCGTCCTTGAGCAGGTGGTGGTACTCGCAGTACGGCCTCAGGTCCTCGAGCAGTGTGGTTCCGGTGTCCTTGTACTTCCGGCCGTGGTCGCGGTCACCCTGTCGCGCCGGGCGGGTGCAGCAGAACCAGTTGCAGATGGGATGCCGGGCCAGCAGGGTCTCCGATACCTGTGCGGGCGGATCGTGTCTCGCGGTCGCGGCCTCGAGGACGATGCCGGTCGCCGGGTCGGTGAGGATCCTGCGCCAGGTGCCTTCGGAGGCGATCCGGCGGGCCACGTCGGCGGGGATGGGACCGTACCCGGTCAGTTCGGCGGGGTGGTCGTCCAGGCCGAGCAGCGTCGAGGCGGGAACCACGACCTCGATGTGCGGGCGTCGCCGCTGCTGTTCGGGGAGGGTGCGGCCGAGCCAGTCGGTGCCTGAGGCGAGGATCGCGCCGAACACGTCGACCATCGCGTCTGCGCGACGTTGCTCAGCGGTCAGCACAGCAGCTCCCTGATCGGTCTGCCCGGTCTTGGCAAGGTCCGCGAGGGACTGGATCGCGGTCCAGGCGGCCTCGATCCGGTCGGCGGAATGGGTGAGCCAGATACCCGCCATACCGTCGGGCAGCGGGTGCTTGCGACAGGCCCGGTCGGCGATCGCGGCCCGGTGTCGTTCGGCGTGGTCACGGGGGTCCACCTGGGCAATTGCGCGTCGCAGGCTGGCGCGAAGCTGGGTCTGGGTCTGCGTTCCGGCCCGGGGCAAGACCCGCTGCTCCACCTGCTGCTGCGCCTCGACGTGAAGATGTGCCGTCGACTCGACCACGGCCAATGCTTTCGGGAACGTGAGCACGCCGGTGCGCAGCGCCGTACGGGTGCTCCTCAGGTCCCGGGCCAGCCGCTCAGCGGTCTCGAGATGGCCGCCGACGGTGTGCGGCGAGAGCCGTAGCGCGGCAGCGACCTCACAGGCAGCGGATCGATCCGGGTCCATCGGCCGGCCGGTGAGCTGGTCCGTCCCCCGCATCCAGCCGTTCGCCGCTGCCTCGCCGCGACGCTGCGCCATGAACGACGCCATCGCGTCGAGCTTGACCGACTGGGCCCAGCCGACCAGGCGCTCGGCGGCCTTCATGACCTCGATCAACGCTGTCGGCGTCTCGGTCCGGCAGTGCACCTGCTCCAGAGCCACGGCGAGCTCGCCACCGGGTGGCGATGTCATCCAGGCCGGTGCACGGTCCGCGAGAAGTGCAGCCTCGGCCTCGTCCTGCGACTCGGCGCCGTACAGCTCCCACTCCAACTGCGCGATGCGGGCATCAAGCCCGTCGTCCAGGTCATACGAGTCGAACCAGTCGGGCGCGAAGACCTCGTCAGGCGGCTCGTCCGGATCAGGCGGCGCATGCAGCGCCCCTGCCGCCTCCCGAGCCATCAGATCGGCCGAGAACGCAGCCTGATCACGGAATTCTGAATCGACCAGCACAACGCTATACTAGAACATATATTCGATACCGACAAGCTGGTGTGCGTCAGACTCTCTGGCACAGTCCCCAGGTTGGGTGCCGGGGTTCATCGAGGCGGGCAAGAGTGGGTTGGAGAACAACATCTCCGGGCCTGCGCATGGGTGGGACGTGGCCGAGCGGCGTCAGCTGGTCGGAGAACAAGCAGCTCGCCGAGCAGATGGCCGGCCGCGGCTGTGGCAGAAGGGGGGCCGGGCACATCGAGGATGTCCCTTCTGTGACCGCGAAGCCCTGAGAGCGGCACACCGGATGCCGGTGTCGAGGTTCAGCCGCCTGGCCGGTATTCCCGAACGCACCTACCGCCAGCGCCGAAGGTGGACGACATCGAGGCGACCGCGGTCAAAGCAGGGACGGCGTTCTCACGTCCGGAAGACCCGGACTGCGAGTCACCGGACGGGATACTGTCGCTGTCGGATCGCTCACAACCCGGCGTAGCAGAAGGTCCTTGAAAGAAGTCCAGGCGGCGGTGTCGGATCGGGGCAGCGGTGTTCGTAGCAGGGGTGAGCGGCCGTCCGCGAGGGGCGCCCCAAATCACAGGAGATGACCGAGATGCAGTACCTGGTTTCCGTGATCGACGACAAGACCAACTCCGGCACCCCGGACGAGATGGCTGCCATCAACGCGTTCAACGAACGGGTCGAGGCCGAGGGCCACTGGGTCTTCGCCGGCGGCCTCTCGTCGCCCAGCACGGCCACGGTCATCGACAACCGCGGTGGGGAGGCGATGTTCACCGACGGGCCCTTCGTGGAGTCCAAGGAGTACATGGCCGGCTTCTGGGTCTTCGAGGCCCCCGATCTCGACGTGGCGCTCAAGCTCGCCGCCGAGGGGTCGAAGGCCTGCAATCGGAAGGTCGAGGTGCGGCCGTTCCTGTGAGCGTGGTCGACGTCAGGGAGGCGATCACCCGGGTCCACCACGAGGAGTGGGCGCGGGTGGTCGCCGCCCTGGCCAGGCGTTTCGGTGACCTCGACATCGCCGAGGAGGCGGCGGCCGAGGCGTTCGCGGCCGCCGTCGGGCAGTGGCCGGCCGACGGCGTACCCCCCAACCCCGGCGGCTGGCTGACCACCACCGCCTACCGCAAGGCCATCGACCGGATCCGGCGTGAGAACAAGCGCGACGACAAACAGAAGGAGGCTCAGATGTTGTACGACGACGACCCGCCCGAGCCTCTCGGCGCCATCGACGACGAGCGGCTCCGGCTGATCTTCACCTGCTGCCACCCGGCGCTCGCGATCGAGACTCGCGTGGCGCTGACGCTGCGCATGGTCGGCGGTCTGACCGTGCCCGAGATCGCCCGTGCCTTCCTGGTGCAGGAGACCACCATGGGGCAGCGGATCACCCGCGCGAAGGCCAAGATCAAGGCGGCTCGCATCCCTTATCGGGTACCGTCCGCGGAGGATCTCCCGGCACGCGTCTCCGGCGTACTCGCCGTCCTCTTCCTCGTCTTCAACGAGGGCTACCTGGCGACCGGCCCCGACACCGATCCCGTACGCCACGACCTGACCGCCGAGGCGATCCGGCTCACCCGACTGATCCGTGCCCTCATGCCGGACGACGGCGAGGTGGCCGGGCTGCTGGCGCTGATGCTCCTCACCGAGGCCCGCCGCACCGCCCGGGTCTCGGCGAGCGGCGAACTGGTCGCCCTCGACGAGCAGGACCGTGGAGCCTGGGACGCGGCGCTGATCGCCGAGGGTCATCGGCTGGTCCGCGAGCGCCTGGCCGCCGGGATGGCTCCGGGGCGCTACCAGATCCTCGCAGCGATCAACGCCGTGCACACCTCCGCCCCCGACGTACGCGACACCGACTGGTCGCAGGTCGTCGCCCTCTACGACCAGCTCGTCCGCCTCGACCCCTCGCCGATCGTCGCCCTCAACCGGGCCATCGCGGTCGCCGAGCTCGACGGGCCGGAGGTGGCACTGGCGGCCGTCGACCGCCTCGAGGACAAGTTGGCCGGCTATCACGCCTACCATGCGACCCGCGCCGACCTGCTGCGCCGGCTGGGCCGCAGCCAGCAGTCACGCGCGGCGTACGACAAGGCCATCGAGCTGGCGGGCAACACCGCCGAGACCGCCTACCTGACCCGCCGCCGCGACCAGCTGGGGTAGTGCCGTGCGAAGCCCCGTGCAAAGCGGCGCCCGCCCAAACCCCGACCACCACTAAACCCGCCAAACGTTGACTCATGACAAAGCCACTACTTGCGGGCCAGCATGCAGGCCTGTGGCAGTCTCCTCTCGTCGGAGAGCAGTCGCGCGATGACGACCAGCCCGGCCTCGCCCAGCAGCTCGGCGATGTGGTCGGGCGCCAGCCGGTAGGAGTCGTACGAGACCGGGTGGCCGAACGACTTCTCCGGTCGTCGCCGCTCGTCGCCGACATGGAAGCCCATGATCACGTGACCGCCCGGGGCCAGCGTCCGGTGGAACTCCGCGAACACCCCCGGCAGCTCCGAGGGAGGCGTGTGGACGATCGACCACCAGGCGACGATGCCGCGGAGTGAGCCGTCGGGGAGGTCCAGGGCGTCCGCGACCGGGCCGTCATCGTCGAGCACGTGCTCGGCGAACGCGGCCAGCATCGCGCGCCCCAGCCGGTCGTCGGCGAACAGCGCCGGCACCCGTTCGGCGTAGTCGGCGGCGACGGTGTCGTAAGACTCCCGCGTGGCGGCGAGATGGGTGGGCTCGGTCATCGGACGACCGTATCCGGTGTCAGGCAGGCTCGGGCGGCACCGCTTCCTCGATGTACGCCTCGACCTCGGCCTGTGCGTTGGCGAGCCGTTCCTGCGCGTCGGCCATGTCTTCCTCGGTCGGCGCGTCGTCCTGGGTGTGCTGGAGTCGCCAGTACCCGGTGAAGTCGACGGACGGCTTCGGCAGACCGCGCTCGCCGACCAAGTGACGGCGCAGAGCCCGCACCGAGCCGGCCTCGCCCGCGAGCCAGGCGCGCCCGTTCCCGGACGGCAGCTCGGCGCCGGTGACGGCCTCGACCAGCACGGTGCTCTTGCCGGCCGGCTCGCCGTCGCGGTGCAGCCAGTGCACGGTTACGTCGCCGTTCGTCTCGAACTGCTGCTCCTCGGCGGCGTCGGCGACCTCGGCGTACACGATCGCGGTCTTCCCGTCCGGCAGCGCCTCGAGCAGGGTGCCGATCGCGGGCAGCGCGGTCTCGTCGCCGGCCAGCAGCAGCCAGTCGCAGCGGTCGAACGGCACCGGCTGAGCGAAGACGGGGGACGGGCCGACCATGCCGACCTCGTCGCCCACCTCGGCCGACGACCCCCAGCGGGACGCGGGTCCGTCGTCGCCGTGCAGGATGAAGTCGACGGCGATGGTGCCGTCGCCGGGGTGGTGCGACCGGATCGTGAACTGCCGCATCCAGGGTCGCTCGGGCTCGGGGATGGCGAGGTACGACTGGTACCACCGCATCCCGTACTCGTCGTCCGTCACCGGCTCCGGTAGCTGCGGAACCTTCTGGCCCGGCCGCGGGAAGCACAGCTTCGCCTGCAGATCCGGCGCGTCGTACGTGAAGTCGGCAAGCGCGGCACCGCCGAACGTGATCCGCGTCATCCGCGGTGTGAGTCGTGTGACGTCGGCGACCTGGATGCGTCGAACCGGCACTGACTGCGGCACAGAACCTCCATGAAACTTGGGAACGACCCCTCAACCTCTAACAAAAAATCCCGCGCAAAAGTCAAGTAACAAAGTGGTCACGATAACTCAGTTGCGCCGCACCTACCGCGTCGTCAGTGTGTCCGGTATGGCTACGGATCCGGTGTTCGACAAGCTCGTCGCGGAAGGCGTGGCGGCGCCGACCGAGGGCTGGGACTTCTCCTGGTTCGATGGCAGGGCGACCGAGGAACGGCCGTCGTGGGGATACGCGAAGCTGGTCGGCGAGCGGATGCGCGACGTCTCGTCGGCCCTCGACATCCAGACCGGTGGCGGCGAGGTGCTCGCCACCGTCCCGAAGGCGCCGGTGCTGCTCGCGGCCACCGAGTCCTGGCCGCCGAACCTGGAAGTTGCCCGGCGCAACCTTCAGCACCTCGGTGCCACGGTGGTCGAGGCGGACGACGCCGGGCCGTTGCCGTTCGACGACGCGGTGTTCGAGCTGGTGGTCAGCAGGCACCCGACCGTGACGATCTGGAACGAGATCGCCCGGGTGCTCGAGCCCGGCGGCAGCTACCTGTCCCAGCAGGTCGGCGCCGGCAGCATGCACGAGGTGACCGAAGCGATGATGGGCCCGACGCCGGTCAGCGAGGAGCGCACTACCGAGCGGGCCGTCGCGGCCGCGGAGGCGGCCGGGCTCACGGTGGTGGACCTGCGTGAGGAGTCGCTACGCACCGAGTTCTTCGACATCGCGGCGGTGGTGCACTACCTGCGCAAGGTGATCTGGATCGTGCCCGGGTTCACCGTCGAGCAGTACCGCGACCGGCTGTACCAGCTGCACCGGCGGATCGAGGCGGACGGCATCTTCGTTGCCTTCAGCAAACGATTCCTGATCGAGGCGCGCAAGGCCTAGGGCGTCGGTTCCTGGCCCGGCGACCGGGCGAGCCGTTCATCCGCGACGGCATCGGCGGCGGCCCAGGCCCGTGGGTCGCAGCCCAGTGCGGCGAGGAACGAGTCCCGGTCCAGCGTTCGCGCGTTCACCGCGGTGCCGGCCACCGCGGTCGCGGTCCTGCGGGTGTCCCGGACCAGCGCGATCTCGCCGAACCCGGCTCCGTCGCCGAGCCGGTTCACCTCGGCGCCGTGCTGGCTGAAGACGACCTCGCCGTCGACGATCAGCACGTACCGTTCGCCGGGGTCGCCCTCGCGCATGATCACGTCCTTCGCCGCGAAGGTCGCCGGCTTCATCCGGCCGCCGAGGTTGTCCAGCACGGACATCGGCAGCTCCTCGAAGACGGGCTGCCGGCGCAGCAGCGAGACCTCCACGTCGTGGTGCTCGAGCCGCGCGTCGAACCGGCGCAGGAACGGCGCCGCGACCCCGGCGGCGATCGGTAGCAGTAGGCCGACGACGAGCAGTGAGACCTCGGCACCGAACTCCTCCAGCAGCAGGCCCGCCGCCACCGCGCCGAGCGCCATCCCGATCTGGATCAGCGCCTCGAACAGGCCGAACGCCTTCGCCAGATCCCGGTCCGGGACGGCGCGCGGCAGCGCGCTGTACGCGCTGACGTCGACCAGCACGTTGCCGACACCTATGACTGCGAACAGCACCAGCACGGCGGGGTACACCGGGACGCCCGCCGTGACCGCCACCGGCAGCCCCCACAACACCAGCCCGAGGCCGAACGCGCGGTACAGCCGGCGCGACCCCATGATGGCGACCGCGGCCGGCAACGCGAGGATCCCGCCAACGCCCATCACGGCGAACAGCACGCCGATGGCGCCGTCGTCCAGGCGCAGCACCTCGATGACGAACACGACCACGATGACTTGGAGCGCACCGCGCACGAAGGTCTGCAACGGCCCCAGGACGCCGATCACGGCCGCCTCCGGGCGCGAGAACAACGCGGCGAAGCCGCTCCCACCCGCTGACGGCCCGGCTGCCATCACCGGCGGCGCCGGCACCCCGCCGATGACCAGGCCCGCGGCGACCAGCAGCGGGACGGTGGCGCCAACCGCCCAGGCCGGACCGGCGACCACGAGCAGCACACCCGCCAGCAGCGGCCCGAGCAGCGTGGTCACACTGTCCAGGAACCCGGTCGCCGCACTGCACGCCACCAGCTCCTCGGGCCGGCGCACCAGGGTCGGCATCAGCGCCGAGGTCACCGGCCGGAACGCGCCGATCCCGATACCGGCCACCGCCGACAGCACCAGCACGGCGGTGGCCGGTCCGTCGGTCACCATGATCGCGACGATGCCCGCGGACGCGAGCGCGGCGACCAGGGCGACCAGCCGCAGCAGCCGCCCGTGCGCGATCCGGCCTGCGGCCGCGGTGACCAGCGGGACGCCGAGGGCCGGCGCGATCGTGCGCACCACCCCGTACGCCGCGACCGAGCGCAGGCCGCCGCTCTCGAACAGGTAGGCCGAGACAGCCACCAGCTGTGCCAGATCGATGCTCCGGGCAAGCGCCACGGAGAGCTGGCAGTCCCGCAGCCAGCGGCTCGCGAACACGACCCGGACGGCGTCCAGCTGACGCCGCATGGTCCCTGCAATGTCGGCCATCCGCGCTCACCCCCGCGCCGATACGTCGTGAGCGTACGCCAGTTCATCGACCGCCACCATGTTCGGACCTGCACCCGATCAGCGAGGTATGAGCCCGGTCAGCAAAGCGTCGACGGCACGTCGTACCGAACGCTCGAACTCCGCGTCCGACACCTCGGACCCGGCACCCGCCACCCGGTCGTACATCAGGCCGTCCAGCATCCCCGCGACCGAGCCCGCCGCCCTCTCGGCGTCGGCCACCCCGTACGACGCCAGCAGCCCGGCCAGCCCGGACCGCAGCCGTGCGCCGGCCTCGACCAGTGCGGTCCGCAGAGACGGCCGTCGTACGGCCTCGAGCGACAGCTCGTACCGCGCCAGCAGGTCCTGCCGGCGCGCCGTCACCTGACCGACCACCAGGCCGGTGAGCAGCTCCGGCAGGTCCGTGGCGGGAGGCGCCGGGTTGTCCTCCAGGTCGCGCTGCAGCATCCGCCGCACGCAGGCCGTCAGCAGCGCGTCCCGGGTGCGCAGGTAGTACGACGTCGACCCGGGCGGCAGGCCGGCCTCGGTGTCGACCGCGCGGTGGGTGAGGCCGCGCAGCCCACGCTCGGCGACCAGCCGGATGGCGGCGTCAGCGATCGCGGCCTGGCGCGCTTCGCCCTTCGGAGCAGGCACAGAAGCACACTAGCGCACAATCCTCTACAGATGTAGAGTCAGGTGGCATGAGACACGCAGTGGTGGTGGGTGCCGGGATCGGCGGGGTGACGGCGGCGAGCGCGCTCGGGCGCAGCGGCTGGCAGGTGACGTTGCTGGAGCGGGCGCCGGAGCTCGGCGAGGTGGGCTCCGGCATCTCGGTGTGGCCGGCGGCGATGCAGGTGCTGGACGGGCTCGGCGTGGGCGACGAGCTCCGCGCGGACACGGTGCTGGCCGGGCAGGCCGGGCTGCGCCGCCCGGACGGACGCTGGCTCGTTTCCGTCGAGGGCAGCCGGCTCGAGATCCCCGCGATGGTGCACCGGGCCCGGCTGCACGAGGCGATCCTGGACAGCGTCCCGGACAGCGCCGAGGTCAGGACCGGGGTGACAGTCACCGGCGTGGACCCGGCCGGAAACCTCAGCACCGGTACCGGCGAGCGCATCAGCGCGGACCTCGTCGTCGCGGCCGACGGCATCCGCAGCGTAGTGCGGCGCACGCTGCACCCGGCGCAGGGCGGGCCGCGGTACGCGGGCTACACCGCGTTCCGCGGCATCGCGCCCGCGGGCAGCGCCGTCAGCGGCAGCGAGACCTGGGGCCGCGGGCGCAGGTTCGGCTTCGTGCCGATGGTCGACGGCCGGGTGTACTGGTACGCCACCGCGAACGTGCCCGCCGGTGACACCGCGGCCGACGTCCGTTCCCTGTTCGGCGACTGGCACGACCCGATCCCGGCGCTGCTCGCCGCGACCCCGCCGGAGACCGTGCTGCGCAACGACCTGTACGACCTGCGGCTGCCGCTGGCCCCGTTCGGAACCCGCCGGGTCGCACTTCTCGGCGACGCCGCGCACGCGATGACGCCGAACCTCGGTCAGGGTGCCTGCGCGGCGATCGAGGACGCCGCCGCGCTGGCCGCGCTGGTCTCCGAGTACGACGAGGTGCCGGCCGCGCTCGCGGCGTACGACAGGCAGCGCCGCAAGCCGACCGCGAGGCTGGTCCGGCGGTCGCGGCTGATGGGGGACCTGGGCCAGCTGGAGAACCCGGTCGCGCTCGCCTCGCGCGACGCCGTGCTGCGACTCGCGGGCGGCCTGGCCGGCCTGCTGGCCAGGCGCGGGAAGCCGGTCCGGGCAGGCGTGGGAGAATCGGGTCCGTGACGCTCCGACGGTTCCCGGCAGCCAGCGGGTAGCGAAGATGCTGGAAGCCGCCGGGTTGACTGACGAGGAGGAGAGCGCCTACCGCCTCCTGGTCGGTGCGCTCGACGGTGTCGCCGACGCGGTCGCGGCCAAGCTCGGCATCGAGGCCGGTGCGGCCGCCGCCGTGCTCGAGTCGCTGCAGAGCAAGGGGCTGGTCAGCCGGGTCAACGGCCGGTACGTGCCGAACCCGCCGGACGTCGCGCTCGGACCGCTGCTGCTGCGCGGCCAGGAGTCGCTGGAATGGGCCCGGTCCGCGGTCACCCAGCTCGCCGAGGAGTACCGCGGCAACCTGCGCCGCCGGGACGCGAACCAGCTTGTCGAGGTGCTCACCGGGTCCGCCGCGATCCGGCAGCAGCTGCGCAACCTGCAACGCGACGCCAGGACCGAGAT
>Ga0075428_100006144_pt1 | contig 13368 bp, 10 predicted proteins | sample RhiMetdeltSRZDD2_FD_75291 | JGI IMG/M metagenome (GOLD analysis project Ga0075428, IMG submission 75291) | Populus rhizosphere microbial communities from Tennessee, USA - Rhizosphere MetaG P. deltoides SRZDD2 | ecosystem: Host-associated > Plants > Roots > Rhizosphere > Soil | place: USA...
ATCGAGCTGATCCGGGCGAGCTTGACTGAGCAGAAGTTATCCAAGGATTTTCGGTCGGAGTGGAAATTTTATCTCCAATAGGTTCCGAGTTTCATGTTTCGGGTTGCGAGTTCGACGGGCTTGCCGTGGCAGAGGTGTGCGAGACGCGCGAATTGCTCATCGCGCGAATTGGACGGCAGTGTTCGGCAACGTCCTCAACGTAATACTTATCCCGCCGTTCGATGATCAGGGTCTGCATCAGCAGCCAAATTCCCGCTATTGCCCAATAGACGACCGCAATTAACAACCCAATCCCCAGTCCGGTAAAGGTTCCGACTAGAGCAAGGAAGATAATGGCGTCTGGACTCTGTACATACCGCGGCGGATCACCCGGCTTTGGCGGCACGAAGTATTCAACCGTCAATGTCACCGCCATCAACGCTCCAAGTGCAATCCCAGGCCCGCAGATGGCCCATAATCCGGCTGCCAACGGCGTGCAACGGAATTGGCGGCGGGCCACATAGATGATGGCAACCCCAGTTGAAAAGACGGCTAACGCCATTGCAATTCCCGAATCATACGCCGCTACACCAAAGTGCAGACAACAAATCGTTGTCAGCATAATCAGTGTGATTAACCGGAATTGAAACCGGATAGCGTGTGGCGACGTCTGATTAGCCTCGTCCATCGGGATGCGCCAGGAACAGAAGACTGTGCCGCAAGCGTTGATTGTACAACCTGCGTTGCGCTGCGTGCTGCTCCGGGCGCGGGGATGAATCTCGCGACTTGCTATGGGAACTGCTCGAGCTGTAGCAAATCGGCGATGTCAATGGCCGCTTCCCACCGCGCCGCCTGGGCGTCCAGGTGCTTGAGCTCTGCTTCCGTGTGTGCTTCCTGTGTGTGCAAGAGCGACTGAAAGTCGGTCTCCCCTGCTTCATACAGCCGCCGCGCCAGGGCCAGTGCCTCGCGCGTTTTGGGGAGGATTTCGCCGTAGTACTTTGCCGCGAGCAGCTGCGCGGCCGCATACCGTCCGTAGGCTGCGGCGGCTTGGGACGCCAGCTCCGTTTCGATCCGCTGTAAATCCGCCTGGGCTTTCATGGCCTGGGCCTCGGCCGCCTGAATGCCGCCGTAGTTGCGGTCCCACAGCGGCACGGACATCGTAAGCTGCAAGATGCCCTGATCCTGCGGCGGGCCGACCTGTCGCTGGTAACCCCCCTGGAGGTTGAACGTGGGCTTGGGCTCGACGTACGCCCGCTCGACGAGCAGATCGCGGCGGCGGATTTCGATGGCTGCAATCGCCGCCTGAGGATGAGAATTAATGACCCGCTGGGATAGGCTTGTCAGGTCCCCCAGCGAAAGCTCCGCGTCCAAATTGCCGGCCAGCTTTGCCAGCGGATAATCGGGAGTGCCAAGGGCGGCCGCTAGTTGTTTAAGCTGTGCTTCCAGGTTGGTTCGCGCGCCCGCCAGCGCCAATTCCGCCTTTTGCAAATCGATCTCCACCAGCATGACGTCGGTCTTGCTGATTTTCTCCTCCTCTTCGAAGCGCATGCGGACGAGTTGCACGGAACGGCTCATCATCGCCACTTGCTCCTCCAGAATCTGCATTCGCGCCTGCCCGATGAGGGCGGCGTAGAAGTGCCTGCGCACGCCGGTCAGCACGTCATACCGCGCCCGCGACAGCGTCAGCTCGGCCTGATCGATTTCTTCTCCGGCTGCGGCCGCGTTCAGCCGCAGCTTCCCACCGGTGGGGATTTCCTGGCTGACGAACACGTTGTATTGCGACTCGCTGCCGGCAAGCTGCGGCGAGCTGGCGCCGAGCGACGGATTGGGCATCCGGCCGGCCTGCCAGGTGCGGCCGTGGGCCGCTTCGACCTCCTGTGCGGCGGCCAACAGTTTCGGGTGGCGCTCCTCAGCGAGTCGCTCCAGCTCGCTGAGCGTCGTCCCCTCGCGATCGAGAGGTTGCGGCGCCGCAGGCGGCGCTACCGGCTCGGGCTGGGCTTGCGCCAAGTGCGATGTCAGGGCGATGGGAGCATCAGCTCGCGGCGTGGCTTCGTTGTTCCTCGCTTGCGCGTCGGGCTTGTGAGCAGCGGGTTGGTCGGTGCGGCGACTGCGAGACAGCGCGCAGCCGGGGAGTGCTGCGCAGGCAGCCAGGGCCGCAGCCAGCGCGAAAGTCGCACACGCGCACTTTGGACCAAGCGGGCGCACTATCTTCCCCCCGAAGTATAAAGTCCCTCCTCGTCACTATCGGCAGCTCAGGAAAATGAGGCTTAGCCAAACGACTTTTCGCTATCGGCAGAACCAGCGAACTCGGTTTGGACACGGAACACACGGAGAACACGGATGAGCTCAGGCAATAGTCTCCACGTTTTCTGTGTCGTCCGCTTCCATTTCTCGTAAGATGTACCGGTTGCGGAGAGTTTATCGTGGGTAAGCAGATGTCAGTCGTGGGGATGGTTTGGCTGCTAGCTTCCGTCGCAGCCGCCGAGGAACCGACCTCGCGCGGCCAGCCCTGGCGACGACACACGATCGACGACTCGGCCCGCGGCGCCGATGGCGTGCGCCTGGCCGACGTCAATGGCGACGGGCATCTCGATATCGCCACCGGCTGGGAAGAGGCGGGACTGGTGCGGCTCTATCTCAATCCCGGTCCAACGAAGGCCAAGGAGCGCTGGCCGGCCGTGACCGTCGGCAAAGTGAAATCGCCCGAGGATGCGGTGCCGGTCGATCTCGATGGCGATGGTCACTTCGACGTGGTGAGTTGCTGTGAAGGGAACACGAAGAGCGTGTTCGTGCACTGGGGACCGCATGTAGCAGGCACACTCCGTGTGCCGACAGTCGACAACGGCACACGGAGTGTGCCTACTACGACCGAGCCCTTCCCCGCACTGGCCGGCAAACGGCTGGCCATGTTTTGCCTGCCGATGCAAGTTGACGGCGAGAACGGCATCGACCTGGTGATCGGCAGCAAGGGAAAGGAGGCGGACGTCGGCTGGCTGCGCTCGCCGAAAAATCCGCGGGACCTGCCAGAGTGGACGTGGCATCCGCTGACAAAAGCGGGCTGGATCATGTCACTGGTGGCCCGCGATATGGACGGCGACGGCGATGACGATCTGCTGGTTTCGGATCGAAAGGGAGCAAATCGCGGCGTGTACTGGCTGGAGCGTCCGGCGCCAAAAGACGCGACCGGCAAGTGGTCACTTCACTATCTTCGCGGCTTCGGCGGGGAGGTGATGTTCCTCGACGTAGGACAGGTTTCCAACCTGTCCAAAACGAAGCCTGAACAGGTTAAAAACCTGTCCTACGACATCATCGTCCCCACGCACGACCACCACCTATGGCTCGCCCAGGGCCAAGATAAATCCGGTGACAAGTGGAATGTGACGGAACTGCCGTGGCCAAAGGGAATCGGCAATGGCAAATCGGCCGCCTTCGCCGACGTCGATCTCGACGGCCGCCGCGACATCGTCATCTCGTGCGAGACGCGGGAGCAGGTGTCGGGGATCGTGTGGTTGTCTTTTGGCAAGTCAGGACAGGTTGAAAACCTGTCCTACGAGGTCCACGAGATCAGCGGCATTGCCGGCCCCAAGGGCCTCAAGTTCGACCGCCTGGAGCTGATCGACCTGGACGCCGACGGGGACCTGGACGTACTGACGACCGAAGAACGCTCGCTGTGGGGCGTGGTGTGGTTTGAGAATCCGACGAAGTAGGTCCCATCGGCGGCGCGGGACCCTCCGTTCCCGGGGCTAGACGGCCGCAAACTTTTTCCCCGTTAACTTCTCGTACGCCTCCACATACTTGGCTCTCGTCTTGGCGACGACATCCGCCGGCAACTCCGGCGGCGGGCTATCCTTGTCCCAGCCGGTCGTTTCCAGCCAGTCTCGGACGAACTGCTTGTCGAAGCTAGGCTGACCGCGTCCAGGCTGGTACTGATCGGCGGGCCAGAAGCGAGAACTGTCGGGGGTCAATACTTCGTCAATCAAAATGACCTCTGACCTCTGACTGGACAGGTTGGAAACCTGTCCTACGAGGCCCCACTCAAACTTCGTGTCAGCAATGATAATGCCTCGGGTGCGGGCGAACTCGGCGGCACGCGTATAGACGTCGAGACTGCGGCGGCGGAGATCTTCAGCGAGCTCTCGGCCGATGATCTCGACCATTTGCGGAAAGCTGATGTTGATGTCGTGCCCGGATTCCTCTTTGGTCGCCGGCGTAAAGATCGGCTCGGGTAACTTCGAGCACTGGACGAGTCCCGATGGCAGTTTGATTCCGCAGACGGTGCCGCTCTTCTGATACTCCTTCCAGCCGGAGCCGTCCAGGTAACCGCGGACCACGCATTCGATGGGGACGACCTTGGTCTTGGTGACGATCATCGACCGGCCGGCAAGCTCCTCCGCCGTAGTAGGCACACTCCGTGTGCCGTTGACTGAGGACGGCACACGGAGTGTGCCTACTACGGGGGAGGCGTCCAGCGACAGCAAATGGTTCGGCACTCCCAGCTTCTCAAACCAGAACGCGCTGATTTGCGTCAGGATTCGCCCCTTGTCCGGAATGCCGTTGGGCATCACCCAGTCGAAGGCGCTAATCCGATCGGTGGCGACCAATAACAGCTTGTCGCCGAGGTCGTAAACATCGCGAACTTTGCCGCGGCGGACGGGAAAGGACAGGTTGGATTGGAGAAGAGCAGGCATGTTCAGCATGAAACGGATGAGGGGCAGCGAGACTCAATATAACGAACTCGTCACGTTTTACGCGGCGGCTGCGGCGGGCTCAAGGACGGGGCGGTGCCAGAGCCCCCTTAAGGACGTGTTGGAAACCTGTCCCAAGCTCGGGTAGACTCCGCGTACCGCTCCTCGCACAGGCGCCCCATGGGATTTCTTCGTTTTCTCATTCCAGAGCCCCAGCAGCTTTTGCCAGGAGCACTGACACGGGCCTACGTTGCCGGGTTGGACGGCATTCCCTGGGAGTGCCGTCGCACGTTTGCCGACGGCGTACTTTCGATCGAGCGCGACGTGCGTGAGAGCGGGAATCTGTATTTCCCTTGGCTGGTAAAAGAACAGGGGGAACTAACTCTGTGCACCGCCAGTCTCATGGAAAGGGAGAAGCCCTACCACCTGACCGTGGAGCTGGCCCGCGGGACGCTCAACCGACTGCGCAACCAGGTGGACCAGTGGGAAAGCGGCGGCGCGACAATTCCCGACGAGTGTCGGCAGCTCACCCACGAGGCGACGCTCGCGCTGGCTCAGGCGGCGATCGGCCAGTCCGATACCAGGACAGCCGACCAACAGGCGTCGCGATCGATCGACCTGGCCATGCGGGCGATCGATATCGTTTGCCGCGACTATTGCCAACAGGTGCTGGACGCTCGCCGTCGTGAACAGCCGGTGATGAGCGCGCTGTTGGGCTGTCGGCTGGACCAGGTGCCTGACGGCGCCGCCGCCGAGGCTTTTGTCGCCGGGTTCAATACGGCTGTCATCGTGCCATCCTGGCCTAACCTGGCGACGCGCGCTGGGGAGTACCAGTGGGATGAATTGGACCAGCAAGTCCAGTGGTGCCGCGATGCGGGCCTGCGCATCTGCATGGGACCGTTGGTGCAGCTCGACCGGGCGTCGCTTCCCGATTGGCTGTATCTGTGGGAGGAGGAATTCGACGAGCTGGAAAACAGCGTCGTGGAGTTCGCTCGTGCCATCGTGCAGCGATACCTGGGGCGGGTGCACCTGTGGAATTGTGCGGGGCGCATGAACGTCCCGGGGGTCATGGACCTGTCGGAAGAGCAGCGGCTGCGATTGACGGTCGATCTGCTAGAGCTGGTGCGAAGCCTCGATCCGCGCACGCCGACGATCGTTAGCTTCGATCAACCGTGGGCGGAGTATGTCGCGGATCGAGAACAGGAGCTGACGCCGCTGCACTTTGCCGACACGCTGGTGCGGGGTGAATTGGGATTGGCGGGAGTCGCGCTGGAGATGAATTTCGGCTATGCGCCCGACGGAACGCTGCCGCGCGATGCGCTGGAGATCAGTCGCCAGATCGATCGCTGGAGCCAACTTGGTGCGCCGCTCGTGGCGGTGATTACCTTACCCAGCCGCGGCGATGCCGATTCGGCCGCCCGGAGCCAGGCCAAAGTCCTGCCCGGGCTGGCGGACGGGCGCGTCACGCCGGATTGGCAGCGCGACGTGGTCCAGTGGCTCGTGCCCCTGCTGATGGCCCGGCAGCCAGTGCAGGCCGTGCTCTGGAACCAGATGCGGGACGACGTGCCGCACGATTTTCCGCACGGCGGCCTGTTCGACACGCAGGGCAAGCCCAAGCCGGCACTGGAGGCGATCAGCGAACTCCGCAGGAAGCTGCTCGGCTGAGGTGACTTGTGTACGACGCAATTGTCATCGGAACCGGGGGCGTGGGTAGCGCTGCCGTGTATCACCTGGCGGCCAGAGGAGCGAAGGTTCTGGGACTCGACCGGTTTTCCGGCGGACACGATCGAGGCTCCAGCCACGGTGAAACGCGGATTATCCGGCAAGCGTACTTCGAGCATCCGGATTATGTGCCGCTGCTGAAGCGGGCGTATGAGCTGTGGGGAGAATTGGAGCATCTGGTCCGCGAGCAACTCTTCCATCGTGTGGGCCTTTTGCAGATTGGGCCGGAGGCGGGCGCGGTCGTGGGCGGAGTGCTCACCAGCGCGCGGCAGCATAGTTTGACCGTCGAGCGGCTCGACGCGGCGGAGATCGGCCGCCGCTGGCCGGCATTTCGAGTGCCGGCGGGCTCGGTCGGCGTCTACGAGCCAGCGGCCGGCTATTTGCGAGTCGAGAATTGCGTCCGCGCCCATCTGGCGGCTGCGCAGCGGCAGGGAGCAGAACTCAAAACGGGCGTTTCAGTCCTCTCGTGGCGCAAAGAAGGCGATGGCGTTTGCGTCGCCACCGACCAAGGGGATTTTCGCGCTGACAGGCTGGTGATCACCGCCGGCCCCTGGGCGCCGCAGCTCCTGGCCGACCTTGGCATTCGCTTGGAAATCCGCCGCAAACATCTCTATTGGTTCGGCACGACTGACGCGGCGTGGGATCAGAGCCGCTGCCCGACGTTTCTCTATGAAATGCCGCAGGGGGTGTTCTACGGGTTTCCCGTCATTGATTCGCTGGGGGTCAAAGTCGCCGAACACAGCGGCGGAGAAATCGTTGCCGATCCGCTCCACGATCCGCGGCAGCTCGATGAGCGCGACCTGGCCCGCGTGAAGGACTTTCTGGTGACATGCATGCCGACCGTCAACGGCCTGCTCAATCACCACGTCGTTTGCTTCTATACGATGTCACCCGACGAGCATTTCATCGTGGACAAGCACCCGCGATCGGAACGCGTGGTATTTGCCGCAGGACTTTCGGGCCACGGATTCAAGTTCACGAGCGTACTGGGGGAGGCGCTCGCCGATTTGGCCACCAAGAGCGCGACCAGCCTGCCGATCGAGTTCCTGTCTCTCGCCCGGTTGCGGCAGCGCGGAACTGACGATCGGCTTGTTCGCTAATGCCGGTAATAGACCTGATAGCCAGTCAGCTTGTCCTGGCGGCCGTCATGCGTGATGACTGGGTCCAGCGTTCGCAAATCGTAGAAATAACGCGACATGACCAACGTGACCCCGCGCACCTCGAGCTTCACATGCTCCCGCGGGTCATAATTGCTGCCAATGTAGATATCGGTGTACATGTCAGGACCAACGAAGCTGCTGCGCGTCTCGAGGACGAGATGCGATTCCGGTTTGAGCCGCCGGGCTTCCACGTAAGCCCGCAGCGCCTTGCCGTCCACGCGAAACCCGTCGCGCATGTGCAAGTAACCGGAATCGTGGAGCAGGTAAGCCAAGATTCCGATTGCAGTAACCGCAATGCAAGCCAGCACGCCTCCTGGCAGGATCAACCACAACATCCCTTGGTTGCGGCGCGGCGGAGTTGCGGCCGTGCGGACGATTGGGGGCGGGGTGAATTCCGGGGTCATGCTCTCAAGTGAAGGGCAAAAAAGCTCTTGATTTTCGACCACATCGTCTCGCTCAGCACGTGCCCCGCCCCTTCCTCGATGAACCAGGTGAACTTATCCTCGGCGTGCATGGACTGATACGACTTGCGAATGATTTCGATGCCGCGGCGGACTTCGTCGATCGGGCTGCCGCCATCGAATTCCCCGAAATTGAGATGCAAGGGGCGCGGAGCGATCAGGGCTGCGATATCGGGCGTGTCGCCGTATTGATGAATCCCGGGAACGAAGTTCGGAAAGCAGTGGAGCATTTGTTCGCGGAGAATGCCGGCGTAGGTCGGCAGGCAGCAATTGCCGCACAGCGCTTTGAGGCGCGGCTCCCAGGGGCCGACCAGCCAGGTGTGCGTCGAGCCCATCGAATGGCCGTAGCAACCGATCCGCTCGGCATTTGTCTCAGGCAGGCTGGCGATCGCGTCAACCGCTCGCTTCATGTCCAGGATATGTTTCCACGCCAGACACTTGCCCGCGACGACGTACTTAAGGAACAGAAACCGCTCGAGGTTGCCGCCGGTCTGCTTGTAGCCTTTGCTCCGCTCGCCAAAGCCCAAGGCGTCGGGACAAAGGACGACATAGCCTTCGCGGGCCAGCGCCAGGCCGGTGTGATGCTCCTTCATTCCCGCTAATCCGGCCGGCTCCGAAGCGCCGAGTTGCCACGCTCCGTTGTGCTGGTGCCAGAGGCAGATGCCGGGCGCTTTCTTTGACTCGCCAGCGCCATCGGGAACGAGCAGCCAGGCGGCAATCCGCTCGCCCGGCTCGACTTCATAGGAGACCTTCGTGCGAGTGACGCGATCAAGTTGCTCGGATTCGTGCCGCTCGAGTTTAAGCGGCCCAGGCTTGGGCCAATCGCCACCGAGCCCGGAGAGCAAGCGGTCGCGAAAATCGCCGGCAGCCATGAATTAGCCTCCTACGAAGCCAGAAGTGAGCGCAGTATAGCTGCCACAGATCGCCGCTGCTGTCAGTCCAACTTGACACAATTCTCCCTCCCCGGTATCCTTCCTTTAGACATGCGGGATTTCTCGCAAGTCTTGTTCGCACAATATTTTCGAGCGATACACCGGCGCGAGCTGCTCGAATGGGTAGACCGCGTTTTTTTGTTCCGTCGCGGCGAGATCGCGGCATGGCCGACCTTGAGTTTCTCGGCGTGTCCAAGGTCTTTCCCGGCGGCACAAAGGCTGTGGATCGGCTCGATTTATTTGTGCGCGACGGTGAGCTTTTGGTGCTGGTCGGACCGAGCGGATCGGGAAAGACCACCATCCTGAGGCTCATCGCGGGGCTCGAGCAACCCACGAGCGGAACGATCCGGATTGCTGGACGCGATGTGACGGCGCTGGTGCCGCGGGAGCGCGACCTGGCAATGGTCTTCCAGCAGCTGGGGTTGTACGGGCACCTCAGCGTGCACGAAAACATGGCGTTTGGTTTGCGACTTCGGCAGAAAGGAGGATGGTTGGCAGTTGGTTCGGGCGAGCGATTGACCGCAGCCCAGATCGACGAGCGGGTCCGCGAAGCGGCTTCCATGCTGGGGATTACTCCCCTTTTGCAGCGAAAGCCAGCGGAGCTTTCCGGCGGTCAGCAGCAGCGAGTGGCCCTGGGACGCGCGATCGTTCGGCGGCCGCAGGCAATGCTGCTGGATGAACCACTGGCGAGCCTGGACGTGCCGACGCGGCTGGCGCTGCGGCGGGAGCTGAAGCGGCTGCACGGCGAACTGGCGAGGACGATGATTTACGTGACCCACGACCAGGCGGAAGCCATGGCCCTGGGTGACCGGATCGCCGTCATTCGCGATGGTGGCATCGAGCAGCTCGGCACGCCGCAGGAGATTTACGAGCGTCCTGACAACCAGTTTGTGGCAGGATTCTTTGGTTCGCAGGGGATGAATTTTCTCCCCGTGAGTCAGGAATCCTCGGGCCAGGTCAGGCTGCTGGGCGCAAGGCCGGAAGATATTCGGCTGGTGGAACCAGGCCTAACGGCCGACGGGCAGGTCATGAGTTTGGGATTGGCGACCGTGATCGACGTTGAGGATTTGGGAGAAAGCACCTTTGTGCGACTGAGGCTGGAAATCAACGGACTAACGGAAAACGGCGCCAGCGGCAACTCAGAGTGGGTCTGCCGCGGCGAGCCGAATGGAGTCGTAAGGATCGGAGAACGAAAACAGGTGCTCATCCCGCGGCAGCGGGCGCACTGGTTTGCAGTGGATAGCGGGGAGCGATTCGAGGCGGAGACAGCGGGCAGTTAACGATACAAGTGCGTGAGGGCCGATTCGGCCGGAGAGGAAGAAATGAATCCAAGCGATATGTTGCGGATGGTGGATTCGATTCACCGCGACAAGAACATCGAGAAGGAATTGGTGTTCCAGGCGATCGAGGCCGCGCTGGTCACTGCCGCCAAGAAGCACTATGGCGAGCTGTCGGACGTCCAGGTCTTGATCGACCGCGAGACGGGGGCGGTATCCGGCAGCCACGACGGCACGGTCCTCGACCCGGAAGAAATCAGCGGCCGGATCGGCGCCCAAACCGCCAAACAGGTGATCATCCAGAAGATTCGCGAGGCGGAGCGGGACCAGCTCCTGGAGGAATACGGACAACAGATCGGTCAACTGGTCACCGGCGTGGTCACGCGGGCCGAAGGCGGTGCAACGATCGTCTCGCTGGGGGCGATCGAAACCATCCTCCCGCGCAGCGAGCAGATCCCAGGCGAGACGCACCACCCCAACGAGCGAGTCCGCGCGATCATCTTCGAGGTCAAGCCGCAAGGGAGCCGAGTGAAGGTCGTCCTCAGCCGCACCCGCCCGGTGTTCGTCCAGCGGCTGTTCGAGCAGGAAATTCCCGAAATTGCCGATGGCGTGATCACGATCAACGCCATCGCCCGCGAGCCGGCTCACCGCAGCAAGGTGGCCGTCTCCAGCAGCGACGCCCGCGTCGATTGCGTCGGCGCTTGCGTCGGCGTCCGCGGCAATCGGATCAAGAATATCATCGACGAGCTGGCCGGAGAGCGAATCGACATTGTCCGCTGGAGCGACGACGCCGAGACGCTGATTCGGGCCGCCCTCCAGCCCGCGGAGGTGGACCAGGTGCTGCTTTGCGACATGATTGGGCGAGCCATCGTGCTCGTTCGCGAGGACCAGCTTTCACTGGCCATCGGGCGAAAAGGGCAGAACGTACGCCTGGCGAGCAAGCTGTGCGGCTGGGACATCGAGATCATGACCAACGAGGAACTCGAAAAGCAGATCGACCGGGCTGTCGGCGGCTTCTCGCGCATCGAGGGGATGACGGAGGAACTGGCGCAGCGGCTGGTCGAACAGGGTTACCTGTCGTACGACGACCTGTCGGTGATCGAGCCCGATGCGCTGGCGGAAATGGGGGGATTAACGGAAGAGCAGGTCAATACGATCGTCGAGCAGGCGGAAGTCTTGGCCGAGGAAGCCGAACGACTGGCGGAAGCGGAGAAGGAGCGCAAGAAAATGGAGGAGGCACAAGCGGCTGCAAGTCAGCCAGCCGCACCGCCGGAGACACCAGCCTAGGGCTTCATCAAGTCAAGGGACCGAGTTGAAGCGGGAATGACATTGGTCATCGGACCTGGTGATTGGTGATTCACCTGACCCTGCCCAATTGGCAAATCCCCCACCAGCAAGGTAAATTAACGGGTCACTTCCTGCTCGCTTCGGCGGGATCAGCTCGGGGGTTGCGGTCGCCCACTCGTTGATCGGACTGTCTCCCGGTGGGCGGTCCGCCAGGGGTGAATTGTCGGGCGTGTCCGTTGGCAGGAAGGTTCAATGGCCAGTGCGCTCGCAAAGGAGATTGCGGTCATGAACAAATAATCGGAAAACCAGGTTCGCGCGACGAGAGAAAACTCGCTTCGGGCGCGCGGATGAATAGGAGGGCAAGCGTGCCCACTCGGATTTACGCGTTAGCCAAAGATTTGAGGATCGACAGTAAGGAACTGGTGGACCTCTGCACCAAGGCAGGGATTCCCGGCAAAGGTTCCGCGCTGGCCAGCCTGGAAGATGATGAAGTTGCCAAGCTGAAGTTGTTTCTCGAAAGTGCCACGACAAAACGCGCTGCCCAGCTGGGTCCTGCGCCCCTCGTCGATACCAAGACGGTACTCTCTTCCCCAGTAACCGGGACGGCGACGCTTCCTCCTCCCCCTCCGCCTCGAGCTGCTCCGCTGCGTACCCGACCGGTTCCGGTTCCCGCCGCTGCGCCACCTCCCGTTCCCGCTCCCGCCGCGCCGCCCGAGGTACCGTCGCGCGAAGCGCCCCCCGTAATTTCGGCCAAGGTGGCTGAGCCGCCGGCGGCGCCCGATGCGCCCCCCTCGGCTCCCAAATTGTCCGTAGGCCGGCCCGCTGCCGGTTCACCCGTTGCCAAGTCCACGCCGCCTTCACCCGCCACGGATTTGACTCCGCAGCGCGGCGATTCATTGATTCCCAGGCGCCCCATTAAGGTCATCGATACAAAGACCAAACGCCCTGCCGAAGGCAAGCGTCTCGAAGCCCGCCCCGGCGACCGCGATCGCCGCGGTCCGCGTTTTGCCGAGATGCCCGACGTGAAGCAGCCGACTCCCGTTGCCAAAGGGAGCGAGCCCCCGGCGCAGAAGCCGGTCATCAAGCTCCCCAGCGACATCATCAGATCCAAAGCGCCGCTGCACGATCTTACCGCTCGGCTCGAGAAGGAACGCAAGGCCAAGATCGACGGCGACAAAAAAGGCAAAGGGGAAGGGTTGGCCGGTGCCTTGGCCGCAAAACCAGGCAAGGGGAAGAAGGGTCGCGGCGGCGAATTTGAAGGACTGGGCGATATGGCGTCGGTCCGAGCCGACCGCCAGAAGGCTCGCAAGGCCAAAGGGAAAGGCTTTGGCGAGGATGAAGATGACGTCACGCCGGCTCGCCGCAAGAAGACGCTCGTCCGCGTGAAGTCACACGGCAGCACGGCCGCCCCCCGCAAGGGAAAGGTCGTCGTTCAATTGCCGACGACCGTCCGCGCCTTCTCGGAAGCGGCTGGCGTCAGCTCGGCCGAAGTGGTGAAAGTGCTGCTCCCGCTGAATATTCTCACCAATCCGCCAATCAATTCGGCCATTCCCAGCGAGTATGTGGACCTGGTGGCGGCCGAACTAGGACTGGACATCGAGTTCAGGCAGCCGCAGACGCTGGAAGAAAAGATCCGCGCGACCTTCGAGACCCCGGATGAGCCGGAGACGCTCAAACCGCGGTCCCCGATCGTCACTGTCCTGGGACACGTGGACCACGGCAAGACCTCGCTGCTGGACAAGATCATCGGCACGAACGTCGTCGCCGGTGAGGCGGGTGGCATCACGCAGCACATCCGCGCCTATTCCATTCAGACCAGGGACGGGCGATACGTTACATTCGTCGACACTCCTGGTCACGAAGCG
>Ga0075428_100006145_pt1 | contig 13367 bp, 7 predicted proteins | sample RhiMetdeltSRZDD2_FD_75291 | JGI IMG/M metagenome (GOLD analysis project Ga0075428, IMG submission 75291) | Populus rhizosphere microbial communities from Tennessee, USA - Rhizosphere MetaG P. deltoides SRZDD2 | ecosystem: Host-associated > Plants > Roots > Rhizosphere > Soil | place: USA...
GGCGTGAAGAACTCGTCGAGCGATCTGCTGATCGACAACTGCGACGAGTTCATCTTCTACGAAGATCTCGTGCGCGGCGTGGCCAAGGTCCCCGCGGTGGCCGCGTTCAAGGACAAGAAACAGGCCGAGGTCTTCAAACTGCTGATCGACTCGATCAAGGCCCTCATGCGCGAGAACAAAGAGATCCTCTGGGGATCGATGGTCAAGCAGACCATGCAGCGCAAGAAGCCGACGTTCAACGAGGAGTACTACGGCTACAACACGTTCAGCGACCTGCTCGAGGACGCGCAGAACAACAACATCATCAAGATCAAGAAGGATCTCAAGTCGGGGTCGTACGTGATCACGGGGTTTGCGCAGCCGGCTGCGTGAAGGCCCGGCTTGTCATCCCGAGCGGAGCGAGGGACCTGTGCGGGTGGGAGCGCGCGATGCGTGCCTCCCACCCACCAGGTCCCTCGCTACGCTTCGGGATGACAAACGAGAAAAGATCAATAGATGATGCGGAAGCCGAGTTGGAGGGTGCGCGGCGCGTTCAGCGACGTCGGTGCCGTGCCGCCGCTGGCGGTGGCGCCGTAGGCGGTCTGCGTCACGCGGCCGAAGTTCGCGAGTGCGTTGATGTCGTTGCCCGGAATCCACCAGCGCGTCTGATTGAAGACGTTGAAGCAATCGAGGCGCAGGACGACGCTCACGCCTAACGGCATCCCGAAGCTCTTCTGCAGGCTCGCATCGACGCTCTGCGCGCCGTCGGTGCGGAACGAGTTGCGTCCGACGAAATCCTCGAGCGTGTCGCCGTACACCGCGCGGCGGAACGCACTGACCGACGCGGAATCCGAGGGACTGGTCACGCTGCCGCTGCAGTTCTTCGGATCGACGCAGATCGGCCGGTTCGGCTTCATGCCTGTGCCGAGGAAGAGAATGTCGGGCGCGGCGCTGTCGACGATCGTGTACGGCGTGCCGGTCGCGAGGCGAATCGCAGTCGAGAGATTCCATCCGCCGAAGGCGGCGCCGAGCCAGTCCTTCCGATCGCGCAGCCATGGGAATGCATACGATCCGACGGCCGTGAAGCGATGGCGCACGTCGAAGCGCGAATAGCCTTTCGCGTAGTCTTTCGATCCATCGCGCTGCGGGAAGATGCCGATGTCGCCGACGCCCTGGTCGGTCGTCTCCGCGCCGGTGTCGAGCGATTTGCCGAACGTGTACGTCGCGCGGCCCTGGAAGCCGTGCAGATCGCCGCTCTCCCACTCCAACTGTCCGGCGTGATACCAGCTCTCCGCGAGGTTCGACACGATGCGCACGTCGGAGTAGCGCGCATCGGGACGGCGCTCGTTCGTGCGCGGCACGCGCAGACTGACTTCGTTAGGCGCAATCGGAACGGCGTTCGGGCAGGCCGCATTGATCGCAACTCCGGGCGATCCGGTGCCTGCACACGCCCAATCCTGCGCGACGACCCACGCTGCGCCGGTCGTTCCCGGAGCCGCGGGCGCGACAGGAATGTTGTCCCACTTGTACTGCAGAAGATTCTTGCCGAACGTGCCGATGTAGCTCGCGCGGAAGCGCTGCGTGCGGAACGCCTGCCGCTCGAACGTGAGGTTCCACTGCCGCGCCTCGGGCATCTTGAGATCGGGATCGGCGAACGTCGCGGCGACGCGCGTGGTGATCTGTCCCGGGACGAACACGAATCCGTTGAGCGGATCGGAGAGATTCGTCGACGACTGGGCGATCGTCGCCGCGTTAGGCGGGTTGTAGCGGATGCTCGCGCCGCCCTGCGAGAACACGGACTGGAAGACGCGGCCGTGGAAGATGCCGAAGCCGCCGCGAATCGAGAAATTGCCCGTGCCGCCGGTGACCGCGCGAAGAATGCGATTGCCCGACCAGTCGGGCGTATACGCGAATCCGAGTCGCGGATCGACGTACGTGCTGGCATCGAATCCGTAGTCGATCAGGTCGTTGCGCTCTTCCGGCGCGCCGACGTGCTCGTAGCGCGCGCCGACGTTGAGCACGAGGTTGTCGATCGGACGCCAGTCGTCCTGCGCGTAGACGTTCTGCTCATCGAGACGATGCTGCAGAGACGCCGGACCGAACGACTTCGTGAACGAGTTCACGCAGCCCGCCCAGAACGCGGCGATGGCCGTTCCGTAGTTGACGCCCTGGCACGTGGCGGCGAAGTTCCAGAAGCCGCGATTGAAGTTCTCGGCGCGGTCGTTGAGCGACGAGCGCCGCACGTCCATACCGACTTTCAGCGTGTGCTTCGACCAATGCGACGAAGTGACGTTGTAGACGAGCTGCGTGTCGCGCTGATTGCGGATGATCGGGAACGCGCCGGCGTTGCCGAGAATCGTGAACGTCACGCCCGAGCCGGGCGACATGCGCACGACCGGCGTCTGTGGATCGTCGGTGATCGTCCACGCCACTTCGCGCGTCCCGATTCCGACGCGCGCTTCCTGCACGGTGTCCGAGGAGAGAATGTTGGTCCAGGTTAGGCCGAAGCTGGACTGATGATTGTCCTGGCCGGCTTCTTCGCCGCGGATCAGCTCACCCGGATGATTCTCCTGATGGCTCTTCTGATAGCGGGCCGTGAACGTGTTTTGATTCGTCGCGTTCAGATCGAGACGCATCGCGGCGTCCCACTTCGGAAGATCGCTCTTCTGGAAGCCCTGATAGGCGCGCGCGGCGATGTTCGTCGCGTTCGGCGGTCCCGACGGGAATCGGGAGATGATCGAGTCCTGCCACGCGCGGTTCGCGGGTGTGTCATTGCCCAGCGTGAGGCGCTTGGTCGGATCGAGATCGCTCGGCAGGAACACGCCGCGCGTCGTGAGCACGTCGCCCTGATCCTGGATCTGATCGTAGTTCGCGAACGCGAACAGGCGATCGTTCATGATCGGGAAACCGATGGTCGCGCCGAACTGACGGCGATAGTGCTTGCCGTGATCGAGGCTGACCTGCGCGGCGTCGCGGGTGATGTATTTGTTGTCCTGGAAATAGCCGTAGACCTCGCCGTCGATGTTGTTCGTTCCCTGTTTGGTCTGCACGAGAACGACCGAACCGTATCCACGTCCGAACTCGGCGTTGAAGTTGTTCGTGAGAATCTGGAACGACTGAATCGTGGCCGCGGGCACGTTCTGACGATTCTGATTCTCCGATGCGTCGTCGTTGTTCACGCCGTTGACCTGGAACGTCGCGCCGCGCGTGCCGGTGCCGTTGAAGTTCACCGAGGAGCCGGACGAGAGCGCGGGGTTGTCCTGGCCGCTGGTGGGGTTCTCCTGGAAGCCGCTGAAGATCGAGGCGATGCGAAGAAAGTTGGCCTGGTCTGCCATCGGGAGATTCTCGATCTCCTCATCGCGCATCGTCTGCTTCACTTCGCCGTCGGTGACGTCGATGACCGGAGCGTCCGCGGTGACCGTGACGGTCTCGGTCATCGCGGGATCGAGCACGAAGTCTTCGACCACGGTCGAGTTGAGGTCGACGCGCACATCGGTGTGCCGCACGTTGCCGAAGCCGGACAGCGACGCTTCCACGTTGTACCGGCCGATCTGCAGGAATGGAGCGTTGTACGTCCCATCCTGATCGGTAACCGCGATGCGCTCGAGTCCGGTCTCGGCGTTGCGAATGGTGACGGTTACGCCGGGCAACGCGGCGTTGGAGCGATCCACGACGGTGCCCCGCATGGTGCCGGTGACGGTTTGTGCCGCGATGGGGAATGCGAGAAGCACCACGAGGACGAGAAAGAGCCACCGCTTCATGTCTTCCTCCAGTAAAACGATTTTGTGAACCGTATTGGCCGCGCGAAACCCTACGCTTCGAGAGCGCGTCCGTCAAGACGGACTCCAGTACAATCCGCGCGTGCCGCAGCTCCGGAATCGCGAGCACTACCCCGCGCTCATCATCGGGACCGGCATCGCCGGTCTAACGACGGCATTCACGCTGGCCAGCGCAGGCATGCGCGTTTTGCTCGTGACGAAGGCGAAGGATCCCGCGGATTGCAACACGTCGTGGGCGCAGGGCGGGATCATCTACCAAGGCGAAGACGACACGCCGGCGAAGCTGGTGAGCGACATTCTTCGCGCGGGCGCGGGCATCTCGAATCAGGAAGCAGTGCGCTTCCTCGCCGAGGAAGGACCGCGCGTCGTCAAGCAACTCCTGCTCGAAGAGGTCCACGTCCCTTTTTCCACGACCGATGAGGGAGAACTGGACCTGACCCAGGAGGGCGCGCACTCGGTGTCGCGCATCATTCATGCGGGCGATGCAACCGGACGCGCGATCGAGACGTCGCTGCTCAATCGCGTGAAGGCGGAGCCGAACATCACGCTGGCCACGGACGTGACGGCGATCGATCTGCTCACGACGCATCACCATCCGGCCGACATCCAGGTTCGCTATCGACTCACGAACGAGTGCATCGGCGCGTATCTGCTCGACAACGCAACGAGCGAGGTCTACACGGTCTTCGCCGACTTCACGGTGCTCGCGACGGGCGGCGTCGGGCAGATCTATCTGCACACGACGAACACGCGCAACTCGATCGGCGACGGCGTGGTGATGGCGCATCGCGCGGGCGCGCGGATCATGAACGCGGAGTACGTGCAGTTCCACCCGACCGCGCTCGCGGACAAAAAGGCGAATCACTTTCTGATCTCCGAGGCGCTGCGCGGCGAGGGAGCGCGACTGCGCAATCAGCGCGGCGAGTACTTCATGGAGCGTTACTCGCCCGAGCTGAAGGATCTCGCGCCGCGCGACATCGTGGCCCGAGCGATCGTCGAGGAGATGACGCGCAACAAAGACGAATTCGTCTATCTCGACCTCGCCAATCACTATCGCGGACATCATCCGATCGCGGAGCGATTCCCGAACATCCGCAAGGCCTGTCTCGAGATCGGCATCGACATCGAGCGCGATCCGATTCCGGTCGTTCCCGCGGCGCACTACTACTGTGGCGGCGTGCTGGTGAACACGTCGGGAGAAACGACGCTCAGCCGCTTGTATGCGATCGGCGAGACGTCGTGCTCCGGATTGCACGGAGGCAATCGACTGGCGTCGACATCGCTCCTCGAGGGACTGACGTGGGGCTACTACGCGGCGCAATCGATTCGCGCGAAGCTCGGCGCCTCGGCGTCGAGCGCGTCACCGTCCGTGCAGCGCGCGTTTTCGTCGCTGCCTTCCGGCAGCGGCTCGTTTCCCGACGCGCTCGTCGCATCCGTGCCCGACTGGCAGCCGCCGGGCAAGGAGAATCGCGAAGATCCCGCGCTCATCCTGCAGGACTGGACGATCATCCAGCACACGATGTGGAACTACGTGGGCATCGTGCGCACCTTCGAGCGTCTCAAGCGCGCCATCGCCGACATGCAGCACCTCGGCACGCGCCTCACGAAGTACTACCACGAGTCGATGATCAGCAAATCGATCGTCGAGCTGTTTCACGGACAGCAGATGGGAACGATCGTCGCGAACGCGGCCATTCGCAATCCGCGGTCCGTCGGCGCACATTTCCGGAAAGACTAACCGCGGCACACGTTCGAGAAGATTGACAGCGAACGGCGTCCGCGCGTCCTATCGTGATCCTCAAAACGGAGGACAACGTGATGCGCAGATTGCCGATCCTTCTGCTCTCGCTTCTGTTTGCGCCGGCCTTGTTCGGTGTAACGGTTACCAGCATCTCTCCTACGTCCGGTTCTTCCAACGGCGGAACGGTCGTCACACTCAAAGGCAATTTCAGCGGCAGCGGACCGTTCCATGTCGTGTTCGGATCGATCAACGCGACATCGGTCGAGAAGGTCGACACGCAGACGCTCACGGCGATCACTCCCGCGCATCTGCCCGGAGAGTCGACGGTGCGCGTGCACGAAGGCGACGATCTCGGGCCGAACTTGAGCTTCCTCGAGTTCACGTTCGAAGGCGGAGTGCCGGACGCGTTCGAAAGGATTCTTCTTCCGCTGCTCACGCCGCCGGTGCGCGGTGCGTTCGGCTCGGAGTTTCACACGACGTTCGAGGCATGGAACGCGAATCCTGAATCGATCGCGCTCGTGTACGGTCTCGAGAGCGAATGCCCGGTCTGCCTGGTCATCCCGATTCCTCCCGAGAGACTGATCGATTCGCCGATTCCTGTGTTTCCGGAGTCCGGCTTCGATTCACCGCTTTTCGGACCGCCCATTCCGTCCGGTACGCCGGGCCGCTTCATCTATGTGACCGACGACGATGCGCGACACCTCGCCACCAGTCTTCGCGTTCATGACATCACGCGCTCCGCGCTGAACCTCGGCACGGAGATTCCGGTCGTGCGCGAGCGAGAGCTGGTCACGTCGGAGAAGCTCGTGCTGACGAACGTGCCGATCGATTCGCGATTTCGAAATACGCTGCGCATCTACGCAGTGGACGCAGCGGACGTGGTCGTAACATTCATCAGCGGCGGCGCTTTCGGACTCTCGCAACGAATCCGGCGCACGGTTCATCTTCAGGCCGGACGTCACCTCTTCGAGCCGGCGTTCGCAACGCTCAGCGACTTTCCGACGTTCGTGACGAACTCGACGCCGATCACGGTGACGCTCGAGCAGTCCGTTCCGGACGGCGGCACGCCGACAGCGATGTGGGCGTTCCTCTCGGTCACAAACAACGAGACCCAGGCCATCACCACCATCACACCACAACGTTAGAAGAGGCGGCCGGCACCGCTGACCGGATACTTGAGGTGGTCGTACGCCGTGCGGCTGGCGACGCGTCCGCGCGGAGTGCGCTGCAGGAATCCGATCTGGATCAGGTAGGGCTCGTAGAGGTCTTCGATCGTGCCGCGATCTTCGCCGACCGATGAGGCGAGCGCGTTGACGCCGACCGGTCCGCCCTGGAAGCGCTCGATGATCGTGGTGAGGAGCTTGCGGTCGATCTCGTCGAGACCGTATTCGTCGACTTCGAGCATGCTCAGGGCTTCGCGCGCGATAGCGACGTTCACGCTGCCTTCGTGGCGCACTTCCGCGAAGTCGCGCACGCGGCGGAGCAAACGATTGGCGATACGCGGAGTTCCGCGCGCGCGGCGCGCGAGCTCGACCGCGGCTTCGTGATCGATCGGAATGCCGAGGATGTCGGCGGAGCGGCTGACGATGATCGTGAGCGAGTCGACGTCGTAGAAGTCGAGCCGATGCACGATGCCGAAGCGCGCGCGCAGCGGCGCGGTGAGAAGACCGGCGCGTGTCGTCGCACCGACGAGCGTGAAGCGCGGAAGCTCGACCTTCAGCGTGCGCGCAGCCGGACCTTGTCCGATCACGACGTCGACGTGGAAGTCCTCCATTGCGGAGTAGAGGACTTCTTCCACGATGGCAGGAAGGCGATGAATTTCGTCGATGAAGAGCACATCGCCCGCTTCGAGATTCGTGACGATCGCGACGAGGTCTCCCGGTTTCTCCAGCGCCGGTCCCGACGTCGTGCGCAGGTTGGCATTCATTTCATTGGCGATGATGTTCGCGAGCGTGGTCTTGCCCAGTCCGGGAGGTCCGAACAGCAGCACGTGATCGAGTGCCTCGCCGCGTTTGCGCGCGGCCGTGAGGGAGATCTCGAGATTGGCCTTGACCTTGTGCTGGCCGATGTACTCGCGCAGCAGTTTGGGGCGAAGGGAGAGCTCGGTCTGGAGATCGTCGTCGACGGGTGTCGCGGCGAGAATGCGGTCGGTGGTCACTGCCTCATTGTAGAAGTTGCGAGTTGGGAGTGGTGAGTCGCGGCAGCGACGACCGGCAGCGAGAGCGTGATCGCGGTGCCGACACCCTCGCGCGATGCGACGTCGATCGTGCCTCCGTGCGCTTGCACGATGCGATACGAGATGGCCATCCCCAGTCCGGTGCCAGAGGGGAAGTTCGTGCGGAACGGCTGGAAGAGACGCTGTACGTCGGCGCTCGACATTCCTCGCCCGCTGTCGGTGAACACGATGCGATACGCGTCGTCGTCGACGATGGTGCGCACGGTGAGGGTGCCGCCTTTCGGCATCGCCTGGATCGCGTTGCGCGCGAGATTCCAGAACACCTGGCGCATCTGATCGGCGTCGCCGACGATGTGGAACGACGGCGGCGCGATGTCGCGGCGGAGCTCGTGCTCCGCGCTGAGCTCCGAAGAATTCGCGAGAAGGTCGAGCGTCTCGGAGAGACTGGCCGCGACGTCGAACTCGAGCGCGCGCTTTTCCTGCGGGCGCACGAATCGCAAAAAGTCGGAGATCGATTTGTTCAAGCGCTCCGATTCCTTCAGCACGATCGACATCAGCCGCTGCTCCTGCGGCGTGAGCGACCGGGAGCTCTTGAGCACCTGAACCGAGCCCGCGATCGCGGCCAGCGGATTGCGGATCTCGTGCGCGATGCCGGCGGAGAGCTCACCGACCGCGGCCATCCTGTCCTTGAGGCGCAGCTCGGCCTCGAGCTTCTTCATCTCCGTCAGGTCCTGGAAGATGAGCGTGTAGCCGGCCGACTTTCCTTCGAGCGTGCTGAGAGGACTGATCGCAAATCCGATGCTGCGCCGCGAGTCATCGGCGCAGAAGGTATCGATCTCGCGGCGCACGATCGATCCGTCCTCGAGTTGCTCGAGCGCGGCGTTCCAGCTTTCGAGACTGAAGAAGCCGAGCTCCGTGACGTGGCGCCCGAGGATCATCATCGGCGACATCTGCAGAATCTGCACGCCGGCGGGATTGACGAATGTCGCGGCGCCGAGTGTGGAGAGCGTGATCAATCCCGACGGAATCGATTCGACGACGTTCTGATTGAGTGCGCGAAGCTCGGCCAGATTCTGGCGGTTCGCATCGAGCTCGCGCGATGCACGCTCGAGCTTTTCCGAGAGGTACGAAGTCAGGAGCGCAGTCGCATAGAAGCCGAGAAAGTTCGCGGCCATGTTGAAGTAGAGCCGCGACGAGGTCCACGCGGCCGGGGGAAAGATCGACTGCTCCGGCATGGGCACGAGGTCGTAGTACATGAGATCGACGAGCGTGCCGTAGAGGATCGCGGCAGCCGATGCCGCGAGCAGACCGCCGCGCCGGTACAACAGCATCGACGCGGTGATGATCGAGACGAGATAGAGGAACGAGAAGGGCGAGTCGAGTCCGCCGGTGAAGTAGACCAGCAGCGTCTCGACGAGAAGATCGCCGCCAATCTGAATCGACAGATTGAGGACGCGCGACGGCACCGCCATCGCCAGCGCGATATAGGCCAGCGTGAGCGCGTACGTGATGCCGGTCGTGGCGTAGAGATAATCGAGCGGAAGGACTTCGCGAACGGTGTACTGGATGATCAGCGCCGCGAAGAGCAGCGTCGTGACGACGACCACACGGACGGCCATGAGCATCCGGGTGTCGCTGGACATTTGGCGCATAACGGTTGGCGGTTGGCGGTTGGCGGTTGGCGGTGGCAGCAGAGCAATTCGTGTCTGCCGCCAACTGCCAACTGCCAACCGCCAACCGGTCAATTAACCGATCTGGCTGATGAGCGTGAACATCGGCATGTACATGGCGATGACGATGCCGCCGATGGCGACGCCGAGGAAGGCGATCAGGATCGGCTCGAGCAGCTTCATCAGGCCGGCGACCGCGACGTCGACTTCCTCTTCGTAGAAGTCGGCGATCTTCGAAAGCATCGTATCGAGCGCACCGGTCTGCTCGCCGACCGCAATCATCTGCACGACCATCGACGGGAACACGTCCGTGTCTCCGAGAGGCTCGCTGATGGTCTTCCCTTCTTCGACCGACTTGCGCGTGGCCATGATCGCGTCTTCGATGATCGAGTTGCCGGCGGTGCGCGCGGTGATCTGCAGACCGTCGAGGATCGGAACACCGGACGAGGTGAGCGTCGCCAGCGTGCGGCAGAAGCGCGCGACGGCGATCTTGCGGAGCAGCAGACCGAAGATCGGTGCCTTCAGCAGAAGACCATCGAGCACGCGCTTGCCTTTGTAGGTCCCGTGGTATTTCTTCACCGCGAACCAGGTCGCAACGATGAGCCCAAGAATCAGCCACCAGTAGCCCGCGATGGCGTTCGAGAGCGCGATGACCACGCGCGTCGGCAGCGGCAGCTCCGCACCGAGAGACGCGAAGAGTGAGGCGAACACGGGGATGACCTTCCAGAGAATGACGGCGACGACGAGGCAGGCGATGGTGATGACCGCGACGGGATAGATCATCGCGGATTTGACTTGCGCGTTGAGCTTGACCGCCTTCTCGATGTAGGTCGAGAGACGCTGCAGAATCGTGTCGAGAATACCGCCCGCCTCACCGGCGGCGATCATGTTCGTGAAGAGATCGTTGAAGACCTTCGGGTGCTTGCGCATCGCGTCGGCGAGATTCGAGCCCGACTCGACGTCCTGCCGGATCTGGATGAGCACGCGCTTGAAGACCTTGTGGTCCTGCTGGTTCGCGAGAATCTCCAGACACTGCACGAGCGGCAGACCGGCATCGATCATGACCGAGAACTGGCGCGTGAAGATCGCGATCGACTGCGGCGGAACCTTGCCGCCGAACTTCGGAAACGCGATCTCTTTTCCCTTCTCCTTGACGGCCGTGACGACGATCTGCTGGCGCCGCATCATGGCGATGACGGCGTCTTTCGAATCGGCCACCAGCACGCCTGTCTGGGATTGACCGTTTCTTGCTGTCCCCTTCCACTCGAATGTCGGCATAAACACCCTCCCGTTGGGATAACCGGCCGGCGGTCGGCGGTCGGCGGTCGGCGGTAGAAAAGCGTTCGTTGCTCGCTACCGCCGGCTGCCGACTGTCGACTGCCGACTATGCTTCACACATCCTACGCCGGTCTCGGCCGCGCGCCCGCAGCGGCGGGAGGCGCCGTCGGCAGCGCACCCGCTCCACGGGAGATCATTTCCTGCAGCTCGTCAGGATTCGACGAGCGCGAAAGCGCCGTCTGCAGGGTGATCAGTTTTTTGAAATACAGCGTCGCCAACGACTGATTGAAAGTCTGCATTCCGTATTTGGACTGTCCGGTCTGCATCATCGAGTAGATCTGATGCACTTTGTCCTCACGGATGAGGTTCCGGATGGCGGCGTTCGGCACGAGAATCTCCATCGCCATGACGCGTCCTTTGCCGTTCGCTTTCGGCAGGAGCGTCTGACACATGATTCCTTCGAGCACGAACGAGAGCTGCGCGCGGATCTGCGGCTGTTGATGCGCGGGGAAGACGTCGACGATGCGGTTGATCGTCTGCGCGGCGGAGTTCGTGTGCAGCGTGCCGAAGGTGAGGTGGCCCGTCTCCGCGATGCGTAGCGCGGACTCGATGGTCTCGAGATCGCGCATCTCGCCGATGAGGACGACGTCGGGATCCTGCCGCAGCGCGGACTTGAGCGAGTTCGCGAACGAGTGCGTATCCGCGTGGAGCTCGCGCTGATTGACGATGCAGTTCTTGTGTTGATGGAGAAACTCGACCGGATCTTCGATGGTGATGATGTGCTCGTGGCGCTCGCGATTGATCTTGTCGATCATCGCCGCGAGCGTCGTCGATTTGCCCGAGCCGGTGGGACCGGTGACGAGCACCAGGCCGCGCGGCTTGTTGCAGATCTCTTCGACGACCGGAGGCAGACCGAGCTCCTTGAATCCGAGGATCTCGTACGGAATCTGCCGGTAAACCGCGGCGGTCGCGCCGCGCTGGTTGAAGATGTTCGCGCGGAAACGCGCGAGACCTTTGATGCCGAACGACGTGTCGAGCTCGAGGTTCTCTTCGAAGCGATGTTTCTGCGCGTCGGTGAGCACCGAATACGCGAGCTGTTTCGTCTCGGGCGCGGTGAGCGGCGGCATGTCGAGCGGGACCAGCTTGCCGTCGATGCGAATCTGCGGAGGCGAGTTGGTCGTGACGTGGAGGTCGGAGCCTCCGCGCTCGACCATGGTCTTCAGAAGCTGATGCAGAGTGACGGCCATTGAGTTCTCCAGTAGGCAGTATGCAGTCCGCAGTTTGCAGGATCTCCTGCGTACTGCCTGCTGCGCACTGCTAACTCATGCGACGGTTTCTCGAACGACCTCTTCGACCGTCGTGATTCCTTCTTTGATTTTAATCAAGCCGGAGCGGCGGAGGGTGATCATCCCGTTCTCCGACGCTTTACGCTTGATGTCGATGGCCGTGCCGCCGGACAGAATCAGATCGCGGATGTCGTCATCGATGACCATGACTTCAATGAGGCCGACGCGGCCTTTGTAACCTGTGTTGTTGCACTTCTCGCAGCCGCGACCTTTGTAGATCGCGAACGTCCCGACCTCCTCCTTGCGGTAGCCGAGGTTCTGCAGAGCCTGCGGGGTCATGTCGACGACTTCCTTGCAGTTCTGACAGATGCGCCGCACGAGGCGCTGCGCGGCGATGAGCTGCGTCGCGGTGGCGACGAGGAACGGCTCGATGCCCATGTTCATGAGGCGGTTGATCGTCGACGGCGCATCGTTCGTGTGCAGCGTGGACAGCACGAGGTGTCCGGTGAGCGCGGCCTTGATCGCGATCTCCGCGGTCTCGAAGTCGCGGATCTCGCCGACGAGGATGATGTTGGGATCCTGCCTGAGGAACGAGCGGAGTGTGGCCGCGAAGTTGAGGCCGATCGACTCCTTCATCTGCACCTGATTGATACCGGGCAGGTTGAACTCCACCGGATCTTCCGCCGTCATGATGTTCACTTCGGGTGAGTTCACTTTCGACAGTGCCGAGTAAAGCGTATTCGTCTTGCCGGAGCCTGTGGGCCCGGTCACCAGGACCATTCCCCAGGGCTTGAAGATCGCCTCTTCGAAACGCACCAGCGACTCCGGCTCGAAGCCGAGCTTGGTCATGTCGAGACGAAGGTTGTCCTTGTCGAGAAGACGCATGACGATCTTCTCGCCGAAGAGCGTCGGCAGCACCGAGACGCGGAAGTCGAGCTCTTTGTTCTTGTCCTCGAGCTTGATCTTCAGCTTGATGCGTCCGTCCTGCGGAAGACGCTTCTCCGAGATGTCGAGCTTGGAGAGGATCTTCATGCGCGAGGTCATGGCGTCCTTCAGCTTGAGAGGAGGATTCATGATCTCGTACAGGATTCCGTCGATGCGGAAGCGGACGCGATACTCCTTCTCATACGGCTCGATGTGGATGTCGGACGCGCCGCGCTTGATCGCATCGGTGAGGATGAGATTGCACAGCTTCACGACCGGCGCTTCTTCCGCGGAGTCGGCGAGCGCAGTGACATCGAGCTCTTCGTCTTCCTCGAGCACCTCGAGGTCGGCGGTCTCGGCCTGCTGAAGGTCTTCCATGACCTTCTTCAGCTCGAGCGAAGAAGTCGAGCCGTAGTAGTTGTCGATGGCGGCCTTGATCCCGAGCTCGGAGGCCACGACCGGCTCGACGTTGTAGCCGGTCATGAACTTGATGTCGTCCATGGCGAAGACGTTCGTCGGATCGGCCATGGCGAT
>Ga0075428_100006146_pt1 | contig 13366 bp, 10 predicted proteins | sample RhiMetdeltSRZDD2_FD_75291 | JGI IMG/M metagenome (GOLD analysis project Ga0075428, IMG submission 75291) | Populus rhizosphere microbial communities from Tennessee, USA - Rhizosphere MetaG P. deltoides SRZDD2 | ecosystem: Host-associated > Plants > Roots > Rhizosphere > Soil | place: USA...
GCCGCATGGCGCCGGTAGTGCACGAGCAGTTCCGGCACGTCGGCGATGCCGTAGCCGTTCTTCAGGAGACGGAACCAGTACTCCCAGTCCAGCGCGAAGCGCAGGTCGGTGCGGAACGGGCCTGCTGCGCGCACGGCCTCGGTGCGGTAGAGCACGGTCGGGCAGCACAGGAAGTTGCCGCACCAGAGCCGCGCGTAGTGTGCTCTGCGATCCTGGCCCGGGTCGCGCTTCCAGAAGTGCTCCTTGAAGCGTTCGGCCATCGACTGAAAGGCGCTGCCACCGGCGTCCATGGCGCTCGCGCGGCAATGCGCGAGACCTGCATCGGGCCTCGCCTGCAACGCCGCGAGCAGACGCTCGAGATACCGCGGCGCATAGACGTCGTCCTGGTGCGCGAGACAGAAGAACGGCGTCTCCACGAGCTCGACGCAACGGTTCCAGTTGGCGCCGATGCCGCGCGGCGTCTCGTTGCGGTGGACCTGCACCCTCGAACCGGCGACCTCGCGCGCCAGTCCGACCGAATCATCACGCGATCCGTCGTCGACGAGCAGCAGCAGGAAGTCCTGGCGCGTCTGGCCGAGCAGCGACTCGAGCAGCGGCCGCAAGAAGGGCCCCGCGTCGCGGCATGGGATCGCAAACGTCACGGCCGGTGCCTGCACCGGCGCAGCAGACAGAGCCCGCCGCAGCCGGTCAAGCAAGCGAGCCGCCGCGCGCGCTCGCGCCTGCCGGAAGTCGCCAGTAGGCTGTCCGCCTCACTCCCACCCGCGCGGAGGTCCGCTTGCCAGCCAACGTCTCCTCGTTCTGGAATCCCAAGACCGAAACCCTTCCGAAGGACCAGCTGCGCGCATTGCAGCTCTGCAAGCTGCAGCGTCTCGTCGAGCGCGCGTGGCACGAGTCGCCGTTCCACCGGCGTCTCTACGAGAAGGCCGGTGCCACGCCCGACAAGATCAAGACGCTCGACGACATCCAGCGCCTGCCGTTCATGACGCGCGAGGACTGGATGGCGAACCAGGCCGAGAAACCGCTGTTCGGCGATCTGATCACGCGACCGCGAGACGACGCGATCCGCTACCACCTCACGTCGGGCACCTCGGGCCGCCAGCCGCTGCGCGTGCTCGACTCGCGCAAGGACTGGTCGTGGATCGCGGACATGTGGTGCTACGGCTTCTGGGGTTTCGGCATCCGGCCGGCCGACACGGTGTTCTTCGCGTTCTCCTACGGCTCGTTCATCGGCTTCTGGGGCGCACACTACTGCTGCGAGAAGATCGGCTGCCTGACGCTCGCGTCGGGCAACATGACGACAGAACAGCGCGTGAAGCAGATCGTCGAGATGGGTGCTTCGGTCGTCTGCGCCACGCCGACCTACGCGCTGCGCATGGGCCAGACGGCCGAGAAGATGGGCATCAACCTGAAGAAGGACGGCGTGGTGCGCCGCGTCGTCGTCAGCGGCGAACCGGCCGGTTCGATCCCCGCCGTGAAGAAGATGATCGAGGAGATGTGGGGCGGCAAGTGCGGCGACACCGCGGGCATGACCGAGATCGGCACGATCATGATCTTCGAGTGCGACCACCAACCCGGCGGCCCGCACATCATCGAAGACCATTTCATCGAGGAAGTGCTCGACCCCGACACCGGCAAGGCTCTGCCCTACGGCGAGCGCGGCGAACGCGTCGTGACGTCGTTCGGCCGCGGGTTCATCCCGCTGATCCGCTACCGCACGAAGGACCTCGTCTGCAAAGTGCCGCATTCGCGCTGCGGGTGCGGCCGCAGCGGCGACATCTACGAGGGCGGCATCCTCGGGCGCGTCGACGACATGAAGCTGATCCGCGGCACCAACGTCTACCCGCGCGCGGTCGAAGCGGTCGTGCGCGAGTTCCAGGAGGTCGAGGAGTTCCAGATCGTGATCACGCGCCTCGACAACGTGCAGGACGAGATCACCGTGAAGGTCGAGCTCAAGCCCGATCAGTTGGAGTGCTGGCCGCGGCTGCAGGCCCAGCTCGGCAAGGATCTCGCCGACGCACACGAAGGACTGCGCTTCAACGTCGAGCAGGCGAAGACCGGCGAGCTGCCGCGCTTCGAGTTGAAGGCCAAGCGGCTGCAGGATCTGCGGCCCCAATACTGAGGAGGAGCAACATGACGACCCCGACGAAGGACCTGCTCGGCAAGAACCTCACGAAAGACGACCTGGAGCTGCTCGATCTGTATGCGCGGCTCAAGACGCTGAGTCAGCGCACCGACCTGCCGCCCGTCGTCACCGCGAACTGCAAGCAGGCGATGGTGATGCTCTGGAACGCGTGCAACGACCTCGTGCTGTTCTGCGAAGAGCCCGGCTGCGACTGAGCGCGCGACCGGTCATGCCCCCCATCCCCCACTTGCGTGGTGGATGGCACCAGGATGACGCATGACCATGATTCGCTCTTCCACCACACGTTCTCAGAGCCCGAACACGCCGCTTCGCTGCTGCGCACGATCCTGCCCGCGGCGCTCGCGCACGCAATCGACTGGGACTCACTGCGGCTCGAGCCGGGTTCCTTCGTCGACGACGCGCTGAAGACGCTCCACGCCGACCTGCTCTTCACGGCGCGGCTTGGCCGGCAGCCCGTCCTTCTCTACGTGGTGCTCGAGCACAAGTCGGGCGCTGATCGATGGACCGCGGTGCAACTGCTGCGCTACGTCGTGCGGGTGATCGACCGTTTCCTCGCGGACAACCCGAAGGCCACGTCGCTGCCACCCGTCCTACCGGTCGTCGTGCACCACGGCCCGCGCCGTTGGAACGCTCCGCGCACCGTGCTCGACCTCGTCGACCTCGGCTCGCTGCCACCGAACATCCGGAAGTTCCTGTCTCCGCTACAACCGAACCTGCATTTCCTGCTCGACGACCTTGCTGCCCACCCTGAATCAGGGATCAAGAGACGGCGTGCCACCGAGCCCGCACGGCTCACGCTGCTCTTCCTGCAGTTCGTCCGCGGCGCCAGGGCTCGCGACCCGGCGGAGTTCGTCCTTCGCTGGCCCGATCTCATTCGCACTCTCTTGAACACCCCGGCGGGACGCCGCGCACTCATCGGGCTATTCTCCTACCTGGCAGCGCAGCTCGAGTCGCCACCCGAGAGGCTCGAGGCTGCAGCTGCTCTCATCCACGAGGACGCACGAATCATGGGCAAGACCATCGCTGACCAGCTTCGCGAGGAGGGTGAGCTTGTCGGAAGGAGAAAGGTGCTGCTGCACCAGGTACGAAAGCGCTTCGGCGACGTTTCGCCGACCGTCGAGGAACGCATCCGCCGCGCTGACATCGACACGCTCGACCGATGGGCCGAACGCATCCTGACCGTGACCACGATCGACGAGTTGCTCGCGTGAGCAGCGATCCGTCGAGAGCTCGAGGATGCTGCTGCTCTCATCCACGAGGACGCACGAATCATGGGCAGGACCATCGCGGACCAGCTTCGCGAAGAGGCCTACGAGAACGGCCTGGCTCGAGGTGCAGTGCGAGGTGTGGCCCAAGGCGTGGCTACCGGAACCGTCGAACTGTCGCTGCGCCTGGTGCAAAGGCGCTTCGGCAGCATTCCACCAACCGCCGAGGAACGCATCCGCGGAGTTCCCCGCAGCGCGGCGGGGGCGCATGCCCAGCAGAGGATCGACGCTGCCGCCCCCGGTGCTACAACGGTCCCCATGCGCGGCCAACCGACCCGCACCCGACCGCGAACGCTCGCTGCCCTCGCGCTTGCGACGGCGGCACTGCTCGCCGAGTCGTCCGCCCAAACACAGCACTGGGCGTTCGTGGCGCCGCAGCACCGTGTGCCCGCTGTCGCCAACCCGAACTGGTGCCGCGACGACGTCGACCGCTGCGTGCTCGCCGGCCTCGAGGCCGCGGGAATGTCTCCCTCGCCCGAAGCCGACCGAACCTTGCTGCTGCGCCGCGTGTTTCTCGTGCTGACCGGCTTGCCGCCGACGCCTGCGAACGTCGCATCGTTCCTCGCCGACACGGCGCCCGACGCGTACGAACGCATCGTCGACGCACTACTGCGCAGCGACGCGTGCGCCGAGCACCTCGCGACCGACTGGCTCGACCTCGCGCGCTTCGCCGACACCTACGGCTACCAGGCCGACTTCGACTGCCGCACGTGGCCGTGGCGCGACTGGCTGCTGCGCGCGTTCGCGAGCGACATGCCGTGGGACCACTTCGTGCGCGAGATCGTCGCCGGTGACCTGCTGCCCGACGCGAACGTGAGCACGCGCACCGCGACGGCGTTCTGGCGCCTGCACCGCCAGACGAACGAAGGCGGCTCGATCGACGAGGAATGGCGGCACGAGTACATCGCCGACCGCGTCGACACGTTCGGCGCTGCGTTCCTCGGGCTCACGATCGGCTGCGCGCGCTGCCACGACCACAAGTTCGATCCGATCACGCAGCGCGACTACTACGCGCTCGGCAGCTTCTTCGCGATCGACGAGGCGGGGCTCTATCCGTATTCGACCGGTGGCACGCCGCAGCCGGCGCTGCGGTTGTCGACGCCCGAGCAAGACGCCGAGACCGCGCGGCTGCAGGCGGCCGTCGACGCGGCGGCGAAGGTGTGCAGAACGACGAGAGACGTTCCCGCGCAGCAGCCATGGGTCGCCAAGGCGCCCGAACCGATCGCGCGCTTCTGCTTCGGCGCGACGAAGAACGGCAGCTGCCGCGACGAACGCGCCGAGCGCGCCGCGACCGTGCCGGCGGAGTGCGAGGTCGTCGCGGGCCCCGCCGGCGAGGGCGCGATCGCGTGCGACGGCGACGCGCGCATCACAGTGCCGAAGCTGCCGGCGTTCACGCGCGACGACGCGTTCAGCCTGCGCCTTCGCCTGTGGTGCCCCGACAAGAAGCAGCGCGCCGTGCTGCTGCACACGAGCCACTACACCGAGGACGCGGACACGCAGGGTTACCAGGTCCTGCTGAAGGACGGTCGCCTGTGCTGGGAGATCGTGCACCACTGGCCGGGCTCCGCGGCCGCGGTGCGCACTGCGAACGAGCTGCCGCTGCAGCAGTGGCTCGACGTCGTCGTGACCTACGACGGCAGCTCGGCAGCCCGCGGCCTGGCCGTGTTCGTCAGTGGCGTGAGCTCGCCGACCGAGATCGTGCGCGACCACCTCCAAGGCCCGGCGACCGTGCGCACGCTCGAGCTCGCCGGGCGCGACCGCGACCAGGGTTTCGCCGGCGGCCGGCTCGCCGAGTTCGCCGTGTTCGACCGCGCGCTGTCGGCCGGCCAAGTCGCAGCGCTCGCGGGCAGGCCCCCAGACGCGCGCACCGTCGAACGCTGCCGGCCCTGGAACGACCCCGACGTGCTCGCGGCGGCGACCGCGCTGCGCACCGCGCGGCAGGCGCTGCACGCGCACACCGACGCGATCCCCGAGCTCATGGTGATGGCGCGCCATCCGCACCCGCCTGAACGCTTCGTGCTGCGACGCGGCGCCTACGACCAGCCCGATCGCACACAGCCGGTGCCGCCCGACGTGCCGAAGGCGCTGTGGCCGCTCGGCGGAAACGGCGTTCGCGACCGACTGCTGCTCGCCGACTGGCTGCTCGACCCAACGAATCCGTTGACGGCGCGCGTCGTCGCCGACCGGCTGTGGGCGAAGTGCTTCGGCGCCGGCCTCGTGCCGACGCCCGAGAACTTCGGCACGAACGGCCGCCCGCCCGCGCAGCGAGAACTGCTCGACCTGCTCGCGGTGGACTTCCTGCAGCAGCGCAGCATGAAGCACCTGCTGCGCCGGATCGTCACGTCGGCCACGTTCCGGCAGAGCTCGGCGGCGAGCCCGTCCGCGCGTGCGGCCGATCCATACAACGAACGGCTCGCCCGCGGGCCGTCGTTCCGTCTCTCCGCCGAAGTGCTGCGCGACCAGGCGCTCGCCGCGTCGGGGTTGCTGCACCAGCAGTTCGGCGGTCCGAGCGTGCGGCCATACCAGCCGCCCGGGCTGTGGCGGGACGCCGGCGCCGCGTGGGGCGGCGCCGACTACAAGCCCGACAGCGGGCCCGACGCGCATCGGCGCAGCCTCTACACGTTCCGCAAGCGAACGGCGCCGCCGCCGAACATGCAGGCGCTCGACGGCACGAGCCGCGAGGTCTGCGTCGCGCGCCGGCAGGAGACCAATACGCCGCTGCAGACGCTCGTGCTGCTCGGCGATCCCGTGTTCACCGAGTGCGCGCAGGCGCTGGCCGCGAAGGCGGCCACGCTGCCCCGTGACGACCTGGATGCACGTCTCGCGTTCGTGTTCGCGAGCCTCGCGACGCGCGCGCCGCGTGAGGGCGAGCTCGCGGCGCTGCGCGCGCTGCACGCAACGGAAGCCGATTCGCTGCGCGCACTCACGCTCGTCGCGTCGACCGTCATGGCGAGCGACGCCGCAATGGTGGTGCGATGAACGCGTTCGATCGCCTCGATCCGCTCGGTCTCGCGCGGCGTGCGTTCCTCGGCCGCGCGTCGCTCGGGCTCGGCGCGCTCGCGCTGCGTTCGCTCGCAGGCGGCGACGACGAACCTGCGCGCGCACCGCACTTCGCGCCGCGCTGCAAACGCGTCGTCTACCTGTTCCAGGCGGGCGGGCCATCGCCGTTCGAGACCTTCGATCCGAAGCCGCTGCTCAACGCGCGTCACGGCGAGCCGCTGCCCGACTCGGTGCGGGGCGGCCAGCGCCTCACCGGCATGAGCGGCAACCAGGCCATCCTGCCGCTCGCGGGCGCGTTCTGCGGCTTCGCGCGCCACGGCCGCGCGGGCATCGAGGTCAGCGACCTGCTGCCGCACAGCGCGCGCGTCGTCGACCGCCTCTGCGTCGTGCGCTCGCTCCACACCGAAGCGATCAACCACGATCCCGCGATCACCTTCTTCTGCACGGGCAGCCAGATCAGCGGCCGGCCCGCGATGGGGGCGTGGGCCGCCTACGGCCTCGGCTCGGACAACCGCGACCTGCCGGCGTTCGTCGTTCTGGTCAGCAAGGACGCAGCGCGCGACCAGCCGCTCTACGCACGGCTATGGGGCACGGGCTTCCTGCCCGGCGAGTATCAGGGAGTGCAGTTCCGGCCCGGCGCGTCGCCGGTGCTGTTCCTGGCCAACCCCGACGGCGTGTCCGGAGCACAGCGCGCAGCGCAGATCGACGCGCTCGCGGCGCTGCATCGCGACCAGCTCGCGCACGAAGGCGACCCCGCGATCGCAGCGCGCCAGGCGCAGGCCGAGCTCGCGTTCCGCATGCAGAGCAGCGTGCCCGAGGTCGCCGACGTGTCGAGCGAACCCGACGAGGTGTTCCGGCTCTACGGCGAACGCGCGCGCGATCCAGGCACCTACGCGGCGAACTGCCTGTTGGCGCGGCGGCTGCTCGAACGCGGCGTGCGCTTCGTGCAGCTGTTCCACCAGGGCTGGGACCAGCACGGCAACCTGCCGGCGGAGCTGACGCGGCAGTGCCAGCAGACCGACCAGGCGACGGCGGCGCTCGTGACGGATCTCGAACGGCGCGGCCTGCTCGACGACACGCTCGTCGTGTGGGGCGGCGAGTTCGGGCGCACTGCGTACTGCCAGGGCAAGCTCGGCGCCGACAACTACGGGCGCGACCATCATCCGCGTTGCTTCACGATGTGGCTCGCGGGCGGCGGCGTGCGCGCCGGCCACGTGCACGGCGCGACTGACGACTTCGGCTACAACATTGCCGACGGCGCGGTGCACGTGCACGACCTGCACGCGACGATGCTGTGGTTGCTCGGCTTCGACCACGAGAAGATGACCTGGCGCTTCCAGGGCCGCGACTACCGGCTCACCGACGTGCACGGTACGGTCGTCAAGGCGCTGCTGGCGTGAGTCAGCCCTGCGGCCGACGAAACCCCGGTGTTACTCGAGTGATCATGCAAAAGACGAAACGAACCAGTCGCAACGTGCTCGGCACGGAGCTGAGACCCTGCAGCACGAATCCCATGACGGGCTTCCTGCGCGACGGTTGCTGCAACACGACTGACGAGGACCTCGGCGTGCACACGGTCTGCTGCGAGATGACGGCCGAGTTCCTCGCGTTCTCGCGCGCTGCGGGGAACGACCTGTCGACACCGCACCCCGAGTTCGGCTTCCCGGGCCTGAAGCCCGGCGATCGCTGGTGCCTCTGCGCGTCGCGCTGGGCCGAGGCCTACGAAGAAGGCAAGGCACCGCGCGTCGCGCTCGAAGCCACGCACGAACGCACGCTCGAGTTCGTGTCCTTGGCCGCGCTGCAGGCCCACGCGATTCCGGGCTGACTCCCGGCGTCCCGGCTTCAGTGCACGAGCTCGCGCGCATCGTAGATCGGACCTTCCGTGCACGTGCGCGAGTAGGGCCATTGGCCGAAGCGCGAACCCTTCACCTTCACCGTGCACCCGTTGCAGACGCCGTAGCCACAGGCCATGTAGGTCTCGAGGCTCAGGAAACAGCGCAGGCCGCGCTTCTCGCAGAGGCTGGCGACCGCGAGCATCATCGGGTCCGGGCCACAGCAGAAGACGACATCCGAAGCGCGCACGACGCCGCGCGTTACCAGGTCGTCGAGCAACGCCGTGACCATGCCGCGAAAGCCGTGGCTGCCGTCGTCCGTGGACGTGTGCACCTTGGCCAGGCCGTCGAAGTCCTCGAGACCCGCGAGTGCAGCGCGATTGCGCCCGCCGAACACGAGGCGCATCGTGCGTCCCTTCGCTTTCTCGCACCTCGCTTGCAGCAGGAACGGCGCGAGGCCGACGCCGCCCGCGACGCAGACCGGATCGGCGATTTCCTGCGGGAAGGGCTGGCCGAGCGGGCCGCTCAACACGAGACCCTCGCCAGGCCGCAGATCGCAGAGAGCGCGCGTGCCTTCGCCGACGGGCTTGACGAGGAAGCTGCCGTGGACACCGTCGGCCGCGCGGTCGTAGAGCGAGAACGGGCGCGGCAACTGCACGGGCCAGCGCTTCTCGGTGCGCAGCATGTAGAACTGTCCCGGCAGCGTGGGTGCGATCGGGCCCTCGACCTCGAGGGCAAACGAACCACCGCCGAGATCGCGGCGGCGGCGCAGGGCGTGGACTCGGGTCAGCATCGGGCGGCGGAGCATACAGACTGCCCGCGCTCGCCGCGTCAATCGCGCGCGATAGCGGCCGCGGCGATGTGGGCGGACCGCGACGCCGGATCCGGCACGACCGCGCAACGCATGGTCACGATCGGGATCTCGGGCGGCGCGTCGAAGCGAATCGGCAGCACCGTCACGCCGACGCCGCGGCTGACGTAGAGGCGGCAGTCGTTCTCGCGGAACCAGCCGCGCTCGTAGCCGAACCGGCTGTGGTGGATCGGCGCCCAGCCGGCAAGGCGGATCTGCCCGCCGTGCGTGTGCCCCGCGAGCGTGAGGTCGACGTCGACGGCGGCCGCCTCGTAGAAGAAGTCGGGGTGATGGCTCAGCAGCACGGTCGTCTCGCCGGTGCGTCGCCCGTGCAACGCCGCCGCGAGGTCGGGCGTGCCTTCCGTGAGGTCGTCGACGCCGCACAACCACAGCGACGAGCCGCCGTGTTCGATACGGAGGCCGCGGTTGAGCAGCACGCGCACGCCGCACGACTCGAGAAAGGTGATCCAGGACCCGATGCCGCGACCCCAGAAGTGGTCGTGATTGCCCGGCACCGCGAACATGCCCAAACGCGGGCGCAGCGCCTCGAGCGGTCCCTTCCATAGCAGCAGCTCGCGTTCGCGCGTGTTGATGAGGTCGCCACCCAAGAGCACGAGGTCGGGGCCGGCGGTCTGCACGCGCTCGAGGATCGCGCGGAGGTCGGCCTCGCCGAGGAAGCTGCCCGCGTGCACGTCCGTCACGAACGCGATGCGCAGGCCGTCGAGCCCGGCCATGCCGGGTCGCACCGGCAGCACGAGCTCCGGCAGTTCGAGTTGACGCCCGATGCGCCGGTGCAGCCACCTGGCTCCCGGCAACAGGTCGAGGCCGCGGTTGATCCAGGCGATCACCTCGGCACAACAACGGCGCCAGCGCGTGCGCCGGCCCGACAACGGGCCCCGGGGCATCGGCGATTGCCGGCCGGTTCGCGCCGCGGTCACTGTCTCAGCTCCGCACCGCGGCCGGGACCTTTCCCAGCAACTTGTTGAACAACGTGCGCACGCCGATGCCCAGCATAGCCGCGGTGCGCGTGTCGCGCCGGGTCAGCGCATCGATTCACTGATCTCGCTCGCCCGGCCACGTCAGCGCCTCGATGGCCGTCCGCCGCGAGTATCCGCTGTGAAGGTTCATCCAGCGGAAGTGCTCCATCGCCGATTGCGCGGCCATGCCCCACGGACCGAGCACTTCGACTTCCTGCCGTGCTCCGGTCCGCGCGACGTCGCGGGCGGCGATCGCGAGGAACGGCTCGCGGACTTCCTGCTCGCGGAGCTGGTACTCGCGTGTCGAGCCCGCGAGCGAGAGACCCTCGTAGCGCTCGCTGTAGCGGAACAGCAGCTCGCGACATTGCCCCTGCGTGAAGAGCGCCCCGAACGAGCCCTCGCTCTTCACCACGGGCGCCAATTCCTCGATCGCCTGCTGCAGGCGTTGTGCGGCTTGCTTGTCGAGTTCTGCGGCAAGCGTGCTGTTGCCCTGTTCGCGCGCCTGCGTGGCGCGGTCCATCAGCGCCTGGCCCGCCCTGAGCAGCGCCCTCGCCACACGCAGCGGATCCGACGAGCCGCGGATCTGCGCACCCTGTGGTGCGTGCGGCGGCGCGACGACTGGCGCGGCGGACGGCCCCGGTGGTGGCCCAGCTGGCGGCCCGGCTGGCAACACGGCTGGCAGCTCCGGGGCCGCCGCCGGCATGTCGAGGAGTTCCCGTTCGCAGCCTTCGGAACCGGGTTGCAGCAAGGCGCCCGCGCGCCGCTGCTCGACCGCCGCGCGCAGCTTGTCGCACTGCTCGCGCAGCGCCGACGTGCGGTCCTCCTGCTCGCGCTGTTCGCACACGAGCTGATCCAAGGTCAGCCCCGTGACGCCATGCGCGACGCCGCCCGACTCGAGCGGCTGACCGAGCCCGTGGCGCAGGCGCAACTCGATGAGACGCTGGACCTCGCTGCGATTCTCGAGCAGCTCGCGCTGCAACCGCTGCAGGTCCGCAACATCGCCGGGACCGCCCTGCGCGAGTGCGAGCGCCGCCGTCGCGAACGCAGCGCCGAACAGCGGCACCAGGCGCATCATCGCAGGATCCCCCGATAGGCATCGGCCGCGTGCTCGAACATGCCGAGCTGCATGTAGGCATCGCCGATCATGGTCGCGGTGCGGCCCTGCAGCTCGGGATCCGCGATCCGCGGAGCCGCGACGACAGCCTGCGGCGGGAATTCGGCCAGGTGCTTGCCGGCGGCGGCCTGCTCGTAGAGCGCCACGAGGGTCTTGAACCGGGCCTCGTCGCCCGCTGCGTCCTGCCGCGACGCGAGCGGGCGGGCGACCGAGATCGCACGCTGCCACTGCCGATCCGCGAGCAGTTCGTCGACGAGGAACAGCGCGAGTGCCGGCTCTTCGCCGCGCGACACGATGAGCTCGAGCTCGAGGAACGCTTTCTCCTTCTCGCCGAGCGCGAGCGCCGTCTTCGCCCAAGTCCGCAGCGCGCGTTCGCGCCAGGTGCTCGACATGGTGCCGAGGTGTCGCGTGCGCGCTTCGACACTCGCCGCGCGAGCCTCTACGAATCGCTTCTGCTCGAGGTAGGACTCGGCCAGCAGCACCTGCGCGATGCCGCACCGCGGATCCGTTCCGGCGTGGATCAGGAACCATTCGAACGAGCGCATCGCCAGATCGGCGTCGCGCCGGCCCAGCGCTCCGTAACCGAGCAGGAAGTGGTAGTCGAGCAGCTGCGGGCCGGTGAGCTCGGCGAAGCAGGATGACTCGCGCAGCGTCAGCACAGTCTCGTGCACGGCCTCGGGTTGCTCGAGGTGGAACTGGGCCAGCCCGGCCAGCAGCCAGACCTCGAGCGTCTCGACGCTGTCGGGCAGCCGGATGACCCTCGCTTGCAGCTCGCTCTCGCACCGCTGCGCCTGCTCAGCAAGCACATCGCGGTCCGTCGCCGCCGTGGCCTGACCGAGCATGGCCTTGCCGAGCAGGACCGTCGCCGGCGCCACTTCGGGTGCGCGCGGCATGTTGCCGAGCAGCTTGCGCGCCCACTCCTCGGCCTTGGCAAACTCTTCGATCTGCTTCTCGCGGTCGTCGTGTCCGCGGGCGAGGTCGAAGTGGCATTGGCCGACCCGCAGGATCGCCTCGGCCACGCGGTCGTGCGGCCCCATGTCCGAGGCCTCGGCGAAGAACGCGATCGCCGCATCGAGGTCCCCGCTCTCGACGAGCAACCGGCCGAAGTCCATGCGCACGCGGGCGGCTTCCTGCTGCACGATCGGCTCGTGCTGCAGCTCGTCGCGCAGGAACGACCGATACCACTGCTGCGCGAGCGCACGCAGACGCTGCCGGCCGGACGGAGTGTCCGCAGACGGTGGGCGCACGACGTGCAGCGTGGACCTCGCACCTTCGACAGGCTCGGCATCCTGCAGGATGCAATCCGCGCCGCCGGCCACCGCGATGAGCAGAGCCGCCATGCGCGGATCCTGGTTCGCGAAGTCGAGGTCGACGCTCTCGATGCGTAGCTCGTCCTCGAGCGGCCGGCTCTCGATCGTCACGTTCCAACCGGCCGCCTGGCCGAGTCGATGCAGCGCATCGAGGCAATGCACGGCCCGCGCATCGGCCGAGACGACCATGCGCGACGGCGCTCCCTCGGACTGCGGCAAGGTGCGCACGACGAACATCGGCTCGCCCGCCTGCCGCTCGGCGTGACCGGGCGCCTGCATGACCGCGGCCAGCAGGCAAGCCGAAGCCAGAGTCACTTGCCTCGCTCCGTCTGACTCTTCGCCTGCCCGCGCAATCGGGTGGCCGTCTCCTCGAGCTCGCGCAAGCGCGTCTGCTCCTCCGCGGCATTGGCCTGCTGCCGATAGCTGTCGCCGAGCTGCAGATACGCCTCGGCGACGTGCTTGTAGAGCCAGCTCGGGATCTGCCGCTGTTGCAGCAGGAACCGCGCCCAGACCCGCCGCAGGGACTCCTGGTCGCCGCTCTCGGCAGCTGCCTTCGCCATCGACACGAGGTCCTCGGGCAGGCTGTGACTGCCGTCGATCGCGTCGGCGCGGCGCTGGTAGTCCTGCGCCTTCTTGAAGTCGTTGTTGCGCGCCGCGTAGTGCGCCAGCGCCATCAACACGCTGAGCTGCTGGCTCGGCAGCATGCGCGGCGAGTCGGCCAAGTACTTGTCGAGGATCGCCACCGCCTGCGCGAAGTCCCGTCTCTCGGCCGCGGCGAGCGCGCGGTTGTATGGCTCGGTGAAACTCGTCTGGGACGCGGGACGGGTGCCGGTGGTCGCCGGCGTGCGAACCTCGGTGTCGTTCGGCGAGACAGT
>Ga0075428_100006148_pt1 | contig 13364 bp, 7 predicted proteins | sample RhiMetdeltSRZDD2_FD_75291 | JGI IMG/M metagenome (GOLD analysis project Ga0075428, IMG submission 75291) | Populus rhizosphere microbial communities from Tennessee, USA - Rhizosphere MetaG P. deltoides SRZDD2 | ecosystem: Host-associated > Plants > Roots > Rhizosphere > Soil | place: USA...
CAACGGTCTTTGTGAATCTGTTTCAACGTCCGCGCGCGGTTATGACCGTGACGATGCTGAGCGATGCCGACACCGGGTCAGTGAGCTCTGCGGCCCGGGGAATTCTCCAGGATCTCAATCCGGAGATTCCCGCCAGGTTCCGGACATTTCAGCAAGTTTACTCCGCGTCTCTGGGCTCGCGAAAATTCAACGTGATATTGATTGGGTTCTTTGGGATCACCGCGCTGTTGCTGGCGACCGTTGGACTGTTTGGATTGATGGCGTACTCTGTGACCCGGCGGACGCGCGAATTCGGCGTGCGCATTGCGCTTGGGGCGACACGAGGGGACGTGTTGCGGATGGTGCTGGGACAAGGAATATTCACGATCCTGATCGGCGTGGGGATAGGACTGGTGGGATCGTACGCGCTAACGCAGACACTGTCCTCGCTGCTTTTCGGAGTGACGGCAACAGATCCGATCACATTTGGCGGTGTAACGCTTTTGTTGATTGGAGTGGCGTTGTTGGCTTGTTACATACCGGCAAGGCGAGCGACAAAAGTGGATCCGATGATTGCGTTGCGGTACGAGTAACGCTGTTGCGCTCCTGCAACGCACGACGTTGGTGGAGCACGACCGTTGACTGAAGACGTGTCGCACCGTTCTCTTCACAGGCCTGTGACAGGGTCTAAAGATATGCGCCTGGGTAGTCGCGCCCCGCGTAGCAACTCCCGTAAACCTTGTCTTCATCCAAAACAAGAGGGAGAACCTAAATGAAACAAATAATCGTCACTTTGAGCGTTGTGTTGATTCTTTCGTTTCCAGCTGCGCATAGCGAGTCTCTATCCCAAAAGGCTTTACTGGGCCAGGAGTTCTCCCTTCGAGCAGGCAAAAAGATTTCTCTCACAGACACAAAGCTCAAGATCAGATTCGTTTCTGTGATCGAGGATTCGCGATGTCCGCAGGGAGTCAACTGCGTTTGGCAGGGCAACGCGAAGGCGAGGTTCGAGCTAAGCGGGATCAAGAGTAGGCCATTCACCGTGCGCCTCAACACCGGAATGGAGCCGAAGGAAATTGAGTACTCAGGATATACGGTTAGGCTGGTAGGTATAACCCCACAACCTAAAAGTGGTGAGAGAATCAAAACGCGAGATTATGAAGCGACGCTAGTCGTATCGCGATCGAGATGAGCCGGCGCTAACACCGGCTCAAATCGATCAGACATTCTGAAATTGGCCGCTAGTTCGTAGCCTTCGACTTTTGCCTCGCTTCTTCCCGTCTCCAGGTATAGTAGCCGTCGTGGGCCTTCAGCTTATCGAGGTTTGGTATAGTCCGGGCGCTCGAGCTTTTGTCGAAGAACATTGTTTTCTGCTCCGCCTCGGTGAAAACGGGCCACGCCGGCAAGCCCGGGCCGTTCGGGTCTCCCGATTTGGCGAAGTTCACCCAATAGTTCTGCATCAGCCCCGCAAGGTCCTCATCCCCAGGCTGTGGCGCACCGCTAAAGGGGCTGGCGTTGCCGAACACAAAGGACATCTCTTCGCCATGATTCGCACCTTCGAGAGTCGCGGGTGTTCGGCGGTCGAAGTAGTAAACGTAAGCCTTGCCCTTCCCTTTCTGTGATTGCAACCGCGCCCAAGCCCAGGTGGGCCAGCTGAACGCTGACTCGCGGAACATGTCCTTTGTCGCCTTAAGCGCTTCCTTATCGGTAGCGTGAGGGTAAGCCTTGAGGATTGCGTCCGCGTGTGGACCGTAGCCCGCGCGTATCTGTTGTTCAAAAGCAGCCGGTGTGACCGCGGTGCGCACGAACAAGGCACCCTCATCTGAATTCGTTCCGATCAACACCGGTGTGTCGTTGAAGCGTCCGGCCTGATACACCTCGTATTGATCCCCGGGCAGAACATTTCCATCGGCTACAGGCCAGAAACGACCGAGGTCGCCACCCGCCGCTTTCTGAATCTGCTCGGCGGTTAATGAGCGCGCCGCGTTTAAGTCTTTCGCCCCCAAACCCTCAAGAAAGGTCTTGCCGGCCCCTTCAGCCAACTTGAGCGCCGGAACCATTTGACCCACTTCATTGCCAGTTCGTACTGGAGCGAAGGATCCTCCGCTTTCAGAGATCGCACGATGGAAGAGCCCCTTCGCTGCCGGCGAAGCGGCCAACATGCTGACGGCGATGCCGCCGGCTGACTCGCCGAAAATAGTCACGCGAGACGTGTCGCCACCAAACTGTGCGACGTTCTCTTTAACCCATCGCAGCGCAGCAATCATATCTTGAAGTCCGTAGACGCCTGAGCCTTTGCCGCTCTCTCGGCTGAGTTCCGGATGTGCCAGGAATCCAAAAGGGCCGACGCGGTAGGCAATGCTCACCATTACCACGCCCTTCTGAGCGAGCTTGGTTCCGTCGTAAAGCGGGGGACTGGTCGCGCCTAAAGCGAACCCGCCACCGTAGATCCAGACCATTACCGGGAGCTTCTCTGTCTTGCTCTTTGCGCCGGTCCAGACATTCAGGTAGAGACAGTCTTCGCTGAAATTCTGCGGTCCGCCCATCATCGTGGCCAGACGAGCATCTTGCATACAACCCGGAGCAAATGCGTCAACCTTCTTTACTCCGCTCCACGCTTTGACGGGTTGCGGAGCCTTCCAGCGGAGTTCGCCGACTGGTGGGGCGGCGAAGGGGATGCCCTTATACGCGGCTACATTGCCGTTCACCACTCCTTGCACTTCACCGCCGGTCACCTTGGCCGCCGGAATCGGAGCCTGTGCCTGCGCGGACTGAGCTGCGGCGAACATCACCGCTGCCGATAGCAAGCCTAACAACTTGTTCGTGGTCATGATGCCTCCTCTCGTACGATCCAGCTGAGCGCGCAGAGACGCTGATCAATTCGCGTCAACGGCCGAATTTGTGAGTGGATCGGATTGTATATCGACACAGGGTCAACCTGCCAACAAGGCTGGCCCCGTCTCATGCACATTTCGGTGATTATGGATGCAGACAGTCCGAAGTTTTCGAGCTAAGATAACCCGACGTGAGATAGGGCAAACACATGAATCGTCGGAGATATTTCGTCGCAACCACGATATCCGCAGCGGTCTTGTTCCTGGCAGCCGCGCGCGTGTGCTCGGCGCAGCAGCTGACTTGTACGCCGTATAAAGCAAGCGGCATTTACAGCATCGGTGACAAGATCGGCTGGACGGTCACCTTCCCGCAGGGAACCGCTCCGATCGGCGAATACGTGTACGCGATCAAACGGAACAATTGGGATGTAATCAAGACCGGCGCTCTCGAATTTTCGGCTGGCCGCGCGGCCATCGAGGTTACGATGAATGAGCCGGCAATGGTCTATGTTGAAATCTCGCTCAAGACAAACAGCGCGGGATCGGGCGGAAGTGTTCTCGCGCTCGGCGCAGCCGTCGCGCCAGAAAAGCTGCGGCCTTCGGCTGCTCGTCCACGCGACTTCGACAACTTCTGGGAATCCAAAATCAAAATGCTCAAGAAGATCCCAGAGAATGCAGTTCTGACGCCCTCGGATAGCGAGAGGTCCGGTATCGAGTACGCCACGATCAGGATGGACCACATAAACGGCGGACACGTCTATGGCCAACTCGCCAAGCCCGCGAAGCCAGGTAAGTTCCCGGCACTTGTTATTTTCCAATGGGCGAGCCCGCCTTACCCCTTGCAGAAACAGTGGGTGACCGATCGCGCGGCCGAAGGCTGGCTTACGCTGAATATAGAGCCTCACGACGTGCTGCCGGACCAGCCTCAGTCCTATTACAACAGGCTTCCGGAAGAGCTTAAGAATTATCAGACAATAGGTCGCGACGATCGCGACAAGAACTATTTCCTGCAAATGTATCTAGCCGATTACCGCGCTGTTGAATATATCTCGGGCAGGCCTGATTGGGATGGGAAGACGCTTGTGGTGATGGGGACCAGTATGGGGGGACAGCAGAGCCTCTGCGTTGCCGGGCTTCACCCAGCAATCACCCACGTCATCGTTAATGAACCTGCAGGTTGCGACTCTAATGGTCCACTGCATGGTCGGGCATCGGGTTATCCGAACTGGCCTTCTAATAATCCGAAGATCATGGAGACCGCGCTTTATTTCGACGCGGTCAATTTCGCCCCGCGGATAAAAGCCCCCGCTCTGGTTTCCATGGGGTTCATCGACACAGTCACGCCGCCAGTTGGGATATGGATTGCCTTCAATCAAATTAAAGGACCAAAAGAAGCCGTCCCAATGGTCGATTCGCACCACAACCATCTTGCTACACCGGCCCAGCAACGCCCGTATACCAGCCGATCAGCGGAATGGCTTGGAACGCTCGTTCGTGGCGGCGTGATCAAGCCCAATCAGGAACTAACTCGCCCGCCCCGTGCGTCGCGTCGGGCAGGGGCAAGCAATGAGGTTTTCTACCAGCCGATTCCTCGGACCGACCAGAACTCTCAGATCGCGCATGCGCAGTTGTTGGAGAAAGCCAGGAAGGGCGGCATTGACGTTTATTTTGTCGGCGACTCGATCACCAGACGATGGGGCACGAGTGATAAACAATACAGCGAGTTTCTGACGAACTGGCGCCGGAATTTCTTCGGCTGGAATGCCGCCAATTTCGGATGGGGTGGGGATACGGTTCAAAACATTCTTTGGCGGCTAACCAACGGAGAATTGGAAAACGTAAATCCCAAAGTCATCATCATCCTTGCGGGCACGAACAATGTTGGAAACGCAGCTCCTCAAGGCAGCGGCGATTCGCGAGTTGTCGACATCACCACTGGGCTCAAGGCTATCGTGGACGTCTGTCGACAGAAAGCGCCAAACGCGAAGATTGTCGTAATGGCCATCACCCCGCGCAATGACAACATTGCGGTAATGTCCATCATCAACCAGGTCAACGACAACATCGCAAGATTCGCGGACGGGAAAAAGATCAGGTATTTGAACATCAACGACAAGCTGGCCGATAAAGAGGACAAGTTTCTCGACGGCATGGCCAGTTCGGACGGACTGCATCTGGACGTCAAGGGGTATCAGGTGTGGGCTGACGCATTAAAACCGATTCTGAGTGCGTTGCTGGGTCCGCCAGCGAAAGAGGATCACGCCCCGCCACCTACAGGAGATCCGAGCAAGAGCAAGTAGGCGTGACCCACTGACGCACCGTGAATGAGATCTTCCAGGAGCGGCGGGGCCGTCACTGCGAAGTGATCCGGAGAAAGCGAGCGCATTCCGGCGCTCTCGGCCCGAACGCCCAAGGCGCCGCAGCGCCAACAAGCGGCGCGGCGAGCATCAAAACCGCAGCCGACCAAAAAAAGAACGAAGCGACGGGAAAACCGGCCGTTTCGTCACTGTTTGTCGTATACCGCCGTGGAGTTGACCTTCTTGCCCTTCGCATCAGTTGCGGTCGTTGTGACGGTCCGAATCTTGCCGTTCGTAGAAACGACGACGCGCCCCGTCAACGTAACCTTGTTGCCTTGTTTTGCGGTAAACGACAACGTCCGGGCGCCTAACTGCTTGTAAGACCGCGTGTCCGAAGTGGGATCGCCGGTTACCGGATAGAATTTACCGTCAAACTTTCCGGTCCACTCATGGCGAACGGTTTTACCAGCGCTATCGATACCCTCCACGATAATCTTGGTATTGTCACCTGCAGCTTCGTAGATTACGGTGTGGTTCTTCGGGGTGCCGGCGCCGAGCTTCGACTTGGCTTCGTTGAGCTTCCAAGTACCCATTTGTGGGTTCTGGGCCAGGCAGACCTGTACACTGCTGAAAAGTAATGTCAGCGCAAAGATGATCGTTGTTCTCTTCATATCTTCTCCCTTGAAGTAGGAATTGAGATTGGGTCAATTCTAGGACTTGGTGCAGCGTTCTGCAACGAACCCCACTTTGGGCATGTACCGCAGACTGGACAGTCTACGGTACACGCTGAACGGCACCAGATTGCTTCGCCTTTCGTTCAAGCGAAAGGCGGTCCCTGAGAAATTCTCCCAGGGCGCGCCGGCAGTAATTCGATCGCAATATCAACCTTCTGCTCCGCTTCTCTCTTTTTTGATTGATACCTTGTCGAGAGTTCTCTACTGAGGAACTCTCGACAAGGTTATCTGGACTCGAATCGTTCTAGAAAGAGTAGCGTAGCGCAAACTGTAAATTGCGCTCGCTGCTCTTGGTAGTTACCTTCCCGAAACTAGCGTTGCGAGGATCGGTGGTTGGGTTGTTCCAATTCGGATGGTTGGGCCAATTGAAAGCTTCCACCCGGAACGTGATTTTCTGAGCCTCTTTTATGTGGAAATCTTTATAGAGACCCAGATTATGGTTCTGGAAGCCAGGACCGTACAGGAAGTTGCGCACCCTCTCCGTGTTGAAGGTACCCGCTGGCGGTGCGGTAAAGATCGACGTGCCGTCTGCGTTCTTCGTATTGAACCAGAAGTTCTTATCCGCGGTGCTGTTGGAGAACGACCGATCGCCCCTCGATAGTCTTGGATTCCCATTGACGATCCAGAACTGCGCTCCGCTTCCGGGTCCCACACCGGCAAAGTCATCGCCAGTTGTGATTGAAAGCGGCGTACCCGTCTGGAACTGCGAGATGGCGGAAAGGGTCCAGCCACCAAGGAGCTTGCCCATCAACTTGGAGGTATCTCGAAACACCGGCAGCGCATAGATGCCTGCGACCACCATTACATGGCGCCGGTCAAAGCTCGACGGACCCCACAACGGGCTTGCATCGAAGGCATTTGGGATTACATCGCGCTGGGCGGAACCATCATCCGTTGACTTGGAATACGTATAGCCCAGCCCGTAGCTCAGTCCCTTGGTAAACCGCCGTTGAACGCCGATCTGAAGGCCATGGTAAATAGCGTTCGCGTCGTTGTTGGTGACGCGAATGACGCCAAACCCCTTAAACGGCCGGAGAGAATCAGGATTGATCCCTGGATTAGCTTGCACGGTTCCTGGCAGAAGCTGATTAATATTACGCTCCCGCTGTCCGTGTAAACTTCGTCGTCCCACATAGCCGACCTCGACCACTGTAGCGAATCCTACCTCCCGCTCAAATGTCGCGCTCCAGTGCCACGCTTCCGGATTCTTGAATACCGGATCCTGACTGGTGACGACCAGAGGAAAAATATTGCCCGACGTACCGCCCGGATTATCCACACGTCCACGAGTTATCGAGGCGGAGGGCTGCAATGGCGGATTGCCTCCGAGAAAGACCGAATCGCTTACGCCAAGGCGAGTAAAGAAACGCCCCGCGCCTAAGCGAACGACAGTCTTGTCATTGATCCCGTAGGCAATACCAACCCGCGGCTGGAGGTTGCCTTTGTGAATCCTGGAGTACTCCTTGCCGACGTCGCGGAAAAGAAAATCGAATTCTCCGGTATCGGCGATCGGGACACGGCCTTTGGCCGCGTCGGTGAAGCCGTCTCCGGGGATTACCAGCCCGTTGTAACGGGCTCGTAGACTTCCGCCGGTGATGAATCCGTTCGCCGGATTCTGGGTTACCGCGATCGCAGGATCATAAAACCTCTGGTCAAAGACGACCATATTCCGCCACAGGCTGTAGTAGGGTTGATTTATGCTGTGCCGGATACCGAATTCGAGCCGCAGTTTTGTTGTCGGCTTCCATGAATCCTGGAAAAACCATTCCAGCATCTGGCCGCGGTAGGGAGTGAACGAGCGTGCACCGAGCTCCGCATAAGTATCGAACAATCCGAGCGCCGCGTTTGCAATCGCTTGTCCGGTTGCGTTTGGTGTTGAGTTGCTGAAGACGAAGCGGCCGTTCTGGTTGTTGGTGCCGCCGGGGGTGCCCGCTACGTTGATCTGATCGAAGTCGTTCTCTCCTGCTCTCTCGAAATAAAAACCAAACTTTAGGGTATGGCTTCCCCGGATGTTCGTCATGTTGTCCGATATCTGGTAGATCGGACCTGTTGATTGAGCCGGGTACGGCCCGCCATCTATCCGACCGAAGGGAGAAAGACCATCAACCGTCGGGACTTTATCAGGGATCTCCTTTCGGTCCGGAAAAATGTAGGGGTAGTTGATTCCGTACAGGCTGCGCTTATAGAGATCGGTGGGGGCAATGCTGATGAACACCTGATCCCGGCTCCCGGCTATCAACAATTCATTGATCCAGGTCGGGGAGATGGACCACACCCAGTTAAGCGAGGTCGTTTGATTGGGACGATCAAAAATGCGCGGTGCAAGCCCGGGTTCATTGTCGAAGGGAAAGGGGGCAAGCTCGAGAAAGTGATAGAGCTGCGCCCGCCATCGCACCGAGTGTTTTTCGGTGGGGTAGAAGTCTATGGAGATAGTATCCTTGCGCTGGTCTTGCGTCTCACCGCGCTCCGCGAACCAGTTAGTCGAACCGGGGCCATCAAAATTCGGTTCGGGGAACGCCTTGAGCATACCAATGCCACTCGCACTCTGACGATTGAACGGAATCATGTTGCCAGTGAATGGTTGGCCGGTCTGAGGATCTCTGATTGTTACTGGACCGGGAAAGAACTTGTTCGCGGTGAGCAACTCGCTGAAATCTCCGTTGCGCATCTTAAGCGTCGGAACCGTCATGGTCCTGGTGACACCTCGACGTCGCCGGACCCATTCCTGGCCCCATAGCCAGAATAGTTTGTCTCGTCCCTTGTTGAAATTTGTAAAAGGTAGTAACACCGGACCGCTGAGGCTGTAACCAAACTGATTGTAGCGAAACGGCTCAGCTCGGCAGGCAGTGTCTTTGGGAAACTGGTCACAAGGACGGTCCCCGGTTCCTGTTCGCTTGCGGGTCCAGCTATTGGCGTCAAACGCTGAGTTCCTCATGAACTCGTACATCGTTCCGTGAAACTGGCTGCTGCCGCTCTTGGTAACAATTCGGATCTGTCCGCCGTTAGAACGCCCGAACTCAGCGCCGTAAGTGGCGGTCAGAATCTGAACTTCCTGGGTTGCGTCTACATCGGCGACACCGATGCTGGTACCGTTTGATCGGGTACGAACCGCAACCGCGCCGTCAAAAGTGATCAGATTATCCTGTGTGCGAGAACCATTGATGTTCAAACCACCGGTAGTCAGCCCGAAGCTGAAACCGCCAAGCGCGCCGCCACTGACGCCCGGTTTTAGCAGCGCCAGAAACAGGGGATTGCGCCCATTCAGCATGGCTAACTCAATCTGTTTAGCCTCAACCAGCTTGCCTACCGTGGCAGTCTCTGTTTGCACCACCGCCGACTGGGCAACTACCGAGACCACTTCAGTGACCTGGCCAACTTCAAGAGAGACGTCGACAGTCGTGGCGATATTGGGATCAACCTTTTTATCCGCCAGGGTGAAGCGCTTGAAGCCGGTTTGTTCCACCGTAACCGAGTACATGTCAGGCGGCACATTCGAAATGACATAGTAGCCTTGATCATTCGTTACGGCAGATCGCTCGACACTTTTGGTCTGACTCTTAATAACGACCCTGGCGCCGGGAATCACAGCCCCGGCGGAATCTTTGACAAATCCTGAAACCTGGGCGTTGTCGGATTGCGCAAGGATACTTGTTGATGTGCACAGGCACACAAACAAGCTCATGAACAATGCCAGAAGTCTCGAGCTCAAGCGGCCCGAAGATTCGCTGGCATTCGGGTTATTGCGTCTTTTCAAGGTTGGTGCGAGTTGCGGGGTATGCTTATCCATTTTCTTCATCCTCCTCCAAGGTTTGTAAAGCGGATATGCAAAGAGCGGTAAAGACGGTATGGAGCGTTTCCCAGATGGTTGCAGCGTGCCGTCATCACAAATTCCGGGATGGACAGAACGCTGCAAAATGCCGACAAGATCAAAGTCGCGCGTCATTGAGTTGCGCGCGATCCTTTTCTAACAACACGACGTGAGGAAGAACTTACAACGTAGGATTTTTAGCGCCCGCATCATAGCACCATGGCCTTCCAAAGACAATGAATGAGTCGCTGCCTGCTGCTGACTCAATTCGTACTCTCATGACCTTTCTCAGAAAGATGATCATAAGATGATCTTGCAATCTGCTAACAAGATGCTATAGTGATCCGGCCGCGAGATTCCGCTCCGTCTGGGTCGAGGATTCCCGGTCGGGCTTTGGGGGCGAAGCATCAAAAACGGCCAGCACCAGGAATCCGCTCTGATTGGTCAGCGCCTTCAGAACCTGCGCGAGGAATGTCATATGCTTAAGTTGATTGAACCTATTTCAAAAAGGGACCAGGTCGTCTCGACCATCAAGGGGGCGATACTCTCCGGAGCGATTGGTCCTGGTGAGACTATTGTGGAGAGCAAGACCGCTCAGCAACTGGGCGTAGGCATCCCGCTTGTGCGAGAGGCGCTGATCCAACTCGAACATGATGGGTACGTCCAAAAGACGCCGTACAAGGGTACAACGGTAACCAAGCTGAAGCGGAGAGACGTTGAACGAGCCTTCCGACTGCGGGTGGAACTGGAAGCGTTGGCCATCGAGTGGGCGAAGGAGAACGCTACGCCCGACAACGTGCGCGAGTTGCAAGCAATAATCGAGAGGATGAAACGGGCGGCGAGGCAGGTGGATCTCAATCAATTCTACGAGAATGATTTAGCTTTCCACCGGAAGATTTGGGAGATGTCCGACAACCCCTACTTGATCGAGTCGCTCGAGCGAATCGTTACCCCGCTGTTCGCCTTTTTTGTGATGAAGACTTCGCGCGAGCGTGGGTCCTACATTGAAAGCGCCGCCGCGCACGAGAAGATCGCCCAGGCTCTTCCTAAAATGAGCGCGACCGGCCTGCGAAAGCTGATGAGAGAATCTGTCGAAGGCTGGAAAGACGATATGCTAAATCGGCTGCTCCCGGAAGACGTGTGATGTCGCATAAAACTTCGCCTTATCGTGTAGATGCGTGTGAGGTAAGACTGTCGCTCTTCACATTCAACAAGTCTAAAACCGACGAACTCAACTTCTGAATAGTTTTCGATTAGTCTTGCTTTATCCGTTTCATCTCTAGCCGACGCTGAAGGAGGAGGGATGTATTGCATTTCACGTTGTGTGGTAATGACGTTTCTAGTCTCTGCCGTCGCTGCGTCACAAATGAGTGTGTTCGGCATTGCTGACAGCTCAGTGCCGATCCCTTTTCAAGGGAGTGGTGGACCGCAGAATTCGGCTGCCAATGAGCCGCCCCTCGAATGGGTCGATAGCGACACCGGTCACCGAGTGGTTCGCCTCTCGCGCGACCCAGGTAGTGCGAGTCTGTACTTTCACCAGAACGCCTATACGGCCGAAGGCGATAAGCTACTCATCACTACGCGCGAAGGCCTATCAACGATCAATCTAAAAACGCGGAAGACCGAGCCACTGGTGGAAGGCCGAGTGGGCAGCATGGTGGTCGGCAAGAAGACAAGGCAGGTGTTTTATTTCAGGGGCGCCGCGGTATATGCCACGAACCTGGACACACGCGCCACCCGGGCCATCGTAACAAACCCGGAGTTCCGCGAGGGCGATAAGGTAATCAAGCTCAACCTCCGTTCCGGTTCAGGGCTCGCGGTCAACGCCGACGAGTCGTTGCTTGCGGGCAGCTTTGTGGAAGAATCGCCTGGCACCGGACAGCAGCCGCCCGCGAACCCGCAGCCAGCAGCTCGCGGAGACGACTATCCGGGTAAGGGGGCGATGATGGAACGACGCCTTGCCGAACGAAGGCCGATGGCGCTCTACACCATCAACATCAAGACCGGCGACGTGAAGATCTTTCACCACGCCACCGACTGGCTTAACCACCTGCAGTTTTCACCCACCGATCCCGGCCTGATTATGTTCTGTCACGAAGGGCCCTGGCACAAAGTCGACCGCATCTGGACGATTCGCACCGACGGAACCGGGCTGCGTAAGATTCACACCAGAACCATGGATATGGAGATCGCCGGGCACGAGTTCTTCAGCGCCGACGGCAGGATCATCTGGTACGACTTACAGACACCGAAGGGAAAGGAATTCTGGCTGGCCGGTGTGGAGCTCGCAACGGGTAAGCAGATCCGTTACAAGGTGGCGCGCGATCTGTGGTCAGTGCACTTCAACGTCTCAATTGACGGAAAGCTTTTCGCCGGTGACGGCGGCGGTCCGAACAGCGTCGCGGCCCCCGGGAACGGGCAGTGGATATATCTGTTCAAAGCGGAGAATGGTGTTCTCAAGGCCGAACGGCTCGTGAACCTCGCCAGGCATAACTACAGTCTCGAGCCGAACGTAACATTCACGCCAGATATGAAGTGGATAGTCTTTCGTTCCAACATGCACGGGGCTACTCAAGTCTACGCAGTGGAGGTAAGGAGAACCGGGACTGGTTCCTGATTGCGAGGACCAGCTGGTTCTCTTTCATTGTTGTCAGGTCTTCCGAATCAACCTTCGGAATTTAGGAGGCACGCCAATGCGATCAGTCAGAACTCTCGTGGTTTCTTTGCTCTGTGTTGCTGCAGTCTTCGGGCAGACTAACAAGGGCGGCATCAGCGGAACGGTTACCGACACCAACGGGGCCGTCATAGCAGCGGCTACGGTGACGATTACCAACAAGGGCACCAACCAGAACGTCAAGCTCTCGACATCTGAAGCCGGCGTTTTCACTGCGATTTCGCTGGAGCCGGTGAACTACAGCGTTACTGTGGAAGTAATGGGGTTCAAGAAAGCGGTCGTTGATAACGTAAAGGTCGATACCGCAACCACGACCACCATCAACGTGACGCTTGAAGCAGGCGGTGTCGATACAGCCATCAACGTAACAGCGGATGCGCCAGTGCTGAACTCGCAAAGCGGCACCACGACCCAGACGATCACCGAACGGCAAATCCAGGATGTCCCGCTGCTCAATCGCAGCGTGCTCGATTTGGCGGTGACCGCCCCCAATGTGTCTGGCGATGCAGGCAGCGAGGATCCGGAGGTCACTTCGGGTCAGCCCGTGCCCGGATTCAACTTGAGTCTGAACGGGGGACGCCCGGGCAGCACGTCGATCCTGGCCGACGGGGTTAACAACACCGGAGTAGGCATCGGGCGAGCGGTTGTGAGCTTCACGCCCGAGACCGTGCAGGAGTTCACCGTCCAAACGTCCGTATATTCCGCGGAATTTGGGCAGACTGCCGGCGGCGTCATAAACGCAACCACAAAGTCCGGGACAAACGATCTTAGGGGCATTGCGCTGTGGTACACGCGCAACCCGGTTACTAATGCGCGACCGTGGCGCATCGGGAATGGGCCGCGCCCGGCCAATAACCTGCGCTACAACCAGGTCTCATTCACGCTGGGAGGGCCGGTTTACGTGCCTAAGCTTTACGACGGACGAGACCGTACCTTTTTCTTCTTCGCCTACGAGCCGCGATACAGGCGGGACTTCGTTACGCAAACCACTATCTTGCCCAGCGACGCCGAGCGCGCAGGCGATTTCAGCAACCTTGTGCG
>Ga0075428_100006151_pt1 | contig 13359 bp, 10 predicted proteins | sample RhiMetdeltSRZDD2_FD_75291 | JGI IMG/M metagenome (GOLD analysis project Ga0075428, IMG submission 75291) | Populus rhizosphere microbial communities from Tennessee, USA - Rhizosphere MetaG P. deltoides SRZDD2 | ecosystem: Host-associated > Plants > Roots > Rhizosphere > Soil | place: USA...
CCAGCCGCGCCGAATCCCAATCACTTTGTACCCTTCACGCAGCGCACGGAAGGTAACGGCACGAATCGCAGGGTTGAGCCCGGGCACATCACCACCGCCTGTCAAAATACCAATGACACCTTTTTTTGTAGCCATACATTCTCCAATGAAGTGCGAATTTTCGATGGAACGGAAGCTATTTTACAACCATCCTGATTTTCGTGGGGTGAATTTTATGTACCAACGTAAGGGCGACTCACCCAGTGGTTGGCAAATTACTCGACGATCCTGACGGGTCGCCCTACTGCTTAAGGTGAGCTAATACGCTTTACTAAAATATTTGGTCTTCAGATCGGAAAGATCCGCCGCTGTATGCGCGCGCAAGACGCGAAAGAAATCTTCCGTTGTTGCGCGTTTCCCTTCAAACTGAGTATAGTAATCCCGGAGGAAAGCAAAGAAGATCTCATCACCGACTCGCACACGCAAATCTTCCAGGAAGCGCGCACCCGTCAGATAGACCTTATCCCAGTACGGGCGCAAACCGCCGCCGTCATAGATTGGCGTATCCACAAAACCGGGAGTATCGAATTCAAAATAACGATAGTCCCACCACCATTTGACATCATCCGCATGCACCGTCTCGTAATAGATTCGCTCGCTATAGGTCGCGAGCGCCTCATCCAGCCACGGTTCCATAGCCTGATTGTTTGCCACCCCATCAAACCACCACTGATGTGCGGTCTCATGCGCCGCGATAATGACCAGATAATTCTTCGGCGTATTATTGTACAGGTTGAAGTAATCGCGGCTGATGAAATAAAAACCGGAAAATTCCATGCCATCGTTGAAATCGCCCTGCACAGCGGTGAGGGTCTTGTGACGATATGGCCCAAACCGCTCATTGTAGACCTCCAAGGCTTCCGCAGTGGTGCGCAACAGCGCTTCGCCCGGTCTATCATAAAAGGCAAAGTAATAACTATAGACCGTCACATCGCCCACCATTTGAGTAGCGACCTTGTAATACAGGCTCATGGATAAGGCAAACGTGCGCCCCGCCTCCAGCAGAAACCGACGGCTGCCGGTAATTCCTGAATCCACTTCCGCCCCGGAGGCCGCGATCTGTGGGACCGAGCCATCCGTAAATGTGATAGTCACCTCAAAATCGGCCGTGTCATAGATCAATTGCTCGCCGTAATACCACGGGTTGAACAGTAGCCAGCCCTTCCCTGATTCATACGGCACAATGAATGGATACCAATCCACGAGATTGGTCTGCTTTTCAGAATATCCATAGATCTGCGGGCGCACATCCTCGGGATTACTATAGGCCTGCATTTGTGGCATGAACAATCCGTAATTGAGGTGGATTTTTAATGTCCCGCCAGGCGGCAGAGGCTGCGGTAACGATACATCCAGTTTCTGACCATCCAGGATGTAATTGATGACGGGTTGATCATCTACGGCGATCAAGTTGACTTTGAACCCACCGCTCCATAAGTTGGGTTCCACGGCAAACACCAGATTGTTGAGAGTCTCTCCCGTCCAATTGGGATAGTTGATGGTCTGATCCACGGTAGCAACCTTGGTCGTAAAATTGAGCCGCAGGTCCAATACATATCGTGGACGCGCCAACCCAGGCTGTGGTTGCGGCGTCGGTGTGACTGTTTCCGTCGCGGTCTCTATGGGCACTACAGTGTCTGTGGCTGCAGAAAGTGTCGGTAGCGGAGCAACCAGCTCCGTCGGGGGCGCCGGAGCAACCGTGGGAGCAGCGCAGGATACGCCAATGAGAGTCATGAAAATACAGGCTATGAATACCTTGCAGTGGAAAGGTGGAACCATGGAGAGCATTGTAATGGATTTGGGTTTTTCACTCAACAAAACAAGACATTCCATTTATCATTGACTTGAATAGCGAGTCTTTGTACACTCGAAAAATCCTCCAGATATCCAATTCGTGATTCCCACAGGAGTTCACAATGACAGCAAAGTTGTACGGCGGGATCGAAGGCGGCGGGACGAAATTCAATTGCGCCGTGGGCGACGGACCCGATAACATCGTTGCCGAAGCTCGTTTTCCTACGACCACACCCGACGAAACCATCGGGCAGGTTTGTGAGTTCTTCACGCCGTATGTGAGTCAATTACGCGGCATCGGGTTGGGTTCTTTTGGACCGTTTGAAGTCGACCCCACATTGCCTACGTATGGATACATCACCACCACACCCAAACCGCATTGGGGCAATACAAATGTCCTGCGCATGTTACAGGAAGCATTAAAGTTGCCGATCGTGGTGGATATGGATGTCGTTGTCGCAGGACTGGGCGAAGCTAAATGGGGTGCGAGCAAAAATGACAGTCACTCGCTCTATCTCACCATCGGGACAGGAATCGGCGGCGGATACATCGTGGATGGAAGGCCCATGCGCGGACTCACCAGTCTCGAAATGGGACACATCCGCATCCCGCATGACCGTGAGCTGGACCCATTTCAAGGGGCCTGTCCCTACCATGGAGATTGTTTCGAAGGCCTGGCTGCTGGTCCAGCTGTAGAGGCACGCCTGGGTCAGCGCGGCGAGACTCTCCCCGACGATCATCCTTTCTGGGATATAGAAGCGGGTTACATTGCCAGCGCGCTTGTGAATTTCATCCTCAGCCTGGCGCCGCACAGGATCATCATCGGTGGAGGCGTGATGCAAAAGAGTTTTATGTTCCCCGCCGTAAGAAAAAAGGTGCAGGGACTGTTAAATGACTATATCCGTCACGATATGGTTTTGAACAAAATCGATGAATACATCGTCCCACCTGCTCTCGGTGGTCGTTCCGGCATGTTAGGAGCCATGGCACTCATCATGGACTCCAAGAAATAACATCATCGGAAACCTGTAACTTTCATACCTGGAGGCTCCTATATGTACCACAAGATTCGCTGGACTCCCGAAAAAATCAGACAGAGGCTCGAACTCATCGCGCCGTTGGTGTACATCAGGCAACACGGCCTGCCATCCTTTCGCTACAGAGAACTGGCTGGTCCGGACACGTCACTATCGAGTGAACTCCATGTGGACGATTCCACCTGGAAGGAGGTCTCCGCCAACGAGTACTGGGGCGCGTGGAGGCAGGATTTTATCCTGCGTACCCGATTCACTGTTCCAGAGGATTGGGACAAATCTCAACCTATTGCTTTGCATCTGCCTTTGGGTGAAGCGGGAGATTTCAGTCATCCTGAAGCATTGGCTTATATTGATGAAACTCCCTACGCCGCCTGCGATCGCCATCATCAGGAAATTCGTTTGTGCGATGACTGGATCGATGGCAATGAGCATCTGCTCGCCCTCCACGGCTGGACTGGTCTGGGTGGTTTTGCAAAGGATGACCCTTTGACCAAACTATACATGCGACAATGTTCCGTCGTGCAGATCCATCAGCCAACCAGAGATTTCATAGCCCTGGCACGGATCGCGCTCGAAACTGCCAGCAATCTGGATGATAGCCAGTCCGCGCGGCATCATTTATTCAACGCGCTCAACAACGCTTTCGACCAACTGGACACGCGCGACCCGCTCCGCGCGGAACGCTTCTATGCCAGTGTTGATTCAGCCATACAGGCACTCAAGGCAGGCATCGAAAATTCAGGCGCGCCGATGGATGCAGTCATCCACGCAACAGGTCACGCTCACATTGATGTGGCCTGGCTCTGGACCCTGGGCCAGACACGCCGAAAATCAGAGCGCACGTTCCATAACGTCATCCGCTTGATGGAGCAATTCCCGGACTATCACTTCTCCCAAAGCCAGCCGCAGCTGTATCAATATACAAAGGAAGATCAGCCTGAGCTATTTGAAGCCATCCAGCAGCGCGTCAAAGATGGACGCTGGGAACCCATGGGCGGCATGTGGGTCGAAGCAGATTGCAATTTATCAGGTGCTGAATCGCTCGCGCGCCAATTCCTGTTAGGTCGCGCATTCTTCCGCGAGCATTTCGGTCCGGATGCAGAGAGTCCTGTGCTATGGCTGCCTGATGTCTTTGGGTATGCCTGGGCCCTACCGCAGCTCATCAAACAGGCGGGCCTGAAATATTTTATGACTATCAAGATCGGCTGGAGCCAATACAACCGCCTGCCTTACGACACCTTCCTCTGGCAGGGCATTGATGGCACCCAAATCTTGACCCACTTCAGCACTGTGAAAGAATTCGGCAGTGAATACGCCAGCACATATAACGCCATGGCCAATGCCAAAGAAACACTGGGTGCCTGGCAAAACTTCCAACAGAAGGAATTGCACAAAGATTTGCTGATGGCCTACGGCTTCGGTGATGGCGGCGGTGGTCCGACACGTGAGATGCTCGAGAACATTGAGGTGATGAAACACTTCCCTGCACTTCCGCAAGTCAAACAATCGAGTGTGAAGGAGTTCTTCGAGTCCATCGAGCCTGTCAGCGATTCAAAGATGATGCCCATCTGGAATGGCGAGCTCTATCTCGAATATCATCGCGGCACATACACCACGCAGGCCCGCAATAAACGGGCTAATCGCCAGAGCGAATTTTTATTGCACGACACCGAATTTCTCTCAGCCTATGCGGCTCTCACTACCAATTACCAATATCCAACGACCGAATTTCAAATCGCCTGGCGCACGGTCTGCCTCAACCAGTTCCACGATATCATCCCCGGTTCGAGCATCGGTGCCGTGTACGAAGAGTCACAGGAACAATATGCCGAACTCACGAAAAACGTGACTCGACTCCGCGACGAAGCGCTTCAAGCTCTTTCTAAAAAATTGGGTGGGGACATTCTGCTGGTCAACCCGACTTCTTTCACGCAGCCAGGGCTGGTCTTCATCCCCGGCGACTCATCCCTCCGCTTCACGCGTGACGGGGAGTCTGTTCGTGCTCAAGAGGGAGACTCGGGCCTTTGGGTGGATGCCGGTGAACTCGCGCCCTATAGTGTTACCGCCCTGCGCCAAGTCGAAGAGTCTCAAGGACGAGGTTCCACAGGTCACGAACCCTCGCGTGATGCTCCACAGTTGGAAAATGAATTTCTCCTCGTCGAATTCGACAAGAACGGAGATATATCGCGCATCTTCGATAAGAATGCCAGCCGTGAAGTCCTGCCGCCTAACACTGTTGCGAACCAGTTCCAGGCCTTTGAGGATCGGCCGAAATTCTGGGATGCCTGGGATATCGATATCTTCTACGACGACAAAATGTGGTGGGCAGAACCTGCCGAGTCAGTCAAGATGGTTGAAAATGGTGAACTGCGCCAAACGATTGAGATCAAACGAAAGATTCTGAACACTGAATATACGCAATATATTTCTTTAGATCACAACTCCCCGCGCGTGGATTTTGACACATACATCGATTGGCAGGAACGGCACATTATGCTCAAGGTGGCCTTTCCAGTGGATGTGCTAGCGCCTCAAGCCACGTACGAGATTCAATGGGGTAATGTGACTCGCCCGACTCATCGCAATACCGCCTGGGACTGGGCACGCTTCGAAACTTGCGCGCAAAAATGGGTGGACCTATCCGAAGGTGACTACGGTGTGAGCTTGCTCAATGACTGCAAGTATGGCCATGATATTCATGGGAAAGTGATGCGGATCACATTGCTGCGCTCCCCCACCATGCCAGACCCGACAGCCGATTATGGTGAACATCGCTTCAAATATAGTTTGTATCCCCATGCTGGCTCATGGAATGAAGAGACGCAGCGAGAAGCATATCTCCTAAATGACCCGATCATTGTTTACCAGTCAAAGGTTGAAGGTCGAAAGTCAGAGACACCAACCTCTAGTCTCCATTCTCTAGTATCTGTTTCTACGCCCAATGTTATTATCGAAACAGTGAAACGTGCCGAAGATGAGAACGGAATCATCGTCCGCTTGTATGAAAGCCAGAGGAAACGCGGGCAGGTTCGTGTGAAGTTTGGGAGCGCCGTGGAATCTGCCTGGACGACGAATCTGCTCGAGGAGAATACATCCGCTTTGAGCGTGGATCAGGATTCAATCCTACTGAATATCAAACCATACCAGATCGTAACCCTGCGGGTAAAGCTCAAATAAGATGATCTCTTTAGAACAAGAGTTTCTGGCGTTTATGGACGCCCAGGGTTTTGTATATCAACGTATCGAACATCCCGCGGTGTTCACATGCGCGGAGTCAGAACTACATCGCCCGGACGTGCCTGCCGTGAGCACCAAGAACCTTTTTCTTTGCGATAAAAAGGGACGCCGTTTCTTTTTGGCCGTAACCGCTTGCGAAAAGACAGTCCAATTGGATGAGCTATCTTTGCAAATAGGTGTTGCGCATCTGCGATTTGCATCGGAGGAGAATTTAGGACGTTTGCTGGGAGTGACGCGCGGTTCGGTCACGATGATGGGCCTGGCCAATGATACGGAGCACAAGGTCGAACTATGGATTGACAGTGAAATTTGGAAGGGTGAGTTTTTTCTCAGTCACCCGCTGGTTAACACAGCTACGCTGGTTCTTTCAAAATCAGAATTGGAACGTTTCTTTGAGCTCACTGGACATGACCTCCACTTTTTTGCGGAGTCAAGAAACTCATCATGAAAATTGGTTTTGCAGGGACGGGTTATATCAATAAGATCCACGCCCAGGCTGCACAAACATTGGGTCTAGAATTGGTGGCTGGTGTCAATCACAGGCCGGAATCGTTGGCCGAGTTTGCGAAATGCTTTGGCATCACGCGTCAATATGAAACCGTGGAAGCGCTGCTCAAGAATGGCGATGTAGAGGCACTGGTGGTTTCCACGCCGAATTACCTGCATGCGCCGCAGGCCATTGCCGCGCTCCAGGCCGGTGTGCATGTAATGGTAGAAAAGCCTATGGCAATGAACGCACAAGAAGCCGAGCAGATGTGTGAGGCCGCGGAAAAATCTGGTGCGTTGTTAATGGTGGCGCATTGTTGGCGCTTCCACCCAGAAGTGCAGTGGCTCCAGGAACAATCCGCGAAATTGGGTCGGATTATCCGCACGAAGGCCTACAGTGTTCACGTCCATTGGGGGCCATCGGGTTGGTTTACGCAAAAGCAATTTGCCGGGGGCGGCGCGATGGCCGACATGGGAGTCCATGCCGTGGATACCACAAGGTTTTTGCTCGGCGACCCGCAGCCTGCGCATGTATATGCCAAGATTGGCACGCACTACAAAGACTACGATGTGGACGACACGGGCGTGATGATCGTCGAATGGGATAACCGCACGACCTCTTACATTGAAACTGGCTGGTGGCAGCCCCACGCGGATAGCCCTGAAGCAGGCGCTCAGCTCTATGGACTCAAAGGCTTTGGCTCGGTGTTCCCCACTCGGCTGAAACTACCGAATGAAAAAGTAGAAAAAGTTGATGTTATCGAATCAGGTTTACCTGAGCAAGAATCCTATCAACTGCAGAACCTGTATGACGATCAGTTGAGATATTTTGTACAGTGCGTTGAAAAGAATCAGAGGCCTGTGCCCGGCGGTCAGGAAGGCTGGACAAATATGAAGGTCGTGGATGCAGCCTATGAAAGTTCGCGTACTGGAAAGGTCGTAGAGGTTAAATGACCATCGAATCGATATTACCCATACCCAATATTTTTGAAGCGAAACGAATCTTATGTGTTCAACCCCATTATGATGACAATGATATCGCAGCCGGGGGCATCCTGGCTCAAGTGGCTAAGAATGGCGCGGAGTTAATCTATCTCACCGTCACTGACGATTTAATGGGCGTCGTTGATGCTTCGCTATCGAACGCAGATGCAGCAAATGCTTTGAAGCGCGATCAGTTTGCCGCGGGCAAAATTGTCGGAGTGAAGGAACAATATTGGCTTGGCTATCCGGATGCCGGCGAATATGACTATCTCGTTGTGCGCCGTGACCTACTCAAATATATTCGTATGCTCAAGCCTGATTTTGTGTTCGCACCAGACGCCTGGCTGACGTATGAAGGACATCGCGACCACATCCAGACCGGATTAGCCGCTGCCGAAGCCGTCATGTTCGCTGGACTGACCAAAATCGCCTCTTCCGACCCTGACGTTGATGCCGCTTACGAAGAGCATGAGATCAAAGGCATCGCGTTGTACTTCACCCGCGAGCCAAATACTATCGCAGACATCACATCCACCTGGGAAGAAAAAGTCGAGGCCATGCGTTGTTACGAAGCTCAGTTTAACGCGAAAGGCATGGACCAGTTGGTAATGGCGTTGGATAGGAAGTCTCAGCAAGTAGCGCAGGGACAGTCTTTCGCGCGCGGTGAACCACTCAAAGTGATGCACCCCAGCGCATTGCATTGTGGCATTTAACCGGTGATGCGACGAAGGAGTCGCTCGTCACTTTTCATTCATCAGAAAGGATAACTATGAAGATCGGCATTGTCGGTGGAACGGGAAATATCAGCCAATCCATTGTCCGGCTCCTGCTGGAACAAGGACATGAAGTCGTATGCTTCAATCGCGGGCAGACGACAAAAGCTCTCGAAGGCGTGCGCGTCATGCAAGGCGACCGTCGGGACCGTGAAGACTTTGAACGCAAAATGCAAGCCGAGAAATTCGACGCGGCCATTGACATGATATGTTTCAACGCGGAGGATGCGACATCGAGTGTGCGTGCCTTTCGCGGCGTTGGATGGTTTGTGCAGACGTCGACGACTTGTACCTATGGAATCGAATATGACTACTTACCTGTGGAGGAGACTCACCCATTACGCCCTAACACAGAGTATGGACTCAACAAGGTTGCAGCGGATGATGTCTATCTCGAAGCCTATCACCGTGAGCGATTTCCGGCCGTCATCATCAAGCCCTCTACGACGTATGGACCCGTGCAGGGAATGCTGCGCCAAATTTGCTGGGATTTCTCGTGGATAGACCGGGTTAAAAAAGGCAAGCCTGTCATCGTCTGCGGGGATGGATTTGCCCTGCACCAGCACATGCATGTGGACGATATCGCCAGAGCCTTCGTCGGCGTGATCGGCAAGAAGCATACGATTGGCCAAACGTACAACGCGGTCAATCGTGGATACATCACCTGGGCGGATTATCATCGTCTCACTGGAAAGGTTTTGGGTAGGGAGGCTGCATTGGTCGGCGTGCCGTTTGAAGATTTGAGGAAACTCAACGTGCCTCATATAGGCATTCTGGAAGACGAATTCGCCTACAACGACTACTATTCCCCCGCGAAATTATTTCGGGATGTGCCTGAATTCCATCCGCAGATTTCACTGGAGCAAGGCATGACTCAAGTCTTCGAAGTGATGGAACGGGAAGGAAGAATCCCCAATTCCGATGAATTGAAATGGGAAGATGAAATCATTGAAAGGCAGAAACGAGTAACCACGACATGAATCCAAATCCGTTCCTCAAAAAGCTAGGCTTTTCAGATAACGATAGAGTAGTCATCATTCACACCGATGATATCGGCATGTGCCATGCCTCTGTCCAGGCGTTCAAGGACTTGTGGGAGTTTGGCACGATCACATCCGGCGCGGTGATGGTGCCATGTCCGTGGTTTCCGGCAGTTGCGCAGATGTGCCGGGAGAATCCCGAAATGGATATGGGAGTCCATGCGACGTTGAATGCGGAGTGGGAAAGCTACCGGTGGGGACCGGTTTCGACGCGCGAGCAGGTCTCGGGGTTGATGGATGGGGATGGGTACTTCCATCAATGGCATCCGGGTGTCTATCAAAATGCCAAACCCGAAGCGGTCGCGGTGGAAGTCAACGCGCAGATCGAAAAGGCGCTCGCGGCAGGAATCGATGTCACACACGTCGATTCGCATATGGGCACGATCATGAGTCCATTATTTATTCAGTCGTACATCGATGCGGCCGCAAAACGGTTACTGCCGAACCTGCTGCCACGCGTAGGTTCACAGGGTATCAACCTGATGGGTTCAAACGGACAGGAAAAAATCTCACCGCTGCTGCAACAAATGGAAGAAATTGGAGTTCCCATGGTAGACGCGATTCTGGGTATGCCCCTGGAACACGGCGATGATCACACTGGTGTTGCAAAGAAGTTGTTTGGCGAAGCGCCCGTTGGGATTACCCACTTTATCCTGCATCCATCTATCGACACGGCCGAATTACGCTCTATCGCGCCAGACTGGCCCGCTCGCGTGGCAAACTATAACGCGTTCATGAGCGATGAGCTAAAGATGTTCATCGAAAGCGAGGATATAAAGCTGATCGGGTATCGTCAAATCCGTGAGGCGCTGAGGGGCAAATGAGATATGGAATAGGTAGAGAGAATTGAATACGTCACGTGAGCATTGGAGCTTGCTCCGGTGATGGACAGCAAGCTATCCGATTCCAAAATTAATCCCCGGAGGAATCAATGGTTGAATCAAAAGTGACTATCTATGGTGCGTACTGGTGTCCGGATTGTCGCCGCGCCAAGAAATTCCTGGGTGAGCAATTTGTGCCCTATAAATGGGTGGATATCGAACAGGATAAGGATGGCGAAATTTATGTGCTTGAAAAAAATCAAGGCAAGCGCATCATTCCTACGATCGTCTTCGAAGATGGTTCGTTTCTTGTGGAGCCTACCAACGCGGAACTCGCCCAGAAACTCGGGCTCAAAACGGAAGCCAAGAAAACCTATTACGATCTGATCATCATTGGCGGTGGACCAGCGGGTCTAACGGCAGCCATCTACGCCGCACGCGAGGGCGCCGATACGCTTCTGATCGAGCGCTCTGGCCTGGGCGGACAAGCTGGTATCACGGTCGGCCTGGATAACTTCCCTGGCTTTCCGGAAGGTATTGGTGGGCAGGAATTCGCGGAACGTGTGACACAACAGGCCAAACGTTTCGGCGTGGAAATTTTACAGGCTGTGGATGTTGAGAAAATGGAAATGGAAGCTGGATATCACGAAGTGTACACTTCGGACGGCAGACATTATCACTCGAAAGCAGTCTTATTGGCGACCGGTGCTACCTATCGCCGCCTCGAAGTCCCTGGTGAAGATGACTACATCGGTGCTGGAATTCATTTCTGTGCCACTTGTGATGGTCCCTTTTATAAAGGCTCGCAGGAAATCGTGGTGGTGGGTGGTGGCAACTCTGCCGTGGAGGAGGGCTTGCATCTCACCAACTTCACCGATAAAGTCACTTTGCTCGTACGCGGGGACAAATTGACCGCCAGCCAGATTGCGATTGATAAAGTTAACGAACCAACCTCTCGCGTGGATGTGAAATACAACATTATTGTAGACGCCTTCGAAGGTCAGGATTCCAAGCTGAAGTCGATCAAATATCACACCAAAGATAGCGAGCAGCCGCAGGAAGTGCATCCTGCAGCTGCGTTCATCTTTATTGGGCAAATGCCGAATACACCGTTTGTGAAAAATTATGTGGAGATGGATAAATACGGCTTCATACTGACCGGGCATGATTTGACACATGACGACCATGCCTCTCACAAACCCCTGCCGTTTGAATCTAGCGTACCAGGCATTTTTGTAGCAGGCGATGCACGGCATGGCAGCACCAAGCAGGTCGCTTCCGCGGTCGGCGAAGGTGCCGCTGCTTCGATCTCAATTCGGGAATTCCTGCGCAGATAGCTCATGTACTTCATTTCTTGCTCAACTCATCGTACTTCCGTCGAACTTCTTTTATATCATCCCACATCAATGCTTTCGGTGAGCCCGGTCCCCGCGCCGGATTCCGCAAAAGATAGGAAGGGTGAAAGATCGGCATCAGCCATCGTTCATCGGCCCGGAACCATTGACCACGCAGGGTGGTAATCCCCGTTTTGTTCAGAACGGACTGGCAGGCAATGTTGCCGGTCAACAAAATGACGAGCGGGTCGATCAATCGGATGATCTCAAATACGAAGGGGCGGTAATACTCCACTTCCTGTGTGGTGGGCTTGCGAAATGCCTTTCCATCGTCCCCGGGCGGCATGCGAAACACGGAGTTGGTGATATATACATCCTTTTCGGGGTCGAACTCCGCCGACTGCAAAACCTTATCGAGCAGTTGACCGGCTGGTCCGACAAACGGTTTACCCTTGATATTTTCCTGTGGACCCGGCGCCTCGCCAATCAGTAAGAGTTTGGCCTCCGGGTTGCCGCGACTGATCACAATGTTTGTACCGGCATCTGCCAGCGGATCGCTCTTCATATTTCGTATCGCTCGCAAGACAGCATCCAGTGATGAGTACTGCTTGGATGAACTTGGCAAATTTAATTGAGACATGGAGCCTCCTTCAAAATCCTATTTCTCTGTTCCAGGGGGAGATCCGCGATATCTGCGAATCACATACTCATTATACAGAATTTAGATTACTCTGCGTAAGTGACTGCATCTTTATGATGGAATCTCTCCGAAAGAGCTAAAATAGTGAGAATGAGGTATAAACTTGTACGGCAACCACGACCAGAACAGTGATCGCTGCCCTGGCGTGGAGTGGTTTCCGGACAAAGCAAAAGGTGCCTCCTATGAATATTATTGCTAAGAGTATGCCTGAGTTTGAGGAGATTCTCACGCCAGAAGCGCTCGCGTTTGTCGAAGGACTCGAACGCGAATTCGATCCGCGCCGGCATGAGTTGCTACAAAAACGGGTCGAACGCCAAAAAATGTTGGATGCAGGAACACTGCCCGGCTTTTTGCCTGAGACCGCTGGCATTCGTGCTTCGGAATGGACTGTGGGTTCCGTTCCCTCTGATTTGCAGGATCGCCGTGTGGAGATCACGGGACCGACCGAACGCAAGATGACCATCAACGCGCTAAATTCGGGGGCCAATGTGTTTATGGCCGATTTCGAAGACGCCAATTCACCGACCTGGGAAAACTTAATTCAAGGTCAACTCAATCTGTGTGACGCCGTCGCGCGCACACTTTCCCTCACCACTCCCGAAAAAAATTATGTGCTCAATGAAAAGATCGCGGTGCTGTTCGTGCGTCCACGCGGCTGGCATCTGTATGAAAAACATGCACTGGTGGAGGAAAGACCAATGTCCGCTTCGCTCTTCGATTTTGGCCTGTTCCTGTTCCACAATGCGCATCGCCTCCTCGAGCTCGGCTCGGGTCCCTATTTCTATCTGCCCAAACTGGAGAGTCATGAAGAGGCACGTCTCTGGAATGACGTATTTAACTTTGCACAGGATAAACTTGGCATCCCGCGTGGAACCATCAAAGTGACTGTGCTCATCGAAACCATTCTCGCCGCATTTGAGATGGATGAAATTCTGTACGAGTTGCGGGACCACATTGTAGGTCTGAATGCTGGCCGCTGGGATTACATCTTTAGCATCGTCAAGAAATTCAATAAACGTCCTGACTTCCTTTTCCCGGATCGCGCCCAGATCACCATGACTGTGCCTTTTATGCGTGCCTATACGGAATTGCTGGTGAAGACCTGCCATAGGCG
>Ga0075428_100006152_pt1 | contig 13358 bp, 15 predicted proteins | sample RhiMetdeltSRZDD2_FD_75291 | JGI IMG/M metagenome (GOLD analysis project Ga0075428, IMG submission 75291) | Populus rhizosphere microbial communities from Tennessee, USA - Rhizosphere MetaG P. deltoides SRZDD2 | ecosystem: Host-associated > Plants > Roots > Rhizosphere > Soil | place: USA...
CCGCCACCCCTACACTATCAGCGCTATCGTAAATAGCGACATGTTTCAAGAATACTTCCGCCAACGCCGCGAGGAGTGGACCCGCAATCACGACCTCAACATCTCCCAAAAGATGACCAAGGTAGCTGAAGCGGCGTTGGATGTGATGCTTGAGAAGCTCGAGCGCCAAGCCGACAAGCTACCGATGCAGTTTGTGAACTCAGTTGCGACCGACACCTTAGATCGGTTGGGCTACGCCCCGAAGTCCGTTAGCCCGGTCCAAGTCAACGTCGACCAGAGCCACAACACTCAACAGGTCGTAATTACCAGCATAGACGCCTCCGCTCTTGCGGAGGCTAGAGACGCTCTCCGCACCGCAGAACAGCAGCGAGCTACGGTGCGTCGAGAGGGGCTAATCATGGGGCCGTCCGGCCCCATGATTGAGGAGGGAGAATCGGGTGACAAGCCTGAAATCTGATCCTCTGGGCGGAGTTCTGACAGGTTCTACCGCCCAAGCCCCACCTTTAGGTGGTGCCTCAGGCACCACCTTGTCGAAAGAGGAGCTAGTAAAACTGTGCGCGATCGACACCGAACTATATGCTCGTGCATTCTTTCCGAAGACATTCCGGCGCCAGTCGCCGAGCTTCGCGAAAGATATATGGCTACCGCTGGAAGACCCGACGGTTCGGCTCGTCAACTTGATCTGTTTTCGTGGCTCCTCGAAAACGACACGACTCCGTACATTTACTTCGAAGCGGATAGCGTATGGCATATCGAGAACTGTTCTGTATGTCGGGGCGTCCGAGCGAGACGCTATACGAAGTGTGCAGTGGTTGCGGACACAAGTCGAGAGGAACCAGTTCTGGTCCAAGACGTTTGGGTTGAGACCAGGGAGAAAGTGGGAGGAGACTCAGCTTGAGATCGAGCATACCGTATTTGGCCATACGACTTGGGTATTGGCTGCTGGTATTACTGGAAGTCTTCGTGGTATTAACTTCGATGACTATCGACCGGATCTTATCGTTATTGACGATCCGCAAACAGATGAGATGGCAGCCACTCTGGAACAGCGGACTAAAGTCGCCGATCTTATTCTCGGCGCGGTTAAGAATAGCTTGGCGCCTGCGACCGAGGAGCCAAATGCTAAAATAGCGATGGCCATCACACCGCAGCACCCCGAAGACATCTCCCAGCTTGCGCTAAAGGATGGTCAATGGACCTCGAGAGTATTTCCCTGCTGGACCAAGGAGTCGATGGACCTCGAAGTCGACAAGCAAATTAGTGTGTGGGAGGAGCAATTCCCCACTGAGGTGCTGCGTAGCGATAAGATCGCAGCGTTGAACCGCAACAAGCTATCTATCTTCTGCCGCGAGATGGAGTGCCGCCTTATAAGCGCCGAGACGGCACAATTCCGCCCCCAATGGCTCAACATACGCGAGCTACCCAATAGTGCGCCAAAGGGCTGCTTCGCCGTACTGGGCATCGACCCGGTGCCGCCGCCATCCGAACGTCAAATGGCAAAGGGCTTGGAGGGCAAGGATTGGGAGGCCCAGTATGTTTGGGGGCGAGCTAACGGCGAATATCATCTTCTTGATTTTGCTCGTAACCGGGGTCACGAACCTTCTTGGAGCGTTGCTACTGCTCTTGGTCTGGCCCGCAGGTGGAGAGTGGCCCGGATCGTCGTAGACGCCGTCGCCTACCAACGTACGTTGAAGTGGCTGCTAGACCAGGAGATGAAGCGGCGGGGGATCTATTTCAGTGTTGTGCCTCTGGACGACAAGATGGCTAAGTACGCCCGCATTGTCAATGTGCTTAGTGGTCTGGCGACCGCTGGGAAGCTTTGGATTGGGCCTGAGCATACAATCTTCGCGGAGCAATTCAACAGCTACGGCCCCACCTATCAAGGTGTGGACGACGACATCGACGCCTCGGCTATCGCGCTTCAGGACCTCTCAAGTCCCTGGCTCGAGTCCGTTGATGCGGGGGAGTCGAGGTTCGCACAAGTGGAAGACTTTCCCTACATCGGTGGGAGTCCATAGTGAACCTGAGCCAACCAGGATCGTTGGCGACGACGCAACGTAGGAGCTAAAGATGGCTGCGATTCCCGTTACGTTTCAGGGAATTCTGTTCTTCAGTGACTTGGGTGTAGGCGGTGGTCCGATGCCGGGAGGCCCTCACCCCTCACACCCGATTGCTCCGGGAGGTCCACCTCCCGGCTTTTGGGGTGGTGTAGCTCCGCCCTATGTCGACATTGGAGGCCCAGGGCCTCAGCCCCCTGGTAGCCCGGGCCAGCCGCCATTGGGCTTCTGGGGTGGTCGCCCTCCGCCTTATGTTGATATCGGAGGCCCCGGCCCGCAGCCTCACCCCTCGCATCCGATCGTCCTACCGCCGGACCTCCCCGACAGCCTGCCAGATCCCGACAACCGCCCGATTGAGTGGAAGGCGGCTTGGCATCCGACGCAGGGGTGGGTCGTGGTCGGCGTTCCGCAAGGCCCGGTCCCAACACCCTCTCAATAGAATAGATCCTGGGAGGCCCCTATAATGGGGCCTCTCACCCACTCTAAGGGAGGACGCTCAGATGACTATAAATGCAACAGACTTTTCACCAGATGGCGCGCACGCTGGCACTGAGGCCGATCCCTGGCCCGGCGTCGCGATCAAGGACGCCATCGACAGCTTGAACGACGCGACCGACACTGTGATGGTGGCAAACGGTATCTGGATGTTCGATGGTGGGACGCTCTACTTCGAGAAGCAAAACTGGACGCTCCAGGGCGAAAGTCGTGATGGCGCGATTCTTAAGTTCAAGAACAGCGGTTCGGAGCGTCCCGACGGTGGCATCTGGGTGTGCGTGAGGGACCAGTTCCTGAACATTAATCGCAACAACATCCACTTCACAAACTTGACTATCGATCCTACCCCGCTCACCACGCAGTCCAAGGACGACTATTCCGTGTTGCGGGTGAGCCGTGGGACGAACGGCAGCTTTAGCAACTGCAAGATCTTGGGCCACGCCAACGGCGGTCGCCCAGCGACCTTCTGGGAAGGCGGCGATCACAATACCTTCGACAACAACATATTCGATGGCCGCGAAGTTGGAGGCGATAACTGCATTCAATGGCAGCCGATAGGCAATACGTCTCTTGACAGTCATCTAGTGGTCTCGAATAATATCTTCCACTCGTGCGCTCTGGTGGTTATCGGGATGGACGAGGTGCTGATCGAGGGAAATAACTGCGATAGTACGAACGGTGGCTTTATCTCGCTGGTCGTGTCCGGCAAGTGGGACACAACAGCCCACAACATCATCGTCCGCAACAATACGGTTGACTGCGGTGGCGCTAACGGCGCTGCCATTTCCGGCCTCCCCAACGATCCCGGCGGCATGTCCGTCATCGACGGCTTCAGTATCGTAGACAACTTCGTGCGAGGCACGTTCGCCGCGATCCACTGTCAGAGCTTCGACGCCAACAACTATCCCAACGATGACTTGGCGGGGAACGAGAAGCACAATGTCGTCATAAGCGGCAACACGATCCACTCGTTTTGGGGTGGCTCGGGCATCAACCTAAAGGGCGGCGCTGGCTTGGTCGATACTGTGTTGGTCGAGAACAACGTACTGACTAACGACGCCGGGATGGATAACATCCTCGATCGTGACGCCAACACCCGCAACGTGACGGTACGGGGCAACACTGGTATTCCCAACGACGACGGAACGGAGCCTCCGATTGAGCCGCCGATTGAGCCTCCGGTTGAGCCCCCAGTAGAGCCCGAACCTAACACCGTCACTATCACTGTGAATGCTAATCCGCCTGGCAGCGTCAACTTCGTACTACCCCAAGGCGCTCAAAGAAGGGCCAAGGCTAAGCCGCAGGGGAAGCCTCCGAAGCCTCCCGCCCAACCTCCGACGGTAACTGTCGAGGTCGCGGTCGATCCTGCCGATAGCTCGAATATCGTATTCGCGGGAAATGCTGTAGGGTAAAATGCCTCGATATAGCATCGACATCCGAAAAGGTACGCCGCTTCACGATACGTTGAAGCGGCGTATCGAGTCTCGTATTAAGCTGGGCTTAGACGAGCAAGCCACAAAGCATGACAAGTGGCGTGCCGCGGAGGAGCGAACGCTTGCCTATATTCGCGAGTCAGATGCAGACGCTGCGAGACGAAATCGCCGCGTCAATGCGGGGCGTCCGGCATACACGACGATCCAAATTCCATATACATTTGGCGTACTATTGTCTGCTCATACGTACTGGACTTCGGTATTCTTTGCCCGGAATCCGGTACATCAGTTCATGGGTCGTCATGGCGAGGGCGAGCAGCAAACTCAAGCGCTTGAGGCGTTAGTTGGTTATCAAGTTGAAGTGGGTGAGATGCTAGGCCCTTACTATGTGTGGCTGTACGACGTAGGAAAGTACGGCTTAGGAATAGTGGGGGAGTATTGGGATCGAAAGAAGCTGCACTATGGTAGCCTTGTCGAAGTACCAGACCCCATAAGCGGCGAGATTGGGATCTGGCAAGTTACGGAGGAAATGGAGGGTTACGTCGGGAACTGCCTATTCAATGTGTCGCCTTGGGACTTCGTTTCCGATCCGCGCGTCCCAGTGAAGCGGTTCCAGGATGGTGAGTTCTGCGCCTATCGCTTTAGGATGGGATGGAATCGGGTCGTGGAGCGGATGGACGCAGGTTATTATGTGAAGGATCAGGTTGCTAAGCTCAAAAATCGCCAGCCCGTCGACCGTAGTGCGAGCTTGCCCTCAGACCAGCTCCATATGCCACAGTTCGAAAAGCAACTATTTGGCGACTCAAAAGACGCGAACGCGAAGCACCCTTCAGGCCTCGTAGGCTATGAGTTCTATGCGACGATTATTCCGAAAGAGTGGGGCGTCGGCGATACTACCTACCCGCAAAAGTGGTGCTTTACTATCACAGAGGATTTCGACCTAATTCTGGGCGCAACACCTATGAGCTATCGCCACTGCAAATACCCCTTCGCAGTCGGTGAATCTGAAGTTGAAGGTTACGGGCTTTATGCTCGTGGCATTCCCGAGATAATGGAGCCGATCCAAAATACTATGGACTGGCTTTTGAATACACACTTCTATAATGTGAGAGCGTCGCTGAATAATCAGTTTATTGTTGATCCTTCGAAGCTGGTTGTGAAGGATGTTCAGAATTCGGGACCGGGTTTTGTTTGGCGTCTACGTCCTGAGGCTTATGGCACCGACATTAAGAATTGTTTTATGCAAGTTCCGATTCAAGATATTACTCGGAGCCATATGGCGGACTTTCAAGCTATGCTGGGTATTGGAGAACGGACCCTCGGCATCAACGACCAGATCATGGGGACGCTCAACACGGGAAGCGCGCGAAAGACAGCGACAGAGGTTAGAACGACTACGGGCTTTGGAGTCAACCGGCAGAAGACCATAACGGAGTATATCAGTGCCACCGCATTTGCTCCTCACGCACAACGCCTTGTGCAGAATTCGCAGCAATTCTACGACGCCGCCGCCAAGATGCGACGAGTCGGGAACCTTGCGCTCGAAGCGGGAGAGGCTTTTATCAACGTCTCGCCCGACGACATTGTCGGCTTCTATGACTACGTACCCGTTGACGGTACGATGCCAGTTGATCGGATGGCTCAAGCAAATCTGTGGAAAGAGCTTATGGGATCGCTCAGAATGATGCCGCCACAGGTTGCGATGTCGTATGATTGGGCGAGGATATTTGCGTGGGTCGCTCAGCTCAGTGGACTGAAGAATATCAACCAGTTCCGAGTTGAAGTTGTGCCGGACCAACAGCTCCAGCTTGCTGCTCAGGCTGGAAATGTCGTTCCTTTGCGAGGTCCGGGAGCAGCCGGGGCGGGGCCTAGTCTTGCCCCGGTCACACCTGGGAATGCGGCGTCAACCGCGGCGGGGCTTAATGCGCTGGGAGGCGAGGGTGGAGGACCGGCATACTGAGGAGCTGCTTAAGCTTGCTCGCGAAGCTGATAAAAAGGATCGCGAGCGGATGGAGTTGTTCGAGATAATGGTCAAAACCGACGCGTGGAAGGCGTATATTGAGATCCTGAACTCGAAGCTGCAAGCCGAGTCGGAGAATCTGTTGGAGCCTGCGAAAGGTCTGGATGGCTGTATAGGGTCAGAGTACATAAAAGGCACCATGCGAGGGTTGATTTTAGCTCGCGACCTGCCGGCGGCTATAATTGCGGCCAAGCCACAGCTAAGACCTGTCAGAAGCGAGGACGAAGAAGTGGAGTTTGACGATGACGCTGCTTTTTAAGCTACCTGAAGCGGTTTTCGCTCCTAACGATGGTGGCTCTACCATCGTTGGGGAGTCTCCGCCTCCCACTACGACTCCCAGCGCGCCCAGCACTCCCAGCGCGCCTGCTAGTAATAGTGACGGCGTAGACGAAACCCCAGCCGACGGCTCAGGGTCGGCTGGGGAATTAGACTTTAGTTCTATCTTTGGTACTTCGACTACGGGCGTGCCCGATGAGGCACCGCCCAAGGCTCCACCCGCTCCGCCAGCGGCTCCACCTGCGGCGCCTGCGGCGGCTCAGCCTACAACGCCACCCCCTACGCCCGCTGAGGGCGCAGCACCGGTGGCCTCCGTTGGGACTGAGCCGCCACAAGTGCCACGAGTTGAGCCGCCCGCGGCTGCGGCCCAGGGTGCCCGGGTTGGGGATCAGCCTCAAGCGTCGGCGACGCCGGCGCTTGATCCTTATGACCCGATTGCATTGGCTCAACATCTCGGCGCGAACAGGGCTCAAGCAGTTGAGCACGCTGCCGCTGAAATGTTCCAACTGAGCCAAGAAGAGCGTGAGGCTCTCGAGCAGGATGTCATCGGCGCAATACCCAAGATTATGGCTAGGGTATATGTGGAGTCCCAGCAAGGCGTTCTGAATCAACTTGGTCGGATCATCCCGACGATGATTCAGAGGCAGACTGAATCGGTACGAGTTAATGCGGAGAATGAGTCCAAGTTCTTCAGTCGTTGGAAGGACATGGGCTTAGACCCTCTGAAGCACGGCGATCTCGCTAGGAAGTATGGAGCTGTGTACCGACAGATGCACCCGCAAGCTACGCTAGAGCAAATGATCGAGGACCTTGGGCCTATGGTTATGATGGCCGCGAAGGTAGTTCCGTCGGTTGGTGCTCCAGCTAGTGCGGGGCGACCCGCGGGACAACCCGCGACTCCGCCCACCGCGCCTCGGCGCGGTCCACAGCCGAGCCCGTTCACCCCTGCGGGGGGAGGGCCGGCGTCAGCACAAACGACGCCACAGAAGGAAGCTTGGGAAACCATCTTCGAGTGGCCTCAACAGTGAGCGGAGCCATAAGCTATGTCTGGCATTGCAGGTCTTAGAGGTACGGGTGACTGGGGCACCGACGAACGCCCCAAGAGTTTCCGCGAGGGAATTCTACGCTTTAACCCCTCCGGTACGGCGCCTATCTTCGCTTTGAGTTCGAAAGCTAAGAAGCGAACGGTGACTGATCCGGAGTTTAGCTGGTGGGCCGAAGGGAATGTGATCGTTCGCCTTCAGTCGTCCCAAGCTCACGCCGCGGGCGACACGGTTATCAACGTCGATACTCTCGATCCGACTAGTACTACGATGTCGGCGAACTTGGGCGCGGCGACGAACTTGAAGCCCGGCGACATCCTGCTAGTCGAGCCAATCGCTGATACGGCGACCTTCACCTCGGAGCTTCTCGAAGTAGACGACGTGATGAGCGATACGCAGTTCACTGTGCGGCGTGGGGCGGGCGGAACGACGGCCGCGACTATCGCGAACGACCAGTGGATGACGCTCATCTCGAGCGCCTACGCGGAAGGTACGGGTATCCCGAGAGCTGTCAGTCGGAATCCGATCAAAGCCCTCAACTATATCCAGATCTTCAAGGACACCTACGAGCTGACTGGAACGGCCGACAAGACCGAGACTCGCACCAACAACAACTATAGCGAGGACAAGAAGCGGAAGATGTTCAAGCACTCTTCCGACATCGAGTGGTCGATGATGTTCGGGCGTCCGGCGGAAACGGTGGGCGATAATGGTAAGCCCAAGCGCTTTATGGGCGGACTGAGGAACTTCATCCCCGCGTCGAACGTAACGATCTTCAGCTCTGCGGTGACGCCCTCGAGCTTCCTGGACGCGTTGGCTCCGATCTTCGACTTCGACACCGGCGCTGGCGATACTAGAATGGTGTTCGCCGGGAACCAAGCCCTGATCGAGCTGTCGAAGGTGTTCGTGAACGAGGTGGTGTTCAACGTCAACAACGTCATCAAAGTATACGGTATGGACTTCCAAGAATTCGTCCTACCTAATGGGAGGGTGCTAATAAAGTCGCACCCGCTGCTGTCACGTCACGGGCTCTATAAAAAGAGCGCGTTCGTGGTGGACTTTGATGCGTTGAGCTATGTCGGTATGACGGGGCGCCCCGATGGTCGCGCACGCGACGACGTACAGGCTGAAGACGAGGACGTGCGTCGCGGCTTCTGGCAGACCGACTGCTCAATGGAGGTACACTATGGCGGAATTACCATGGCGTACCTCGGCAATATCAGCGCCACGTAGCTAGAGCGCAAGTTAGAGCGCGATTGGAGAACTGAAATGAGTCGCATCAATCTTGAAGACAACAGAGCGTGGCGCCTGAAGGTGGACGGTGGCTTCAAGTTTAGCACCGGCACTCTGGTCCCCGCGACCGGCTACGTGCTCGACGGTACGCCGTCGACCCTGCCGATCAACATCACACCGCTGATTTTCATGAATCCAGCGGGTGCGGTCAACGTGCGGTTGCCTACGTCGAGCGATATTCGTCGGGGCACCGCGCTGATCTTCGTCAACCTCAGTGGCAACGTGGTTACGTTCCAGACGGACGGCGGCGCAGCCTTTACTACAGCGCTTACTCTGGCGGCGAACGGGGCGACGAGGGTTGTGTGTACCGGAAATACGACCCAAGCCCTGGGATGGGTCGGCTGGTAGCGTAGCGCGCTGCGCTACAAGGAGGCTTCAATGAGACTAGAGAGGCTGAATCCAGGGAATGTGGTCCTTCCGGCGGGAGCTACGACGCTTTCAAAGGCCATTCATGATGGGAAGTATATCATCCTGAGTGACCTAACGGGCCATACTGTTACGCTCCCGCCTGCTACAGGCTCGGGTTGCCACCTAACGTTGGTGGAAACGGTGGCACCGACCTCGAACTCTAACATCGTCAAAGTCGCAAATGGGGACGATGTGATGATCGGGTCGCTGGGAATTACGAATGCAGGTGGAACGAACACCGCGTTCCCAACTGCGGCGACCAGCGATACGGTGACGCTGAACAGGACTACGAGCGGCGGAGCGTCGAACGGCGGAGTGATGGAGTTCATCGACATCGCCCTCAACAAATGGCTCGTTGAGGGACGGGTGAATGGCTCAGGTAGTGGTACGACGCCGTTCAGTGCGACGGTTAGCTAGGTGGAGTGTTGAAAAGTGGGCTATTAATCGAAAGTTAATGGCCCACTCTACCCTTGGAGCTACACGTGCTACGCGACGCAGCGGTTGCGAGGATAAATAGAGGGTTGGGCTTCCGCCCGGTCGGCCATTCGCTCACCGACGCGATCATTTCGTGCCTGATTGAGGCGCAGCGCGATCTGGAGCATGGCAAAACGCTCCCAAAGTTCCTGCTAATTGAAGACGCTATACTTGTGTTACCCGCTGGAGAGCACGAGGTGGCGCTGCCGGATCGATTCCTGCGGATTGACGAGGACAACCTACCACACTATCCTGCGACGAACCTGGAAGTGAGCTATCCGACCTACTTACGTCAGATGTCGTACAGCGATGCGGTGAAGTGGAACGGTGCTCGGAACGCTGGCACTAGTTTGGAGCCTAATTTGCCCGGCAATTTCGTAATTCGCCGCGACACTATCGACTTTATCGCGGTTGCGCCTACGGATGTTGACTTTGTTTGGAACTACTATAAGGGCGCTATGACTTTGGAGACGAATGTCGAGAATTTCTGGCTCCGCTACGCCCCAGAGTGGCTGATAGGCGAGGCGGGACATCGTATTGCGATGGACGCGGGCGATCAGAATGCGGTCGCGGTGTTTGAGAACTTGCGGACGCGCGGTAGGGCGGCGACGTTCGCCGACATACTGTTGGATGAAACGGCCGGAGGGCCGCTGGTCATGGGAGCGAACAACTAATGGCTCTCGAATCTGGGACCTTTATTAGCGACCTCGTAATTACGAATCCCCCTGGTGGGGATCAGGTGCGTCAGGGCGATGACCACGTTCGACTTGTTAAGAGTGTGCTGAAGAATACCTTCCCAAACGCCTCAAAGCCCTTCCTACTACCCTCTTCGACTACTAAGACGATTGACTACAACGTTGTATCGGGAGATCAGAACGCCACCATCCTAGTCAATAACGGGGCTGCTATGACGCTGACTATGCCCGCGTTGCTGACTACGGACGCCGGGTGGATGATTCGAGTTGTTAAGCTGAACACTGGCTTCCCCGTATTCATCGCGCCGCCTAGCGGCAATATCTTGTCAGGTCAGGCGACGGTCGCGAGAGCGCGGCGCAACGTACCTCTTGTCCCATTCACGGTGTTGTGGACGGGAAGTAATTGGCTAGTTGAACGCTGTATCTACGCTCCGATTGGAGCGGCTATTCCCATCTTCACGGCGGCGCTACCGCTGGGCTACGAGTGGCCGAACGGTCAGACGCTAACTGCGCTAGACTATCCCGAATACGTAGCGTTGAAGGGAAGCGCTGCGACGCCAGACCTGCGTCAGCGGACGGTGTTTGGCACTAACCTTGGAGGTGCTGATCCAGGTCGTATTACGTCAGTGATCGGCCCGTCGTTGGAGAATGTGGGCGGGAGTCAGTTTTTGCACCAGCATAGTCACGGAGGTATTACGGGCCTCCAGACCGCACTTCACTCGCATACCTTCAGCTTCACAACGAGTATAAATAATGAGAGCCTCGATCATACCCACGATGTTGGCTTAGCCGTTTTTTCGTCGGATGGTGGAAGCGGATTTGCCAGACACGCTCACTCTGGCTCTGTTACGACCACCGGTGCGAGCTTTGGCATCGGAAGCCATACACATAACGGTGGCGGTACCACTGGTACCGAGGGCACGAACCACGCACATAGCATCTCTCTTGATGGCGCTGGGGCTTCGCAGAATATGCCTCCAACTATCATTTGTAACTATGCTCTAGTGGTGGAGTAAGTGCGCAGCCTTGAGGATATGCATGTTGTTCAGAGGATACTATTGGCGATAATCATTGTTGTCATAGTAACTATACTGTTGGCGTGTGTGAGCTATCTATCGGAGCGTCGAGATGCGGGAGCCGAGATCAGAGCCGAGGCGTCGAAGTGGGACGATCATATTGATGAGTTGGAGAAGCAGGCAATAGACGAAGCGTTCAAGCGCCACATAGGACAGCTCTATAGCGTATGGGTAACGGATAACTATCAGCCTAGAATACCTCCGAAGGCGCTGATCGGAGCGCGCAATGCGAGAGACGCCTACGTTAGAAGCATGGAGGCGATTGAAAAGAGAGAACAGGCTCCTAGGAGCCGCTAGAGGAGAGTAAGATGCCGGGCAGTATTGTGATTTCGAGTGGACATGGGGAGAAGGTTCGAGGAGCCTCGGGGTATATTGACGAGGTCGATGAGGCGCGCAAAGTAGTAGACGAGGTGGCGAAGCTGTTAGATGCTTCGGGAGTGACAGTGTACGTCTTTCACGACAATGTAAGTACGTCGCAGAATGAGAATCTGAATCGTATTGTGGACTATCACAATTCAAAGACCAGAGGCTTAGACGTAAGCGTACATTTCAACGCGAACCAGACGACTGATAGCCCGGTCGGCTGTGAGGTGTTGTATGCTACGCAAAACGGCTTTAACGCCGCCGACCCTGTAGTCGATGCCATATGTGATGCGTCGGGATTGAAGAACCGCGGACCGAAGGAGCGTAACGATCTGTTCTTTCTGAACCAGACTGACGAGCCGGCTATTCTGATCGAAGTTTGCTTTGTGGATAGCAAGGCGGATGTTGAGATTTATAAGGAAGAGTTCGGCGCAATATGTCGAGCGATAGCCGACACTATCTCGGGCGAGACTACTGAACCTGTGGAGGGCTTCGCGGCGAGGGGGTCGTGCTCGAGCTTTGGCGGGCCTGACGATACGGGCGTAAGCCCGAGCGAGGGCTTGGCTTTCATCTCAAGCGTAGATCAGAACCAGTTCCTGTTCCTCCCGACGCAGCCGGCTGGGACTACGGGACTAGCGCGCCGTCTAAACCCCTACGTCCACTATGTGGCGTGTCGCTGGGACTATGATAAGACGTCGAAAGAGATGCTACGAAGTGGAAAGATGGCGAAGGTGACGGCGGTAAAGACGGGCGTAGAGTTGTTGGCGTTCCCGGCCGACTGGGGACCTAACGAGAACACAGGTCGAGTGGCTGATCTATCTCCAGGTCTGCTAACGGACTTGGGTATAGGGACGGATGACGAGGTTGAGGTGGTTTACCCATACGAGGAGAAGTAAGATGGCGCAGGTACAGGTGAAGGTACTACCAGGTCCGAGCGGCGAAGTAGTTAAGCTGAACGCTGGGGGTCAGCAGCTAGTGAGCGGTGACTTTAGTGGCCGCGATACTACGACGATCGAGATCGAGCCGGATAAGAAGGTTGAGCTGAGCGTCGCGGTCGAAGAGCGGGTGGTGATGCACGGAGATCAGTTCGCCGCAACTAAAGTCTCAGTACATGATCCAGGCGGCGAGCGTAGCTTCGCGCGCGAGCGCGAAGAGGCAAAGAAGACGAAAGCCGAGGAGGATAAGAAGACTAAGGAGGAGCTGGATAAGAAGTATAAGGAGTTCGAGAAGAAGGAAGACGAGCGCCTCGGCCGACGCCGCGATCAGCAGCAGCCTCAGCAGCCGCCCCAGCAGCCTCAGGCTGCGACTGCGAGCGGAGCGAAGCCCGCCGGCTCGGGCGAGCGGGTTGCGGGTAATGTTGTGGGGTCGAAAGAGGTGCGGGCGGGTGAGGCGCCAGCGACGAAGCCGCCCACCCCGCAGACAAGCACGTCGCCGCGTAGGTAGAGGTGTAAGCTAAGGGTGTAAGCTAAAGGAGGCTCAGATGATCGAGCGAGTAATCTATGCGCTGCTCTATATCTGTGGATTGGCGTTGTGCTTCTGGCTCATCATCTGGGTCCTCGGCGTCTTGGGCATCAACTTGCCGAGCATGGTGGTCAACATCCTGGTCGTCATGCTAGTGTTGGTGGCGATACTCATCTTGGTGAGGCTGTTCTGGCCTGGAGGGGACTTTCCTTTGTGGCCTCGGAGTGGTCCATGAAGCGGGCTAATGATAGGGTGAGGTGGGAC
>Ga0075428_100006153_pt1 | contig 13357 bp, 8 predicted proteins | sample RhiMetdeltSRZDD2_FD_75291 | JGI IMG/M metagenome (GOLD analysis project Ga0075428, IMG submission 75291) | Populus rhizosphere microbial communities from Tennessee, USA - Rhizosphere MetaG P. deltoides SRZDD2 | ecosystem: Host-associated > Plants > Roots > Rhizosphere > Soil | place: USA...
TCCTTCATCCTTGAATCATCAATCCCCCCTGAACCGCGGAATCCGTGCTGGGTTCGCGGTTCCGGTGCGGTAAAATCGAGCGCACTGCTATGAAAAGGCTGGGGTTCTGCTTGGTGCTCGTCTCGCTCGCCGTGGCCATTCTGACGGCGCACACCCGCACGCGTAGCACCCCGAGCACCCGTGGCACCCGTGGCACCCAAGGCACCCAAGGCACCCCTGGCACTCAAGGCACTCAAGGCACTCAAGGCACCCCTGGCACTCAAGGCACTCAAGGCACTCAAGGCACCCCTGGCACCCGGGGCACTCCAGGCACTCATGGCACTCCCGGCACCCCTGGCACGCTGACAATCCCCGAAACTTTCAAGACCTATTGCTTCGAATGCCACGGCAGTGAAAAGCAACGCGGTGACGTGAGCATCGAGAAACTGATTCAGCAGTCAGCGGAATCGTCGGTTGGCGACCACTGGGATCTGTGGGACAAGGTCGCCGAAAAGATCGAGACGAAGGAGATGCCGCCCGAGGACAAAGCGGAGCGTTTTCCGACTGACGCTGAACGCGCCGCGACGGTGACATGGATTCGCGGGGCGCTGACTGCGTATGAGGCCGCCCACGGTGGCGAGCCGGGTCGCGTCACGGTCCGGCGATTGACGAGCGCTGAGTACGCCTACGCGATTCGCGATCTGACCGGCATTGACATCAACGTCGGCGTCGACGCGACCAGTGATTCGGTTGGCGGTGAGGGCTTCACCAATTTTGGCGACGTGCAGTTCGTCGAAGATATGAGCGTCGAGCGATACCTTGAAGCGGCAAAGCAAGTCGCCGAGCACGCGGTGGTCGGCGCCGGGCCGCTCGACTTTTTCGCCGACGCGGGCAAGACCGGTCTCGAGTTGTCGGCACTCAGTCGCATCAACGACCTTTACGCAACAAAAGGCTTTCGCGTCGTGTCGGGAGAGGGCGGCCGTCCGTTTGGTCTCGAGCGGTATGGCAAGGCGCTTTTCGTCGCGTGGTATTACAAGCATCGCGTCGCGCTCGGGGATCCGACCGCCACGCTCCGTGCTCTTGCGACGAAGGAGAACATCACCGGCCGCTTCGCCGAGCACATCTGGGCGGTCGTCAACAAACCAAACACCGGATATCCCACGCGCGTAACGGTTGACGGATGGAAGCATCTTCCTGCCCCAACCAGCGACCGCAACGCATCGATCGCAACGGCGCGCGCCGGTTGTGACGATCTGTATAAAGCACTCACGACCTGGCCGAGTTGGTTCTTCGCACGTGGCGATCTCGCGGCGGGGGGAGCGGGCGACGAAAGTCCGCTGACCTTTGACGATACGTCGCTCAAAGCCGACCCGACGCATCACTACACCTATCCGTTGGGAAATCGTCCGGCACGTGGCCGAGGACCGGCGGTCGTTCCAGGGCCGGTGAAAGTCTTTCTGACCTACGCGGATGTGAACCCGACGTCGGGAGCATCGCCGGTCGTGATCTGGCGTAATCCGCGCGTCATCACACGAGCTGCAGTGCCGGTGGGGCGTGGCGCTCCGTCGACAGCAGATGCAACAGCAACCACGACAGCCGCCGGTCGCGGGCGAGGAGCCGCGGGACCGGTCCTGACAACGGTGCCCTTGCGCTCGGTGCTACCACCTGATGTCGCTGCGACGTTCAAGTTCGGCACGAGCCCGGATGGCACCGCGCTCGGCGCCGACGACTTTGCGACGACGGGAACGATCTCGTTCACCATCGACGTGCCGCCGGGCGGCAACACGATGGAGCTTCAAGCGGATGTCGAACTCGGGAAGGATCGGAACGCGGTCGTGCGCGTGGCGCTCTCCGATCGGCCGGAGGGTTCGCCGCGTGACGCCGGACAGCGCATCCTGCTGGCGGATCCGCAAAGCGTCGGCTACGAGAAGTTCCGCGCGAACATCGCCGAGTATGTCTCGTCACTTCCACCGAATTCGCACGGCGAAGCGAATCCGGCTGACAAGGATCCCGTTCCCCTGCCCTTCGACAACACCTACAACAGTCCCGAGCACGACGCTTTCGTGCTGAAGGTGAAGTACCAGCGGAGCGATAAGTTTTTCACCGACAACATGGTCGACGGCGACGACCGCGCGCGGCTGAACCAGGCGTGGAACGATCTCTTTGGATCGTGGCCGTATCACGACGCGTATCTCGGGATGCTCGCGGACCATTTCGGCGTCGATCTCAAGGGACGCAAGATCCAGGACTTCACGGCTGCCGAGATCGCCACGCTGCCGATCGACATTCGTCCGCACGTGAAGACGCTACACGCGCACTACGTCGAGATCGCCCGGGCACAGAAACTCGCCGAGCCGGGTCAGATCACCGATGCGCTGACATTTGCCAGCCGGGCGTGGCGCCGTCCATTGACCGCGAATGAGAAAGCAAACCTCCGCGCCTTCTACCAGAAGTCGCGGGACGAAATGCATCTCGATCACGACGCGGCATTGCGTGCGCTACTCGCACGCATACTGGTCTCGCCGGCGTTTCTCTATCGCGTGGAAACCGTTGGCCAAGGTGGCGAGCATCGACTCAACGCGTGGGAACTGGCGAGCCGTCTGAGCTTCTTCCTGTGGTCGTCAATTCCGGACGACGAACTGCGGCGCGCGGCTGCCGCCGGTGAGTTGAACGATTCGGCGAAGCTGGCCAGTCAAGTCAAGCGCATGACCGCGGATCCCAAAGCCCGCCGCCTCGCGACCGAGTTTTTCGGACAATGGCTCGGCTTCTACCACTTTGACGAGTACCGCGGGATCGACACCGGGCGGTTTCCGGAGTTCAAGGAGGACGTCAAGACCGCGATGTACGACGAGGCGATCTCCACCTTCGAATACATCGTCCGTCAAGGGCGGCCGGTGCGAGAGATCCTCCATGCCGACTACACGTTCCTCAACAAACCGCTCGGAACGTTCTACGGCATCGATCAAGACCTCAAGTTGACCGACCAGATGGTCAAGGTCGATGGCGCGAGTGCATTCAACCGCGGTGGCGCGCTGCGCCTTGGCTCCGTGCTGACGACAACGTCGGCGCCGCTCAGGACGAGTCCGGTCAAGCGCGGCGACTGGATCTTGCGCCGAATCCTCGGAACGCCAACGCCGTTGCCGCCAGCTGATGCGGGCACGATTCCCGCTGACGATAAGACGTTCAGCGGTCTCACCATTCGCGAGCGGTTGGCGCAGCACAAGCGGAACGCGACATGTGCCAACTGCCACAAACGGATCGATCCGCTTGGGTTCCCGCTCGAGGAATTCGATGCCGTTGGTCGCAGGCGGTCGACGTATTCCGATGGGAAACCTGTGGACGTGACGGGTGAGGTGGACGACGACACGAAGATCGTCGGGACCGAAGGACTCCTGAGCTATCTGGAGTCGAAGGATGCGCTGGTGATGAAAACGCTGTCGCGGAAGATGCTCGGCTATGCCCTGGGGCGGACCGTCCGAGGATCCGATCGACAGCTGATCGAGAGCATGGTCAAGGCGGGCGACAAGGCATCGTTTGCGGACCTGGCTACCACCATCGTCACGAGTCGTCAGTTCCGCAAGAAAATGGGAGATGATAGTGCCGCGCCGGCAGTGACCAGCGCCAGCAGGTAACAACATGAGTATGTACGACACGTTGCGCTACCCGTCACGACGTCATTTCCTGCGCGGCATGGGCGTGGCGCTGGCCTTGCCCTGGATGGAGTCTCTCCCGGTCTTCGGGCAGGCCGCAGCAGCGGTGAAGACGAGCGCGCCGCCGCTGCGACTTGGGATCGTGTTCTTCTCGAACGGGGTCGAGCCCATTCACTGGTGGGCGAAGGGCAGCGGCGCCGCGATGGAACTCGGGCCTGCGGCGCAACCGATGATGCCGCATCGCGAGGACATGGTTTTCATCAACGGTCTGTTCAACCAGACGGCGTTCGTGTCCACCAGCCCGCATCTCGGCCGCATGAACCTGTTGTCGGGGGCTCCCGTCAGCCTGAATCCAAACGAGATCCGTGTCGGCACCTCGATGGATCAGGTGATTGCCTCTCAGATTGGCGGACGCACGCACATCCCAAGTCTGGTGCTGGGAATCGAGCCCAACGAGCTTCGGCTCGAAGACGGCCTCTCGATGATTTATGGATCGAGCCTGTCATGGGTGTCGGCGACGAAGCCGGCAACCAAAGAGATCTATCCCTCCCGCGCGTTCGATCGGCTGGTCGGGGATGGCACAGGCCGCAGAGTCGATCGCAGCATCCTCGACGAAGTGCGGCAGGACTCCCAGAGCCTGCGTCCGAAGATCAGCCGTGGCGATAACGTCAAGCTAACCGAGTACTTCGAATCGATCCGCGACATCGAACGGCGGATCGAAAAGGCGTCCAAGGAGGAGCGGATCGAAGGGTGGCGTCCGACGCTGGCCCAGCCCGACATGCCGCGTCCGAAGAACGAGCTGCCGCAGAACGTCCCCGATCACATGAAGCTGATGCTCGATCTCATCGTGCTCGCGTTCCAGATGGACAGGACGCGCATCGCGACAGTGATGTTGAACAACGATCTCTCGCAGATGAACTTCAAGTTCCTCGAGGGGGTCCAGGGCGCCCTGCACCTCGATCTGACACACAACGGGAAGGCCCCCGACAAGGAAGCGATGTATCTGAAGACGAATCAGTTCCACATCGCGCAGTTTGCCTACGTGACGCAACGGATGAAGGAGATTTCAGAAGGGGAGACGACCCTTCTCGACAACTCTATTCTCATGTGTGCGTCGAGCCTGTTCGACGGCGATGCGCACAGCGCCAATCAGTTGCCCATCCTGATCACGGGCAAGGGCGGTGGCACGATCAAGGGCGGGCGGATTCTCGACTATACGGACAAGGGTGACGAGAACCGCAAGGCCTGCAGCCTGCATCTGACGATCATGGATCGCATGGGCGTTAAGCTCGATCGGTTTGGCGACGCGACGACAAGACTCGAAGAGCTTTAAAAGGGAAAAGGGAAAAGGCACAAGGGAAAAGGCAAGACTCACTTCGCTCCGGACTTCAATGCAATCCGCACGGTCAATCCGAACGTCCTCGGATCCCCGGGCTGGCCGACGAACAGGCCCGTGTTCCCAGGCGCGGCGGTAAGCAGCTCGAAATAGTTCTTGTCCAGCAGATTGCGCGACCAGACCGTCAACGCCCACCCATTGGTCAGCTGAAATCCCACGCGCGCGTTCAGCAGAGCATAGCCATCGACGATCAGGTAACGCGAGAAGGTCGCGCTCGATGAGAACCACGATCGATAGCTGGCGTCGGCCGCGGCAAAGAGGCGGCCTGAGCGTCCGACGATCGTCGCGCGGCGACCAGTTTCTCCGCCAATCGAGAGGGCCCACTTCGAAATCCCTGGCAGCACCGAACCTGAGATGTCCTTCGATTGCGGTCCACCTGTATCCTCCAGCGGCGGAGGCGCATCCGGGAACGAGACGTAGACACCATCGGTGTAGGCGATTGCCGTATACACGGTAGCGGCGTCCTTCAGCCGGGCACTCGCGTCGAACTCCGCGCCGCGCACGCGAACCTTGTCGGCGTTAGCGAGATACCCACGCAGCACACCAACACTCGCGTTGGTGACCTGTGCCTGGAAGTCCTTGATCTTGGTATCGAAGACGGTCACGTTCGCCGTGATGCCTTTGTGGAACTCGGTCTTCAATCCAGCTTCGAAGTTGTGCACGTCCTCTGGCTTGACGGCGGCGGCGGCAATGACCGGACGACCCACCGCGTCGGTCGGAACGCCGTTCAAATTGAGCCCCACCGACTTGAACCCGGTCGCGTAGGTTGCATACGCGTTCACGCTGGTACTGACTTTGTACGCCGCAGTGACCTGGCCGGATAGATTCGTATCGTCGACATCGGCTCGATAGGCTTGCGGTGCGAGCACCGACAGCTTCAACGCAATCAGCGCCGGGTCGGTTGTGTCGAGCCCACCATAGACCTGTTGATCGAAGTCGACATCCTTCTGGTCGTAGTTGAAGCGAAGCCCTGGCAGCAGACGCAGACGATCGCCGAGCGAGAGCTCGAGTTGACCGAAGGCCGCCGCGCTCGTATTGCCGTAGGTGACGTACTGATTGAAGCCGTATCCATCGAGCAGTCCGGGCGTCAGCGCATTCAGGGTTGGCGCGAGCAGGAAGCGGGCCGCGGCGGATCCTTGCTCTTGCTTGAACGAGGGATCCGAGTCGATCGACTGATGGTACGCGAACGCGCCAACGACGAAGTTGGCGCGCGGGTGGATATCGCCGGTGTACCTGATCTCCTGCGTCCACTGACGCTGCGTTGACGGCGCCGCCGACACCGTCGTCACGGGCAGGCCGATGAAGTCGCGATCGCTCGACGGACTCCAGTTCCAATAGCGCCACCCACTCGTCGACGTCAGTCGTCCGCGTCCGAGCTTCCAATCGAGGTTGATCGCGGCGCCGCCGAGATCCTGATGCGAACGCAGCGGCGAATCGACATCGGTGATGCGATCGAACGCGTTGAGACTTGGCGCCGCGTAACCAAGATCCGCCGCAATCTGCGGGTACTGGCGGTTGGCGGGACGCAGCGTTGGCGCAACACCAGCGACAACCTGCGTGTAGCCTTGCGGACGCTGACGGGTGTGGTCGAACGCGGCGCTGATCGCCAGCGTGTCGGACGGCGCGAACAACACCTGACCTCTCACGCCGAGGTTGTCGAGATTGTTCACTGCCGCACCGGTTGTGACGTTGCGGACCGTGCCGTCGCGTTGTGTTCCAGAGAATGACAGCCGGCCCGCCACTTTCTTTGCGAGCGGCCCCGTCACTGAAGCCTTGAGCTGCATGAAATTGCGGTCGCCGAAATTGAACTCGACATCGGTCGATCGCGCAAAGGCTGGTTTGCGGGTCGTGACATTGATGGCACCGGCGGTCGTGTTCTTGCCAAACAGCGTGCCCTGCGGCCCGCGCAGCACCTCGATGCGCTCGACGTCGAGAAAATCGAGCGTCGCTGAAGCGGGACGCGAATAAAACACGCCATCGATGTAGAGGCCGACGCCCGGTTCCAGACCATCATTGGTCAGGCCAAAGGGTGCTCCGAGCCCGCGGATGTTGATCGCCGAGTTCCGCGGATTGGTCGAGTAGAACTGCACTGTTGGAATCAGTTCTTTCAAACGGTTGACGTTGAAGGCGCCGGCGTTCTCGGCGAGTTTCCCGTCGACGACCGACAGCGGGATCGGCACATCCTGCGCCGCCTCCTCCACTCGCCGCGCGGTGACGACGACGGCTTCGCTCAGGCGCGAGGGAGAGAGCGTGACATCGATCGCGGCGGTCTGATCGGCCGCCAACGCGGTCTGACGCGCGACCGCTTCAAACCCATCGAGCGCGATTTCCAGTCGATATCGACCGGGAGCTAATCCAGTCGCACGATAAGTGCCTTCGGCGTCGCTGACCGCTTCCGCGGTCTTGCCGTTCTCTTCGTTGACGATACGAACGGTTGCACCAGGTATTGCGGCGCCGGATGCATCACGAATGACGCCCGCGATCGCCGCAGGTTCCGTTTGCGGATCCAGGGAAGGAGAGAAACCGACCAAGACTGCGACAACGAACTGAACGAATGCGTGAGACATGGAACTCCAAAATGAAGCCCAGAAGGGCTAGACGCCGACCATGAGATCAGCCGGGATCCGTGATCCGCGGTCCGGGATCCGATTCGGGAAAAACCCCGGCGCCCGGGGCGAGCCGGAAACGGATCCCGGATCCCGCACCACGGATACCGACACGCTCTTTTGCGAAAACAGCCGATCGACAGGAGGAGAGCGGAAGTGCGAGGAACCTTACGCGAGGCGTGTGGTCTCAGCTCACCTGCCGGCCGTCGGCGTGGTACACGCGGGTCGACAGGCGACGCGTGCGCCGGGCCGGCAATAACAGGAAAGCCGTGACATCGCGGCCGACTGGTGCAAGCCGGAGGCCGAGGGAAATCCTCAACAAAAACCCTCGATAGGGGCGCGGATCGGGTTAGTCTAGCAAATAAGATAGAATTTCAGGCATTAGAACCAGCATATAACCGTGATATGTCACAGAAAATGAGCTCGCCAACGCAGCGTGTCAACGCGGACCGCTTGATCAACGGCGACCCCGCCAGCGAGGAGCGATTAATCGGCGGCGACACCGGGCTTGCCGCCGTCATGGCGCGCGCCCGGCTCGTCTCGCGCAGCGGCGCGCCGGTCCTCTTGTTTGGTGAAACCGGAACAGGGAAAGAAATCATCGCTCGGGCGATTCACGAGCACTCGCCGTTTCGCCGTGGACCGTTCCGTCGCGTCAATTGCGGCGCGATCTCACCGGAGCTGATCGATTCAGAACTCTTTGGTCACGAGCCCGGTGCGTTCACCGGCGCCGTCAGTCGTCGCAAGGGCTGGTTCGAGCAGGCGGACGGCGGAACGCTGTTTCTCGACGAGGTCGGGGAGTTGCCGCCGGCGGCGCAGGTGCGACTGCTGCGGGTCGTGCAAGACGGCGAGGTCGTCCGCGTCGGTGGAGAGCGACCCGTGCATGTCAACGTTCGCATTGTCGCGGCAACGCATCGCGACCTGCCGGCAATGGTCGAGACGCGGACGTTTCGAGAGGACCTTTATTATCGTCTCTCGGTTTTTCCGATCGTGATTCCGCCATTACGGGATCGACCCAGCGACATTCGCGCATTCGCCGAATACTTTGCCGAGCGCGCCGCCAGCCGATTCGGCCTGAAACCAGTGCCTGTGTCCGAGGACGATGTGCAAGTGCTTGCCGCGTACCGATGGCCAGGCAACGTCCGCGAGATGGCGGCCGTGATGGATCGGGCCGTGCTCATCGGCCAGGGACGGACGCTGAATGTCGCCGCCGCGCTCGGTCAGGCTGGTCCATCGAGCAGTGCGCAACCACCGCGATCCGAAGAGCGTAGCGCGCCTGGATCAATTGAGCCGCTGGATACGATTATTCGCCAGCATATCGAGCGTGCGCTGCGGGAAACGTACGGGCGTGTCGAAGGCCCGCATGGGGCCGCGCGGCTGCTCCACATCAATCCGCATACGCTCCGCGCACGCATGCGGAAGTTGAGAATAGAGTGGCGCAATTTCAGAGGATGATCAGCCTGCTATCACCAATGAGCACCGTACACGGTGACACTGCGAATATGACTTAGAGATCGGAAAAGAGAAAGGAGAAGGGAGAACGTGAGTTCGCAGCGTGACGGTGAAAGCGGGTGATTTGATGAACTCGCTAGTCGACGGGGTACAGCAATACTTTTAACGCACTGCGATCTTCGACCATGGTGAACGCGCGTTGCCACTCTGTGATCGGCAGTGTCGTGGAGACCATGTCGTCCAACCTGACCTTGCCCTGCGCAAAGATATTCATCATCCGCGACCACGTTCCGGCGGTGTAAGTAATTGACCCGCGTACTGTGAGCTGCTTATAGAACACCTGATCCATCGGAAACTGGATCTCGCGGCCGCAGATCCCGACCTGTGTGTATCGGCCCATCGGACGAAGCGAGTCCAGGCAGCTGCGAACCGAGTCGGGATGTCCTGAGCATTCGAACGCGACGTCGGCGCCAATGCCGCGCGTCAGCTCTCGGACCGCGTCGCCCAGTGCGCGCGCTCCGACATTGACGACGTCTGCGGCGCCGAAGCGCGTGGCGGCTGACAGGCGTTCTGCATCGGCAACCGTCCCCGCGACGATGGTTTGAATGCCTTCCGCAACCAGCAGCTTCACGCACAGCAGTCCGATCGGTCCCGGACCGGAGACGACCGCCGTTTCACCCAGCCGCACCTGAGTGATTTCGGTGACTGCCTGCACTACTGCGGCAAACGGCTCGCTCAGAGCTCCAGCCTCGAGTGACATGTCGTCAGGCAGCCGATACAACTGGTCTGGCCGGACGACGAGGTGACGCGCGAAGGCTCCGTTGACGCCGTGTCCCATGCCGCGGCGTTGTGGACAAAAGATGAAGTATCCGGAACGGCAATATGCGCATCTTCCGCAGGTCACCGCCGTGGCGCCGAGCACGGTCACCGGGTCGCCAACAGCCACGCCGCTGACGCCCGGCCCGATCTCGCTGACCGTTCCCGCGCACTCGTGCCCAAGAATCACTGGAGGGTAGTTGCGAAACGTGTCGTGCAGGACATGCAGGTCGGTCCCGCAGACGCCACAGAACGCGACCTGCACTTTCACAAGTCCGGGACCGCAGGCTGGCTCCTCCACATCCCGAACATCAATGTTGCCCGCGCCGGGCGCGTACTTGACGACCGCCCTCATGCCGCTGCCTGGGCCGTCTCGGTCCCGACTCGCGCTGTCGAGCGGAAGAAGAACAACACCAGCAATGTGATCACGAACGACATTGCCGCCGAGCTCAACCAGAATGACTGCCAGTTGCGGACGACGCCCGTTGAGGTCGTGGTCGAGAAATAGTCCAGGATCCCTCCGGAGAGCAGCGAGCCGATCAGCATGCCAATGCCGTAGGTGACAAACGTGATGAATCCTTGCGCCGTGCTTCGGAGATGCGAGGGCGCCGCCTGGTCGGTGTAGAGCTGACCGGCGACAAAGAAGAAGTCGTAGCAGACGCCGTGGAGCAGGATTGCGATGTAGAACATCCACATGCCGGGCCCGGGATTACCGAAGGCGAGCAGCACGTATCGAAGCGCCCACGCCGACAGCCCGAGCAGCAGAATTCCGCGCACGTTAATCAGCCGGAATGCGATCGGCATGGCCAGCATCATCACGACTTCCGACATCTGCCCGAGCGTCATCTTGCCCGCCGCGTTCACGACGCCGACATCGTTGAGATACGGATTGGTGAACGAGTAATAGAAGGTGAGCGGGATGCACGCGAGGATCGATGCGATCACAAACACGAGATACGAGCGATCCTTGAGCATCGCCAGGGCGTCGAGACCGAGGATGCGCCCGATCGTGACCTGCTGACCGCGCGCCGGAGGAGGCGTGTGAGGCAGGGCGGCGAGGCTGTACAGGCACATCACGACGCACGCGCCGGCGGCGATCAGAAACGGCGTGTTCTGCGCTTCGACGGCCATGAAGCCGATGACGAGATTCACCGCAATCCAACCGAGTGTGCCCATGACGCGGATCGGCGGGAAGTCACGTCCGGGATTCTTCACCTGTTGCATCGCGATCGAATTCGACAACGCAATGGTGGGAAAGTAGCAGAGACAAAACGCGAGCAGAAGCGTGAACACTTGCGGGAACGTCGTCACGCGGCTGAGCGCGATCATGCAGATCGCGCCAAGCGCGTAGAGGACCGCCATAACGCGCTCGGTGGAAAAGAATCGATCGGCGACGAGACCGACAAAGAAGGGCGACACCAGGCAGGCAATCGACACCGTCGCGAACGCGGCGCCGGCCTCAGTTCCCGAGAAGTGCAAGGTGCTGGTCAGGTAGGTATTCAGCGTGACGTACCAGGATCCCCAAATCACGTATTGCAGGAACATCATCGCGGCGAGACGAGTCTTGACGAATCCCGACATGAGCGTCACGGCTCCTTTCCAAGATGGCGCTGGTGCGCGGTGAATCATGACACAGGATGAAAGGCTGTAAATGCTGATTGCTGAATTCTGATTGCTGATTGACGATCGCAATCAATCAGCAATCAGCCATCAAAAATCAGCAATTCTGCACTATGCTCCCGTGCCATGACCGACATCGAAGAGTTCTTTCGGCTCGACGGGAAAGTTGCGCTGGTGACGGGCGGATACGGCGGCATTGGCTCTGCGGTGTGCCGCGGTCTGGCCGCCGCCGGTGCACGAGTTGCCGTTGCGGGGCACGATGCAGCGAAGGCAGACACGTGCGCCGTGGACATCCGCAAGGAAGGCGGCGACGCCCAGCCCTTCACCTTCGATGCGCTCTCGGCCAGTGAAACGCGACAGATGGTCGATGCCGTGGCCGCGCGGTGGGGGCGACTCGACATCCTGGTCAATACCGTTGGCGGCAATCAGCGGGCCGAGTTGGCCGACGAGGTGACGGAGGATGGATTCGCGCACGTCATGAAGTTGAACCTGACGAGCGCGATGTTTCAGTCGCAAGCGTCCGCGCGGCACATGATCGCCGGAGGGCAAGGCGGAAAACAGGTGCACATCGGGTCAGTGCGCAGTCTCCTGGCGCTTCGCGGCAAAGGATTCTCCGCCTACTGCGCGGCCAAGGGCGGCTTGGCGATTCTGTGCAAGCAGCTCGCGGCAGAGTGGGCGCCGCACAACATCACAGTGAATATGGTGTCGCCGACGTTCGTACGCACACCGCAGGGCGAGCGTTTTCTCACCGACCCTGCGTTTTATCAAAGCGTCGTCGGCCGCATTCCGCTTGGCCGTATCGGCGAAACGGAGGACGTCGTCGGAGCGGTGTTGTTCTTTGTCTCGCCGGCGTCGAATTTCGTGACCGGTCAGACGCTGTATCTCGACGGCGGCGTCACGGCGACACAGTAGTATGCTGACGCATTGGAGTACGGGAGAGCCTTCAGCCGCCGCTGAACGCGTAGCGTGAAGCGGCAGCGCTTGGGGGTTGGGCCCCAAGCGCCCTAAGAGAAGCGGGCCCCACGCGCAGTAAGTAAAGCGGACAGGGAGTCTCATGGGACGGAAGCTAATCGATCTGAGTATGCCAGTGCACAACGACATGATCGTATTTCCCCGTGTCGTTCGCCCGGCGCTCGTGATGTATGAGACCTGGCAGCAGTTTGCCGAACGGGTGGGCGCGGCGAAGTACGGCGCGACGTCGCTGACGGCGAGCTACATGGTCGTGCTCGGCGATCACGTCGGCACGCACATCGATTCACTGCGGCATTTGCGCGAACAGGGTCCGGGTGCTGAGGGGATCCCGTTGGAGTACTGCTTCGGCGACGGCGTGTGTCTCGATTTCCGGCACCTGCCGAAGGGTGCGGGCATCTCGGTCAAAGACGCGCAGGCGGCGCTGGCAAAGATCAACTACACGCTGAAACCGCTCGACATCGTTCTCATTCATACCGGCGCAGGAAAAATTCAGGACAGCGAGAACTACGTCACCGATCAATGTGGCATGACGGCAGAAGCCACGCACTGGATGCTGGATCAGGGCATTAAGGTCATGGGCATCGACGCGATCACCTTCGATCCGCCGGTGTGGGCGATGTTCGAGCGCAAGCAGTTCTGGGAAGCGCACCGCGTCATGTGCGAGCGCGAGTACTATCATCTGGAAAACATGACGAACCTGGATCAGTTGCCAGGGCACGGCTTCAAACTTGCGGTCTTTCCTGTGAAGTGGGTCAATACGACGGCCGCACCGGTGCGTGCGGTCGCGATCATGGACTAACCACGATATGGCCACCATCGTCGTACTCGGTGCGCTCGACACCAAGGGAGAGGAAGTCCGATTCCTGACC
>Ga0075428_100006154_pt1 | contig 13355 bp, 12 predicted proteins | sample RhiMetdeltSRZDD2_FD_75291 | JGI IMG/M metagenome (GOLD analysis project Ga0075428, IMG submission 75291) | Populus rhizosphere microbial communities from Tennessee, USA - Rhizosphere MetaG P. deltoides SRZDD2 | ecosystem: Host-associated > Plants > Roots > Rhizosphere > Soil | place: USA...
AATGGGGTCGGCCGGATTTGAACCGGCGAACTCCAGCGCCCAAGGCTGGCATCATACCAAGCTAGACAACGACCCCGTACTATCTTACTTTACATTTTTAATAGTTTAATTTTAAGTTTGGGAAGATTTTCAATATCTAACGAGTGTCACATCTTGTAATAACTTCTGTAAACGTTTCGTGAGGTATAATAGTATGTTCAGATTGGGCAACCATCATCTTGTTTCCTTCTACGAGTGTTGGATAAGCATGAATATTTTTTTTCTTTTTAAGGTTATCTAACATATATCTTGCATTTTTTTCATCGTAATTATCAATTACCCATCTCAAAGCAAATGGTAAGGATCTATATCTGTTCCAAATATCGTTTAAAAAACTATCCATTTCTTTGTCCCTAGTGGGTTTCCTTGATATTATTGCAAAAATATTGGCAATTTTACCTTCGTAGACAATGCCTATTCCTTCTTTCAATGTTACGAATGGTTCAATAGCATAAGCTTGACCTGATTCTAATAGAAAAGATCCAAATGAATTGATATTTGGAATAGATTTCCCAGCATGAATGGTATAACGTTCTAGAGAATGACCACTCAAATTTTTAATGGGAATATAACCACTTTTAATTATTGAGTTTTCTATAGCTTTACCTATATCACTCGATTTTGCCCTGTTCCTTGCAACTTTTAATGCTTCTTTTAATGCATTTTCTGATGCTTTTACTAAAGAGTGATATTCATTATTATAGCTAATGGTAACAGCGGTATCAGCGATGTAACCATCAACCTGTACGCCTATATCTATTTTTAGCACATCACCTTCTTCCACTATTTTTTGATCATCAGGTTCTGCCGTATAATGAGCAGCAATTTCATTTAAACTTACATTTACGGGAAAAGCAGGAGATCCACCATTTTCTCGTATCTGTTTTTCTATTTGTTCACAGATTTCGTATAATGTAGTTCCTATGTAATCTTTATTTTTTGCCAATTCTCTTACAAAGCACGCGATCTTCCCTGCTCGTCGGTAACTCTCTATAAAATCCACAATAAACCTTTTATTGTAGAATATAAAATTGTTTTATACACCTTTACTCTGATAGAACTATTATCTATGTGATATATTGAAATTATCTACTTTAGTATGTATTATCTTCTAATAAAAATTGTTTTTATATTATTATTTTATAAAAATGTGTAATCAGATTGAATGATGCAGATAATATGAATAGGAAAATTGTAATGGTTACTTTATCTATGCCAGATGGAAAAAAATATGATATTCCCCTAGTAAGTAAAACATTTAGCACAGGTAGAGAAGGTTTTTATGCTCAAATTCCTTCAATGGTTTACAATAATGAAGTTTATGGTGGACAAATACAGGTATGGAAAAAAGGAGCTAATCAAAATAAATAAATAAATTGTTTTTTATTTTTCGATATATGGCTAATTAATTAAATAAAAATAAATTTGCCAAAAAAATATTCCAAAGGTGTGAGCTTGAGTAGCAAAAATAGTTTATTCAAAATTTTATATATAATTCTTGATGGAATTGGAGATCTCCCTCATTCTTCAATTAATAATCGTACACCTTTAGAAGCAGCTAATACTCCAAACTTAGATAACTTAGCAAAAAATGGAATTATGGGTGAAGTAATAACTGTTGGAAAAGGAATAGCTCCTCAGTCTGATATCGCAGTTTTTAATATGTTAGGTTATAATTTCAGGGATGTGCCATACGTAGGAAGAGGAATAGTTGAATCGATCGGATGCGGGCTTGAATTGAAAACTGGAGATCTTGCTTTAAGAGGAAATTTCGCTACTATAGACGAAAATCAAATAATAATAGATAGAAGGGCAGGCAGGTTAATCGAAAATGAAGAAGCTAAATCTCTATGTGATACATTAAATTCTTCAATATCATTAAAAGATCCTGATGCATCCGTTATTATTATCCCCACTATTGCCCATCGTGTTACAATAAGATTTAGACACAAAAAAATAGCATTATCTAATCAAATAACAAATACAGATCCAGCCTATGATAAAGTTGATGGAATGGGTATTGCCAAGACTGATATATCAGAAATGAAAGTATTAAAGTCTATTCCACAAGATAATAATATTTCTTCTAGAATATCTTCTGATTTAGTTAATGATTTCAGCAGTCAAGTATATCTTATCTCAAAAAATCATGCTGTAAATAAATCTAGAGAAAAAAGAAATCTTAACGCTATGAACTCAATTTTGTTGAGAGATGCCGGAACCATAATTCCTAATTATGTACCAATAGAACAGAAATATAAAATGAATGTTGCTTGCGTAGTCGATATGCCTGTGGAGATTGGTATCTCTAAAATTTTAGGAATGGAAATAATTGAAGCAGGAAGCTTAGATGACTATGTGACCAAAGCAAAAGTTACAGCTAAGGAATTACAAAAATATGATATGATTTATGTTCATATTAAAGGTCCAGATGAATTTGGGCATGATGGTAATGCCCTCGGAAAAAAACAAAACATTGAAAAAATAGATAGTGATTTTTTTGGACCTCTTTTAAAGGAACTAGATTTTTCAAATGTGGTGATAGTTGTTTCGGGAGATCATTCAACTCCATGTATAAAAAAGAGTCATACAGATGATCCTGTACCGCTTCTCATATCAACTAAAATTTTAAAAAATACTAAAATTCAGAGATTTACTGAGTCATATGCTAAGACTGGAGTTATCGGCATGATAAACGGATCAGATGTTCTAAAAAAAACTTTAGAAATTATCAATGCAGAAAAATAACTGTGGAAAAATACATTTTTTATTTAAAATTTTGAGCCAATAAGGTTATCTTTACATAATTCGCATACTTGTTCATCAATATTAGCCTCCATCTTATGATGAACATCACATATAATAAATGAATACCTCATAAAGTTGCATAACTCGACGAATTTAGCCATTGTACTAGGAGTATATACACGATTTGCCACTAAATCTTGAGCAATATCATCGATTTTGCGCATTATTTCCAAAATGGATGAAAGTTTATTTATAAGGTCTGTATCACCTCTGGTTCCTCTGATATAATTACTAATAGCAGCCTGAGTAACCCCAAGGACTTTAGCCACGAATTCTTCCTTCATTTTATATTCAATAGTTAATTTTTTTGCCAATATAGCTCGTATCGCAGGAATTAAGGATTTAGCCTCTATTTCGGAAGGTAGTAACATCTAATTGTAATAGAAACAAAAATTATTTAAGTATTCTTTAATTCTAATTTTTCCAAGTTAAAATTATTTGCTAATGCGTGAAAATGCATAAATACAACTTTTATTTTTTTTACATTATATGGTTATAAATAACCTCCTCGTATCTTTTACCGTATTTGTTAAAATGTGGAGATTAAAATGGTAAAGAAAACAAAATTTGGGTTTACACAAGGTCTGAATGTTGCCAGGTTAGGATTAGATGAGAGTCAAGTAATTACTGCGTGCCAGATGGCTGATAGACTAGATTTTGATTCCATTTGGGCAATGGATCACACAAATGTTCCTCAATGGAAAAATGCTATTGTGAATGACGCTTGGTTAATGCTTGCGGCAATAGGAGCTCTCACAACTAAGGTCGAATTAGGTACTTGTGTTACAGATGCAATAAGACGTCATCCATCAACTATTGCCCTTAGTACTGTGACATTGGATAGATTAACTAATGGAAGGGGTATGTTGGGAATAGGTGCAGGTGAGGCCCAAAATGTAGTAGATTTTGGAATAGAATTTAGTAAACCTGTCACTAAATTAAAAGAACAACTTGAAGTAATAGAAAAACTTTTCCTATCTGATCCAGGTAACAGAGTAGATTATAATGGACAATATTATAAATTAATTAATGCATGTTTACAAGCAAGAAGTATAAGAAAACCAAGACCACCAATCTATATCGCTGCAGGTGCTCCAAAAACATTAGAATTATGTGCAAGATATGGTGATGGTTGGATTCCTATAGGATATACTCCTGAATTATTCAAGACCCATGCTAATGTAATTCATGAACATGCTAAAAATTTTGGTAGAGACATTTCCCAATTTCAATTTGCTAATGATGTGGATGTATATTTTACTGATGATGGTGAAGATGCGTGGAACAAGATGAAAAATGCAGTTAAAGTCAGTCTTTATAAGCCGGAATTGTTAAAAGTTCATAATATTTCTCAGGACTCTGAATTCGATTTTAGAAAATATTTCACAGAATATACAATGGATAAACCAGAAATGATGGAACAGATGAAAAAAGCAGCATTAAAAATTCCTGATAGTGTTGCAAGGACTGCTATAGGAGTTGGAAAGGCAGATGAAGTTATAGAAATGCTAGAGCGTTTTATCAATGCAGGAACTAATCATTTTATAATAAGATTTTGGGGAGATGGGTATTTCAAAAATATAGAATTATTTGGAAAGAAGGTTATTCCTTATTTTAGAGAACAAGAACAAAAATAATTATCTTTATATTTTTTCTTCACTTGTTTAAATAAAATCTCATGAAGTTATTTAATAAAATAGTCTAAAATTTGCATATCATTTTTTCTACGAGGAGTTGGTTCCTTAGATATTTTCTTGTTCCTATTATATGGTTTATGAGATATAGGGATAGCATTATATCCCATACCATTAAGTATCCTTGCAAATTCCGCTGCAAAACCATGGATTGTAAATATTTTTTTTGGATTGCATTTTTTTACTACCTGAATTAATTCGTTAAAATCACAGTGATCACTCAAGGGGAGGGCATAATCTAGTCCCATCATATACTTATAGCGCTGACTACACGCCCAACCACTAAATCCTATGGTTATTGTATTATACTTTTCTTTCATATATTTTAAAAATTTTGAATTTCCGTTCATTAGTGGAGCTAACATTATCCAGGGATATTTAGTATTAAATTTTTCATCTTTTTGTGCTTCTGTAAAGCAAGTTGTATTTCTTAATGATATTCCCATATTACGATATACATTATTCATCACTTCTATACTATCATATGAAAAAAAAGGATCCCAATGGCCAAAAAAATTTGTTAACAATTGAGCTTTTCCTAATGGATATCCCAAGAGAATAACTGGATGCCCTTTATCATATGCATTTGAAATTAGCTTATTTGCATGATGAATTATTTCTTTATGATCGGGGAAACTATATTCTGGTCTTCCAAATGTAGACTCAATTATTAGAGTATCGACTTGAGGTATTTTTTTAGGTAGTTTAAGGAATGCTCGTTTTCTTATTGAGATGTCTCCTGTATAAAATATTTCATTAAATGCTATTAATCCTTTCGATCCTAATATGTGACCAGAATCTATTAATTCTAAATCTTTTTCTTCATATATTGTATTTGTGATTTCATAACCTCTTGCATTGGCTATCGCCTCAGTTTCTATTGAAGTAATAGTTTTTATTTTTGATTTATTTCTAGGTTTACGATAAACATGATCTGAATGAGCATGAGAAATAAATACAAAATCATTACTCTCAACCTTGGAAGGATCTAGTAAAATACGAGTTTGATTATTCTCTAGTAACAAACCATTATCCGTTGATCTGATTCGAGAGTTCATGACAAGGTATTCAGTATCATATATTTTAATTGTTTAGATTCTTCGCAATGGATTATCACTATTTAGTCTTTTGTATTAAATATTTTATCGCCATGAACACAAACTTCAAAAGAAATATGAATTAATGATCATTAGAAAAATATCATGCTCAATATGGCAATATTGATTTCTGGTAGAGGGAGTAATATGAACGCCATCTTATCATCCCACGCACAATCAGAATTAAGAAATATACAACCATGCGTAGTTATATCCAATAACAACGATGCTCCTGGATTAAAAATTGCAAGGGAAAAATTCCATATACCAACAGAGGTACTCATAGGCCATGGAAAAAAAGGCTGGGAATATGATAAAGAACTAGTTTCTGTATTAAAGAATTATGGAATTTTCCCATCAAATGGTATTATTTGTCTTGCCGGCTATATGCGAATACTGAGTAAAGAATTCGTTAGAAGATACAAATTTAGAATCCTTAATGTACATCCCTCATTGTTACCCTCTTTTAAGGGACTCAATGCTCAAAAACAAGCATTTGATTATGGAGTGAAAATTTCTGGATGTACAGTTCACTTTATAGATGATGATGTAGATACTGGACCAATCATTATTCAAGAGAGTGTTCCTATTTATGAAAGTGATACGGAAGAAGATTTATCTAATCGTATACTAAAAATAGAACATAAGCTATATCCTCTTGCAATAAAACTTTTTTCTGATGGTAAACTACAATTAGATGGACGAAAAGTACATCTATTAGAGAAATAATTTAATATATCTAAAAGATTAGAATATTCATAATGTCTGATTCTCTGGTTCCAAATGATTTTGAAACTAGCTATATTCTTAAGCTTCATTATTTTGTTCCTAGTGAAAGAAAATTATGGACCATTATTGGTAAAAATAATGAATATTGGGTAGATCCAGAATTAGATTATTGCTCATGTAAGCATTATTACTATAAAACACTTTCAGGAAAAGAAAAATGTCAACATTTAAAGAGTTTTAATGAATTACTAAAAAATAATAACTATGATAAAATAAAATTCTCTGATGACGAATATTTTAATTTTCTTAGTATGCTCATAAAAGATATTCTTAAAGTTTAAAAATATTTGAATGATGATAATCATAATACTTGCTTCATTATTATGGATTTTAAAAAATTATATAGAAATATTTCATATTTTAGATTACACTAATTGAAAATGAATATACTTATTGTAGGCTCTGGAGGAAGAGAACACGCCTTAGGATGGAAGTTATCACAAAGCCAGTCTGTCAATAAGGTATATTATTGCCCCGGAAACGGAGGAACAATAAATAATCTACCTTATTCCATAATCGATTTTTCTAAGATCATGTCATTTGCAATAAAAAATAACTGTCTTGTAGTAGTAGGTCCAGAGGAACCATTAACAAAGGGAATAGTGAACGAACTATCAGATAGAATTAGCATTTTTGGCCCTACCTTAGAAGCAACAAGATTAGAGGCGAGTAAGTCTTTTGCAAAACAATTCATGAAACAAAATAATATATCTACACCTGAATTTACTAGTTTTTCAGATCCTGAAAAAGCAAAAGATTTTGTGTACAATACTGATAAATCCTTAGTAATAAAAGCTGATGGTCTTGCTGCGGGAAAAGGAGTGGTTGTATGCGAAAATAAAGAAGACGCTCTTAATGCGATCGATTCCATAATGATTAGGAAAAATTTTGGCAATTCTGGAAATGTTATAGTAATTGAGGAACGTCTTTTTGGTGAAGAGGTTTCACTTATAGGAATTTCAGACGGTAACACAATTATCCCTATGGCTACAGCCCAGGATCATAAACGAATTTATGATAACAATACTGGTCCAAATACTGGCGGCATGGGAAGCTTTTCACCATCCAATATTATTCCAATTGATTCTTTCAATGATATAATAAATAAAATTATGAAAAAAACTATACACGCGATGAAAAAAAATAACACTCCTTTCGTAGGATTTCTATATGCTGGCTTGATGATTGAAAAAGATACTCAAAAACCATATGTTTTGGAATATAATGTTAGAATGGGTGACCCAGAATGTCAGCCACTAATGATGAGAATGAAATCTGATTTATTCAATTACATAAAGTGTTCAATATCTGGAACTTTGGATACTTTACCTCCTCTTGAATGGTATGAAAACGCAGCCGTTTGTGTAGTAATGGCTGAAAAAGGATACCCCTCTACTTTTGAAAAAAGAAATGTGATCCATGGATTGAATTCTACTTTTGGGGACAATATTAAAATTTTTCATGCTGGAACTTTACGCAATGATAATGAAGTTCTTACCGATGGAGGAAGAGTCTTAGGAGTCACAGCATTAGGAAAAGATCTCACTCACGCCAGATTAGAAGCATATGAAGCAGTAAAAAAAATACATTGGGGGAAAAATAGGGAGTATTATCGCAAAGATATCGGATTAAATGGCTAAAAAGAATTTCCATAAATAGTTCTTTTTTCTGTGAATAACAGATCAACTGGAATATCATATTCGGTATAAGGAATTTTTTTTATTATCTGATTTTCAAATGCCAATCCAATAATGTAGTTTACTTTCCTGCTCGAAAGAAATCGATCATAATATCCTTTTCCATAACCTATTCTATTTCCTTGCAAATCAAAAGCAATTCCAGGAATAATTAATAAATCCATTTTTTCTAAAATTGAGTCAGATTTCACATTCTCTAATATTCCGTATTTTCCTTTTGTAAATTTTATTTCTTCTAAAGACTTTTCAATAATTCTAAAGAATTCAATTCTTTCCGAGTCAATAACTCTTGGTAAACCAATTGTTTTTTTTGTATCCAATGAATGTCTAATTATTTCAAATGTTTTTACTTCTGATCTAATTGGATAGTATATTCCAATTGATTGGGCATTTTTGAATTCCTTTGTAGAAAGGACCTTACGACTAATAATATTACTACTATGTATAATTTCAGGTTCAGAAAGAGAATTTCTTATTCTTAAAATTTCCTGACGTATCTGATATTTTGATATATTATTTTCTGTCATTACTTTTATTATTTTATAACTCTGCTAGCTGCCAGAACTGTATTTTTTAAAAGCATAGCTATTGTCATAGGTCCAACACCTCCAGGTACTGGAGTTATTCCTAAAACTTTTTTAGACACATTCTCATAATCTGCATCTCCAATTACCTTTCCATTTGCACGAGATATTCCAATATCTATTACTATTGTATGATCTCTCACCAAGTCAGCTGTGAGAGTAAATAACTTTCTGTTTCCTATTGCTGTAACGACTATGTCGGAATTTCTAATTTTTTCTTCAAGATTTTTTGTATTAGAATGGCATATAGTAACTGTTGCATCTTTATCAAGTAATAATAATGCTAATGGTTTTCCTACAAGAATACTTCGATTTATTATAATCGCATCTTTTCCTTTTAATTCAACATTGTAGTATTTGAGTAATTCCATTACTCCTAGTGGAGTACAAGGAATAAATGATGGTTTTCTGTTTAATAATAAACCTGCATTGTAATAGGTTAAACCATCAATATCTTTTTGAGGTTCGATCGTATTGATAACGTTAAACTGATTAATATGATTTGGGAGAGGTAATTGCATTAGAATTCCGTGAACTTTTTTATCCTCATTCAATGTTTTAATTAACTCAATCAGCTTCTTTTCTTCTATTGATGATTCTAATTTATTATCATTTGTTTCTATACCAACCTCGGAACACGCTTTATGTTTATTTCTTATATATATAGCTGAGGCAGGATCATTTCCTATTAATATAGTGGACAAGCATGGGTAAATACTTCTTTTCTTTAAATTCTGAATTTCTAGAATTAATTCTTCTTTTATCTTTGAAGAAACTTCAATTCCACTTATTATCAACAATTTATAGAAAATTTGCTTGTTTATAAAACCTATCAAATTGCTAACCTACAAGATTGAGGGATTAATTTTATTAGATTATCTTTTGAACTTAAAAGTCAATACAAGAATTATAAAGTGAAAAATGATAAATAGATTAAAACTGTAATATTGATGTGACTAAAGCCACTCCTATAAATTCTCATGCAGCCTTATTATTGGAATATATTGAGAAAGCAGGTGAGACCAAAAAATTTTTAGTAATTTCCGATCTGCATTTAGGTTCAGAAACAGATTTAATAAAAAAAGGTATAACTATTGATTCTAATTGGATAGCAAGAGATATTTTAAAAGAAATTTATGAGTTGGAAGCTTTACATTCATTTAATGGCATCATAATTTTGGGTGATCTAAAAAATTCTATAACACACATTACAAAAAATGAGTGGGAAACGATACCTACCTTCCTTAAACAGTTATCGTTAGATAAAGAAATATTTTTAATTCCAGGAAACCATGATGGAAATATAGATCTACTTGTACCTGAGTCAGTTTCAGTTAGTAATTCTAGTGGAATGATTTTTGGTGATATATTGTTAATTCATGGGCATACCCTTCCTGAACAAACAAAATCGAATATAAACAAAATTATTATGGGTCATATTCATCCTATTTTTAATAATTCTAATAGCGTTGTTCATGGAAAGAGATTATGGATATATCTTAAAATAAAAAAAGAATCTATTTTTGGATTGAAAACAAAAGGTATTGTTGAAATAATAATTATTCCTACTTTTAACAAATATTTTTATTCATTACGTTATCCTAAAGAGTCTAAATCTATTTCTCCATTAATTAGACAATTATTAAAAAAAGATGCAATACTTTCTGGATTATTGTTCACATTAGAAGGCTCCCTCATTAGCGAAATTCATGAAATTAAAAATTTATTTTAATTAATTCCTAAATTATCTAGCTTTAAATATTTTTTAAGAGGCTCAATAGTAGGCGAATTGGTTTGTAACCATTGGAGAGTTTTTATGAAGGAGGATGCCGCCTCAAATGTAGTCATTACTGGAATTCCCATTTCTACAGCTTTTCTTCTTATGTAATATTCATCATTTAACATGTTCAGGTATTTTTCCATGGTAGAAGTAGAAGGGATGTTAATGATAAAATCTATTTTATGTTGATATAAAAGATCAATAATATTTGGCTTTCTTTCAGGTTCATTGATCTTATAAATTCTTTGAATATCTTTAATTCCTTTCATTTCAAAGAAGTCAGCTGTATGTTCTGTAGCCATTATTTTATAATCCATGGATGTCATTAAAGATATAACTGGCAGTAATTTCTCCTTATTTTTCTGTCCACCTATGGTAATTAATGATGTTCCTCTTAGTGGTAAAGAATAACCTGCTGCTATATACGATTTGCTTAGTGCATCATAAAAACTTGTTCCAAAACATGCTACTTCCCCAGTAGACTGCATTTCAACACCAAGCACGATGTCTGCTCCTTCTAATTGCATAAAAGAAAATTGGGGGACCTTTATAGCAAAGCCACTTGTTTTCAACCATAATTCTTCGTCGATATGAGGTAAAGATTTATTTAACATCGCTCTGGCGGCTAAGTCAATAAGATTTACTCCTACGTATTTTGAAACAAAAGGCATCGATCTTGATGCCCGTATATTGGCCTCTATAACCAAGACTTCTTCATTTTTAACTAAAAATTGAATATTAAAAGGACCTAAAACATTCAAAGCTCTTACGATTTTGTTAGAATAGTCTGTTATTGAATCCATAATACTTCTTGTCAATCTCCATGGAGGAATACACATCATTGCATCTCCTGAGTGAATACCAGCATTATCTATATGTTCGATTATAGAACCAACAATTGTCTTATCGACTGAACCAACACCATCCACTTCGATTTCAGAAGCATCTTGGTAAAATTTACTTATCACGATTGGATGGTCTGGACTAACCATAGTTGCATTCTCTATAAATTTCTCTAACTGTTTATCATCCCAGACCACTTTCATAGCTGCACCACTGAGAACGTATGATGGTCTTACTAATACAGGATATTGTACTGATTCAGAAAAAGTCTTTGCCTCTGCAAGATTAGTAAATTTTCGCCATGGAGGTTGTCTAATTTTTAACGAATCTAAAAGTTTTCCAAACTTTTCTCTATCTTCGGCTCTATCTACATCAGAACTAGAAGTTCCAATTATTTTTATACCGTTCTTTGCCAATTTCTGTGTTAAATTGTTTGCAGTTTGCCCTCCAACACATGTAATTATACCATCTGAATCCTCTTTTTCATAAATGTCCATAACTCTTTCTAAAGTAATCTCTTCAAAGTATAATCGATCTGAAACATCAAAATCTGTTGAAACGGTTTCAGGATTACAATTGATGAGTGAAACCTCATTGATACCATTATTTTTAAGGCCAAAAACCATATTCACTGTTCCCCAATCAAATTCAACACTACTTCCAATCCTATACGGACCTGCTCCCAAAACTATTGCATTTTTACCTTTCTTTTTAATTTTTACATCGTCATAATCTCCACCATATGTAAGATAAAGATAATTTGTCTGGGCAGGCCATTCTGCAGCGAGGGTATCAATCTGTTTTATGACCGGTTGGACCCCAAAAGTTTTTCGTAGATGTCTCATTTGATCTTCATCTAGGTTAAGATAGTTAGCTAATTGTTTATCGGAAAAACCTAATTTTTTTGCTTCTCGAATAATATTTTTTTGAAAGCTATTGGATGATTTTTTAAATTTTATTTCCATTTCTACAATATTTTTGATTTTGTTTAAAAACCAAGGATCTATACTAGATAATTCATTGATCCTTTCAATTGTCATCCCAGAATAAATTGCTTTAACTACATCCGATAAAATATTATCATTAGGATTCAAAAGAGAATATTCTATTTTTTCTAATTCTTGCAATGCTTTTTCATCTAAATTATTATTACCAACGATTCCAATTTTTCCAGTATCACACATTCTAACTGCTTTTTGAATTGCTTCCTCGAAAGTTCTTCCTATAGCCATCACCTCACCAACTGATTTCATTGTCGTTCCTAGTCTAGTATTCACATTTTCAAATTTATTGAAATCCCATCTCGGCATTTTCACTACAATATAATCTAGGGATGGTTCAAACAAAGCTGTAGTTTTTTTAGTCACTTTGTTAATTAATTCATCTAAAGTATAACCAAGTCCCAATTTCGCAGCCATATAGGCTAGCGGATACCCTGTTGCTTTGCTGGCTAAAGCAGATGATCTCGAAAGTCGAGCATTTATTTCTATAGCACAATAATCTTCAGAAGTAGGATCAAGACCAAATTGAATATTACATTCACCTATTATTCCGCATTCACTTGTTGCCCGCATTGCTGCTGAACGAAGCATATGGTATTCAAAATTATTAAGTGTCTGCGAAGGGGCCACTACTATATTATCACCTGTATGTACTTTCATAGCTAACATATTTTCCATATTACAGACAATTATGTTATTTCCTATATGATCTCTCATTACTTCATATTCTATTTGTTTCCAATGACCAACATACTTTTCAATGAGTACTTGTTTACTCATGCTTAAAGAAATACCCCTATGTACAATTTCTTGAAGCTCATATTCATTGTGAGCTACTCCTCCGCCTTTTCCTCCTAAGGTATATGCAACTCTTACAATAACTGGATAACCAATATTTTTTGCAACTTTTATTGAGTCTTCTACAGAATATGAGGGCGAACTAGGTAATACACGAACGTTGCTTTTTTGCATCGCTTCCTTAAAGAGCTGTCTATCTTCTGTTCTCTCTATACCTTCGATTGG